>WNGE01002524.1_pt1 | contig 22301 bp, 15 predicted proteins | sample 5400651 | NCBI WGS metagenome assembly WNGE01 (sample SAMN13153370, study PRJNA577476) | soil metagenome | isolation source: 60 cm soil or saprolite under grassland replicate 2 | place: USA:California | collected 2016-06-15 | reverse complement strand
GTTTTCGATACGCGTCTTGCCCAGCCGCTCGCCTTCCGGCGACATCTGCACGATCACCGAACGTCGCCGGTGCAGATCGATACCAACGATCTGCCGACCGTCGTACTCTGCGTTCACAGGGGCCTCCTTCGTCGTGAACAGTGAGTACTCCGAGAATCGCTCGGTGACCCACGAGGAGCGGAGGCCCCGCTCCTTCATCGCATCAGGATGGGCTTTGGATTGTCACGGGGGAGCGCGAGGTCTACGTTTCGCTGCCGGCAGCGGTATTGATCATCTGGTGCTCCACTTGGGTGCGCGGCGGGTGGGTGTCGTCAATGGCGGTCAACGGTGTTGTGTGGCTTTCAGCGGGATCCAACGGGCGCCTGTGGCCAGCACGTTCCGGTGTTTCTGCTGGTCGGCCGGCTGGCCGGGCAAAGTTGACACGGAAGAGGTCACTGGTTCAAACCCAGTATCGCCCACCAGCTATATGAGCAGTTCAGATGGCCTGTTGCCGGATCTTCGGTAACGGACCATTTGCCCGTTTATGGCCGTTACGTGGGGAGCATACGGGGAGCACGGCCGCTCCCCGGGCGTGACAACTACCTACTGACGATTGTCCGCTCCACCGGCTGACAACTTCCTAGTTCCACAAGTTGTCACCCCTGGGACGGTGGGCGGTCGGTACGTTCCCAGCGTTGCTGGAGGCCGTCGACGAGGCGTTGTTCGACGGTGGCGCTGACGTGGCTGTAGATGCCGCGGACACCGGGCATCCGGTGGCCGAGCCGTTTGGCCTGGGCGACCTCCGGTACGCCGTCTTCGATCAGCCACGTCTTGTGGCTGTGCCGCAGGTCGTGGAAGTGCATGCCGGCCACGACGGCCGGGATCTTCTTGGTGGGGCTGCCGTCGGTGGCGGGTCGCCAGACGCGGCGGTGGAAGCTGGAGCGGCGGTGCAGGCCGCCGTCGCGGCCGGTGAACACGTGGTCATGGTCGTGGCTGCCGAGCTGGGCGCGCAGCAGGTCGATCAGGAACGGTGGTAGCAGGATGTCGCGTACGGCGGCGGGGTCTTGGGCGGGCCGAGCTCGAGATGCCCGCTGACCTCGTGCAGGGCGCCTTCGTCGGGGTCGATGAGGATGCGGGCGTCGTCGAGTTTGCAGTTGCGCCGTTGGAGTCCCGCGAGCTCGCCCCAGCGCATGCCGGTGTACGCGGCGGTAATGATCAGTGCCTGGTTCGGGGCGGTGGTGCGGCTGGCGATCTCGTTGACCTGGGCGGCGGTGGCCCAGGGCCGTTCGGGCCGGGGTGGTGCGGTGCCGCGCAGCCGCCGGCAGGGGTTGAGTGGGATGCGGCGTTCTTCGACGGCCTCGCTGAGCAGCATCGAGTACAGGGTAAGGATGCTGGCGACGGTGGCGGGGGCGCGGCGGTGGTTGAGATCCTTCGCCCAGGCCTTGACGGCCATCCGGCTGATCGCGTTGAGGGGCGTGTCGCCGAAGCGGGGCAGGATGTGGACGTCGAGGTGTGAGCGGTAGCGGGCCCAGGTGGCGGGGCTGACGTCGTGGGCCTCGGTCCACAGCTCCACCCATTCGCGGAGGGTGATTTTGCCGTCGTCGGGGTTGAGGTAGACGTCGCGGCGTTGGTCGGTTTCGATGTCGTCGGCGCGGGCTTTGGCGGCGGTTCGGGTGGGTGACTGCTGTCGGTGGCGACGCTGCCGTCGGGCATGCGGTAGCGGACCCGGAACAGGGTGCCGCGCTTTTCGACCCAGGCCATGCTGGTTCCTTTCGTTGCGGTGACACGGCGTTCGCGTCCGCGGTGGGGGTGCGGACTACCCATGGACGCTCCCCGGCCGGGGCAGGTCAAGCCGTGGCGTGACCTGCCGGCCGGTGCTGGTATTGGTGCTGGTCAGCGCTGGTGGCCGGTGGTGTTGCGGGCGCCGGTGGCGACGATGGCGGCGAGGTCGGCGGGGGAGAAGCGCAGGTGTTTGCCGACGAACGTGCAGGGAACGGCCCGTGCGGTGGCCTTTTTGCGCAGCCAGGAAGCTTTGACTTGCAACAGCTCTGCGGCTTGGTCGGCGGTATACAGCATCGGCGTCTGGTGACCGGCGGAGGATTCGTTAGTCATTACGCACCTACCTCACAGCTCTCGCCGAAGGCCGGCTTCTGTTGGCAGTCCGCGCGTTGGCCCGAACTTCCGGAAGACCCGGCGCGCTGGAACAGGAGTACGTCCTCGTGTTGCAGGAGCCATTGGGGATCGCCGTCGGCGATAGCGGTGCGGACGTTCTTCTGTTGGAAGAACGAGGCGCGGGGTACGAGCCGGCCGTCGCGGATGCCGGCGATGAGCGCGGCGCATTCCTCGTGCAGCCGTAGTCCGGCGTGCGGACGTGGCCGTGGGTGGACGGCCCGTATGGCGGGGAGGCGATGACGAGGGCGATCCGGCCGTGTAGCTGCGCCGGGATGAGGGCGGGGAGCTGCCGCGCGTCTCCCTGCACTATCTCACCGCTCCCGCTGGCGCCCTGGGCGTTGGCGAGTTGGATGTTGTCGGCGGCCAGCCGCGCCCAGCGCGGTTCGTACTCCACGCCGATGCCGTGCCGGCCGAGGTGCATCGCCTCCACGACGGTGGTGGCGATGCCGGCCATCGGGTCGCACACCCACTCGCCGGGCTGGGTGTAGGTGGCGATCAGATAGCGGGCGATCGAGGGCAGCATCTTGCCCGGGTGAGCCATCGACTCGTGGGTGCACCGGTCGCGCCGCTGCTCCCGCGAACACACCTGCCCGGTCACCAGGACGGAGCGCTGTCGGGCGGCAGGAGCCGCTTCGGTCACGGCCGGATGCGCGTGGGTGAAGGTGGTGTCAGGCATCGGTGCCTCCGGCTCGGTGCTGAAAGGCCAAGAGCTTGATGTGCGCCGGCTGGTGTCGCCCGTCGAGCAGGGCCGGCGGGGTGATGGCGGCGATGTCGGGCATCGCGCGGGGCCTCGTACTCGGGCAGCGGCGCCAGCGGTACGAGGAACTCCTGTTGCCAAGACAGGCCGGCGGTGCGGGCGGCGGTGATGGCCGTGGCGCGGTGGCTGACCCGCCTTCATAGGGGCGAGTCGCGGTGAGCGCGACCAGCAGGTACCCGCCGGGTCGCAGCAGCGTCCGCCACCGGTGCATGGCGCGGGTCGTGTTGTGCAGGTCGACGCAGTCGGCGTCGGCGCGGGGCAGCCGGGCCAGGATGAGCGCCGCCGTTGGGCGGGCGTCCGAGTGCACCGGACACGCGGCTCGCTCCTCCTGGTGCACACCGGGGGTGAGCAGGCGGATGTAGCGACGGCCGAGGTAGTCGGCCGCCTGCGCGATGGTCGGGTGCTCGTCCAGGTCACCGACGAGATCCCCGGGCCGGGTGTAGGTGGCGATGAGCGCCGCCACGTCGCGGGCCTGCACGCCGCACCAGGCGCCACGCCCGGGGCCGGCGGGCGGAGTGATAGCCGCCGGCCCGGTCACCGGCGACGGGTGGGGCGGGGGAAGGAAGATGCCGACCGGTGCCGGCGGCAAGTCGGGCCGGGCGGCCGTGGAAGTGGCGGTGGAACGGGTCTGCGGCATGGGCGTGTGGGCCGTGTGCCGCCGACGGGCGCTGACACATAGAGATGACAAAAACAAGATCAAATTGGAATCGGAGCGCCTCAGCGTGACCCGCCCCGAGCCCCGCAACAAGATCGGCAATCCGGTACAACAAGATCGGGTTGAGGTAGAACACGCAGGCCAACGCCAGGAACAGCTCGGCACCGGCGCGGCGGCGCAACTGAGCCGAGCGGTGGTGTAGCGACCGTTTGGGCGGCTGCGCCGCAACAAGATCGGCGATCGGGTGCAACAAGGTCATGAGTGTTGCGGCGGACTTCTCCCGCCGGTGCAACACGTCGTTCGGCTTACCGAGGCTGCGGTGCAGGGCCGCAACAGCTCCGGCGCGGCCCCCTTTGGCACATCGACCCTGATCGTTTTAGGTGCATCGATGTTGCGGGCTACAGCCGCCGCTGTTGCCGGAGCTCGCCGAGCCTTCGCTCCGGCGAGCTGGAACAGCCAGGTCGCGGCCGAGAACAGGGACCGGCGCAGCGTCGGCCGTCGATGCGACGATGACGCCGGTGTTGGGGTGGCCCGGCTGCACGGCTGGGTGGTGCAACACGCTCCGTTGCGGTGCCTCGTGATCATCGCTGTGGCAGTTGTGTGCCAGCAGCGTGGCGAGATGGGTGGCGCACCGCCGGACGGCGTATCGGCCGCCGGCTTTCCCACCCAATCACTTCGGGGGTTTCCCATGCGCTGGCACGCCCAACCCTGCCCGCAACCCGGCCCGGCTCGACCCGGGCCCGCGCGCCACCGACGGCGCGGTGGTCGGCGGCGGGCTGCTGGACGCGATCGAGTACCGGTTCCGGCTGGCCCACCTCGGGCCACGGCCGCTGTCGGTGGACGGCCGGCAGCTCGGTCACGGTCTGCCGCGCCGCCGGATCCGCTGCCGGAGCTGTCGGCGATCCTGATGCACCCGTCCTGCGACTTCGCGCCCGCGACACGGTGTGGCGGCTGCTGATCAGCAAGGCCCGTACCGGCGATGAGAAGTGGATCGTCGGCGCGGTCGGGGTGGCGCTGCCCGGGTTGCGCAACGCCGCCAGCCGGCTCGCCCGCACCGTCACCGGGGACGTGCAGGCCGCGCTGGTCACCGAGTTCGTCGCCGCCCTGTCCACCGTTGGGCTGGACGAGCCGAAGGTGGTGTCCCGGCTCCTGGACACTGCCACCTCGGCGGCCCGCGCGGCGCTGCGCGCCGCCGAACCGGCCACGTCCGGGGAGGGCCACTTCGCGCCCGCGTGCTCATAGACGCCGCGCGGAAGATCCGTCACCTGGGCAACATACCGTCAGTTGTGACGCTCACTCGGCAACAGCGCCGAGGTCGACGACGCCGGTGGGGGTGTGTAACTGGATCGGTCCGCCCGGGCCGATGTAGAGGTTGCGGGTCAGGGCGAGTGTGGCGATCGCGTCGCCTTCGAGGCTGAGGTCGGCGAGGAATCGATGGAGTCGTCGTGGGCTTTGGTGTGGCGGGCGTGGACTTGGAAGGCGTGGACGGAGTCGTGGCTACTGCCTAAAGCGAACGCGGAGTGGCGGTGGATTGACGAAAATCTTGAACGGCCCTGGCCCTGAGATTTCTTCCCAGATCAGAGCTATTCGGCGTAGACGAAGTAGTGGGCGCCCGGCTGGCGGACGGCCTGCAGGGTGCTGCTGTGCTGACCGTCGCGGTAGAAGGTGATGCCGCCGATCTGCGGCCCCGCCTGGGTGAGGATGCCATGGGCGGCGTTCGCCGCCTGCACGTCTTTCTGCACGAAGTAGGGGGACCTCGATCTGGTTCACTGCCGGCACCACGGTCGCGCGGTCGAGCAGGCGGGCGAGGTGGTCGATCATGAAGTTGCTCACCCCGATCGCGCGACCTTCCCGTCGGCGAGCAGAGTCTCCAACGCCGGTATGCCTCCGGCGTCGCCTCGAACTGCGACGGCAGGGCCTGGTGGAGGATCAGCAGGTCGATCTGGTCGACACCGAGCTTGCGGGCGCTCTTCTCGAACCTGTGCAGAGTCTGCTCGTAGCCGTAGTCGATGATCCAGATCTTGGTCCGCACGAACACCTCCGACCGGTCCAGACCGGAGGCGGCGACGGCTTCACCGACCTGCCGCTCGTTGCCATACGCGGGCCGCGGTGTCGATGTGCCGATAGCCCGCGTCCAGCGCCGCAGCGACCGCAGCCCGGGTCTCGTCCGGCGGCGTCTGGAAACACCCCCAACCCGAGGGCGGGCATGACGACGCCGTTGTTCAGCGTCAGCGTGGACACGCCAGGCATGGTCGATCTCATTTCTCTCGGGTGGTAGCCGACTCGGTGACAGAGCAGGTGATGCCGCCGGGTGGCGAGCCTGGCGTTCCCTGCTCCGGTCGCGAGGATCAGTACGGCTGACCACGCGGCCGGTTCCTGTACCGGTTCGCCACCCGACGCGCTCCCGTCGCGGTGTTCGACGTCGCCGGCTGCGCCTTCTGCCTCGTGCCGGGCGGCCCGGTGCAGCTGGGGTTCGATGAGCAGGCCTGGGCACCCACCGAGGAGGAGATGGCCTCGTTCCTGCGTGATCCGCAGGCACTGGACCTGTTCGCCACCTCGGTTCCCCAACCGTGGCAGGCACCCGACTGGACAGCCGAAGAGCTGGCCGACATTCGTGCCCACCTGGCCACCCGCACCACTCGACCGCGGCAGACCACCGTCGCGACGCTGCTGGCCGCGGTCGACGCCCAAGAGGCCGGGGTTACTGAGGCCTCGTTGGACCACCCACTGATTCAGGCGATCCTCGCCGAGCAACCGCAACGAGTCGAGGGCACGCACATCGTCGACATGTTCAAGCCGGACGAGGACGCCACGACCTACGGCCGCGTGCGCTACAACCAGGCTGGTCGACCCGTACAGGCATGGCTAGCCGCCCACACCACCTACCACGGCGTCGTCACCGATCTAGCCCAGAGAGGACTGCGGCTGCTGGACCCCGACGAGTGGGAACACGCCGTAGCCTTCGGCGGGCAAACGTTGTTTCCCTGGGGCGACCGCTGTCCCGACCGTCAGACCGACACCACCATCGGCACCCCCGACGGTGCGTGGTTCGACAGCACCCAACCCAAGCTCTCCGGGCTACACATCGCCGAGAACCCGTACCATCTCGAACTGACTATCGACCCCGCCCAAGTCCGAGGCGGCGACGTCGGCGGCGCCGAACATGGCGGCGACACCTGGTTCCACGCCTGGCTACCGCACGCCCCCGCCTACCATGACCCTGCCCAGGGCCGCCACAACCTGGAAAGAGCAGGCATGCGCCGCATGTGGGTACGACCCGCACTACCGGTCAACTGAACCAAAGTCCTGGCTCCGGAAGCAGTCGATCCACAGGTATTGACAATTCCTCCCGCGTGGCGAGTAGGGGATTCGAACGTCGGTAGCTGTCGCGGCGGATTTACAGACCGAGGAACGCAAGCCGGTTGGCCTGCACAAACTGACTACCGGGCTATCTCGTTGCCGCCCATTTGCCGCGCGGCACGCTCGACGGCACAACGTCAGCTCCGGCCTACTGAGGCGCACGTGTTGAGGCGCTGTCTTGCCGGACCAGTCAGGCGCCGCGATCGAGTCGACGGCTGCACGTGAAAACGGCCCGTTGTCACGCGTCCTGGGCCTGATCAGATTCGATGCCGAGGTTCCTCAGCCATCCAGTCCGTGGTCTCGCGTCCCTCGGCGGCCTCCAGCCGGGCCGCCGAGGGGCGAGTGCAACGCCATCCTGGGTTCACCTTCCGGCCTGCTCTGCGGGTATTACGGTGCCGTCTGGGCGCAGGCCGTAACGGGCGAGATCTTGCAGATCGGCGCATTCGGGGTGAGTGGCGATGAGGTCCTGCCCGGCCCAGCGCGCATCGTGTACGCCGAGCACGACCAGGTGGAGCAGCTCGGGGAAGTTGGCCTCCCGGACGCGGCGACGGTTGACGGCGGAGTAGGCCGCTGCGCCGTACTCGGTGAGCTGTTCGACCTCAGCCTGACGGCCGTGAGGCTCGAGAAGCGCGATGATGCGCCGACGGAGTATCGCTGTGACGAGGACACCAGCCGGAGCAACTGGTCAAGATCCTCGTTGTCGAACCAGTGATCGACCAGCCCGCCCTCCCGGGCCGGAGAGGCCGCCTGCCGGCGCTCGCCGCTGTGGTGCGGCGGCGGGTCGCCACCGCACCATCCGCGCGGTCACGGCTGGGGTTCACTGGAGCAGGCCGCAGATCTCCGCGGCGAAATCCTCGCGATTGTGGTTCCCGTCGACGAAGGTCTGCTCACCGCTTACGAGGTCGACGATCTCGCGACCGACGTTGAGCGCCAACACTCCCTCGCCGGCATCGTGCACCCTAAAGTGCAGGCCGGTGACGGTCGCGGTGTTCTCGACCGGGTAGAACGTGCGGGTGAAGGTGCCCTCGTACGGGATCGACTTCGACAGGTCGGTGGAGTTGTAGAGCGTGCCGGTGAAGCTGACGTGGCGGATCTGCTTCACCAACCGACCGGCATCGTCGTAGAAGTTGATGATGTTGTATTCAGAGGTGGTGGTGATCAGGGGGGTGAAGCCGTCGCAGGTCTCGCCGCGAGGAGAGAACGGGATCGGGCTGGTGATCTGTTGGCCGCTGTAGGTGTGCTCCGGGTCGTCGGCGATCGCGGGCGTGACCGGGACGAGCGTTACCGCAAGGGTGAGGAACACGATGACCCAGAGGCGTCGGCGCGGTCGTCGCGTGCGAGCTTGCGCGTGTGCCGAGCCATCGCCGCTAGCGAGCTTGGGCATTGATTTACCTCCTCCATGGACGTAACGGCCACCTGGCGCGCCACGCCCCCGGCTCCGATCGCGCGGCTCCGAGGTATCGAGGCGGTCGGCGTCACCCGTGACGTCTCCCAGACGTGGCCTTATGCGTCGACCCTGCCGAGAGGCGCCTTACTGGTCGCTAACCGACCGCTAACCGATCGGTGACGGGATACCGACCTCGGCGGCCTCTTGTCAGCGGGATCGGAGGTGACGAGCATGTGCCGCAACGCGGGAGGTATCCGAGATGGATCACGCCGGTGATACGCGGTTCGCGGTGCTCGGGCCCCTCGTGGTCACCGTGGCTGGGCGTGACGTCACACCGCGGGCACCACACGAGCGGTCGCTGCTGGCGTTCCTGCTGACCGCACCCGACCGGGTCGTCTCGGTCGCGGAGATCGTCTCCGCGCTCTGGGGAGAGGATCCCCCGCGCCGCGCCGAACAGGCCGTGCATGTCTACGTGTCCAGGCTGCGCCGCTCGCTCGGCGAGGCCTCACTCATCGTCACCCGCGCGCCTGGCTACCTCGTCGCCGCCGACCCGGAGGACGTTGACGCGGCACGGTTCGAGGCCGCCGCGGCGGCGGGCCGGGCCGCGTTGCGCGGCGGCGAACCGCGGCGGGCCGCGACACTGCTGCACGACGCGCTCGGGCTGTGGCGGGGCGAACCGCTCGGCGGCGTGCCGGCGCCGTTTGCAGAGGCCGAGCGGGCCCGCCTGGACGAGCTGCGGCTCGCCGCGCTCGCCGACCGGATCGATGCGGACCTCGCGCTTGGCCGCGGACCCGAACTGGTGGCGGAGCTGGACGCGCTCACCGCCCGCTACCCGCTGCGGGAGCGGTTCTGGGGCCAGTTGATGACTGCGCTGTATCGGGGCGGGCGCCAGGGGGACGCGCTCGCCGCGTACCGTCGGTTGCGGAAGATCCTCGTCGAGGATCTCGGTATCGAGCCCGGGCCCGAGGTCCGCGCGATCGAGGCGATGGTGCTGGCGCAGGATGCCCGCCTCGCCGCACCACCCGATGCGGCCGACGTTCCGCCGCCGCTGCGCAGCGGCGGCGCCATCATGGTCGGTCGCGAAGCGGAGCTGCGGTGGCTGCGTGCCGCGTTCGATCGGGTGCGCGAGGGAGGGCTCGCCTGGGTCGCGGTCGAGGGCGCCTGCGGCGGCGGACGGACGCGGCTGGTTGCCGAACTCGCGAGTTACGCGCACGGCTGCGGGTCGGCCGTCGCGTACGCGACCGGGGCCGAGCTGGTCGCGGGGTGGCCGGCCCCGGGCGACCGTCCGGCGCTGGTGGTCCTGGACGATGTGCACCAAGCGCCGTCGGGTGAGCTCGAGCGACTGGCCAAGGCCGCCGCTGGGGCGCCGGGTCGCCTCCTGGTGGTCGCGACGTACGAGACCGGCAAGCTGTCGCCGGCTTCGGCCAGCCTGTTGCGCGGGCTCGGCACGGAGGCCCGCGCACTGGCCCCGCTCGGCGAGGAGCACGTTGCCGCCATCGTTCGGTTGTACGTCGACGAGTCCGACGTGCCGACGGTCGTCGCCGAGTCGGCCGCTGCCGGAGGAGTGCCGTTGCTGGTGCACCGTGCCGCGTCGGCGTGGGCGGAGCGTGGCGCGGGCGCGGCGGTCGAGCACGCGGCGACCCAGATCATGGGACCGCGTCCAGGCCTGGTGTCGGCCCGCGGCCAGCTCGTCGACGGGCTGGTTCACCTTCGCCAGGTTCGGGACCAGCGGCGTACGCAGGCCGGGCCCGGCGATGACGGACGCGTCGTCTGTCCGTACAAGGGGCTGGCGTTCTTCGACGTCGCCGACGCGGAGTATTTCTTCGGTCGGGAGCGGTTGGTCGCCGAGCTCGTCGCACGGCTCGTCGAGGCTCCCCTGCTCGCCGTGGCCGGCCCGTCCGGCAGCGGAAAGTCCTCGGTGGCCCGCGCCGGCCTGGTCGCGGCGCTCCAGTCCGGTGCGCTCCCTGGCAGTGACCGCTGGGCCTACCAGATCACCACGCCGGCCGGCGGCGGGTGGCGGTCCGGGAATGCCGCCACGGGCCCGGGGTCCCTGCTGGTCATCGACCAGCTCGAGGAGGCGTTCACGGCACTCGCGGCGCCCGACCGGGACGCAATCGTCGAACAGGTGCTCGCGGCCGTGCGCAACGGCTCGCGGTGCGTGCTGGCCATCCGGGCGGACTACTTCGGCCACCTCGCGGCGCACCCGGAGCTGGCGCGGCTCATATCGGCGAACACGGTGCTCGTCGGCGCGATGACGCCGGACGAGCTGCGCGCAGCGATCGTCGGGCCGGCCGAGCGCGCCGGCCTGGAGCTTGACGACGGGTTGGCCGACGCGTTGGTGGCCGAGGTTGCGGCCGAGCCCGGTGCGCTTCCGCTGCTCTCGACGGCGCTACTGACGCTGTGGGAACGGCGCGAGCGGCGCCGCTTGACCGTGCTGGCGTACGGGCAGGCCGGTGGGGTGCGCGCGGCGATCGGCCGGCTCGCCGAAACGGCGTACCGCGAGCTCGGTCCGGCCCGGCAGGCGATCGCGCGGCGGATTCTGCTGCGCCTCGCCGACGCCGGCGGCGGGGGCGAGTACGTGCGCAGGCGCACGCCGATTGCCGAACTCGTGCCGGACGGCGACCCCGACGCCCGGGCAGTGCTGGACGCTCTCGCCGGCGCGCGGCTGGTCTCGGTGGCCGAGGGCCACGCCGAGGTCGCGCATGAGGCGCTGCTGCGGGAGTGGCCCCGGCTCAGGGCATGGCTGGACGAGGACGAGATCGGTCGACGCGTTCGGGCGCATCTCGCACCGGCCGCCGCAGAGTGGGTCGCCGGCGGCCGGGACCCCGCCGAGCTCTACCGGGGCGCCCGGTTGACCGCGGCGCTGGAGTGGGCCGGCGACCACGACGAGCACCTCTCGCCCACCGAGCGTGAGTTCCTCGCCGTCGGGCGCGCTCTCGCCCAGGCCGAGGTGGTACGCCGGCGTCGCTCGATCCGGCGGCTGCGTGCCCTTGCCGCCGCGATGGCGGTGCTGCTCGTGCTCGCGGGCGGCGCCACGGGAGTCGCGGCGTCGCAGCGAGCGCGGGCGGGCGAGGCGGCGCTGGCTGCCGACGTGCGGTCGCTGCGCGCGCAGGCGGCTGCCACCGATCGGTGGGATCTGGCGCTGTTGTACGCCGCGCAGGCGTACCGGTTCGATCCGTCGCTGCGGTCGTGGGAGGCATTGTTCGCCACGCTGCAACGTAGCCCGGAGGCGATCGGCGTGATTCGGCTGGACTCGCGTCCGCTGCACCTGGCCGTCAGCCCTGATGGCACGCGGCTGGCGGCCGGCGACCGGGTTGGCGCGGTGTACGTGTGGGACGCCGCCAGCCACGACCGGCAGATCAAAGTCAACGTGAGCAAGGATGATCTCGAGTCGATCGACTTCAGCCCGGACGGCCGGCGCCTTGCGGTCGTCACCGGCACGCGAGCCAACGACGGACAGAGCAACATCTCGATCATCGACCTGAACTCCGACCACCCCATAGCTGCCGCGCTGCCTGGGCCGGACGTGGCCGGTGCGGCCTTCGCCGCCGATGGGGCGACGCTCGTGGCGTTCACCGTCGACGGGCGCCTTGCCTACCTGGATGCGCGTACCGGCCGGATCGTCCGGACGGCAGCCGGCAGCCCCGGTCCCGGCCTGGCGATCAAGCTGGCGCCGGGCCGGAGATTTGCCGGCACCGGCATGCCGCCCGGTCCCGGAAGCGGCCCGGTCAGCGTCTGGGACCTGGAAAGTAACCGGGAGATCTGGTCGGGCTCCGGGTGGGGTCTCGCCGCCCCGAGCCCGGACGGCGAGGTCGCCATCGTCGTGACCGGCCAACGGACGCTGCAGGAGGTCAACCTCACCACCGGAGAGCGCCGCACCCTCCCCAGCGCGCACTTGGATGCGGTCCGAGACATCGGGTGGTCCACGGACGGCACCACATTCGCCACCGCGTCCGACGACCGCACCACAGTGTTGTGGGACCGTGCGACGCTCACCCCAAAGGCGACGCTGGTCGGGCACCAGAGCCGGGTGACGCGGGCGGCGTTCGGGCCGGACGGCCGGACGCTCTACACCACCGGCCTCGACGGCACCGTGTTCGTGTGGGATCTCGACGGTTCGCGCCGGGTCGCGCGACCGGCCGGCCAGCCGCCGTCGGTGGACGCCGGCGACGCGGTGCGTCGCATCTCCTCCGATGGCAGCCTCGCCGCCACGCTCCCACTCGACGGAGAGGGCCGGCTCGAGGTCACCGACCTCACCGGCGGGGACCGGTATGTGCTCATCGGGCCTGACTACGCCGACGGCTTCGACCTATCCGTCGACGCGAACGGCGACCGGATCGCCTTCCTGACCCGCAACCGGGAGAGCCGCTCTGGGTACGCGCGGGTCGTCGACGTGGCAGCGCGCCAGTTGATGCCATTCGCCGTGCGGATCGACGAGGCGGCCGCCGACGGTCGCGAACACGCGGGTCTAGCGATCTCACCGGACGGCCGGACGCTGACAATCATCGATGGCAGCGGCGGTGTGCAGACGTGGAACATCGACCGCCAGACCCGCATCGGTGACCTACGGCCCGACCTCTCCGGCATCACCACGTGGATCAGCCTCGACCCGACCGGCCACCTCATGGCATCCCTCGTATTAAGGCCGCCTGACGACGCCGAGACCTCGATCGACGTGGTCGACCTGCGCGACGGCCGAAGCGTGGCGCAGCTGGAACGCATCGAGGACCAATACCAGGACCAGCCGGTGTTCTCACCAGACGGCCGCCTACTGGCCGCCGGCACGATGTCCGGCGAAATCCTGCTGTGGGACACGCGGACCTGGAAACGCCTGCACCGATGGCGGGTCAGCGACGGATTGACGATCTCGGTCGGCTTCACACCGGACTCGCGCTACGTCGTCTCCGGCGGCACCGACGGCAAGGCGCGCCTGTGGGACGTACGCGACCCCGCCCACAGCGAATTCATCATCGACGCCACCCGCTCGGGTGCGAACTACGTGTACGTAGGCACCAGCCTCCACGGCTGGGAGCTGGTGACCGTGCCTCAATTCGGAACGCCCTTACGTTGGGACATCGACCCCGACAGCCTCGCCCGACGCGCCTGCGACATCGTGCGGCGCAGCCTCACCGCCGAGGAGTGGGCGGCCGTGCTGCCCGACCGGCCGTACCAGCGAACCTGCCCCAGGTAGGCAAACAAGCCCGGGCGGCGTTGTCCTACCTGGGCTGCGCGCGGAGTTTCCAGTCGCCTCCTCGGCCTCGGCGAAATCGCCGTTTGGGCAGACGCGGGAATCGCAACCCAGGCCGGCCGGCGGCCTGACCCGCCAGGTCACATCCCCGGGGCAAGAAGGCGGGCCACGGCGGAGGACCTATTTCACACCCAGCGCCGGTACGGCCGATCCGGATCCTCGGCCACCAGCCCACAAGGCTAGGCCTCACAGACCAGGCCCGGCGGATGCCAGGGCTGTCATGACCACCTTCACCTCGCTGCACCTCGGCCATTAGCAAGTTGAGCAGCTGACCAGCTGAGATTTCTCGTCGGGATGTCAGTGCTTGATTTCTCATCTGATGTCAGTGGCTTCTCATCTGGCGTCAGTAGCGTCGGCCGTCGTGAAGCCGGTCCGTACTCGTCACCAGCTCGCATTCCCAACCGCGTCACGGCCGGTACCAACGCTCGGCGGTCCCTCCATCCCGCCAGCGCCGGTAGCCGCCGAGTGCGATGAGTCGCCGCTGTGGGTCGCACAGCAGCAGCGGCTCCACCTCGTGTTCGGCGAGCGACCCGGCCTTGGCTAGGACGTAGGCCATCCGCAGGACAGTGGGCCAGCGGTGCCTGAGTATCCGCACGGCGGGCTCGATGCCGTCCTGCATCGTCACCGACCCCATGCCGAGGTCACGGCAGGTGGCGATGCACCATTCGATGTCCCCGGCAGCGAGGTAGTTGATCGCCTCGGTGCGACGATCGCTCAGCAACTGGCGGTCTTCCAACCAGGTAAACATGGCCTGGAACCCCGCCGCGCGCAGGGTGAGCAGGTCCGGCAGAGGAACGATCTTGCCGGGGCCATATCCGTAGTCAACGGTCACGTGGCCATCCAAGGAACCGTCGTCGGTGAGGTGGGCGCGTTCGATGACCATTCCGAGGGTGTGCCCCACGACGGCGTGGCCAGCCTCGTGCACGGCGCTGATGAGCCGAATGTTTTCGGGGGAGAACCCGAGCAGTTCGCGCGCCTGCCCGATCGCGTGCGGGTTGCCCACGGCGTTCCTCCTGGCTCGGATCGAGGGGACTGTCGCGCGGTTCATAGCGGCAGGTACTCCCTGATCTTGCCGCGGGCGTGGGGTCGGGGGTCATCGAGGCGAAGGCTGAGCGTGGGGAACTGCTGGGCGATCTCGACCGGAGACAGCGGCTTGGTGAGCGGGGCTTCGACGTAACCTCGGTCGTCCTCGTGCCAGGTGCCGTGGGGTTTGACCGCGCGGACGCGGGTGACGATGCCATTGACGACGGAGACGAAGCCCTTGACCTTGGGCCGGCGGGCCGCAGCGATCGGGTACCACTTGCTGTCGGCCTCGTACTGCACTTTCTCGTTCTGCCCGGTCTCGCCGTAGCGGCGGTTGGTGTCGGCGTCGACCTTGCCGGGCCGGGTGTTGCGGTAGACGACCATGACGCAATCGCGGCCGTCCTTATGGGCGGCGAGGTGCTTGAACAGCGTCGAGCGGGCGACGCCGAAGGTGTCAGCGATCTCCTCGACGGTGTGCTCGCCGGTGTCGTACATGTGCTGGGCCTGGTCGAGCTGGCGTTGGGTGAGCTTGGGTGGCCGGCCGCCGACCCGGCCGCGGGCGCGGGCTGCGGCGAGCCCTTCCAGGGTGCCCTCGACGATGGCTTCCCGGTCGAACTCGGCGAGGGCGGCCATGATGCGGAAGAACAGCCGGCCGAGCGGACTGGAGGTATCGATGCCCTGTTCGAGGACGATGAAGTCGACGTCGTGCTGCTCGGTGTCGTCGTGGTCGTGCAGGTAGCGCAGCAGCTCGATGCACTCCTCCGGCAGCCGCTGCGCCTCGTCGACGACGACCAGCCGCGGTGCGCGGGCCAGCTCGCGTACCAGCGCCGCGGTGAGGTAGAAGCGGTTGGCCTGCCGGGCCGGTGGGGCGCCGGTGAGCGTCTGCAACAGCAGGTCGGCCAGCAGCCGCATGGTGGGCCGGGCCGGGAACGCGATCGTGGCGACCTCGATCCGGTCGGCCGGGCGGGTCCGCGTGGCCAGCGCCGTCGTGCAGGTCCGCATGGCGAATGTCTTGCCCGGCCCGGCCAGGCCGTGGATGACACCGACGGCCAGGTGCTCGGCGGTGTCGGTGACGACGTGGCGGGCCAGCTGCAGTTGCGAGGTGGAGATCCGGCGGGCGCCGGGCGGCCCGGCCTCGGGTGGGCGGCGGGTCACCACGGGCTGTACTCCAGGTCGTCGGCCAGGTCCTCGCCGCGCGCGCCGCTGGCGAGCAGGTCGTCCAAGGCCACCGGCTCGTCCAGCGGCACCGGCGGGCCGATGCCGAGCAGGCTGGTACTCACCGAGCGGCGCAGCTGCCCGCCCTCGGCGGCGGGAAGCCGGCCGGGCAGCGCCGCGGCGTCGGCCGGGCTGACCAGCCGGGACGCGGCCACCGGCTCGCCGGCGCCGGACAGGGCGGCCAGCCGGCGCCGGCCGCGGCGGCGGGCGGCGCGTTTGTCCGCGGCCGCGGTCCGCTCGGCCGCCCGGGCGGCGGCGTAGAACTGCTCGGCCTGCTCGTCGGACAGCGCGTTGTCCGGGTAGCAGGTGGTCAGGTACTTCCCGTCGAGGTAGACGTGGATGAACCGGTCGTCGTGCGGCATGTACCGCAGGCGCACCTTCTCCCCGCGCCGCTCGCGGATCAGCCCGGCCGGGCACACGTAGACCAGGTTGCGGAAGTGGATGCCGTCGCCGTCGATGGTGCGCCCGACGTCGGCGAGCAGCAGGTGTCGCAGCTCCTCCTCCGGCATCAGCCGCAACGGGGTCGGGTCCTCGCTCCACGCCTGGGCAGGGGTACGCCCACCGATCCCGCTGTGCGCGTGCTCGGTGTTGTACCAGGCCACCCAGGCGGCGAACCGGTCGACGAACACGCTCCACCGCATGGGCAGGTCAGCCGGGTCGGCGCCAGCGGCGGCCGCCCGCTCGTAGCCGGCGCGGGCCCGGGCCCGGTCGTCGAGCGGCCCGGACAGCCGGCCGTTGAGCTCACGGGGGCATTCGGTGAAGCCGGGCAGCATCATCAGCAGGATCTGGTCGACCGTACGGTTGGTCCGCTCGATCTTGCCCTTGCCGTTGGCGTGGTATTCCGGCAGGACGTGCGCCTCGACGCCGGGCAGCATCGCCATCCGCAGCGCGGTCAACACCGTGCCGGCGTGCGGGGTCAGCGCGATGGCCCAGCCGGCGATGACCCGGGTGCCGTCGTCGACGAACATCGTCACCCACGGCGTTGTCGCCCGGCCGCGCGGCGGCAGCACCAGGATCGGCAGGTTCTTGTGGTCGCCTTCCCACACCTGGTTGCGGTACGACGCCCGGCGGCACAGGTAGACCAGCTTCGCCCGGCGGGCCCGGTCCCCGCCGCGAACGCCGGCGGCCACGGCCGGCGTCATCTCGGCGGCGAACGCCCGCTGCAAGGTGCGCAGCGTAACCGGCGCTGCGCCGGCCCAGCCCTGCACGAACTCCTCCGGGATCGGCACCCCGGCAGCCGACGAGCGCCCGGCCAGCGCGGCGGCCCGGGCGCGGTGTACCGCGGCGACGTTGCCGCGGAAGTCGATGTAGGCGGCCCGGTCGGTGTCCGCGAGCCGAAACCGCGACGGGCTGCCGTGCCCGGGCCGCTCGGCGTCGGCCAGGCGCAGCCACACCGCCCGCTCGGTCACGCCCAAGCCCTGCGCGACCAGCCGAACCATCGCGGTGCTCCGCTGCCGCGACTGGTGCGCCTGGCGTAGCTGGTGCAAAGCCGCGCTCCACTGCTCGGCGCTGGGACGTGCCACCCTCGCCTCCCAGCTGCCGGGCAGATCGAAACGAGTAAGATCCCACCGGCCCGGCACCGACCATGTCAACCCGCGCAGCGAGGCGGAAGCCCCGCTCCGGTGGACCTATCGCTGCGGCCGGTACGGCATGGCCCGCGTCGCAGCTGGGTCGGCTGGCTAAGTTCGCGAGAACGGGAGCCAAATGCTCGTCAGTTTCGGAGCCACTTCGCGGGTGATCTGAGCCTGGATGTTCGTGAGTACCGACACCACTTGTGGATCACTACCTGATCCGGTGCCGACGTCAGCTTCGGTTCGCCTGGTCACTCTCCGTCGACGCCGACTCCGGTAGCCGAAGCTGGACCGATGTCCGGATCTGCCGAGATGAGTGCACCCGATCGTGCTGCTGAGCGGATGCTAGCTATTGATCGGCACCGTTGTTCGGCTGGTTTGCTCTAGTTGTTCGGTCGGGGAGTCGACGACTTGTGATTGGCGTGTTTGCTGGGGTCTTGTCCGTGTCGGGTTGTTGTGTCGTTGTCGTCTTTGTGGGCGTTCCGGCGACGGTAGGCGTCTTGGATTCCGGGTCACTCCCGCCGGCCAGAAATTTACGCAAGAAGTAGTCCCAGTCCTGGCCATGCTCAATCGGACAGGCGACGAGGCAACCACCCCAGGGCACGCGGAAACTGAGGAAATGCCACAGCACTGAGACTCATGCGGCATGACGTTCCGTGAGACAACCGGGGGACTCGAAACGCGGGTGATCGCGCTGGCTGGGCGGCCGGTTGCCTGGTCGTACATTCAGCCAGGTTGGAAGAATGCGAGCATTTTCTGGCTGGCGTCCGGCGACGTCAGGATTTCCTGGACGTGCGCGGACATCCGGGCGGCAGCGCTGGTGCGTTCGAACATCTCGCGTTCGTATTCTTTGACGGCGGCGGGAAAGTCGTCCGGGTGCGCGGCCAGCGCGAGGCCGAGCAGTGCACCGTCCAGCAGCGCCATGTTGGCACCCTGCCCCACCGGCGGCATCAGGTGCGCGGCATCGCCGAGCAGCGTGATGCCTGGCGTCGACGGCCAGGTCAGGCCAACCGGGAGAGTGGTGATCGACCGTGGCAGGATCGTGTCGTCGCAGGCTGCGATCAGTGCGGTGAACCGAGAGTCCCAGCCGGTGAACAGGTCGATCAGCCGGACCCGGGCGGTGGCTGGGTCGTCGAACGGGATCCCGCTGGTGGCGAACCAGTCCTCGGCGGTGTTGTAGAAGCTGAGGTAGATGCGTACGCGGCCGTCGCCGTTGCGCTGCGCCGACAGGGATTGCCGGTTGCCGAGCACCCAGTAGTTGCCGCGCCCAACCATCGCCGCGAGGTCGGGGTGAGTGCGGTCGATGTCGGGAATGCCGAGCTCGACCACGTTTTGGCCGGTGTGCACTGGGCGGGCGTCGGTTAGAAGCGCGCGGACCCGGGAGTCCGCGCCGTCGGCGCCGACCAGCAGGTCATACGTCGCACTGCTGCCGTCGCCGAAGTGCAGCAGGCCGTTGTCGGCGTGTTCGAACGCGTGCCCCCAGCGCACCGCGAGTTCGGGGAGAGAGTCCAGCAGCAGGTTGCGCAGATCGGCACGGTCGACCTCAGGTCGCTCGAGTGGGGCGTCGTCGGGCGTGTCCTCCTGGAGCAGCAGGGTGCCGTCTGGCTCGAGAAGTCGCAGGTCCTGGCCTTCACGACGGGCAATCGCGTGGAACTGGTCGATCAGGCCGGCCTCGCGCATCGCCCGCTGCCCGGTCCCGGAGTGCAGGTCGAGCATGCCGCCCTGACCGCGCGCGCCGCGCGACGGTTCGCGTTCGTACACGACGGCGTCGATGCCGTTCACGTGCAGCACACGGGCGAGAGCCAGGCCGCCGAGGCCGGCGCCAACGATGGCGATGGTCATGGTTGCCCTCGATTCACCGTATCAGTAAATACACTGTATCGTATCAAGCAATGTATTGTCGGCAGCATGTTGGTGTGGGAGAGGCCGGAGCCGCCGGATCGACCGGTGCTGGCCCCACTGAGCCGCGAGCGGATCGTGCGAGCGGCGATCCGGCTGGCCGACGCGGACGGCCTGGACGCGGTGTCGCTGCGCAAGGTCGCCGCCGCACTGGACGTTGGGCCGATGCGGCTGTACGGCTATATCGCCAGCAAGGATGAGTTGTTCGACCTGATGGTCGATGCGGTCCACGCCGAGATCCGGCCGGCCGGAGACGATTGGCGAGAGGTGCTGCGCTCCCTTGCCGAAACCACCCGGCAGGCCGCTCACCAGCACGAATGGTTCGCCGACCTGATCGGTGGGCGGCCGCAGCTCGGGCCGCACGCGCTGGCCAGGGGAGAGGCTGTGGTGGCCGCACTCGGCGGCATCGACGTGGACACCGTCATGCCGGTGATCGACGCGGTCAATGCGTACGTGATCGGCGCGGTGCGCCGGGAAATCACCGAGCGGCGCGCCGAGCGGGCCACCGGGATGGACAAGAAGCAGTGGCAGGCCGCCTTCGGGCCTTATCTGGTGCGGACCTTCGCCACTGGCCGATTCCCCGCGCTGGCCTCGGTCGTACGCGATGGCGCCCACCTAGACGCCAACCAAACCTTCCGGACCGGCCTCGACTTCCTCCTCGACGGCATCGAAGCCCGCATCTCAAGCTGACCCGCAGCCGAGGGACTGGACGAGCAGGGGCGCGGTATGAGCGCGCACCAAGGTGACGCCTGGTGCACTCTCATGCCGGGAAGCATCCGCGTTGGCCAGGCCCCCGCTGGTGGAGCCCGCAGTCGCTGTCGCAGACGTGGTCTTGGCCAGATTTGGTTGCGTGCGGGCCAGTCGGCGGCCGGCGATGAGCCGTACGGTCGTCCTGTTGGGTCCGGTGGCCGACAGACAGCTACCGGTCGATGTTCGACGATGGCGGGTGGACGGGGACGCGGGGACCCGTTGCGCTGGACGTCGACGAGAGGGAGACGACGTGGGACGTCTGTTCCTGTACGTTCCCGCCCTCGGCGGTCGCGTGGTCGAGTGGGAGAGCCTGGCCGGAAGGCTCGCCGGGGAACCCGACTGCGTCGGCGACGAGTTCCAGCACTGGCCGCCGCGGCCGCGCGACCGTGTGGGCGTCTGGTCGCGCGGCAGGCTGGATCGTTACGCCGGCGCGCTCGCCGCGCGGCTCGCCGAAATCGACGAGGTCGCGACGCTGCGGGGGCGGCCGTACGACGAGATTGTGCTGCTGGGCAGCAGCATCGGCGCGCTGCTGGTGCGCTGGGCATGGCTGGACGGATCGGGCGCGTGGTCCGGAGACCCTCAGCCCTGGGCCGCCAAGGTGCGCCGGATCGTCTTGGTCGCCGGGCTCAGCCGCGGCTACTCGACCAGGCTGGAGCCGGGTCGGCGCACGCTGCGCCTGCTGGTGATCAAGGTGCTCGTCTCCATAATGTCGCCGATCCGGTTCGGGTGGAAGGACGCGCTGGCCGGTTCCCCGTTCGTGACCAACCTGCGGCTGACCTGGATGCGGTACATGGCTGTACATCCCGACCGCCGACCCGAGGTCGTGCAGCTCCTGGGCACCAGCGACAGCCTCGTCCAGCGCGAGGATAGCCGTGACATCGAGCAGTTTCCCCTGGCCTCGCATGTGAGCATCGCGGGCGCTTCCCATCTCGACGTGCTGGACCTGAGCGGTCCGACCGGTGCTGACCGGTACGTGGTGCTGCGCGAGCACATCCTGGAACCGTCGGCGTCTACCACGCCACCGCCGGCGCCCCAGGCCGACGCGACCGACGTCGTCTTCGTCGTCCACGGCATCAGAGCCGGCGCCTACGGCTGGGTCACCGAGATACGACAGTTGCTGGCCGCGACCGGTGCCACCTGGCGGGTGGTCACGCCGACCTACCGGTACTTCTCGGCGCTGGCATTCGCGTTTCCGGTCACCCGCCGCCGCAAGGTGCGCTGGTTCCTCGACCAGTACTCGCGCGAGGTCGCCGGCCACCCGATGGCCAACTTCCATTTCCTCGGCCACAGCAACGGCACGTACCTGCTCGGGCAGGCGCTCAAGCAGGTGCCGGCGGTCCGGTTCCAGCGGGTCTACCTGGCCGGCAGTGTGCTGCCGGCCGACTACCCATGGCACGACTACCTCGCCGGCCACGGCGGGCCACCCCGCGTCGGCATCGTCCGCAGCGACCGCGGTAACCGCGACCTACCTGTGGCGCTGCTCTCGCAAGGTCTGCGCGGGCTGCGGATGCGTGACATCGGCGACGGCGGCTTCGGCGGGTTCGCCCAACTCGACGCCCCGCCGGCGATCCAGTGGCCGTTCTTTCCCGGCGGCCATGCCGCGCCGCTGGCCACCGCCGAGCGCCGACGCGAGATCGCGTCCTACCTGACCACCGGAACGGCCGTGCAGCCCGACGGCCTGATCGACAACGCCGGCGGCATGCTCGCTCTCGCGTCCCGGCTGTCGCCCATCCTCATCCTGACTGTGGCCGCCCTCGTCATTGCTGCACTCGGCTGGGTGGTGATGGCGCCGGGGGCCCTGTCGATCTCGCTGGCCGCGCTGCTCGTGGTGGCGGTGGCCGCCCTCGCGTTCGTGTGACGCGGCGAGGGGTCGGCCCGCCGCGGACGTAAGCCGCCGCGCTGCCGTGAACCGCTCGGTGTCGCGCCCGAACACGTCCGAGAGCAGATCCTCGCCGTGAAGGGTTCGACTTGGCAAATCGGTGTTCCTCGCGTGATGCTGTGGCGCCAGGCGGGGTCGGTGAGGGTCGTATCCGGTTGGCCGCAAGGCGTTCGGTACGCCCTGTTGGTGCATCGAGCCGAGGTTCCTCTTGACGCTGGCGGCCATCGGCCCGTTCCGGCGTTGAAACGCAGGCCTGGGCGGCAACGGGGTGTGGAACGCGGTGGACACGTTGGGCACCACCGGTGGTGTGGTGCAGGTGCGGGCGGTGCTTTACCCGGACGCGGACGGCACGATCGGATACGCGACGCAGTGGACGACGGTGACCGTGGACTCGAACGGTGACGGC
>WNGE01003283.1_pt1 | contig 22310 bp, 20 predicted proteins | sample 5400651 | NCBI WGS metagenome assembly WNGE01 (sample SAMN13153370, study PRJNA577476) | soil metagenome | isolation source: 60 cm soil or saprolite under grassland replicate 2 | place: USA:California | collected 2016-06-15 | reverse complement strand
AATAATAAGATCGCGCATGGAACTCGCCGGCAGATTCAAACGCAACGACTCCCAGTGGGCGCCGTCATCGAACGAGACGTAAACGCCTTTTTCTGTTCCGGCGAACAGCAGGCCTTTCTGTTGCGGATCTTCGCGAACTGCGTTGACGATTTGGCCTGCCGGTATTCCGTTCGCAATCTCTGTCCACGTTTTTCCGCTGTCGTGCGTCGCAAAAATGTGCGGCCGCAGATCGTCGATCCGCATCGTGTTTACCGCTGCGTAAGCGGTGTTCGAATCGAAATGTCCGGCTTCGATCAACGAAATTTTCTGCCAGGCCGAAATACCTGCAGGCGTCACGTTGGTCCAGATTTTTCCAGCATCGGTTGTGAGATGAATCAAACCATCGTCGGTCCCGCACCAAATCCGGTTCGCGTCGAGCGGTGACGGCGCAACGGTGTAAATCACGCCGCGCCGATGGGCCTGCTTTGTTGCATCTTCTTTGTATTTCCCAATGCTCGCCGGCAGTTCGTAATTCGGCCGCGACAAATCAGGACTGATCTTTTCCCAATGGTCGCCACGATCGCGGGTTTGCCAAAGCGTGTTTCCGGCGAAGAAGAGCAAGTGCGGATCGAGCGGCGAAAAGACAACCGGCTCGGTCCGCAACATCCGGAAGTCTTCTGTTTGCACCGGCACCGGAAGTATATTTTGCGCCTGACCGGTGCGGCGATCGAATCGCGTCAGCTTACCGCCGATGATAATGTCTGGATCTAGCGGGTCGGCGACAACGTAACCATATTCCTCGGCCGCGACCGGCTTCCAATCGCGGAATGTGATTTCGCCTTCACCGCCGCGGCTATTGATTCCGACCGAACCGCTCTCCTGTTGTCCGCTGTAAAGCCGGTACGGAAACGCGTTGTCGGCGCTAACGTGATACAACTGCGCAGTGGGCTGGTTATACCATGAGCTCCAGCTCTTGCCTCCGTTCACCGTGACGATCGCGCCCTGGTCCGAACCGAGAAGAACGATGTCGGGATTGTTCGGATTGATCCAAACATTTTGATAATCGTCGCCGCCGGGTGCGCCGCGCCAGCCTTCCCATGTTTTGCCGCCGTCCGTCGATTTCCAACAAACCACGCTGGCCGAGTAAACGATCTGCGAATTTTTTGGATCAAACCGCACCACGGGGAGATCGCCACCGCCGATTCCAAGTCCCGGCCGCGGATCATCAGTTGTTCCACTCCAGGTTTCGCCAGCGTCGTCCGAGCGATAAAGTTTCGCGATGGTTTTTGTCCGAACCGCGGCAAACAAGGTTTTTGGCGCGCTGAGCGCGATCGCGAGGTTCGCCTGCACGATGTTGCCCGGCAGACCTTTGCTTAATTGTCGCCATGTCTTGCCGCCGTCGATGGATTTAAAAATGCCGCCGCCGTCTCCGTTGAATACTCCGTTTTCCCACGGCCCTTCGCGTGATTCCCATAGAGCAGCGTAAACAATCTGCGGACTATTCGGATCGATCTGCACATCGCTCGCGCCGACATTTTCATCGCGATACAGAACTTTTTCGAATGTTTTTCCGCCATCGAGCGATCGATAAACGCCGCGTTCTTCGTTAGGCCCGTAGGGGTGACCGGCTACTGCAACAAAGATGCGGTCCGGATTTTTTGGATCGACCACCAACTGCGCGATCTGCTGACCGTCGCGCAATCCGAGATGGGTCCACGTCCTGCCGGCATCACTCGATTTATAAATGCCGTCGCCGACTGAAAGATCCGGCCGATGCAATCCTTCACCACTCCCGGCGTAAACGATGTTCGGATTTGATGGCGCGACCGCAATCGCGCCAATCGACGCCGTCGGCTGATCATCGAAAATCGGTTGCCACGTCCGACCGTAATCGATCGATTTAAAAACGCCGCCGTTCACCGGCGCCATGTAAAAGACATTCGCCTGTGATGGAACTCCAGCGATCGCACGCGTCCGCCCGCCGCGGTAAGGTCCAATGTTACGCCAGCGCAGAATCGAATCGAATTCTCCCGCGCGCGCCTGCGCAATTGCCAAAACGGCGGTGAAACCGATTACGATTACATTCTGAACCGATCGCATAAGCCGCCACTCTCTTCTGCGAATCCGACCGGCGCAATCCTGTAGGCGCCGGCGCTGACTGCGGCAATTACTGCGACCCTATTTGTTTCACCGTTCTGCTGTCTGCGCTCTTTTGACGAGCGGGAATGCCAACCCGATATAAAACATCAGCGCTAGCACGGCATTCACCCGGACGACAATTGTGGGGAGACGAGCGATAGAAGGGAAAAACTGAGCGTCGTTGAATTCATTCCGGCAATTTCAATTTAATCTCTCGCGGCTTTCCATTGTTCTCAATGAGATAAGCTTTTGTTTCCTCGTGATCCTTGCCGAGCACACCGCTGGTGAAAAACACGCGTCGTCCGTCGGCCGATGCGCAAAGATAGGAAAGTGTTCCATTGTCAACAAGCACTTCAACCGCACCGGTTTCTTTTGAGTACAAGCGCATTCGTGCGCGGACGTCGTCATCCGCTTCCGGCGCATTGTCGGGCCTTGGCAATCGAACAACATTGCCTTCGCCGGTACCGAACATTCGGTGGAGGTGCACGTAGAGCATTTGTTTTGCGACAGCGACACTGAAAACACCGACTTGTGTGGGCGTGGCCATGGTCGTTTCAAATGTCGCGAGCGGTGCGCACCGGACTGCGTCTAATAGCCACGGAGTCTCCTCATCCTCTTGAGGCCCGATTGAGCCCATCCAAAGGTCGCCACGGACACCAAAGAATAGCCCGCCATCGGATGAAAAAGTAATTCCATCGAGGAACCCGACACGCCGCGACAAAACGGGCTTCGGTTCTTTTGCGCCAGCCGCCAGAAACATCGCGGGGGGACCCGCGTTATCATTGCTCTGGGCGGGATCGTCAAAATCAGTTTGCGTGGAGAATAGAATCCCGCCGCTCTTGGGATCGCAAGCTATCGCAGCAAATTGAACTCCCTCCGGAGCGCTACACAGTTTTTTACACGCCTTCCTCGCAGGATTGCAGCTCCAGGCGGCCCTCGCCGTTGCGACTAACAAATCGCCGGATTTGCCCGTGCCAACCGAAATGATCGACTTGTTGTCGATGGAAGCACCGAGATCAACTATTGAAAACACATTTTTCTGAAAATCGATGTCGAGCAGGTGCGGTGTTTCGATGTCAATCGCATAAACGTGCGAGCCGTCTCTAGAAAAAGTAGCCTCGACGGCAGCGCTCTCCTGCAACTCCTCGGATCGCGTTTCTCGCTCGAAGTCCGGTTGTGCAGACGGGCTCGGAGACGGAGCCGATTGCGCATACCCCGTGATGCTAAAGGCAAACAACGCGCAGAATCCTGCAAAGAATGCTCTCAGAGTGACCGCGAATCCTGTCCAAGTTAGCTTCATCGACTGGTAGATTCCGGAAGATCGCGACTCGATTTCGAAGATGCATGTCCGAACGTCCTTCGGATCTTCGGCAACGCTCACCCGAAAAAAACAGATAAGTAAACTCACTATATCACGAAACAGCATATCGGGAGGTCTAACGAGAATTAAACGAAAACTCTTCGCTCAAAACAAGATTGAAAAAAACCCGCCTATGGTGGCACTGGTCTCGACTGCAATCTTATTAACTGATAACCAATCACCCTCACATGCGCGCTGTAATCTTCGATCTCGACGGTGTTCTCGCCGACTCCGAGCCGTGGTGGAATCAGATCGACGCGAAATTACTTTCCGAGTACGGCGCAACGTATCGCGGTGAATACCATCAGAACGTAGTCGGCGTGAACTACCGGCTCACGATGGAGTTTTACAAGAAAGCATTTGGCCTTTCCGTGCCCACTGAGGAAATGATGCGACGTCGCGGTGAGATCGCGACGGAATTCTTTGCGAATCGAGTCGGTCTGTTTCCTCACGTCGAAGAAGTATTGCAGGAACTGCGGCAGATGAAACTGCGCCTCGCCGTCGCCACAAGCTCGGTCGGCGCGTCGACGCGACCATTCCTGGATCGATATCAGCTGACCGGATTCTTCGAGGTCATCGTTACCGGCGAAGAAGTTCAACGCGGCAAACCCGCTCCCGACATCTATCTGCGCGCAGCGGACAAACTTGGAATCCCTGTTGACGCATGCCTTGTTGTTGAGGACGCGCTTCCCGGCGTCGCCGCGGCTAAGGCAGCGAAGATGCGCGTCGCTGCGATTCCCGACCGACGTTTTGCAAATCCGCGCGAGTACGAAAAGAAAGCCGACTACGTTCTCAACAGTTTGAAAGAATTACCGGCGCTGGTTCGAAAACTCGTGGTCGCCGAATAACCACGACGCCCGACTCGCAATCTTCTCAAGTTCCGCCGCAAACGGCGTAGCCTTGAGCACGCAGGTCGTCGGCCAGGTCCTTTTCCATTTGAACGGCATATTCGTACGGCATCGGGTTCAGATGCTCGTATAGCTCCGGCAATAATCGAACGCCATATTTCCTGACCAGTCGGGCCGATTTGTACCCGTTCTTGTGATTTTCAAATCGGTGATCCACCGGCAATCCCGTCATTCCAACGTAGACGGCCGGTTTAGATGGATCACGCGCCGGATTGCGCCGCATGGTGGACAAATCCTTCAGCGCAGCCTTGGAGAGTAGAACGACGTAAACGTTATGGTGCAATTTGGGTTCGGATAAACGCAGCGGTGTTCGCTTACGACGACGCATGGGGACCGTGTAACTCGGAACACGATCACGAGCAACGACCGACGAAATCCCTAGTCGCGGGCGTTGACCGCGACAAAATACGTTGCTTGCATCTTCGGTTTTCGGCTTTCTTTTGGCGATGCCGGACGCTGGATTCTCGATATTGGATACTGGATTCTAAATGCTCGATTAAAGAGGAACCATGAGTCAACGCATCCGCGGCGTACTGGCACCAGTCGTAACCCCGTTCAAGGCCGATCTTTCGCCTGATCGACACCGATTCATCAGGCATTGCCAATGGTTACTTTCGCAGAACTGCGGGCTGGCCATGTTTGGCACCAATAGCGAGGCGAACTCGATGGCAGCCGAAGAGCGATCGACTTTGCTCGACGCCGTGGTCGCGGCCGGGACCGATCCGTCGCGCATGATGCCGGGCACCGGCTGCTGCTCGATCGCGGAGACAGTCGAACTCACGACGAATGCGGTAAGACACGGTTGTGCCGGTGTGCTGATGCTGCCGCCGTTTTATTACAAGGACGTCAGCGAAGAAGGTCTTTACCGTTACTTCAGCGAAGTGGTGCAACGCGTCGGCGACACGCGTCTGAAAATTTACCTCTACCATATTCCCCCGGTGGCGATCGTCGGTATCACACCAAAATTGGTCGAGCGCCTCCTGAAAGCTTATCCAAACGCGATCGCCGGGATGAAAGACAGCTCGGGCGATTGGAACAACACCAAAATTTTTCTCGATGCTTTTGCCCAAAATGGTTTCGACGTGTTTGTCGGAAGCGAGTCGTTCTTGCTGGCCAATATGCGCAATGGCGGTGTGGGCACCATTTCTGCAACGGCCAACGTGAATCCAGCAGCGATTCACAAGCTGTGCAGACAGTGGAATACCGCGGATGACGCAGATTATCCGGATCAACAACAATCGAAATTAAATGTCGTGCGTGAGGTGTTCAGCAGCAGGAAGTTTCCGTCCATGATCGCAGCGTTGAAGCAGGCGATTGCGATCTATAGGACCGATCCGGAGTGGTCCCGCGTGCGCCCGCCTCTGGTCGAGCTTACGAAAGAGCAGGCAAAATTGCTTGCCGCGGAATTGAAAGCGATCGGGTTCGCGATGCCTGACATCGCGTGAGTTCAGCTTCGGATTTGCGCGACCTCGTGCGCGCGCAATAAGATGGCGGATGCGCGGACTCCGCTGCGTTTGTTCCATCTCGCTGCTGACGACCGCCGCCGTCTTGTTCCTCCTCGATGCCAGCGGCTGCGCCAAACATCGCCTGCCGGGCGGTTTGTCAAAGTTGAAGCCGTGTCGGTTAGCCGGAATCGATGAGGAATTGTTTTGCGGTAAACTGACCGTTTTTGAAAACCGCGAAACGCGCACTGGTCGAACGATCGATCTAAACATCGTCGTCCTTCCGGCACTCGATCAAAAGACAAAAGCGGAGCCGCTGTTCGATCTGGCGGGCGGTCCGGGCGCATCGTCGGTAGACCGAGCAGATTTTTACGCCGGGCCGGGCAAAGAATATCGCCGCGGGCGCGATGTCGTGTGTGTCGATCAGCGCGGCACCGGGAAATCAAATCGCCTTTCAATTTCTCGGGAGAAAACGCCGCAGTATTACCTGAGCGAAATGTTTCCAGTCGATTACGTGAAGGAAATGCGTCACGCGCTCGAGAAGCGCGCGGACCTGACGAAATACACAACGTCCATTGCGATGGATGATCTCGACGACGTGCGCACGTGGCTCGGTTATGACAGGATCAATCTTTTTGGTGGGTCGTACGGAACGCAAGCGGCGTTGGTTTATATGCGGCGGCATCCCGACCACGTGCGCAGCGCGATTCTCCTGGCGGTTGCGCCGACTGATTTGAAAATGCCGTTATACCATTCCGAGTCCGCCGCGCGCGCGATGGATTTGTTGTTGAGTGAATGCGAACAGGCCTCTGCATGTCATGCGGCTTTCCCGCAAATTCGCGATGACTGGAACAACGTGCTGGCGCAATTGGAGAAACAGCCGGCGCGCGTGGAATATTCTTCGCCCGGCAAGTCCGCGCCGACGATAGTCGAAATTCAGCGCGGTGTCTTCGCGGAAAAAATCAGGACCTGGATGTATAGACGCGACCAGGCCGCCCGGATCCCCATGATTGTTCATCATGCGGCTAATGGAGATTTCGTGCCCTTTCTCCAGCAAGCAGTTGCCCCTTCCATCCCTGATTTCGTGGCGGACGGAATGTATTTGTCGGTGACGTGCGCGGAAGACGTCCCGTTCATTAATCGGGAGGAAGCGGCGCAGCTGACCGCGGGTAACCCGTTCGGAAATTATCGCGTGTTTCAGCAAACGCGCGCCTGCGGGATGTGGCCGCGCGGTGAGATTCCAACCGATTTTCTCGAGCCGGTATCTTCAAACGCGCCGGTGCTGATTTTTTCCGGCAACATGGATCCGGTCACGCCACCAAAGTACGGCGAAGAGGTGGCCAAACATTTGCGGAACAGCAGACATATCATTATTGCCGAGGCTGGCCACGGTGCGGACGGTCTAAAGGATCCTGGTTGTGTCGATCGGATCGCGATCGAATTTCTCGGCAAAGGTGACGCAAAAAATCTTGATGCAAGCTGCGTTGAGGGAATGGCACCGCCACCGTTTGTAACGAACTAGCGCGACTTAAGCAAAAGCGTAGCGGCCGTAGCCACGGCCCTGTGGGCCGTTTTGCCTGACATGAAATTAGCGGCGAGGTGAACCGGCCTTAGGCCGTGGCTACAACATTTGCTTACCGCGCCGAGCACGATCCTGCCGAAGCGTGTGTCTTGCAGGGCAACTACGTGCGCCAGTGGCGGAGCACGCGATGGCGCGAAGTGGCGGTGGCGTGGTCGCGTGTGGTGACGATCAATTCGCGGCGGCGCAGGTTTGCGAGAGCGGTTTGGATGGCGCTTTTGGAAAGGCCGGTTGCGTCGGCAAGCGTTCGTACGCTCGCGATGACTCGTTTCCATTTCTTCCGCGCGGCCTGGCCATAAAGATACAAATAAACCAGATAAGCGGCTGGTTGCTGATCGTGCCCGATTAGATCGCGCATCAGGACATCGAGAACGCAATCGTCGATGGGAATGGTTTGGCGGAAGCGCGGCATAGGTTCGTTTATCAGCTATACCGATAAATGGACAGCGCTTTCTGAACCTACAAGCGGCTCGCTCCTGGACGCGAACGTATCGATCACATTAGGTTCGCCACATCATGATCAAGCAAATTAAATTCGTCAGCATTCCAGTCGCCGACCAAAATCGGGCCTTGGATTTTTACACGGAGAAACTTGGGTTCACGATCATCACCGATCAACCCTTCGACGAGAAGCAGCGCTGGATCGAATTGCGAATTCCGAAAGCGGAAACACGCGTTGTATTGTTCACGGCCGAAGGCGACGAAAAGCGAATCGGCTCATTCATGAACATGTCGTACACGTGCGATGACATCGACAAGACCTATGAACAGCTGAAGAACTGCGGCGTGGAATTTGAAGGCCCGCCGCAAAAACAACCCTGGGGCACCTACGCAATGTTCAAGGACAGCGAAGGCAATCGGTTCGTCGTTTCCTCGGACTGAAAGAGTAGAGACGAAGCCATCCGGGCGAGGCTTCCCAGACGCCGATCTTTTACGCGAAATGCAAGAGTCACACATTACTGTCGTAACTCTCGCATGAATCAAATTAAAGCTGCGCTATTTGTTGCCCGCGCGCGTGTAATTGATCTCCATCGTCTTCTTTTCCTGGCCGCCCTGATTTTCGTACCATTCAAAGGTCATATGGTTGTTGTCGACGATCTTCATTACTTCGCGGATTTGTTGTTTCATTCCCGGGATCGCTTCGAACTCCGAAGTGTAAGTGAACGTTTTGGTCGTCGGATCGTAATCGCCCTCTGAGAACATGATGCCCGTGCCCATGTTATCGATCCATGAGCCGACGAATTTCTTTTTCACATTATCGTAGCCCTCGATTCCATGCCCTTTAAACGTCATTTCCTTTTTCTTACCGTCGGGGCCGGGCATTTCCATTTTGCCAGTCACATCCATGATAGAGAAACGACCGTCCATGATCGATTTCCTGACGGCGTTCCCCTTTGATTCTTCCGGCTTGGCGTTCGGATCGGGATTCATCCAGAACTTGATAGTGTAATTCCAATTGCCGTCGAGGCTGGAGAGAAGCTTGTGGTTCTCGTTGAGCTTCGACAGCTCCATCATCTGTTTCATCATCTCCTGCTGATTCGGCTGGCTGCCTTGAGCTGCTGATTGAGCTACACCCGAGCTGGATGTACCCGCGGGCGACGTGGAGGTTGTTTGCGCAAACGAGGGAGTCGCGATCAGTGCCGCGAACAGAATTGTGATTAATGGCGTTAATATTTTCATCGGCGAATTCTGCCAGTGATCAGTGACGAGTAACAAGTTCGAAAATCGAAGAAGGAACATTCGCACGACCAACTTTTTGTTATCCGGCTGACACTCCGAAAGCTTTCGCGAGTAGGCAGCCGCTGCTACAGTAGAATCCTGAAGATGAAACGAGAAAATCCGACAATTGAAATTTGTCCCGGCATCACGCGCCGGACCGTCGCGCATGGAAAGACGATGTATCAGATGATGGCGACGCTGGCAGCCGGGAGTACCATGTCTGCGCACTCGCATCCGCAGGAGCAGATCGTGCACATTCTCGAAGGACAAATGCGACTCATTGTTGATGGCGTGCCGCATGAGCTTTCAACCGGCGATTCGTTCTATCTCGCAAGCGATGTGCCGCACGGCGTGGAAACGATATTACCGACGCGTGTGTTAGATACTTTCAGTCCGCCGCGGAACGATTACCTGTCGATCGACGAAAAGGTTTGCCACGGCGCGTTGTAATCGCTCGAAGCTCATTCGGCGCACCCTCGCCGCGGCGAACAGGCTGTGGTCCGTGTCCTACCCGATGCATCTTGAAGGGCGATGAGGCCTTCCCGACGTTGTGAGCCCTTACTTCCTATTATCGATAAAGATTTCCCAGCGCTTTACGCTCTCAAGTTTCAGGATGCCGTGCTCGGTCCAGGGATCGTTCTTCAATTTCTCTCTCACTTCGTTTTCATCTCCAGCATTGAAGATCAGTAAAGCGCCGCCTTCATCGACCAAAGGGCCGCCCATCAAAATAAAACCGTCGTCAACGAGTTGATCGATGAACTTCGCGTGCTCATCCCAAAAAGGCTGCTCGCGTGTGCCCTTGGAGAAATCACGATTGGGACCGGCGGAAGAAATTGCCAGGAACGTCTTTTTCATGATGGACGAACTTCAAACGCCCGCGCGCAGCGTCAAGCTTTCGGCTCGTCTGCAATCCGGAGCACAACTTTTCCGCGAGTATGATGGGTCGCAGCCTGTTGTTCAGCCGCGATTGCTTCGCTCAAAGGGAGAACCTGCGTCACGATTGGTTTGATCTTTCCGGCATCGATCAGTTGCGCGATCTCTGCCAAATCTTCAGAATCGGGGTGAACGGAGATACTCGCGCCGCCAATGCCACGATTCTTGATTTCAGCTGGGTCGGGGCGCGCGACGAGCGACATGACGATGCCGCCTTTCTTCACTACACCGTAGGACCGTGCCAGCGTTTCCTTACCGACCGGATCGAGCACCGCATCCACATCTTTGGCAACGTCTTCAAATTTCGTCTTTGTGTAGTCCACTGCCACGTTTGCGCCGAGTTGCTTGAGAAGATCCTGGTTTGCCGTGGACGCGGTCGCAATGACCTGTGCTCCGCGCGCTTTTGCGATTTGGATCGCGAAACTACCGACGCCGCCCGAGCCGCCGTGAATGAGAACGGTTTGTCCCGGCTGCAGTTTCGCCACGTCTACGAGCGCTTGCCACGCAGTCAAGGCGCCCATGGGTACCGCCGCTGCTTCCACAAAGTTGAGAGACTTGGGCTTTACTGCAACTTCCCACTCCTTGACGGTGATGTAATCAGCCCAGCCGCCACCGAAAGTTGGGTAACCGTAAACCGCGTCGCCCACTTTGAGTTTCGTGACGTTTGCTCCCGTTTTCTCTACGACTCCGGCGATTTCGTAACCCGGAATCAGTGGCAAGTGCGTGCCGAATTCGCGCGCATATTTCCCACTGAGCGTGAGCGGGTCGGCTGGATTGACGCCGCTGGCAATCACGCGCACCAGAACTTCTTCTTCGTTCGGCTCCGGTCGCGGAACTTGTTCCAACTTCAAGACTTCCGGCGCGCCGTACTCGTGAGCGACGACCGCCTTCATCATTGGCTTTTCCTCGGCGCGCAGAGAATGAGAAAGGAGCAGTGACACTGTCGCAAGACTTAACGTCACAATGTTGCCGTTATGCATTTCCTTGGCGCAGCTTCGCGTGCGATCGCCCGAGGCGCTAATCGAAATTGCCTTATCTGCTCCGCGGCATTTATTTAGCTTTCGATTGAAGCCCGCTGCACTGAGTGCACAGTAGTCACGAGGTGAAAGCCGCTGCTGTTCAGAATTCCGGTGCGAGGAAAATGATCATTATCCTCGCTGTGATGATAACTGTCTGTCTGGTCTCGCTAATTGTCGCAGGTGCGACCAGCTTGATCTCGCTGGCAGACCGAATCCACCCAGTTGCCGGCACGGTCGTATTCTGGGCTGTTTGCCTGACTGCTGGATTTTTCGCGCTCTATTGTGCGATCGCATACGCAAGACTTCCCGCCGCGCTTATCCCACCGGAGGAGGATTCCGGTCCGAAGCATGACGCCTACTTGCAAACTCTTCGTGTCCGACTCGCCGCAAATCCACGGACACGCGATCTGCCGCTCGTCACCAGGGAAGAGATCGAAAAGGCAGTTGGGCATCTCTCAGCCCAAGCGGATTTAGTCGTCCGGAGAACTGCCAGCACGGTGTTTCTAAGCACCGCTTTGATGCAGAACGGCCGGCTGGATGGGCTCATCGTCCTGTTTACTCAAATTCAAATGATCGGACGTATCGCCCGGATTTACGTCCAGCGTCCCTCTCCTCGAGAATTGACGCGACTGTACACGAATGTCGCTGGCACAGCTTTTATCGCCAGTGGGCTTGAGTCCCTTGACCTCGGAGAAATGGTCGCGCCGCTCGCGGTTTCTGTCGTGCCGGCGCTTAAAGGTGGAATTCCCGGTTTGAGCGGCATCTCAGCTCTCCTGGTGAAATGTGTCTCCAATGGCGCTGCGAACGCGTTCCTCACACTGCGCGTGGGAGAAGTCGCGCGGCGCTACTGCGAACTTACTTCGCGATGTCCGGCCGAACTTATCCGTAAGTCGGCTACAGCTGCAGCTGTTCAGCATCTTGGTCGAATCGTCCGCGAAAACGGCGCGCTGGTTGTGAAGAAGATTTGGGCGAGTACCGGGCGCGCCCTCATCGACGGCGGCGTCTCGAAAGCCGAGGATATTGCAGGCGCGACGCGCGATCTTTTTGGCAGAATTTCACCCTGGCGATTGAAGGAAGAAGATCCGGCCGTTCGTCCGTGATTTGCCGGACCGCGATAACCTTGAGTTCTCGACCAGTTTTGCTTCTGATCGCCGTCATTTGCTTCGGTGCATTGCGAGGACGCGCGGAATCGCCGGCCGTCTCCTCACGCATGGTGAACGTGGCCGATGGCGTCTCTTTGCGGGTGCTTGAAGCCGGCAAACCGAGCGAAGGCCCCGCTCTGGTCTTCATTCCCGGCTGGAGCACAGGTGCTGACATTTGGCGCCATCAAATCGACAGGTTCGCAAAAACCTATCGGGTGATTGCCTTCGATCCGCGTTCGGAGGGTGAATCGACGAAGACGACGACCGGCAACACACCGGAGGTGCGCGCGCAGGATTTGCACACGTCGCTGGAGCACCTGGCCGTGCAGCGGCCAGTTCTCATTGGATGGTCGCAGGGTGTTCAGGACATTGCCGCTTATGTCGAGCGGTACGGAACCAAAGAGCTCGCTGGAATTGTGCTGGTGGATGCGGCCATTTCGGATGGCACAGACGGCATGACTGCGCGGCCGCAAGAAACGGCAGCGCAATTCAAAATGTTCGCCGTTTATCAGGCGCATCAACGGGAATATTTAGGTGGCATGATGCGCGCGATTATCAGCAAATCGCCGAGCGAAGCCGTGATTGAAGGCTTAGTCAGCACTGGAATGAAAACTCCGACCGACATTGGCGTCGCCATGCTCGTAGCCGACATGTTCGGCGTGAATCGCACGCCGGCGCTTCAAAAGATTGACTGTCCAACCTTGATTATTGCGTCGGCGAAATCGGATGAACTTGCCCGCCAGCAAATGGCCGCAAACCAGATTCCGCATGCGCGTTTCGAAAAAATCGAAGACGCCGCGCACGCGGTGTTCGTCGATCAGCCGGATCGCTTTGACGAGCTGGTGACGGATTTTGTAGCGAAGCTGGCGACAGATACTGCACGGGATTAATCGCTGTGTGCGAGTTGATAAATCGGCGCGCCCGGCGGTCGCGCCCTACTCTTCGATTGCGAGTCCCTGGCATTTCTTTAAATCGAGTTTGCCTGAGGCGAGGACTGGAATTGCTTCAACGCGCTGGATCTGTTTGGGAATCCACAAATTCGGCACGCCCGCTTCGTGAAGCTTGCTGCGCAACTCCGCGAGATCGATATCTACCGCGCTAAGCAGAACGAGCGCCTCGCCTTTTGCCTCATCCTGCACGCCCATGACTGCCAGTGGACGCTCGTCTCTTCCGGACAAACCAAGGAGATCGACAATTTTGCTCTCGATTGTTTCGTGCGGCACCATCTCGCCGCCGATCTTTGAAAAGCGCGACAGGCGCCCTTCGATATAAAGAAATCCGTCTTCATCGAACCGGGCGATGTCGCCCGTCTTCAAGCAGCCATCGCGAAGAACTTCCGCGGTTTGCTTGGCATCGTGCAGATAACCTTCGAAAATGTTTGGCCCGCGCAGCCAAAGCATCCCCGTTTCATACAGCGAAACTTTTTGATCCGTTTCCGGTTCGCGAATTTCCGCGGCAATTCCTGGCGCCAGCCTGCCCACCGAGCCTAAACGGCTGGACGGTTGCACGGGTTCTCCAGGCTTTTTCGGTTCGGGATCGGGCAGATTTGTGCTTACCACCGGCGCTGTCTCGGTGAGCCCGTAGCCTTCGAAGACTTTTTTGTTGAACCGTTTTTCAAAATGGCTGGCAAGATCGAGCGGCAACTTTTCCGCGCCGGTGATAATGAGGCGCAAGCTGCGAAGCTGATGCGGTTCGGCTTTGCGCAGGTACATGCGCAGAAAAGTGGGAGTCGCCAGAAGGAACGTTAGTCTGTATTGCTCGATCAACGCTGCGTTCTTCGCCGCTTCCAACGGGTTGGGATACGTGACAATTCGCACACCTTCGATGAGCGGATACCAGAGCGTCACGGTCGATCCGAAGGTGTGAAAGAACGGCAGCGACGCGAGGATGGCGTCGCTCTCTCGTGCATCCAGCAGTTGCCGAAACTGCCAGACATTTCCGACGATGTTGCGGTGGCTGATTATGACGCCCTTTGGTTCTCCGGTGGTTCCACTTGTAAAAAGCAAAACCGCTTCTCTGTGGCCGCCTTCCTTTGGAATTTGCAACAGACGCAAGAGCAAACGTGCAGGAACCAGGATCGACACGATCCACCAGAAAACGATCTGGAGTTTCAACTGCGGCATGAGTTGGTCCAATTTCAAAACGCGTTCCGGCCACGGAAAATCTTTGAGTCGTTCCATGAATTGCGTAGCTGAAATTGCGACCAGTAAGTTGGCGCGCCTGCAGCAAGATTCATTCGCTACGCGTCCCAAAGAGAAATTAAGATCGACAGGAACCTTGTCCGCGAGCGTCACTGCCAGGTTGGCCACCATCGATGCTTTGCTTGCAGGCAAAACGATGGCGATGCGTTTGTCAGAAAATTCTTTCCGGAGATAGCGACTTAATGCCGCTGCCGCGCCGAGCAGCTTTGACCGGCTCAGTTGGCTATGATCGATTCCGTCGATCACCGCCGTCGCGAACCGTCTCCGCTTCAGTCCACGTACACATTCTTCGGCAAGGTGTCGATCTAATGACGGCCGACGGCTGAAACAATATTCACCTAGTTTAAGTAATTCCTCACGCACGGCCGCATTGTCGGCGGCCTCGCCCTGGAGCGGTTTGCCAAAGGCGATGATGACAGGATACGGGATGCGTCGGGGAAATTTCGTGAAAAATCGTCCGCCTTGGAATGAGAAAATCGAACCCCAAAGCTGATCGAGCCAAACCGGAACGACTCGCGCATTAGCGTGGCGCGCAATCAATTCGTAACCGCGCTGCAATCGCAAAAGAACCCCGCTGCGCTCCAGCTGCCCCTCGGGAAAAAGGCAGACGATCTCGCCTTCAGCGATTTTTTCAGTCGCGGCGCGAATGGCGGAACGCGAATGCCGAACATTGATTGGAATACAACCCAGCATGCGCAGAAGCGGATGTAGAATCGGTTGATAATAATACTCCTGGTCGATGATGTAACGAATTGGGCGCGGGCAAGCGAGTTGCAGCATGATGGCATCAACCCACGTGATGTGGTTAGGCAACAGTAGAAACCCGCCGACGGGCATGTTTTCCAATCCGAGAGCGGTGACCCGATAAAAGCAGCGCACGAGCAATCGTCCGAAAAAATAAAGCGCGCGTTCAGCGGCGGACATACTGCAAGCCATCTTATGATGTCATTCTGAGCGAAGCGAAGAATCTCTGATCATTTTCTGAATCGATTTTCACAGAAACAAATCAGAGATGTTTCGGTTTCGCTCAACATGACAACGTCGTTTAAGGGATGAGTTCTGGGCATCGTTTATCATTTACAATTGGCGCTCGGCAAACTGCAATCACAACTGCCAATGGAATCTGCCTCGAAAACTCCGCTCAGCGGCGCGCGAACGGCACTTTTCCTTCTGCTGGCCATCAATCTTTTCAATTACATCGACCGGCAAATTCTGGCGGCGCTCGAGCCTGATATTCGCGGAACTTTTTTTGCAGCGAACGACGTGAATGCGATGACGAAGACTGGTCTGCTCGGCGACGCGTTTTTCGTCACTTACATGGTCAGCGCGCCAATCCTGGGACTGCTCGCCGACCGATTCTCGCGCTGGATCATCATTGGTTCCGCTGTGATTTTGTGGAGCGTTGCGAGCGGCGGCTCCGGCCTGGCGGCGACATTCGCGATTCTCTTTGCAACTCGCGTATGCGTTGGAGTTGGCGAAGGCGGCTACGGACCGGCAGCGCCGACGATTTTGGCCGATCTTTTCCCGATCGAAACACGTGGTCGCATCATGGCGATCTTTTGCGCGGCAATTCCGGTCGGTAGCGCGCTCGGCTACGTAATCGGCGGATCGATCGGCGCTCACCTTGGCTGGCGCTGGGCATTTTATCTCGTTGCACCGCCAGGGTTGTTGCTCGGACTGCTGTGCTTCTGGCAACGCGATCCGCGTGTCACTGCAGATCATCTGGTACAAAGGTCAGCGCGCCGGAGCATCCGTGACTACCTGGATTTGTTCCGCACTCGCTCCTATCTCATCAACTGCATCGCGATGACATTGATGACTTTCGTGACCGGCGGATTGGGCTTCTGGGTACCGGCATATCTGCGTTATCGCAATCAAAGTCCGGACGTAGGCATGACGATCTTTGGCCTGATCACTGTAGTCGCGGGCCTGGTTTCGACGCTTCTGGGAGGCGTCATCGCCGACAAGTTGCGTCCGCGTTTCGCTGGTTCCTACTTCTGGGTGTCGGGAATCGGAATGCTGATCGCCTGTCCGTTTTTTATTGCGACCCTTTACATTCCCTTCCCCGCGGCGTGGATCCCAATGTTCCTCGCGATCTTTTTCTTGTTTCTAAATACCGGTCCTTCAAACACTGCTCTCGCAAACGTTTCGTTGCCGGCCGTCCGCGCGACGGCATTTGCGGCAAATATTTTCGTGATCCATGCGTTAGGTGACGTGCAGGCGTTCTGGCTGCTGGGATACATTGGCGGTCACACGAATATGCATGTGGCGTTTTTGTTCGTGTCCGGAATAATTCTCCTCTCCGGCGTGGCCTGGCTCATAGGTGTGAAATATCTTCCTGCAGATACGGCTGCTGTCGAAGCCCACACATGACACCCCGCAAATCACGCCGTTCTGCGAGCGCGATCTAAGCTGCGGGTGAATTCGCGCAGACGAAGGATTAGTTATTCTTTACTCTTCGGGTTCCGGTGGGGGAGAAGCGCTCTCGGGCCTCTCTGGCTTCCTATGAGGACGCGTTTGTGTTCCTTCCCTGGTTCTTTCACTCGGACTTGCTGCTTCAGGTCCAGACTCCCGCGTTGCCCGAGAGGGTTCTCTCTGAAGTTCAGCGCCGCCGCTCGGGGATTCTGTTTCTCCCGGTCTGGCTCTTGTGCCGCGCTCTTCTCTGGTTCCGCTGCTCGGGGATTCGGTTTCCCCTGGTCTGGCTCTCGTACCGCGCTCTTCTCTAGTGGCGGGGCTCTCACCCTCCCGTCCGCGAGGTGATGCCGTAGCGTGAGGTCTTTCTGCGGTCGCACGCGGACTGGGCGATGCTCTGCCAGCCGGTGACTCTCTCTCCGCGGGCGACCTTGTTGCCGGGGAAGTGGTTGCAGCAGGTGAGGCGCCCTGGACCGGCGAGCGAGCCGCGCCAGCGCCGCTGGTTTCTCCGGAGGTGGCGCCCGTTGTGGTCGTTCGGGAAACCCCAGCACCGACTTCCGCTCCCGGGCTTACCCCATAGTAACTGTAGACGTTGGTAATGTAATCGGGCCTCGAGTATTCATCGATCCGCGCAAAATCGAACACCGGCGCGCTGTAGATTCGCTCTCGATCCACGGTCACAGTGAGAGCGGTTACGTCGCTTGTAGGAGAATAAACTGCCCACGGAACTGCAACGAGTTTGCCGCCGCCGGCAGCACGTGCTCCACCGTCGCCGGTGGAAAGAACGGTATAAGCCATGCACCCCGTGCTGCGGTCGATCATGACGTCCTTAACCACACCAATTTCTTCGCCCTGCGAGGATTTTACTTTGGTGCCAACGAGCTTGCTAACTCGAACTGTCGTGCTCTGGGTTTGAGCCGATGTAGAAGCAATCGCCGCAACCAGAACAGCGAGCATTACTCCGAACGATAGTGATGTTTTCATACGCGATAGGATTGGGCTCAAACCTGATGGAGCCGCTAGAAAAACAATCGCTGCCCGCCGCCGCCACAGATGTGAAAACAATTGGCGCAGCCAGGAAAATGCGTTCCCTTCTGAACTCTGATGTCAATCTCGCGCTGCCTCGCTACCTGCCTGCTGATAGTGGCTTGCATTCACGCTTACGCCGATGGTGTTCCTGACGATTGTACGCAGCTCATCGTCGGTATTGCGCCCACATCGAATTCCATGCGCGGCGAGCTGCGACTTTTTGAACGGGCACGTGGCGGAGATTGGACAGCCGTGGCTGGACCGTTTCCGGTGTTGTTTGGCAAAAATGGCATTGCGTGGGGCACAGGGCTGGGCGGACAAAACGAGCCGGGCCTTCGGAAGAAAGAACGCGACGGTCGCGCTCCTGCAGGCGTTTTCGAGATTGGTCAGGTTTTTGGTTACGAGGCGAACTTGCCCCCCGGCGGCGACTATCCATACCATCAAGTGACTGAGGCAGACGTTTGGAGCGATGACCCGCGATCGCCGAATTACAATCGGCACATCGTGATTGATCCAAAAAATCCACCGGATAATTACACGCACGAAAAGATGCGTTCCGGTGATTTTGCTTATCACTGGCTCATCGAAGTCCGCCACAATTCCGATCCACCAGTGCCGGGCGCAGGGAGCGCGATTTTTTTTCACATCCGCCGCGGCGTGAATCGGCCGACCACTGGCTGCACGACAATGGCACAGAAAAATCTTGTAAAGCTGATCACCTGGCTTCGTGCGAAACGGCACCCTTGCTACGCATTATTGGCTGCCAACGAATACGATAAGAAATGGCGTTCCTGGAATCTGCCTCCTCCGGATGCATTCGGCCGCAGCGCTCACGCAAGTTTGCCTCGTTGATTGCTAAGATTGTTTAGTTAGCTTTCGTTATGCGAAGACGTCCTAATCCTGATTCGGAGGCAAACATTCGCCGCATCGACACAAAAGCGCGCGCGAAGAAACAAACGCATGGTTTTCAGGTCCACTTCCTTCGCGGAGATAAAATCGTGACCAAGATGTTTAGCGATACTGTCTACGGCGGCAAACTGAAGGCGAAGCGTGCCGCGCGAAAATTCAAACGAACGGCTCTGCGCCGTTTGCCTCGGAGAAAGTTTGTCGGATTTAAGTAAGCGTGTCGCGACTGGGCAAAGTCTTCTGGTCGCGCCGCCACCCAACCGTCGATGATCTTCTCAGGAAAGAATGCGCCAGCTTCGATCTCTGTTCGGCTCGGTGACAGATTGCCGACTACTTCCCCTCGATAAAGCCAGACAAACTCATAGTCGGTACGTTCCGAGGCAGAAAGCTTCACAATCTTCTTAAGAGAAACGCTTATGCCTAATTCTTCTTTCAACTCGCGTTGAGCTGTTTCGTCATAGCTTTCCGTGGCGATTACGTGACCAGCAGCACTCGAGTCCCATTTCAAGGGATGTCGGTCTTTCCAGCGCGAGCGCTGCTGCAAGTAAACCTCGCCGGTCGGGTTAAAAATCAAGATGTGAACGGCGCGATGGCGCAAGTTATCCCCATGCACCTGGGAGCGGCTGGCATCGCGCAGAATTCTATCGTTTTTACTGACGACGGGGAGACGCTCATTGTTCGTCAGGCCAATATCGGGACACAGTAGCGGGGCGATGAAATTCACCACCCCGATCCATTGAAGTAATGAGAGCTCTTCAGCTCGAGCTTTGGGATCGATGTTGAGCTGGCGCGCGAGGGTATCCCAGTCATCGACTCGCCCCCGAAGCAACTTTCTTAGTTGCTTTCTTCTCTGGGAAAAACCGAGGCGAATCAATTCCAGAAGCAACTCTTCGTCGTGCGGCGGCAATTCCCGCGGGTCTCGCGGCAAGATTCGCACCACTGCGGAATCGACTTCAGGTCGCGGCAAGAAAACAGTTGCAGAAACAGTACGGAGATATTTTACGTGATGGCGCAACTGGATGCGCAATGTCAGAGCACCATAATCATGCGTAGACGGCTTTGCGGAAAGACGCGCTGCCATTTCCTTTTGTAATACGAACAACCACAGCGAGATAGGGCTTTGAGGCGCGAGGAACTTTAGAAGTAGCAGGCTTGAGATGTTATACGGAAGATTGCCAACTAATTTCACGCGTCGATGCATAAATAAGTTGCGCGCGTCGAATTTAAGCGCGTCGATGTTTAGTATTTCCAGTCGCTCATGAGCGAAACGTTCGTGTAAAAAATTGGCAAGACGGGTATCTTTCTCGATCGCCAGAACGCGCGCGCCTTTTTCAAGAAGGAGTTCTGTTAACGCTCCCAAGCCGGGCCCGATTTCAAGCACGTAATCGTCCGAAGTGATCTGCGCCTGATCGACAATCCACCGGGCAAGGTTTTGATCGTGCAGAAAATTTTGACCAAGGGTTTTGACCGGCGAGACGTGTATTTCTTGAAGCGTCGCCCGAATGTCGGAGAGCTTCATTGGAACGCCGGCGAGGGCGCGACAAGCGCAGCGAAACTAGTCTCTTTGTTCCCAAAATCGTGTGAGCAAAATATGCAATAATTAGGATTTTTATTCACAAGTTATTCACAGGCGATTTACTAAGTATTTGCGTGATATGATCAGTGTGTCGACAGATACCTTCATTCGTTCATTGAGTTTCTTATCATTCTCGGTGCCGGCGTCTTTTCCGGTTCGCCAAATAGGTGCGACGCGCATCCTTCAGTGACACGCCTTCAATGAAGAACGCGGTTGCCGCGCGACCGATCGCGTACGTTCCCGAGCCTGCTACCAGACCGCATACAACGTTCCCCCAACCCGGAAAGAACTTCAGGATCGCGCGGGCCCCTTCACGAAGGAGCATCGCTGCGCCAACGTTCGCACCGAGTGCGCCGGCGAATTCTGCGGCAGCACGCAAGCTGCGTTCGCGCCCACTCACATACATGATTCCGGAAATCATCGTCAGTTGCAGGCTGGTTAGGATCGGTAGATCGGCGAGGGGGATCGGTTGTGCGCCGATGGCAGCGGAGACTGCGGTAGTGGATTTTACCAAGAGCTGCGCTACTTCACGCTGGGCCTCCCGATCTCGAGATATCCGGATCATTTCCATTCGCGCTTCGTTTGGTAATTCGCGCGCAAGGATCGACATAAGCCGTCGCGCTTCTGCAGGGGGCAGTTCAAATCCCTGATTATTATCCACGGGGATTAACCTCAACGTTTCCAAAAAAACGCCACGTTTCACGAGACTTGATTCGAGTGCGTGTTCGTCGCGTGTCGCAACGAGGTCGTGCTTCTCGTACGGCGGAACGATGATTTCGATTATCTTGCGATCTGTTTCCAATGTCTCATTCCAGCTAAGATAGCTGTTTAACTCGCCCAGTTCGCGCTTCTCCATTTCCTGGGCGATTCGCTCCTCACGTATGAAAAAAATGATATCTGCAGCGCGATATTTGAGTTCGTCCCGGACATGGATGGCGGCAGAATTGTCAACCCCGCGGACGTCGATGATCGATACCTTTCCCCTCTCAGGAAAGTCGACCTCGAACCAGCGGCAAAGCGGGGCAGCGGTATCTGGCGCGACGAACTCCGCCGAACCAAATAGGGCCGAGATGATTTTCCTCGCAGGTACCTTCGCTGAGCCTGCAAAAAGAAAACGCGGCGGGCGTTGCTGGAGGAATAATTGCTTCAGTGGCGTGAGCTCATTAAGAACAGCCTTTCGAATTTTGGAAGGCAACCTGCCTGCCAGGCGTTCGAGCCGCTCGACAATTTGAAGTAGTGATGGCGTATTCACGGGTGAAGTAGTCCTCCGATCTTCAGATTTACAGCCTCCAATAGCTCAGCAGCGGAAAATACATTGTCGAACGCAAATGTTTGGCCATATAGAGATTCGCGTCTTCAATCTTTAAACCTGAAATTAAGAATCTTCCTTCCTTTTCCATGAGTCTAAATATTAAAATTCTCTCGGAGGCGGCGAACCAGGCACGCGGTTTGTGCATGGACGCAGTGCAAGCTTCGAAATCTGGTCACCTTGGACTTCCGCTCGGCTGCGCCGAGATGGGCGCCGTGCTTTATGGGTATGCGTTAAATTACAACCCAGACAAGCCGCGCTGGATCAATCGCGATATCTTCGTCCTCTCCGGCGGGCACGGCAGCATGTTCCTGTACGCCTGGCTGCACATGAGCGGTTACGACCTGCCGATGTCGGAGATCAAGCGTTTCCGCCAACTGCATTCCAAAACGCCGGGGCACCCTGAATTTGGCGAGACGCCGGGCGTGGAATGCACAACGGGGCCACTCGGTCAGGGAGTCGGCAACTCGGTTGGGATTTCCGTGGCGACAAAAATGGCGGCGGCACGTTTCAATACGGATGAGCACAAGATTTTCGATCAGCATGTGATCTGTTTGTGCAGCGACGGCGACATGCAGGAAGGCGTCGCTTCCGAGGCATGCGCGCTGGCCGGCCATTGGGGCCTCGATAATTTGATTTTCATCTACGATTCAAATG
>WNGE01011430.1_pt1 | contig 22313 bp, 21 predicted proteins | sample 5400651 | NCBI WGS metagenome assembly WNGE01 (sample SAMN13153370, study PRJNA577476) | soil metagenome | isolation source: 60 cm soil or saprolite under grassland replicate 2 | place: USA:California | collected 2016-06-15 | reverse complement strand
CAGAAGACGAACTCCAGGCGACGATCGCCGATATGACCAAACCCGGCAAGGGCATTCTCGCGGCGGACGAGAGCCTGCCGACCATCGCCAAGCGGTTCAAGGCTGTCGGCATCGATTGCACCGACGAAACCCGCCGCGCCTATCGGTCGCTGCTGATAACAACGCCCGGCGCCGAACAATTCCTGAGCGGAGTGATCTTGTTCGAGGAAACGCTCGGACAGAGCGCCGAGGACGGCACGCTGCTGCCGCAGGTCCTGGCCCGCCGAGGCATCATGCCCGGTATCAAGGTGGACAGGGGCACGACTGCGCTTCCCGGCGCGCCGGGCGACCTGATCACCCAAGGATTGGATGGATTGGCGGATCGCCTCAAGGCCTACAAATCTCAGGGCATGCGCTTCGCCAAGTGGCGCGAGGTCTATGGCATCACCGAGCATAATCCGACGCCGCTGGGCACCGAAGCCAATGCGGAGGTGCTGGCCCGTTACGCTGCCCTCTGTCAGGCAGAAGGCATCGTCCCCATCGTTGAGCCGGAGGTACTCATCGATGGCGAGCACAGCATCGAACGCTGCTATGAAGTTACCGAAGCGGTATTGCACGCGGTGTTCCACGCACTGGCCCGGCATCGCGTCATCCTGGAATACATGGTGCTCAAGCCCAACATGGTGATCCCCGGCAAGGACCACCGGCCCAAGGCAAGCCCGGAAGAGGTCGCCGCGGCGACGGTCAAGGTGCTGCGTCGCACGGTGCCCGCGGCGGTTCCCAGCATCAACTTCCTCTCCGGCGGCCAGGCTCCCGAGGAAGCAACAGCCAACCTCAATGCAATCAATGTCACGTATCCGCGTGCCCCCTGGGTGCTGTCGTTCTCCTATGCCCGCGCCCTGCAGGACCCCGTAATGCATTCCTGGGCGGGCCGTCCGGAGAACAGGCCGGCGGCGCAACGGGCGTTTTCCAGACGCATAAAGATGAATAGCCTCGCGCGGCACGGCAAGTGGACCCCGGAGATGGAACGCGCGGCCTGATCACCCGACGGCGCCCACCGTCTTGCGCAAGGGCGCGTGGAGAATCTGCGAACCTATCTGCAGCACGCTGGCTTTGCGCCCAGCGTGGCGTTGGTGGTTATCTTCTACGCGCTGCTGCGCGGCGTGCGCGACACCATGTGGCGTGTCGCGTTGCTCTCGCTTCCTGGCACGATCGCGCACGAGCTAACGCATCTTGTCGTCGGCTTTCTCCTTCATGCGAAGCCGCACGGATTTTCGATCTGGCCGCGGAGAAGCGGCAATGGCTGGATGCTGGGTTCGGTGTCCTTTCGCAACATCGGTCTTCTCAACGGTGCGTTCGTCGCGTTCGCTCCGCTGCTGCTCCTGCCCCTTGCATGGTTTTGCCTCATCCAGGTTCTCGTGCCACTCTGGATCTACGGCGAATGGGGATGGTGGCTGCTTGCCGGCTATCTGACCGCTACCGCGCTTTTCGCGGCGTTGCCCTCGTTCCAGGACATCAAGCTCGGCGGCCTGTCGCTTCTGCTCTATGCGACGCTGAGCGCGCTGTTGTGGTGGGCTTATGCGCGCGTGCTGTAACGCACGCTTCCCGACAAAGCAATCTGCAGCAGGTGTTCTCAATAGTTCCCACGCGAAATGACCCCATCGCCTCATCATCGTTCGCGATTTGACGCACCGATGGGATGCGCGTACAAGAGAGGAGCGGGTTCCTCAAGCGAACTGCCGGTCATCGCAGCCGCCCAAGCGGTACTCCCCTGATCCTTGTATTTTCTCCTTGATGTTCCCGCGGGCAGGAAAAGCCCGCGTTTGATACTTCAATGGAGAACGAATCTGCCGGTACCGATCCCGGACAAGCGAATCCGCTTGCGACGCGGCGCGACCTCAGACTCAAGGCAACGCCCAAGCGGCCCATACTCGGCTTAGCACTCGGAAGCGGTTCGGCGCGCGGATGGGCGCAGCAATGATCGGAGCGGCCTTCGCCGCCGGACGCATCGACCAGCTCGAAATGTGGGCGCTTGCGCTCGACTGGAAGGGTGTCGTCGGCCTGCTCGATATCGGATTGCGGGGCGGGCTTATCAAAGGCGATCGGCTGCTCGATTTTTTTCACGGGAAGTGCACTACGTGCCAGTTCTCCGAGTTGCCGCTGCCGTTTGCGGCGGTTGCTACCGATCTCGCATCCGGCCAGGAGATCTGGTTGCGCGATGGCAAAGTCTCAGACGCGGTGCGCGCCTCGTGTACGGTGCCGGGACTGTTCCGACCCGTGTTGCACAACGGCCGTTATCTCGTCGATGGCAGCGTAGTCAACCCCGTGCCGGTTTCGCTCTGTCGTGCCATGGGCGCGGACGTGGTCATCGCCGTCGATCTCGGTTCGGACAGGGAGCGGCGTTTTTTGCCCAATCATCGAGTCACGCCGATCAATCCCGGTCGAAAATGGCTGATCAACACGCTGATGCCTTGGCGTGGCAATGGCGGCGATGCCATGGAGCATCGCGCGGTGCTGGCATCGCCGTCCATGGTCGACACGCTGCTGGGCGCGATCGACATCATGCAGGAAGCGATCGCACAAAGACGTTTCGCCAGCGAGCCGCCCGATGTGCTGCTCACACCGCGTCTGGGATCTATTGGGCCGTTCGAGTATTATCGCGCGGCCGCGGCGATCGCCGAAGGACGTAACGCAGTCGCGCAAATGCTCCCCGCCATTCGCATTGCACTGGCTGCCTAGGATCTTCTCGTTTCCGCTAGGCTCCGCCCGGTTGTCCCGGCCAGACATTGGCAGTCGTTTGGTTATCTCCAAGCGGTAATGCTCGTGCGCCTGACAGACGCTGGTTCTTCGGATCGTCGCGGTGGCGAGCCCTGTAGAGCCACATTGCGAACAGGATCCCCAGGCAACCGCCTATCCAAGGGGCCGCCAGCAACCACCAACCGGAAACCATGAACGCCACTGTCAGAGCTCTGCTGTCTTCGAGACAAATACCTTAAAGGGGCCTTCCGAGCGCCAAGCCAAACGTTACTGGCCAAGCGCCTGTTGGTCTGTCCGTTGACGGACTTATCCGTGCCGTCACCGGACCTTCGCCGATATGACGATGGCATGAAGCAGGTTGCCACCCGGGCGCTTGGTTGGAAACCAGGCGTGCTCCCAAGCCACCCAGTTGTGCCGGCGGGAACCCACCCCCACGCATAGCTGTCATACAAATAGATGATCGATGTGCAATGAAGCTGACAAAGGGAGTTTGCAGGCATTTAAGCGGGTAGTTCGCAATGCCAGAGTTCCCTACTCCCCTGCAGAATCATCTGCTGGCGGCCCTGCCTCAGGCAGTCTACGAAAGACTGCTGCCGGATCTTGAACTTGTTTCGATGCCACTCGGCGAGGTTATGTACACCTCTGGTGGCGAGTTGCCGTACCTTTATTTCCCCACAACCTGCATCGTTTCGCTTGTCTACGTCATGGCGAATGGCGCGTCGGCAGAGATCGCGGTGACAGGATACGAAGGCTTGCTCGGCGTCTCCCTGTTCCTGGGCGGGCACACCGCGCCAAACCAGGCGGTCGTACAAAGCGGCGGTCACGCGTATCGGATTGGCGCGAAGGTAGTCAAACATGAATTCGAACAGGGCGGCCCGCTGCAGCAGCTGCTGCTGCTCTACACGCAGGCCTTGATTGCGCAGATGGCGCAAACCGCCGTCTGCAATCGGCATCATTCGCTCGACAAGCAATTGTGCCGCTGGCTGCTATTGAGTCTGGACCGATTGCGGTCAGGCGAACTGACAATGACGCAGGAATTGATCGCCAACATGCTCGGCGTACGGCGGCAGGGCGTTGCAGAGGCAGCCGGAAATCTGCAGAAAGCGGGCCTGATCGACTATCGACGCGGTCACATCAAAGTGCTCGATCGTCCGGGGTTGGAGGCGCGCGTTTGCGAGTGCTATGCAGTCGTTAAACGTGAATACGACCGCTTGCTCCCGGAGTAAGTCACCCCACTGGCGCCATCTTCGCCGCACACCGGTGGTGCAGCGCGACGCCCGTTTTCGGCCCCAGTCCCATCCCCGATCGTTATGTGCGTTACCGGATAGACCGCGAGCGTTATGTACGCTACCGGATAGACAACAATGGCTAGGGCAGCCAATCATCGGCGCACCATGAACTGGCCAACGTACGTCCCGAGCAGCTCGACGCTGGTTATTCTTTTCAAAATCGCGAGAGCGCGACTGATGGCCAGCAGCCACAACGTGGCATTGCTTCCGGACTCACGGCTCATTTCCGCGACTGAGGAAATGAACAAGATATCGGACGACATTAGAAGCGCTGGAGATCAGGTTGCGCGGGGGCACACAGAGAAAGCCGAACCTGGACGCATTGGGTGGTCCAGTGACGCTGAGCTCCCCATCGCTGACCTGACCATCTTAGCGAAGGTCGCCGCGTGGGCGGGGATCAGGCACGCTGTCAACAGTGGAACTGAAGCACTCCATTCGCATCCGCGGAGTCCGAGCTAACAGTTCCACCGGTATCAGCTCCAAGCCCTTAGCAAAAAGATATCGGGCTAGACGCTTCCGCGCCACGCCTTTATCGGCGCCAAGGGGTGAGACTGGCCGCGATGCGAGCCGCGGGCGCAGCGGGGCGCCAAGCAACTCCGCAAACTCTTCAGCGACCACCGGGCGGCCGAAATAGTAGCCCTGTCCCTCTCCGACCGTCGTGGGCACGCAACAGCGCAGCCTCGAGCACCTCTCCGGCAGCCAATGCCCCACAGCTTGAGGCAGTTGTCGTCGCGGCGTGTCGTGCCAACAATATCGTTTCCGCGAATATTGGGCCGTGCTTGCACACGTGTGCATCGCGGGCGTAGGATGATGCATACTGTGCAAAACCGGGGTTCGAGGTGGGCCAGGAATCGGCGCGTCGAGCATTCGTCACCGCAGCGGACGTCGCGAGACGCGCCGGCGTTTCCCGCTCCGCGGTGTCGCGTGCTTTCACGCCGGGCGCGAGCGTTTCGACCCAGGCGCGCGAGCGCATTCTGAGCGCCGCCGACCATCTCGGGTATCGCGTCAACCGCCTCGCGCAGAGCCTGACCAATGCCCGCTCGAACCTGATCGGTCTGGTGGGCACCGATCTCCAGCAGCCATTCCACGCCGAGTTCCTGACGACGCTCTCCGCCGCGCTGTTGGCGGACGGCTTTCAATGCATGTTGCTTAACGCAGCCAATGCACAACGCGACATGAGCGCGTTGATCGCGCGCGTGCTCGAGTATCGCGTCTTCGCGATCGTCGTGATGACCGGGACGCCACCCACACGCATCGTCGAGGAGTGCCTCAACAACGGCGTGCCTGTGATCCTGGTCAACAAGCTGCTGCCCGGACTGGCGGTGGACACCGTCCTTGCCGATCACGCCGCCGGCGGACGACTCGCCGCTGAAGAGCTGCTGGCCGCGGGCTGTCGCCAGCTCGCAGTCGTTTCGAGCGCGGCGCGCACCGCGAGCCTGGTGGGCCGCATCAAGGCATTTCGTACGCGCGCGGCCGAATCGGGCGTGCCGGTGCGCGTCTGGGAAGACGGTCCTACCGACTATCGCAGCGGGGCGGACGCGGCGTTGGCTCTGCTCGCGGAAGAGCCCTTGGATGGCGTTTTTTGCGTCACCGATCTGCTCGCGCTCGGCTTCCTCGACGCCGCGCGAGCGAAATTCGGTCGCCGCGTGCCTGACGACCTCTCGGTGATCGGTTTCGACGACATCCCGCAGGCCGGCTGGGATGCCTATCGGCTCACGACTTTCCGGCAGCCGGTTGAAAGCCTGACCGGCGTCGTGATGGACGTGTTGCGCCGTCGCAGGGAACACGGCGCGCCGCCGCACGCGCTCACGACGGTACCGGTGGAGCTGGTGGTGCGATCGACCGTGCGCGGCCTCGTCGCCGAGGAATCGGCATGATAAGACCGCGGATGCGATCGAATGCGATGTCCAGGCGACGCGCGACCAAGTCATCGTCGTGCGTCACGATCTCGCGATCGACGATCGCCTGGTCGTCGATCTGTGCTCCGCCGAGATCGAGGCGAGAGCGCCAGGCACCGTAGTCCTCGCCGACCTCCTGGCCTTCGCCGAGCGTGCTCCGATCGATCTGCTCGTCGAGATCAAGGACCCCAATGCGTCTGCAACCGTCGCGCAAATGATTGCCGCGAGCGCGCGCCGAGACCGGATCGTGGTCGGCAGCTTCCATGGGCCGGCACTGGCTGCTGTCAAGGCGACCGCGCCCAGCCTGAGAACCTCTTTCATGATCGGGAGCGTGGCGGGACCTGAAGAGCTGATCCGGCTTGCCGCCGCGCTCGGAGCTGATGGAGTGCACCTCTGCTGGGAAGCGCGTGCAGCACGGGCGCATCGATTGCTGGACCGCGCTACAATCGACCGGCTGCGCCGCGCCGGACTGGCGATCACGCTGTGGCACGAGGAACGCGAAGACGAGTTGCGCGCGATGGTGGCGCTCGAGCCTGATGCCATCTGCACGAATACGCCCGCGCTGCTACGACGCATCGTCGATGCGCACTGCGCCAGCTCCGGTAGTATGGAACGAGGCGACGCGGCAAGCGATGCGCCGCAGGAACAACTTGTCACCGCCATGCAATCAACACGTGAAGAAAATAGGTGAGTATTCGAGCCATCGAAATCTGTCGCGCCCAATGCCACGACCAATGAGGAGGAGACTCATGAACTGGAAGCTTGCTATCGCCGGAACGCTTGCTGGCGCACTGTTTGCTGCCGTGATGCAACCGGCGTCTGCCGAGGACGTGGTGATCAAGGTGTGGTCACGCGCCGATCGTTCGGCGCCGTACCGCGCCACCAACCTCGTCGCCGCAGGAGACACGCTCAACAAGATGCTGGCGGCCATCAACAGCGACAAGCGCGTCAAGATCGAGCTCAACGAAACGAACGCCACAGGCTATGACGATGATGCGCTGGATCTGTTGAAGGCCTTTGCCGTCGACAAGGGTCCCGACATCTTCGTCCTAGCGCACGAATGGACCGGCGCCCTGGCCGAGGCTGGCTATTCGCTCAATCTCGAGGATCACATCGCCAAGAATCCCGATCTTTACGGCGACGTCATTCCGCAGCTCTGGCAGGCGGTCACCTACAAGGGTGCGCGCTACGGCGTGCCGCAGGACACCGAGGTCCGCATGTTCTTCCTCAACAACGACAAGCTGCGCAAGCTCGGCAAAACCGACAAGGAGATCGCGGCTCTTCCGGCCAAGGTCGACGCGGGAGAGTTCACGCTGTACGACCTGTGCGATCTCGCCGGCCAGTCGGTGCAGAAGGGCGTGACCAAGTACGGCATCCTGCACCGGCCGAACGCGGGCCCCGACTTTCAAATGCTGATCGAGGCATTCGGCGTCGTCCCGTACGACGCGCAGAGTGGCAAGCTTCAGGCTTCGAAGGTGGCGTACAAGGACTTCTATACGTGGGTGAAGTATTGCGTCGACAAGAAGGCCATTTCTTCGACCAATACCGCGATGTCGTGGGACGCCATCGAGCAGGCATCGTTCGGCAAAGAAGAGGCACTCGTCTTCTTTCACGGCGTGTGGCGCGTCAACGACCAGATGAAGGCGTTCAAGCTCAAAGGCAAGGACGACTATTTCCGGAAGATGACCTGGCTCAACGGTCCTCCGGGAAAGAAGGGAGGCAAGCCGACGAACCTGTCACACCCGATCTCCTATGCCGTGTCTGCCAAATCCAAGAACAAGGAACTCGCGGCGTACATCGTCGCGTTAGCCAGCCAGCCGCTTCCTACGATGCGGGCTGGCGTCTCGTCCAACCACATGCCGATCACCTACGGCGCCCAAGCGATGCCGGAGATGGTCGACAAGGGCTGGGCTCTTGTGGCAGCCTCGCCGATGCTCAAATACGCGAGCTTCATGCCGAGTCATCCGAAGATCGGCCAGTACAACTCGATCCTGTACAAGGGCATTCAAGGTGTCGAGACGGGTCGATTGACGCCGCAGGCGGCGGCCGATTTCGTCATGGAGGAGTTTACGAATGAGTTGGGCAAGGAAATCGTGATCCGTCCGTGAACGGCGACTCGGTGGCCGTAGAGAGAACATAAATCTCGCGGTCCCAGCAGGAGGTCCATCTTGACCAGCTTCGCGACAGCGCAGATTCGCCGCCGCCGTGCCAACTTCGGCCTGTTCCTGGGGCCGACGGCGATTCTGCTGCTGCTCTTTTTTATCGCGCCGGTCATCGTCGACGTCGGTGTCGCCTTCACCGACATGGGCCGCACGCTGTCAGTGAGCTCGTTCACGCTCGAAAATTTCGAGCGGATGCTGACGCGCGATAGCCGGCTTCTTGCTTCGCTGGGCATTACCGCCATCTTCGTCATTACGACGCTGTGCATTTTCAACGTCGGCTTTGCGCTCCTCTTGGCGCTGGTCACGACCTCCGTGTCCGCGCGGGTCGGTGCGTTCTTCCGCGCGATATGGCTGCTGCCGCGCATGAGCCCGTCGGTCGTCTACGCGCTGCTGTGGCTGTGGGTGGTCGACCCCAATGAACGTGGGCTGCTCAATCAGATCGTCGTGCACGTTCTCGGATTACCGCCGATCGACCTGCGCAATAACCACCCGCTGGTGCTAGTCATCCTGGCGAACGGATTCATCGGCGCTTCGCTCGGCATGCTCATCTTCACGTCGGCCATTCGCTCGATTCCCGAGCACCTTTTCCACGCCGCTCGTGCCGACGGTGCAGGATCGCTCGCGATCGTGCGTCACATCGTGCTGCCCGCGCTGCGCTGGCCGATCTCCTACATGACGATCCACCAGACGCTCTCGTTGCTCGTCACCTTCGAATACATCCTGCTGATCACCGCCGGCGGCCCCTTCTACGACACGACGGTATTTTCGCTGTTCGCATACCGGCGCGCCTTCGAAAATGGCCAATACGCCTACGGCGCGGCGCTCTCCCTCGTGCTCGTCATCATCGGAGTTGTCGCTGCGCTCGCAATGTGGCGGCTGATGAACATGAAGGAGCTTCTACAGCCACCGCGGATCGAGGTGCATTGATGGCAACCGCCGATACGCTCGCGAAACCGCCTGCGCCGGCCCTGAATTGGCAGACGCTCGCCCACAGCGGGAAGCGCAGGCGCTCCGTCAGTCAATCGACACTGCTCGCATTCCTGGTCATCGTCTCGTTGCCGATCATCCTGCCGTACTTCTGGATGGTGGTCATCTCGTTCACGGCGCGGACGGGCGGGATATCGACCGATGTGCTATGGACTGCATGCGCGGTAATCGTCCCGGCGGTGCTCCTCTACAGCGTCATCCACGCATCGCTGCCGTCGCCCCGCCTGCGGCTCGTGGCCGGAGCGGTGCTGCTGGCCATCGCCTGTGCTCTGCTCATCGCGCTCATCGGCGACCGGCTCCATTTCGACAATTACCGCTTTCTATGGCGAGCCAACGTCGTCGAGGAGATACGCTCGAAGGCGACCGCCGGAGGCCAGTTTCCGTCGGTATGGACGGCATTCCGGAATTCGCTCGTCCTCGCGCTGTCGCAGACCGTAATCATCATTACCGTTGCCTCGCTGGCAGGCTACTACATCTCGCGGTTTGCTTTCCGCGGGCGTGAAGCCTTTCTCCAGGGAATGCTCGTGCTGCACGCGTTCCCGGCGATGACCTTGATCATCCCGATCTTCCTCATCCTCTATTGGGTCGGGCTGCTCGACACGATCGTTGGCGTGATGCTCGTGCTCGCCACCATCGAGCTGCCCTTTTACGTCTTCGTCATGAAGGGCTTTTTCGACTCGGTCCCGTGGGACATCGAGATGAGCGCGATGACCGATGGCGCGACACGCCGCCAGGCGTTTCGGCTGGTCGTGCTCCCGCAGGTGCGCGTCGGGCTGATCGCGGTCTCGGTCTTCGCGTTCATCCGCGCCTGGGAAGAATACATTTTCGTCCGCACTTTTTTGATCGAGAACAAGAATTGGGTGATGAGCCTTTATCTGTTCTGGGTCGCCGATGACATCATGGGCGTCGACTATGGCATTGTCGCTGCCGTCTCTGTCTTCTACGTGTTGCCGAGCCTTCTGCTCTACGTATTCTGCCAGAAGTATCTGACGCAGATGACCATCGGCGGCATCAAGGGGTAGGCCATGGCAAGGATCGAGCTGAAGAATCTGCGCAAGGATTGGGGTGAGGCGGTGGCGGTTACCGGCCTCGACTTGTCGATCGAGGATGGCGCCTTTGTCGCCGTGCTCGGCCCCTCGGGTTGCGGCAAGACGACCACGCTTCTCTTGCTCGCGGGCATCTATAGTCCAAGCGCCGGCGAAATCGCGTTCGATGGTGCGCGAGTGAATGATGTCGAAGCACGCGATCGCAATATCGGCATCGTGTTCCAGTCCTACGCGCTTTATCCGAACATGAATGTCCTGCAGAACGTGATGTTCCCGTTGCGCTTCAAGCACGTCGAGCCTGCCGAGGCGGAGCGTCGGGCGCGCGAGATCGCTGCGCTGGTGCGTATCGATCCGCTGCTCGAGCGGCGCCCGAGCCAGCTCTCGGGCGGCCAGCAGCAGCGCGTCGCGCTGGCACGAGCGCTGGTCAAACAACCGCATCTGCTTCTGCTCGACGAGCCGCTATCGAACCTCGACGCTTCGTTGCGACTGTCGATGCGCACCGAGATCCGACGCATCCAGCGCGAGCTCGGCGTCACGACGATTCTGGTAACCCACGATCAGATCGAGGCGACCACGATGGCGGACCGCATCGTCGTCATGAATGCGGGCCGGATCGAACAGGAGGGCACGCTTTGTCGCGAGCTTCATCGGTTCGCCGCCGATCAACCTTTTCGACGGCCATGCCGAGGGCGGCGCTATCAAGATTCACCAGGGGACGATGGCGCTCGCGACGCCGGTCAACGGACCCGTCGTGCTCGGCATCCGGCCGGAGAGCCTCACCGTAAACGGGAGCGGAATGCCGGCGCGGATCGTCGCGGTCGAGCCCATGGGCCGCGAAGTGCTCTATACCGCCGAGAGCGCTCTGGGCATCATCCGTTTCCTCGAGGCGGGTCCCGACGCTCGTCACGCCGAAGACGACAACATCGCACTCTCTTTTTCGCCGGACGACGGCTTGTTGTTCGACAAGGCGAGCGGGCGGCGGCTTGATGCGCGCGTTGCGGCCTGAACAACACCATGATGTCCCCGACGCAAGGCAAAGTTTTGACGGCGGTCGTCGGCAGCTATCCGAAGCCGCGCTACGTCTACCGGCAGAACGGCCGATCGTTGCTCGACAGCTTCGGCTTTGCCTTCGACCGTCGCCGACAGGAGCTCGGACCCGCCGAGTTTTCGAAACTGCTCGACAGGGCCGCGCTCGAGGCGATCAAGGACCAGGACCGCGCAGGCATCGACATCGTGACCGACGGCGAGGAACGCCGCGGCCACTATGTCCTGCATATCGTCAATCGTCTGGAGGGTGTGGATGCCCGTCACCTGAAGTCCATCTCGATGCGAGCCGGCACTGTGCGGCAGGACGCCCCCCGCGTCATCGGGAAATTAGGCTATAAGGAGCCTCTGGTTCTGCAGGAGTTTCTGTTCACGAAGAAGCACGCCAAAGGCATCGCCAAGATAGGCCTTCCCGGGCCCAGCACCGTTGCCGACTGTGTGGCCGATGAATATTATCTGGGCGATCGAAGAGAGCTTGCCTTCGACTACGCCGACGCCATCCGCCATGAAGTCGCGGCGCTGATCGCGGCCGGATGCCAGATCATTCAGTTCGACGATCCGGTCCTGCTCCGCTATCCGGAAGCTGCGCAAGCCTGGGGGCTGCAGGCGCTCGAACGGTGCTTTGCAGGACTGGAGGACCGTGCGACATTTGTCGTGCATATTTGCCGCGGCTACCCCAACAAGCCGCTGGAGCGCAAAGGCATCAGCTACAAGGCGAATCAGGATTATTACCGCGATATCCTGACCTGGCTGTCGGAGTCGCGGCTGGACGTCGTTTCCATCGAAGGCGCGGCGAGCGACCTGGACGTGTCGATATTGAGCGCCATCGGCAACAAAAGCGTCATGCTGGGCGTGATCGACGTCGGAGAGAACGACGCCGAAAGTGTCGAATCCCTTGTGACTCGCGCCAAACAAGCACTGCGCTTCGTACCGAAAGACCAACTGATCCTGGCGCCGGATTGCGGCATGCTGGAGCTCAATCGCGTGAGCGCCAGGGAAAAGCTCTCGAACCTGGCGCTGGCGGCTCGTGCGGTCAACGAGCAGTGAAGCTCGTCACCTACAACATCCAGTACGGGCTCGGCAAAGACAAGCGCTACGACCTCGCTCGCGTCGCCCGCGAGATCGAGGACGCCGACATCATCGCCCTGCAGGAAGTGGAGCGCCATTGGCAGCGCTCCGGTTGCGTCGACTCCCCTGCCCTGCTTGCTGCGGAGCTTCATGAGCATCACTGGGTGTATGGCGCCAATCTCGACATGGATGCGAGCTATCGCGATGCCGAAGGCCGGCTCGTCGTTCGGCGCCGCCAGTTCGGCACGATGATTTTGTCGCGATTGCCGATCGTTTCGTCGCGCAACCATATGCTTCCCAAGTACGGCACGCTCGCGCAGCACAGCATTCAGCAAGGCGCGCTCGAAGCGGTCATCCGCACGGAACGTGCGGGTCCCATCCGCTGCTACTCGGTGCACTTGAGCCATTTGAGCCCGGCGACGCGATTGCCACAAGTCGAAGCACTACTCGACATCCACGCGCGCGCGCCCGGTGAAGGCGGCGCGTGGTGCGGAGGTCATCCGGAACCCGACGCCGGCTGGACCGAGGGCGAGATGCCGCCCATGCCCGCGGACGCGATCCTGATGGGCGACTTCAACTTCACCTGGCGCACGGCGGAGTACGACCGCATCGTCGGCCCGACGAGCGAGCGCTACGGCCGGCTCAATCGACTCACCGGATTCGTCGATGCCTGGGTCGCTGCCGGGCACGCTGAAGATGAAGGCGTGACAGCCGACAACGGCAAGCGAATCGATTTCTGCTTTGTTTCTGCTGCACTGGCGGGCCGGGTGCAAGCGGCACGCATCGACGCCAACGCCGCGGGTTCCGATCATCAGCCGCTGTGGGTGGACATCGATCTCTAGCGCGACACTGGCACGCCCGGTTTCATCGGGACCCCGTGAATCGATGGCTGCGTAGCCTGATTCACCATGTCTTTGCGGAGCAGGATCGCTCTGTTGTCCTCTCTTAAAACCTGGAGCCTGACGATAAACAGCCTGCCAAGGATGCCGCAAAACCAGCGTGGCCAAGGCGCGCGAGTTGCGCGATCTCACGGGATTGGAATTGGGCGAGCTGGCCGCATTCCGGCCCCGCCGCCTCGCTCTGCATGAATTATTGATCCGCGTGACGGCGGATTTTTCGGTGCCCGATGGCCCTCGGATCGAGGATCTCGGCATCAATTTTCGCCGGATCGTGAGCCGCGTCTTCTCGAATTACATCGAGCCGGAAATGAACACGATTACCTCGGCCTGCGATGCCGTCAGGCGTCGGCTCTCGGCGATCATCGAAAGCGAGCTGGCGGCGCTCGTGACCGAACCGGCGGTCGCGGCAGAGCCGGACTCCAGGAGATCGGTCATCAGGCGTCTGGTGCGCTTCGTCGGCGGCCCCGGGCATACCGCCGTCGCTGAACGACCTCCGGGCTGGGAGCGGCGATGGATATCCGGGTGGGAAGCGAAAGCCCATGCGCCCGGCGACGAGTTGCACCGGGCCGCCTTTAGCGCGCTCGCGAAAGTCGTAACGGCGCTGGTCGTCCGGCACGGCCGAATCTGGGGAAGCCACGAGCTGATCGTCTCGCTCGCGACAGATATCGCGTGGAACGATTTCGGGAGCGAGGAGATCGGTCGACTGATTGAACCTTGCTTCAGGGCGGCGGCCGCGACGGAAGGCTATCGCCTGCTGCCGCCGCAGGAGCAGCCGGCGGTCATGAACACCAAGGGGCCGTCCGCCTCAGGGAAGAGCACTCTCCGACCGTTGCAAAGGACGCTCGCGGGCGACATCGGTGTGAGTTGGAGCGACTTCGCGGTCATCAGTCCGGACATCTGGCGCAAGCAACTGCTCGATTACAGCGATCTCGGCCCCGACTACAAATACGGCGGCGCCTTCACAGGGGACGAATTGCAGATCGTCGACCACAAGCTCGACCGTTACATGGCTCGGAAAGCCCAGCGCGGAAACATGTCGCACCTGTTGATCGATCGCTTCCGCTTCGACAGCTTCGCCCCCGATTCGGACGAGGCAGGGAGCAACTTGCTGACGCGGTTCGGGCACATCGTCTACTTGTTCTTCATGATCACGCCACCGGAATCACTCGTCGAGCGGGCGTGGACGCGTGGGCTGGAGGTCGGTCGGTACAAGGCTGTCGACGACACGCTCGCCCACGCCGTCGAGGCGTACTCGGGCATGCCGCAGCTCTTTTTCACCTGGGTGCAGCGCAGCGACAAGCGCGTGCACTTCGAATTCCTCGACAACAGCGTGAAGTTGGGCGAGCGCCCGCGAACCGTCGCGTTCGGCTGGAACGACGAGTTGAACGTGCTCGACGTCAAGTGCATGCTTGACGTAGAACGGTACCGCCGCGTGAACATCAATGCCACCGCACCTGAGTTTCTCTACAGCGAAAGAGCGTTGCTGGCTCCGGAGCACAACACGGGGTTCCTTCGGCAATGTGTCGAAAGATTTCGAGGCATTAACTTCGCCGATCAAGCCACTGGCCGCATCTACCTGCGCATCGAGTGCGGGAAGGCGGTATGGGCCGATCCGGAAGCACTCGCGCAGGCCGTTTCCGACCCCGATACGCGCACCGGCTTGAGCAACACGGTGCCGGCGGCACTTGACCCTGCCCTGCCTTGCCCCGATCGGCCTCGTCATCTGACGGATGCAATGGGGGACAGACACCTCCAGACGCTCGGCCGCTGGGGGATTTCCGCGGAGCGCTGATTTTCACTGACGCTGATCGAGATCGCGGATCTTGCATCCGTTGAGCTCGGCGAGAATACCGGGCAGCACCGGAATGAAGCGCTCGCCGTGCCCCTGGATGTTCGCGAGCTGGTAGGTCTGGTTGACCGCCTGCGCGATGAACGCCGTGGCCGGAGCGCTTTCGGCGAGCTTCGCGTAGTAGCGCATGTCCTTGCCGGCGATGCGCAGCGGCCCCTTGAGATGGCTGTCGGCACCGTCGAGCACCCACGGCATCATCATTTGGAACATCTTGCTGTTGCCACCACCCGCGGACACGACATCGTAGAGCTTGCGTAGATCGACGCCGAGCTTGGCCGCCGTCGCCAACGCTTCTGCAATAACGCCACTGGTGCCGATCGCGATAAAATTGTTGATGAGCTTCAGCGTGTGACCCGAGCCCAGCGCTCCGGCTTCGATGATCGTGTCGGCGTAGCATTCGAGGATCGGCTTCAACTCGCGCACCGTCTCCGGTTCACCGCCGATGAACGTGCTGAGCTTCCCTGCTTCGGCTTCCTTCGGCGTCCGGCCCAGCGGTGCATCGGCCATCCGGATGCCTTTCTTCGCAAGGTCTGCGCCGATGCGCTGCGTGCTGCGCGGGTCGGCCGTCGTCGAGTCAACGACAATGAGGCCCCTGGCCGCCCCTTCGAGCACGCCGCCCGCCCCGTATATTGTGTGCTCCACCTCGACCGTCGACGGCAGGCACAGGAACAACACTTCGGACGCCCGGGCGACGTCGGCGGCCGTTTTTGCCTCCCGCGCGCCGAGCGCGACCAGATCGTCGACCGGCGCGCGGTTGCAATGCCCCATGATCGTCAGCGGATAGCCGTTCTGCAGCATGTTCTTCGCCGCGCCATGTCCCATGAGCCCGACGCCGATATAGCCGATTCTTTGCTTCGACATGATTCACTACTCCGTCGTGATGATCCAGCGCAATGGACGCGACCCTGACGAGCTAGTCATTCGGCTCGAGCACGGCGCGGATGAAGCTTTCGAGCTCGGGCGTCTTCGGCGAGGCGAACAGCTCGCGCGGCGGACCTTTTTCCCAGACGCGGCCCTGGTGCATGAACACCAGCGTGTCGGCGGTGCGCCGGGCGAAGCCCATTTCATGCGTGACGAGCACCATCGTCATGCCCGAGGTCGCCAGCCGTTCGAGCACCTTGACGACCTCGCCCACCAGCTCCGGGTCGAGCGCCGATGTGATTTCATCGAACAACATGAGCCGCGGTCGCATCGCGAGCGCGCGCGCGATCGCGACCCGCTGCTGCTGACCACCGGACAATTGCGTGGGATACGCATGTAGCTTGTCTTCGAGGTCGACCTCACGCAACACGGCGAGCGCAATGCTTCTGGCTTCGGCGAGCGGCAGCTTGTTGGTGATGGTGGGGCCGAGCGTGATATTGCGCTCGACCGAATGATGGGGAAACAGGTTGAGGCTCTGGAACACGATTCCAATGTGTCGCCGCAGCTCGCGCAATTCGGTGCCACCACGCGGCAGGGGTTGGCCATCGAACGCGATCGAACCTTCATCGATCGTCTCGAGGCCGTTGATGCAGCGGAGCAGCGTGGTCTTGCCCGACCCCGAACGGCCGATCACCGCCACGACCTCGCCGGTCTCGACGTCGAGCGAAACGTCGTCGAGGACGAGGTTCGAGCCGTAGCGCTTACGGATGTTGCTTAATGCCAAGAGCGGCATCGATCCTCCTTTCGAGCCGCAGCGCCGCAAGCGATATCGGCCAGCACAACGCGAAGTAGAGCACGGCGACCACCGGATAGACCGCCATCGGCTGGAAGGTGACGTTGACGATCAGCTGCCCGGCGCGGGTCAGCTCGACGAAGCCGATGATCGATGCGATCGAGGTGCCCTTGATCAACTGCACCAGAAAGCCCACGGTCGGCGGGATCGCGATGCGAAAAGCCTGCGGCAGGATCACATGGCGCAGCTGCGCCGCTGGCGCGAGCGGAATCGCCGCCGCCGCCTCCCATTGCTGCCGCGGTATTGCCTGGATCGCGCCGCGCCAGATCTCACCCAAGAATGCGGCCGCATACATCGTGAAAGCCAAGGTGACCGCGGGCCACGGGTCGATGCGGATGCCGGTGAGCACCGCGAGGCCGTAATACGCGAGGAAGAGCTGCATCAGGACCGGCGTTCCCTGCATCAGGCCGATGTACCCAGCCGCGAGCCAGCGCAGGATCGTGTGCGACGAAGTGCGGGCGAGGGCGAGCACGAGACCGCCGATGCCCCCGCCGACGAAGGCAATCAACGACAGCACGACAGTCCAGCGCAGCGCGCCGAGCAGGAACAGAAACTCGGGCCAATCGAAGTCGCGGCTCATCGTGACCAGCCCCGTTCGCTCGGCCGCCCGCGCTCGAACACCGTCCAGTAGATCGCGTGCAGCAGCAGCCGGGCGCCGACGGCCATCAGCAGGTAGAACGCGGTCGCCACGAAGTAGAACTCGAAGGCGCGGAAGGTCGTCGACTGCAGCGTGTTGGTGATCGCCGTCAGCTCCTCGGCCGAAATGGCGGACACGATGGAGGAGCCGAGCATAAGCAGAACGAACTGGCTGGCGAGCGCCGGATACACCGTGCGCAGCGCAGGAAAGACGATGATGTTCCGGAAAATCTGGAGTCGGGTGAAGCCCAGCGAATATCCCGCTTCGATCTGGCTGCGCGGCACGGCCTCGATGCCGGAGCGGACGATCTCGGTCGCATAGCCGGCAAAATTGAGGCTCATCCCCAGCAATGCGGCCGTGATCGCGTCGAAGCGAATGCCGATCGCCGGCAACGAGAAGTAGATGATGAAGAGCTGAACCAGGAAGGGTGTATTGCGGATGAACTCGACGTATGCCGCAATGGCCGCGCGCAGTGGCCGTGGGCCTGCGGTGCGCAGGAACGCCAGCAGCATCGCGATTAAGAATCCGACCGCGAACGCGCCCAGCGACAGGCGAATGGTCAGCCACGCACCATTCAGCAACTGCGGCAGATGGTCCCAGACGATGCCGAACTGGAAGACGTATTTCATCGCCGCGCATCCTCGCCCTCGCCGTGTTCCGCATGACGCGCGGGACACAGGCAAGTCCGTCGCTTCGGCATCGCCGATCCGCTGGGGGACACCACAGCCTCAGGACCGCGTTCTAATCGGCGCGAGGCGAGTCGTCACATCGCGGGCAGGTCGACCAGGTCCACCTCGGTGTATTTCTTGTAGATGCTCGCCAGCACCCCGTTGTGCTTGTTCAGGAACACCCACGTTCTCAAAAACTGGAGCACATCGAAATCACCCGGGCGCACGGCCGGCGCATAGTACGCGGTGCGGACCGTGAACTTGTTCTCAATCTGCGCCTTGGGATTGCGATCGCCGACCGATTTTGCGGCGAACGCGGACATGCCGGCGGCGTCGACCTGACCCGAGACCATCGCCTGCATCGTCGCGGCGATGTCATCGAAGAAGACCATCTGGGCGCCGGGTGGCGCAATGGGAGGAACGCTCGCTTCCTCAAGCGTTGCACGCGTCAGTCCGATCTTCTTGCGGGCCATGTCGGCGGCATTGCGGATCTGGGTCTTTTTCGGACCGGCGATCACGATCGACAGCGCGCCGTGCGGAGGCGCGAACATGACCGTCTTCGCTCGATCGAACGTGATCGACAGCGACGAGATTGCGACGTCGGCGCGACCGGCCAGCAGCGCGGGAATGCGTTGCGGCCCCGTGACCTGCACGAGCTCCAGCTCGACGCCGAGATCCTTCGCCAGCTGTCGCGCGGTCTCGATCTCCGAGCCGTCGGGCTGGTTGTTGCGATCGAGGATACCGAACGGAGGCGAGGTGACTTCCGCGGTAACGCGAAGCTTCTTTTCCTTGATGATCCGATCGAGCGTTCCGCCCGCAGCGGGCGTTGCCGCCTGCGCCAGCGCCTCAGTCGACTGCGTCACCGCGGCGATGGTCGCGATTCCCGCTGCGCCGGTAACCGCGGCGCCAATCAGCATTTCTCTGCGTTTCATGGTGGTTCCTCCTTTGGGTCGTTCGATATGTTTACGTCGGATACACCGGCCCGGTAGTTAGGGCGTGGCCGGGCCAACCTTGCGCGCGTTGGCAAATTCCTGCGCTAGCGCATCTCTCAGCACGGCAACCTCGTGCCCGATGCAGATGCACCGGAAGCCGCGGCGCAGCGCGAGCCGTGCCGCTTCGCCGGTCGGCACGAGCCAGCCCAATGGCTTGCCGGCGGCCGCAGCCGCCGTGAGCAGTCGTTGCTCGGCGGCTAAGTAACGCGGGTCGTTGAACTGCTCTGCGCAGCCGAGACTGTCGGAGAGGTCGTAATGACCGAGCCAGGCGAGATCGAGTCCCGGAGTCGCCAGAATCGTTTCCGCGTTCTCCACGCCACGCGCCGATTCAATGAGCGCGATGGTGAGGATCGCTTCGTTGGCCGCCTGCATCTTCGGGCGGGCCGCCCCGCCGGTATAACGATCATGCGAGACGCCGAAGCCCAAGCCGCGCCGTCCCTCCGGTCGATAGCGGCATGCCGCGACCAGGCTTTGTGCCTGTTCGCGCGTTTCGATCATCGGCGCCATGATGCCGAGCGCGCCGGCGTCGAGGACCGGGGCGATCAGGTGATACGCGCACGCCGTCACGCGAACCATGGGCACGATGCCGGCCCCGTGCGCGTATGCGATCTGCGCTTTGACCGTGTCTATCGCGATGCCGCTATGCTCCATATCGAGGAGAACGAACTCCGCGCCCGCCGCTGCCAGGACCGGCGCCAGCCCCGGCGTAAAAAATTCGAGCGCCATCACGCCGAAGGCGTTGCCCCCTGCGCGCAGCTTCTCGCGCACCGGGTTGGCGCGCATGGCAGGCCCTTCGCTACTCATGCCGCGAATCCCGGCGGCAGCGCGACAGCCAGCGTGCGCACGCTCTCGGCGATCTGCCGGCGGGTCACCACGTCGAGCGGAATGCCATCGCGTTCCAGCCGCGCGCGGGTCCGGCGCTCGATTTCGCCGGGCAGCAGGACTTCTCCGCCCGGCACGACAGGCGGAGACGCCTTGACCCATGCCGCGAGGCGGGCGATCTCGGCCTTGAATGCGGCTGCGCCGCAGAAGGCTTCAGCGTCGAACACCAGCGACAGCATGTTGTTGACGAGTCGTCCCGCGGTTGCGTTGGTCGGATTGGTCGTCTGCCCACCGGAAAGGGCGCCCGCAAAGACTTCGCAGAAGATCGACAGGCCGTAACCCTTGTGCCCGCCCATCGGTAACAGCGCGCCCACCGGCGGCCCATAAAACGCTAGTGGGTCCCGGGTAGGGTGCCCCTCGCTGTCGATCGTACATCCCGGCGGCAATAGTTCGCCATGGTTTTTCGCGACCTGAATCTTGCCTTCGGCGATCGCGGACGTCGAGATGTCGAGCACCAGCGGCGCGCCGTCGGGACCCGGCGCGCTCGCGGCGATCGGATTCGCCGAAAGACGGCGGTCCGTTCCACCATGCGGTGCCACCAGAATGCCGAAGCCGGAGGTGTTGACGAAATGGACGGAGGCAAGTCCGGCCTGCGCCACCTGCTCCGCCCACGCACCGATGCGACCGAGATGTCCTGCATTGCGGATCGCTGCCGCGTAAAAGCCGGATCGCCGCGCCTTGGCGATCGCGAGCTCCATGGCTTCGCGGCCGATGACCTGTCCATAGCCGAATTGCCCATCAATGACGGCACTGCACATCGTCTCACGGACGACAACGGCGTGCTGGTTGGCAATCACCATGCCTTTGGCGTGCCAGTCGACGTACTTGGATACGCGAATGACGCCGTGCGATTCGTGTCCGGCCAAATTGGCGTCGACGAGATGATCACTGACAATCCGCGCTTCGCCTTCTGCCGATCCCGTCGCGCGGAACACCGCGGCGACGAACGCGCGCAGGTCGGCGACCGGTATGCGGTAAGTGGACGGATCGGCACTCATCGGCCCGAGTGCGGTGTCGGACCGGCTGAATCGGCCACCACGACTGAGGATCGCAAAGGCGCTTCTTCAAAACAGAAAAGCTTCTGCGGGGTCTCCCACAGGAGCTTGTGGCGGTCGCGCTTTTCCGGAAACAGAGTTTCCACCAGCTTCAGCAGCGGTCCGTAGTCGACCCGTTTGCTCGCCTTCAAAAAAGGCCAGTCGGATGCCCACACGCAGGCGTCCAAGGTGAATGCGTCGATCAGGGCACGAACATAGCGGTGGACATCGGTATAGGGATAAGGCTCACGGGAGAATTTTTCATAACCGGAGAGCTTCACAAACGCGCGCCCGGTGCGCGCGAGGCCTAGAAGCGCCTTGAATCCGGGCTGATCGAGACCTGCCTCCGGCGTGGGACGCCCGCAGTGATCGATCAGGATTCGAACGTCCGACCGTACGAGCATCGGCGCCAGCGGGACGAGCTGATCGTGCTCGACCTGGATCTGCACGAACAGACCGAGAGCGCCAAGTTTCGCCAGCAGCTCGATGCTGTCTTCGTAATACGCCACGCCGTTGACAGTGGTGTTGAATGCCACGCCCACGACGCCGGCGGCCTTGAGCCGTTCGAGCACCGAAATCTCGACGTCATTCGGCACGACGGCGATTCCCTTGAAGCGTCCGCCGCTTCGCGCAATAGCGTCGAGCAGGCAGCGGTTGTCAGTACCGTATCCCGAATTCGGACCGACGACCAGGGCGTGCCGCACGCCATACGCGTCAAGCACGTGCAGAAAATACGGTGCGCTGCCGATCTCCTGGCCGGCCGGCCGGTACGCGGTGTCCGCTGCGAATGGGAACCGTGCAGGATCGATCACATGATTGTGACAGTCGATCTTGGGTTCGTCATAGATGTTCATAACCTTGCCGCAACACGCGCGTTGGAATCGGACTCCATGCCGCATGGCGGAGATTTCTTGCCCATGCCCAAGCTACCGATGGCCGATCGGCGGTTGCGCTGTCTGCCTTCCTAGAAAGTTGCCTGGATGGCGCGCAACAAGCCCGGCGTGATCTCGGGGAGCACGCCATACCATGCCTGGAACGCAGGCCGCGCCTGGTTGAGTAAGAGTCCGAGCCCGTTGACAGTCGTATTGCCGCGGGCGCGCGCCGCCGCGAGCAACGGAGTTTCCGGTGGGGTGTAGATCAGATCGCCCACCAATGCCTGCGGCGGCAACCGATCGAGAGAAATGTCGAGCGCAGCCTTGCCTGCCATGCCCTGATTGGTCGCGTTCGCGAGCAATGCCACGTCCGCCAGCGCCTCGTTGCGTTGTTCCCAGGGCAATGCGGTGACCGGCGGCCCGTATTCGTCGGCAATCCCCCGCGCGCGCTCGAAGGTGCGATTGACCAGCCTGATCTCGCGCGCGCCCTGTGCGGCAAGGCTTGCCACGACGGCTCTTGCAGCCCCACCGGCGCC
>WNGE01003607.1_pt1 | contig 22313 bp, 27 predicted proteins | sample 5400651 | NCBI WGS metagenome assembly WNGE01 (sample SAMN13153370, study PRJNA577476) | soil metagenome | isolation source: 60 cm soil or saprolite under grassland replicate 2 | place: USA:California | collected 2016-06-15 | reverse complement strand
CAGGTGGCAACACGACGGCGAGCCCTTCTTCGCGGGCGAGGTTGAGCCGTGCATCAACGGCAAGGTCGTCGCGATCGGGGCCTACTTCGGCGAGAACGTCCGGCTCTCCTCGACCGGCGGATGCTTCGCAGACTTTCGACCGGTGAGGTGATCGACCCGTCCTGGACACAGTTCTCCTACCCGACCTACTGGCACTACGACCTGCTCCGAGGTCTCGACTACCTGCGCGCGGCCGCCGCCGTTCCTGACGAGCGGGCGAGCGAGGCGATCGACCTGGTCGAGTCGAAGCCCACGCGGACGGCCGCTGGCCCCTCGAGAATCCCCATCCCGGCCGGCTGTACGAGGGCGAGGGCAGACCGAGCCGGTGGAACACCCTCCGGGCTATGCGTGTCCTCAAGTGGTACGAGCAAACACCACCAGCGGCGATGACTCCATGATTCCCGCCCGAGGCCTCCGCCGTTAGAGCGCGGGCCATATTCGCAAAGAGTTGATTCGACCAGCCATAAAATGGTGGGCCCTTGCCATCGCGGCCCTTGACCCGGCTGACGCTAGCGGCCCTGCTCGCTGCCGCTTCTCTGATCCCTGCAACGTCTGGACAAGCTGCATGGAACGCGGTGCCCTCCAGGTTCGCGGCACGCACCGTTTTCATCCACTACTACGACTGGTACGGTGCGCCCCCTCTCAGTCCGACTTATGGGCACTGGGACGGCGGCAACAGTAGCCGACCCGATCCCAGCCAAAACATCACGTCAGCCTCCTACCCGGTGCTTGGGGCCTACGACAGCTCGTCCACTTCCGTGGTGCGACAGCACATGGCCTGGATAAAGGCAGCTCACGTCGACGTCGTCAGCCTCGACTGGTTTGGGCGAGGTAGCCGCGAGGACAGGCTGGCCAAGCGAGTGATGGACGGCGCGGCCGCCCAGGGGCTGAAGGTCAATTTCGTGATCAACCCCTATGTCGGCGAGACCGTGGCGTCGATCGGTTCCGACATTGCCTACATAAACCGCCAGTACGGAAGCCACACGGCCTTCTACCGTGTGTCGCGTCCAACCAAGTACGGCCCATCCACGAGGTTGCGCGGCGTGTTCATGCTCTACAACCCACCTCCGCCGCGCCTTCACTACACCGAGTACAGCAAGCTCATGGATCAGATTCGCGGGACTGCCAACGACGCCATCGTCTTGGTCCGCACCGACGACAGACTGCTGTACTCCGATACCAATCTGCGCCCGTACCTGAGCGCCTTGCATTTTGATGGGATGTTCAACTACGGGGTTTACGGCAAGGCCGATTACCAGCGTCAGCTGCCCCAGTCGAACGACTACATCTTGATGTTTTCGGTAGGGCCTGGATTCGACAACAGCCGGGCATCAGGAATCAGCAGCCCCGTCACGATTGCGCGCAACAAAGGTGCCTACTACGACGGCGGCTGGTCAACCTTAATCGGCCGACGACCGGAATGGATCTCGGTCGTCACCTTCAATGAATGGCACGAGACAAGTCAGATCGAACCCTCGCGACCCTTCAGCTACGGCGGCTTCCGGTACCTCGATTACGAGGGTGCGTATGGATTGCATGGCACAGCCGCCTCCAACGCCTACCTCACTCGGACCGCCTTCTGGGCAGACCGCTTCAAAGGCAAAGGGGGAACGCCCAGTCCTCCGCCGGCGACGAGCCCTCCGCCCGCGACGAGCCCTCCGCGGCCGGCAACCAGCCCCCCATCGGTCCCGGCCATCTCTACTCCTGGTCGGCTTCCAGAAGTGCCGAGGCTGGCATTCATCCTGGTCGTCGTCGGTGGTTTGACAGCGGCCGCCGTGGTGCTCTGGAGGCGGAGACGATAGGTTCAGCGCCGGGCGAATCACCGAGGCGGTAGGTGGTTCGAGTTCACCGCGGCCATCACGGAAAGCCCCGGATCCGGGGCTTTCGTCGCCCGCAAGGCAACACACAGTAGGGTGAGCACATGACGATTCAGCGCATGGACAACGTTCTCATCGTTGTCGACGACCTCGAGGCGGCCAAGTCCTTCTTCATCGAACTCGGCCTCGAGCTCGAAGGCGAGACGCAGGTCGAGGGATCTTCGGTCGACAGCCTGATCGGGCTCAAGGATGTTCGCGCCACCCTCGCGTTGATGCGGACCCCGGACGGCCACGGTCGCATCGAGCTCGACAAGTTCCACACGCCCACTGCGATCAGGTTTGGGCCTGTGGACGCGCCGGTGAACGCGCTGGGCATCCGTCGCATCATGTTCGCCGTCGAGGACATCGACGCCATCGTCGCGCGCTTGCTCGCCGACGGGGCCGAGCTGATAGGCGAATTGGTGCAGTACGAGGACACGAATCGGCTCGCCTACATCCGCGGGCCTGAAGGCATCATCGTCGGGCTGAGCGAGCAGATCGGCTAACCGGATCAAAAGTGAATGCCGTGGCCGAACACCAGGTGGCGGTTCGGTGTGCGCTCTATGTCTAGACGGTCTGGTTCTGGAAATTGGGCTGGATCGCGATTGGCCGCGCCGACCAGGGGCAGCCCCTCGGGCGACCCGCCTTTACGGGATGAGACTCGCGCCGAGAGGTGGACCTTCCGTCGTGACTCTTACTTCGATTTCTTCTCCCTGGATGCGCCTCGTTTGCGTGGCAGGCAACCCATCCGCGTTCGCGCAGCCGCTCAGCTCTGCGGTCGAGGAAAGCGCGCACTTCCGTTCAAAGCCAAACTTCTAAGATTTGCCGGGCGGGTGCAACCGGTTGGAGGTGGGCGCAAATGAACGTCGTCCTCTGGATCCTGCAGATCGTACTGGGGCTGTTCTTCGTGTTTCACATGACCCTTCTGCTGCGGGCGTCACCCGCCCGGGCTCGGGGCACGATGAGGTGGATGACCGAAATGCCATCCGGCCTGCGCCTTTTCGCGGCCGTGGCCGAGGGTCTGGCCGGGCTGGCTCTCATCTTCGCGCCGCTCGTGCGTGACATCGACTACTTGGCCCCGATGGCAGCGGCAGGGCTGGTGCTCCTGATGCTCGGCGCCATCGTCTTCCATCTGCGGCGACGCGAGTATCCGAACATCGGCTTGAACACCGTCCTCGGCGTCCTGGCAGCGGTCATCGCGTGGGGCCGCTTCGGCCCGTACCGCTTCTAGGCGCGGTCGACGTGGAAGCTCTGACTGGTTGCGCTGCCCTGCCAAGCTGGTAGGCGAGTCACCGGCTCACGCCAGATAACCCCCCGCGGCCCTTCAAAAGCCACCCGCTGCCAGGATTGATTTGTGGCGATCAACCAGCGTCTCGGCGCCCTGGTGGTCGCCGCGTTCGCGATCGGATTCACCCGCATGCCCTGGTTGATTCGACTGCTCAACCCCGTGCTGGGGTGGTTGCTCACAACTCCCCTACCCGCCGGTCCGAACGCTCTGCTGACCGTTCGTGGGCGAAGAACTGGGCGGCCGCGGACGGCGCCGGTGGCCTTCCTGGATCTTGGCGAGCGGGGCCTTCTTCAGGCCGCAGCGCCGGACGTGAGTTGGGTGCGCAACCTCCGAGAGTCCAGTGAGGCCGTGATCAGGCGGGGAGCCGTGACGCGAAAGTTCGACGCGACCGAGTTGGCGCCTGAAACCGCGGGTCCCATCCTGCGTGAGCTCCTCGCGGCGTTCCCGCGCTCGCGACTGGTCCGTGCCGTCGTGGGTCCGAACGCTCGACCGCCGGTCGCCGTCCTTTACTCGTTCCGGCTCCGGGTCGACGATGCCGTCGCCGACTACATCGCCCTGGCGAGGCGTCAGCCGGTGTTCGAGCTGCGCGCTGATCGGGGGCGTCAACCCTGTTTGACCATTCGGGCACAATCAGTCTCACCCCGAGCCCAGGACTGCCTCATTCGGGCGATTTTGGCGAAAGGAGTCAGCCGCGGCTCCTGATGGTGGCGAAGTGGCGAAGGTGGGGCTGATTTGATCGGTCATGTGGGCTTGATCGAAGCCACGATCACGTCCTGGCCGACCTTGATCACGTCGCCGTCTGACAGCGCCCTCTCCTTGATGCGCTGGTCGTTCACGATCGTTCCGTTCGCGCTGCCCAGGTCGGTCAGGACGTACCTGCCGTTCGTGAACTGGATCTGCGCGTGGCGGCGCGACGTCGCAGGATCGTTCAGGACGACGTCGTGCAGGAGGGGCAGGAGCGTCGGGCGGGGCAGCATAACCGGCAGCCGACTGGTATTCGGGACGCCACCACGACGGCAGCTGCCCGGCTATGTGGGCGGCGCCTCGTTCGGCGGCGGTTGGCGCTGCCGTCGACGGAGGTGCGGGAGGCGGCGCCGGCGTCTGCGCCGGCTGCCCTGCCGGCTTGTCATCCGCCGGCCACCAGGAAGGAAGTGACGATTTTGGCTTGTCGTCCTCGGCCATGTCGCTGCCCATCATCTCGTAACTCCAGCCAGGGTGAAGCGTTTACCTCATTGAGCGGTCTTCATCACGCATTCGACGCTCAAGGGAGGTTCATACCGTTGGGGAACCGAGTTCGCGTGATCCAGGTCCTGATCATCATTTCTGCGCTCGTCGGTCTGTTCGCGCTGCGTTCCGCCCGGCCGCGCCAGGGTGTGCTCACCGGCGCCGCCGCCCTTCACTGACAGCAAGAGCCGAACAGCAACCAGCACCGCCGTTCAGAAGTCGACCCGTGCGGCCCGCAGCCTGCACGGGTCGCACCATCTCCATCGGTGGCCGAGTCTTGCCCGCCTGGATCGGGGGACTTACACTCAACGACCGTGAATTCTGTCGGCGACAGTTTTGCGTGGCCGTTCCAGGACCCCAACTTCTTCGGCAAGATCGTCGTCCAGGGACTGATCACCATCATCCCGATCGTGGGCTGGATCGCCACCGCCGGCTGGCTCGTGCTGACGATCGACAACTACCGCGCCGGCCGGCGCGAGCTACCGCCGGCGGGTTTCCACCTCGAGCGCGGGATCGCTCTGTTCGTCGTCTACCTGGTCTGGGCGATCGTCTTCGGGATTCCGGGCGGGATCATCCAGGGCGCGGGCAACTCGAATGACAACGCGGGCCTGGCGTCGCTCGGAGGCTTGATCAGCTTCGTGCTCAGCCTGCTGCTCGCGTTCCTGGCCCCTGCGGTCATCCTCTCCACCTATCGCGCCGGTTTCGCGGGGGGCTTCAACATCAACGGGATCTGGCAGATGGCCACGGCCAACCCGACCAACTCCGTCATCGCCGGTCTGTTGATCTGGGTGGCGGGACTCATCAGCGGCGCCGGGGTGATCCTGTGCTGCATCGGTCTTCTCTTCACGATCCCATACGGGAGCGCTGTGGTCGCCGGCGTGGTGACCTGGTTCGAGCGCGTGTCCTCGGGACCGGCGCCGGCCACCCCGGCGGCGAGCTAGAAGAAGGACAGACCCCGGCAAAGAAAAAGGAGCGGAGCCGAAGCTCCGCCCCCTTCACGCACCCCACTCCGTCGGTTTAAAGGGTGTTACCTACCGATGTCGTGCTCTCAGCTTTCCGGCGCGGCGCCGTGAGTGTTGCCCGAGACGCAAGTCCCGAACTCGCGGCCGACCTGCCCGCCATCCTGGCATTCCTTCACATGAGCCGCCCCAGCGCCGTTGCGGTGCGCCTGTCCGTTGGTTGACGCGATCGCGCTCACGCACTGGCCGTGCACTCCATTGGGCCCCGTCGGGCATGTCGTGCGAGCGGCTGACGAGACGATGGCGCCGTGGTTGTCTCCGCTGGCGCTCTCGTGCATCGCCATCGCGGTGCCCGAGCCGAATGTGAGCGCGGCAGCGGCCGCCACGACGGCAATACGCAACTTGATCATCAGTCCCTCCTGAAATCGTGTGATGAAGTCCGTCCGGTTGACGGAAAGCTCTAACGCCGACCGCGTCGCGTCTAACCAAACTCCAGGCCCGGGCGCAAGAAATTAGACGTTTCGTCATTAAGCTCTCCAGCGGACGCACCACAGAGGAGGCAACATGGCAGCACTACGTCGCAGAACCGTCGTCGCAACGTTGTTGAAATTGATGCGGACGGTTGAGCTCTCGGCGCCGCCGTCACCTGGTCCCGGCTGCACCTGCGAAAGCTGCTTGCAGGCCTGGGACCGGCACAACCCCGGGAAGGTCAGACTTTCGGGCGACCTTTCGCGGCTGCGACCTAGTCTTGACTGAGCCGTCAGGCGATCGAGCCGAGCAGCGCCGCGTTGCTCAGCGAGACGACGGCCAGGCAGATCGTCACAGTCTGCACGGCCACCAGCGCGAAACGGTACGTCAGGCGCGACAGCCGGTGCGGGTCCTCGCGGACCCTGTAGGCGGCCGCGACCAGGGCCGCCGCGGCTGAGGTGACGATGATCACCTTGAAGCCCCACAACAGCGCGACGCCGCCGACATCGAGGATGCGCGCGCTGACCGGCATGGACTCCACCGCACCCCGGCTGCGACCGAGGGCAGTCGTCAGGGTATCCGTCGCCTGACTCCCGAGTAGCAGGCCGCTCCAGAGCAGCGCCTGCCTGACTTCCACAAAGTTACAACGCCCGGCGTGCGGTCCTGACCGGGTCGATCCGGCCGGGTTCGCGTTGCTAATGCGGAGGTGGCAGGTTAATGGACCAAGGAACACTGGTTTCCATGGGGGTCGTCGCCCTGGTCGTCGTGGTCGTGCTCCTGCTCATTCGCGCCGCCGCCGGCGGCCGCCGCAGGCCTCAACTCCGGCCGCTGGCGCCCGATTCACGCGAGCGCTACATCAGCGACTGGGACGACCTCGAGTCCAGGTTCGTGGACTCACCCGAGCAGACGATTCGTGAGGCTGAGGCGCTGGTCATGTCAGTGCTCCGCGAGCGAGGCCATCCGCTGACCGAGCGGGACCTGCCGCAGGAGGTGCAGCGAGCGCACAGGCTGGGCTATTCGTCGCGCGACAGGACCGAGGGGATGCGCCTGGCACTGCTCCAGTACCGGGCCTTGATGGAACGCATGATGGGCTCGGTGTCCGAGACGCATCGCGACCAGCGGCGCCGGGAGCTGGCCTAGCCCTCAGAGCGCCGGCGCGGTCACGCGCGGCCATGCGTCGTAAACGACGGAAAGGCGCGACGTGACCTCTGACGCGCCCGCGATGCTGTAGATGTAGGTGACGCCGGTCGGAGACGGCTGGCCGCCGAAGCATGTCGAGCACGCGCGCTCGCCGATGTACCAGACCAGGTCGTTGGTCAGAAAGCGGACGCCAGATCGTCCAGGGCCGATCTCGTTCGTGACCCGGTTGGCCTGGACGCTGTAGAACCCGACTCGGTCCACGCCGGCGTCGGTTGGCGTGGTGTAGGCGATCCAGCGGCCGTCCGGGGACGACTTCGGCCGGACCCACATCACCGACGTCGCCGTCGACACGCCTGCACCAGGGTCCCAGCGCTTGAGGCTGCCGGTCGGATCCCGAAAGAACAGACGGCCGGGCGCCGACGCCCAGACCGCCATCGTCCCGCCCGAGGTGGAGTAGACGAGCGACTCGTCGCTTGCCTTCCGGATCTGGTCGGGCGCGGTTTCGCCTGTCCCGCCCACATGGAAAGTCTGGAAGTACGCGACGTAGACACCGTCAGGTGAGAATCCGAGAAAGCTGTCGTCCTGGTTGAAGCTGACCCCGCGAGCCGGAGCCTCCGGCAGCGTGGTGAGGACCCGGTTGCCCGACTGCGTGACGAGGTGCCACGCGTTGTGGTCGAGGTAGGTCAGAGTGCGACCGTCGGGACTGAAGGCGTACTGCCCGGAGTCGAACCCGCTGGAGTAGGTCGCGAGCATCGTGGCCGGGCCGCCGCTGAGGTCGGCCTTGAGGATTTGCCGGTCCGCGGTCTCATAGGCGACCGTGGTCCCGGTGACGAACTGGGGGGCGAGCGCGGCAGCGGCGAACGTGCACAGATTCCTGGCGTGCGCCGGGTCCTGGATGTCGCGCACGACCACGGTCGGATCCCCGGTCACGGCTCCGATGACGAGGTTGTCGCCCGCGGGGACCGTGCCGGAGCAGTGGACGAGGGGAGAAGGCCCAGTGGTCGGGCTCGCGGGCGGCGCGCTCGCCTCGGACTGACCCGCCGAGGCTGATGGCGTGTTTGACGCGGGAGGGCCGGAGCCACCGCACGCAGAGATGATCAGCAAGAAGACCAGCGCTGCCCCGCGCACGGGGTAACAGTAGCCGCCGGAACCCAGAGACGCTGCTACGCGATCAGGTCGCTCAGCAACTTTCGTGTCTCCGCCGGCATCCTGTCGCGGAGCCGGTAGTTGATCCAGATGCCGCGCTTCTCGGATTCGACCAGGCCGGCCTCGGCCAGCTTCGCCATGTGGTGCGAGATGGTGGGCTGCGAGAGTTCGAGCCCCGCCGTGAAGTCGCAGATGCAGATCGGCGCGGCCGCCTTCCACAGCGAAGCCAGGATGGTGAGCCGCGTCGGATCGGCAAGCGCCTTCATCAATGCGGCGCGGCTGTCCGCCCAGCTCTCCTTGACGACCGGTAGGGCGCAGCACACCCCGCGCTCACGAATCACCGGAAGCTCCTTGACCGCCACGCACTTCATGCTACGCTATCCATCGAAAGTTGTCGATGGATTCAGGAGGCGGCATGCGCAACATCAAAGAGGGCGTCAGAACGTACTACGCGGACATCGCCAGGCAGCTTGCGGTCCTTCCGGTCGACGACTCTGCGAGCTGCTGCACGGGAGACGGCGATTGTGACTGTCAGTGTGGCTATTCCGGCCAGGAGCTGAAGGACGTCGGCCTGACCGACGCTGTCAGCCAGGGCTGCGGCAACCCGATGATGCTTGCGGACCTGAAGCCGGGCGAGGTCGTCCTCGACCTCGGCTCCGGCGCGGGCCTCGACGTCCTCCTTTCGGCGAGGCGCGTGTCTCCTGGAGGGCACGCCTACGGCGTCGACATGACAGACGAGATGCTCGAGCTTGCCAACCGCAACCGTGACCGCGCCCGGCTCAAGAACGCGACGTTCCTCAAGGGCTCGATCGAGAGCGTACCGCTGCCCGACGACTCCGTCGATGTGGTCATCTCGAACTGCGTGATCAACCTGGCCGAGGACAAGGGCGCCGTCCTCAAGGAGGCGTTTCGCGTCCTGCGGCCTGGCGGGCGCCTTGCGGTGGCGGATATGGTCGAGCTCGAGACGCTGAGCCCGGCGACCAAGGCCAGGCTCGATTCTTGGGCCGGCTGCATCTCGGGCACGATCCCCGTCGAGGAATATCGCACCGCGCTGACCAGCGCTGGGTTCGAAGACCCCGAGTTCGAGATCCACTCGACGCAGGCCCTGCCCGGCGTGGGCAAGGTCGGCAGCGCCTACATCCGCGCGAGGAAGAGCTGACCGATCCGGGCGAGCGCGATGTTGCGGGCCGCCGCGTCGGTGCTGATGCCGTCGCGGGCAGCCCGCTCCAGGATCTCGTAGACCGCGGCGCCGATCCCGGCGAGCTTCTCATCGAGAGTCTCGCGCGTCCAGTGCAGCTCTTCCAGGCCGCCGCCGTGCAGAACGCCCCCAGCGTTGATCACGAAATCAGGCGCGTAGACGATGCCGCGATCGCGCAGCAGGTCGCCGTCGGCCGGCGTCTCGAGCTGGTTGTTCGCCGCGCCCGCGATCACGCGGCAGCGGAGCTCGGGGATGGAGCGCGGGTTGAGGATGCCGCCCACCGCGCAGGGCGAGAGCACGTCGCACTCGGTCGTCAGCGCGGCGTCTGGATTGAGAACCTGGATGCCTTTAGCGCTCAACGCCTCGAGTCGTCGGGCGTCGACGTCGGTGGCGATCACCTTCGCGTCTGCCTCCATCAAGAGCTCGATCAGCCTGCCGCCGACGCCCCCCGCGCCCTGGACCAGCACGGTGCGCAGGCTCAGGTCGTCGGATTCGAAGGCGAAGCGGCACGCCGCGCGCATGCCGTGGAGGACGCCCACCGCGGTGTCGGGAGCCGTGTCGCCGGACCCGCCCGCCGCCTCGGTCTTGCAGAAGACGTAAGGGGTGACCTCGGCGATCACGTCCATGTCGAGCGCGGACGTGTTCATGTCCGGTGCGGTGCTGTACAGGCCGCCGAGCGAGTTGACGAACGCACCGTATTCACGCAGCAGGCGGCGGCGCGCCTCGCCCTGTGGAATCTCAGGCGTGGGCAGCGCAATGACAGCCTTGCCGCCTCCGTGTGGGAACTCAACGCAGGCGAACTTCAGGCTCATGGCCCCGGCCAGGCGCATGCCGTCGGCGAGAGCGTCGGCCAGGCGGGGGTAGTGCTTCATGCGCGTGCCGCCCCCGGCGGGACCAAGCCTGGTCGAGTGGACGCAGATGAACATCCACGCTCCGCTTTCGCGGTCGCGGTGAATCGAGACGGACTCGCCGTCCCACGCGGCGAGGAGCTCTTCCATGACGCTCTAGTTAAGCGTTTCTTGAACGTGGCCGAGCCGCCCGAGAAGGCGCGGAACGTGGAGCAGCTTCGGGAGGCAGCGATGACCTGCCGGGGCTGCAATCTTTACGAGAACGCGACCCAGACCGTGTTCGGCGAGGGCGACGTACATGCACGGTTGATGCTCATCGGCGAGCAGCCGGGCGACCAGGAGGACCTCCAGGGCAAGCCGTTCGTGGGGCCGGCAGGCCGCCTCCTCGAGCGGGCACTGGAGGAGGCCGGGATCGATCGCAAGCGCGTCTACCTGACCAACGCTGTGAAGCATTTCCGCTGGACGCGACGCGGCAAGCGCCGTCTGCACGAGAAGCCGAACGCCGCGCAGGTGCGCGCCTGCCGGCCGTGGCTGGAGGCCGAGATCGCGGTGGTCCGGCCCCGGATGCTGGTGCTCCTCGGAGCGACCGCCGCGCAGTCGGTCATGGGCCCGGCGTTTCGGGTCAGCAGGCAGCGCGGGGAGGTGCTGCCGTCTCCGTACGGCGTCCCGGTCGTGGCCACGGTGCATCCCTCCTCGATCCTGAGGGCAATCGACGAGGAGTCCCGGGATGCCGCGATGTCCGGCTTCGTCTCCGACCTGAGGGTTGCGGCCGGCCGCGCGTAGCGCCACAATGCCCGCGGCATGCCACAGGCGCGGGAGAGGGCCGTCCTACCGCTGTCGGTTCAGAACGCCTATCGCGAGCGCTACCGGGCCATCCGGCCGGGCTGGCGATCGAGCGGCGACCAGCTCGAGACGATGGTCCGCAGCCACGTCGCGGCGCAGAGCAGCGTCCTCGACCTGGGCTGCGGCCGTGGCGGCGTGGTCGAGCTGCTCTGGCGCGAGGTCAGGCTGGCCGCGGGCCTGGACCCCGACTCGCCGTCTCTGAACGAGCACCGCGCGCACGGCATGCCCGTCATCCGCGGCGTGGGCGAGCGGCTCCCCTTCGTCGATGAATCGTTCGACCTGGTCGTGAGCCTCTGGGTCCTCGAGCACCTGCAGGAGCCCGTCGACACTTTCCGCGAGGTGCGACGCGTGCTGCGGCCCGGCGGACACTTCGTCTTCCTGACCCCGAACATGCGCAACCCCTTGATGGTGGCGAACCGAATCGGCAAAGCCCTGCCCGGGCTGCAGCGGCGCCTCGTGCCGAGGTTCTACGGCCGGGACGAGGCGGACACATTCCCCGTGCGCTACCGCGCCAACACGGTCGAGGCGGTGCGCGCCCACGCGCAGGCTTCAGGCCTGGAGGTCTATGACCTGCGCGTCGTGGCCGACCCCACGTACCTGGCCGTGAACAGCTTCATGTTCAACGCTTCAGTGATGTCGGAGCGGGTGATGCCCCGGGGCTGGGGCGTGCACCTGCTCGGTGACCTTATCCGGACCTGATCAACTGGCGGCGACGATCGACGAAGATTGGCGGCATGACTTTGAACTTGAGCGTGCTGCTGGTTATCGTCGCCCTGGTTGCCTTCGTTCTCGCCGCGATCGGCTGGACCTGGCGGAAGACCGACCTGATCGCTGTCGGCCTGGCCCTGGTCTCCCTGTCGTTCCTGGTCAGCCGGCTGAGCCACCTGAGCCTGAGCACCATCATCCTGCTGCTGGCGTTCATCGCCTTCGTCGCCGCGGCGGTCGGGTGGCGCTACCGCAAGATCAACCTGATCGCGACCGGGCTCGCGCTCTGGGCACTCTCGCTGATCGTCGGCTAGGGCTCGGCTCGCGCGGCGGGAACCCGCGTCGTGCCGCCGCCTCCGGTCAGGCGCGCGGCGACAAGCACCGGGATGATCGTGACCAGGATCACGAACGAGACGACCACGTTCACCTCGGGGAGGCGCTGACCGAGCCGGATCGCGCCGAAGATCCACAGCGGGAGCGTGTTCTGGGCGCCCGCGGTGAACGTGGTCACGATGACCTCGTCAAACGACAGCGCGAACGCCAGCATCGCGCCCGCGATCACCGACGTGGAGATCAACGGCAGCGTGATGTCGCGGAAGGCGCGAAACCCGCTCGCGCCGAGGTCCATCGCGGCTTCGATGAGCGACGGCTGTGTGCGGCGCAGGCGGGCGAGCACGTTGTTGTAGACGACGACGATGCAGAAGGTCGTGTGGCCGACGACGATTGTGTAGACGGAAAGCGGGATTCCGCCGAAGCTGAAGAACGCCTGCAGCGCGATGCCCGTGACGATGCCGGGCAGCGCCAGCGGCAGCACGAAGAGCAGGCTCACGACCTCGCGGCCAAACCACGTCATGCGATGGATGGCGAAGGCCGCCCAGGAGCCGAGCAGCAGCGCGAGCGCCGTCGCGATGAGGCCCGCCTGGAGCGATAGCTCGAGCCCGGCCCGGACGTCGGGATCGTCCCAGGTCGACGAGAACCACTGCAGCGTCAGGCCCGGGATCGGCCAGCTCTGGATGTTGGACGTGTTGAACGCGTAGAGAAAGATCAGGACGATCGGCGTGAACAGGAAGAGCAGGATCAGCGCCGCCCAGATCCGCAAAACGAGTTTCGTCCAGAAACCCTCCATCAGAGCGCCTCGAACGCGCCCAGGCGCTGCGCGATCAGCAGATAGACGGCCATGATCGCCACCGGGACGATGGCCAGCGCGGCCGCGAAGGGGATGTTGTTGGCGATGCCGACGTTGCTGTAGATGACGTTGCCGATGAAGCTCGAGCCGGCGCCGCCGACCAGGATGGGCGTGATGTAGTCGCCGAGAGTGAGCGAGAAGGTGAAGATGGAGCCCGCGACCACTCCCGGGAGCGCCAGCGGCAGCACGACGTCACGGACGGCGCGCCACCGCCGCGCGCCGAGGTCTGAGGCGGCCTCGAGCAGCGACTCGGGGACGCGCTCCAGCGCCGCGTACACGGGGATGATCATGAACGGCAGCCAGATGTACGAGAAGACGACCCACATCGCGGTGTTCGTGTAGCCGATGTCGGCGGCGGGCAGCCCGATCGACGTCAGGCTCCAGTTGAGGACGCCGTTGTGGTTGAGGATGAGGATCCAGGCGTACACGCGCGCGAGGTAGCTGGCCCAAAGCGGGAGCAGCACGGCGGCGAACAGGAGCGTCTGTACGCGGCGCGAGGCGACGCGCGCCATGTAGTACGCAAACGGGAACGCGAGAACGGCGTCCGTGACCGTGACGAGGGCGGCCATGACGACCGTCCGGCTGATGATCGCCCGGTAGGCCGGCTCCTGGAGGATGCGATCGAAGTTGGAGGTCGTCCAGACCTGAACGATCTGGGTGGTGAACGGGTCGATGGTCCAGAAGGCCGTGACGAGGAGCGTCGCCAGCGACGCCAGGTAGATGACGACGAACCAGGCCAGCGGAGGTGTCAGGAGGAGCAGCGGGCGCAGCCACGCAAACCGCCAGAAGAAAGCCTGGAGGCCGGCCGCCCCTCCGCCCTTGCTTCGGGGCCGGCCGGCCGCTCGAGCAGTTATTGAGGCGTCACCCCTTGATCGTCGTCCAGGCCGCGACCCACTGGTCGTAGGCGACGCAGTCCGTGCTCCCGTCGCCGCACTCGGTGCGCGGGGTCTTCCAGAACTTGATCGAGTCGAAGTAGCTGCCAGGCGCGTCGGCGTGGTACTGCTTGCACGACCCCGCCTGCAGCGCCTCCATCTGGGCGCACGCGTTGGTGTTGACCGGGGTTTCGCCGAAGAACAGCGCCTGCAGGGCCTGCACCTTCGCCGTGCTCACGTATGCCGTCCACAGGTACGCGCAGTTGGGATGCGGGGCCTTGGTCGCGAGCATCCATGTGTCGCCCCATCCGGTCGCGCCTTCGACGGGAATCGTGTCGTCGACCGGCGCCTTGGCCGCCTTGAGCTGGATCGTCTGGTACGGCCATGCCGCGCCCACGACCACATCGCCGTTCTTGAACAGCGAGATCTCGTCTGATGCCAGCCCCCAGTACTTCTTGATCAGCGGCCGCTGGTCCTTGAGCAGCTGGACGGCGGCGTCGAACTGCTTCTGCTTCAGCTCGTACGGGTCCTTGATCCCGAGGTCGGGCTTGGTCTTGCTGAGGTAGAGGGCAGCGTCGGCGATCTGGATCGGGTTGTCGGGCACCGTGATGAGGCCCTTGTTGGCTGGGTCGTAGATGACCGCCCAGCTCGTCGGCTTGTCCGGGAACTTCTTCGTGTTGTAGAGGAGGGTGTTCGGCCCCCACTGCAGCGAGATGCCGTAGTGGATGCCGTTGATCGTGTTGTAAGGAGGATCCTTGAAATAGGTCTGGAAGTTGTTCCAGTCCGGGATGAGCTTCTCGTTCATGGGCTTGACGTCGCCGCCGTAGATGAGGCGGAGGTCCGCGTCGCCGGAGGCCGACACCATGTCGTACTGGCCGCCGCCGCCGTCCTTCATCAGGCTCACCATCTCGTCCGAGGAGCCGGCGTACTTCGCGCTGACGATGCAGCCGGTCTGCTTCTGGAAATCCTTCTTCCAGGAATCGTCGACGTAGCCTTCCCAGGCGATCAGCTTGAGCTGGCCCTCGCCCGGGCCGATCGAATCGGGCGGCTTCATGTTGGCGGTCGGCGGCTGCTGCTGCTGGTTGCCGGTGCTGCCACCGCTCGAACCGCAGGCACTAATTAGAAGCAGCGCGACCGCTGCCACTGCACGAAACTTCATCGGCTTCCTACCTCCCGTTGGTCGAGAACGTACGTGTGATCCTGCGTCCAGGCGAGCTTCACGGGGCGACCCTCGAACTTCCTGGCGTCGCCCACGGCGTCCATATTTTGACGGACCGCCACCAGCCGCTCGCCGCGGTCGAGGCGCACCACGTATCGCGTGCTCATGCCGACGTAGATGACCTCCTCGACCTGCCCCGATTCGACAGTCGTCCCTTCCGGCGGCTGCTCGCCCTCGGCCAGCATCCGGATCTTCTCCGGCCGGATGACGAACCGGACCCCGTCCCGCAGCAGCACGTTGGAGATCCCAATGAACCCGGCGACGAACTCGGTCGCCGGTCGCTCATAGACCTCCACTGGGGAGCCGATCTGCTCGATCTGGCCGTTGGCCATGACGGCCAGGCGGTCGCTCATGGTCAGCGCCTCTTCCTGGTCGTGGGTGACGTAGACGAACGTGATCCCGACCTCCTGCTGGATCTGCTTGAGCTCGATCTGCATCTCCTGGCGCAGCTTCAGGTCGAGGGCGCCCAGCGGCTCGTCGAGGAGCAGGACCTCGGGCTCGTTGACGACGGCGCGGGCGAGCGCCACGCGCTGGCGCTGGCCTCCGGAAAGCTGGTTCGGCCGCCGCCGGCCCAGGCCGCTGAGGCGAACCATCTCGAGCGCCCGCGCCACGCGCTTGTCCCGCGCCTGCCTGGACACCCCTTTCACGCGCAGCCCGTAAGCGATGTTTTCGGCCACCGACATGTGCGGGAAGAGCGCGTAGTCCTGGAACACGGTGTTGGTCTCGCGCAGGTAGGGCGGGACCGAGGTCACGTCGCGCCCGCCCAGTTCGATCCTGCCCGCGTCCGGTCGCTCGAACCCGGCGATCAGCCGGAGCAGGGTCGTCTTGCCGGACCCCGACGGCCCGAGCAGCGTGAAGAACTCGCCCTCCTCGACGACCAGGTCGACGCCGGCCACCGCGACCACGTGGCCGTAGCTCTTGCCTACGCCGTCGAGTCTCAGGGCGGGCTTCTTGCTTGTTGGGTCCGGAGGCGCGGACGAAGGGCCCTTCGTCCGCGCCTCAGTCAAGCGAGGCCATGACGTGCTTGATCTGGGTGTACTCCTCGAGCGAGTAGACGGACATGTCCTTGCCGTAGCCGCTCTGCTTGTACCCGCCATGGGGCATCTCGTTGACGAGAGGGATGTGCGTGTTGATCCACACGGTCCCGAACTGCAGCTTGCGTGCCATCCGCAGCGCACGCCCGACGTCTCGCGTCCAGACCGACGCCGCAAGGCCGTAGTCGACGCCGTTGGCCCACCTCAGTGCCTGTTCCTCGTCGCCGAAGCGTTGCACCGTGACGACCGGGCCGAAGACCTCCTTGTTGACGATCTCGGCGTCGGGGCCGCTGGGCACGACGACGGTGGGCTCGTACCACGACCCGGATCTCTTGATGCGCGCTCCGCCGGTGAGGACCTCGGCGCCCGCGTTCTTCGCGCGGTCGACGAAGCCGGACACCCGGGTCAGCTGCTCCTCCGAGACCAGCGGCCCCATCTCGGTGTCATCGGAGAGCGGGTCGCCGACCTTGATCGCCCTCACCACGGGTACCAGGTCGCCCAGCAGCTTCTCGTGGACCTGGGGCCCGGCGATCACGCGCGTGGCCGCGGTGCAGTCCTGTCCCGCGTTGAAGAAGCCGCCGATCTTGATCCACTCGACGACCTTCTCCAGGTCGGCGTCGTCGAAGACGACCACGGGCGCCTTGCCGCCGAGCTCGAGGTGCACGCGCTTCAACGTCGACGCGGCCGCGCGCGCGACCTCCTTGCCGGTGGCGACGTCACCGGTCAGGGAGACCATGCCGACACCGGGGTGGCGCACCAACCCCGCGCCGACGGGCTCGCCGTCGCCGGTGATGACGTTGAAGACGCCCGGCGGAAAGATCTCGCCGGCGATCTCGGCGAGCTTGAGGGCCGTGAGCGGCGTCCACTCCGACGGCTTGAGCACCACCGTGTTGCCCGCGGCGAGGGCCGGCGCGATCTTCCACGCGGCCATCATCAGCGGGTAGTTCCAGGGGGCGATCGAGCCGACGACGCCGATCGGCTCTCGGCGCACCATGCTCGTGAACCCCTGCATGTACTCCCCGGCGGCCCGGCCCTCGAGTGTCCTCGCCGCCCCGGCGAAGAAGCGGAAGCAGTCCACGGCCGGCGGGATCTCTTCCGACTTCATCACCGCCAGCGGCTTGCCGACGTTCTCCGACTCGATGCGCGCAAGCTCGTCGCCGCTGGTCTCGATGGCATCGGCGAGCTTGAGCAGGCGCTCGCTGCGCTCGCGAGGCGTGCTGTCGGACCAGCCCTTGTCGAACGCTTTGCGCGCGGCTTCCACGGCCCGGTTGACGTCCTCTTCGGTCCCCTTCGGCACGTGCGCGATGACTTTGCCGGTCGCGGGGTTGACGATCTCCTGGGCCGCTCCGTCCGCGCCAGGCGTCCACTTGCCGCCGATGAACATCTCGTGACGGCGCAGCGTCGTGCTCATACCCCCTCCTTAGTTCACTGGTGCGCCGAGCGTAGCGCCGAGAATGTCGAGGCCTTCGTCCAGCTGCTCGTCGGGGATCGTGAGCGGCATCAGGGTCCGAATCACGTTGTGGTGCACCCCGCAGCGCAGGATGATCAACCCCTTTTCGCGTGCGGCGGCCAGGATCTTCGCCGTCTCCTTGTCCGCGGGCTCTCTGGTCTTGCGGTCGCGGACCAGCTCCATCCCGACCATCGCCCCGAGCCCGCGCACGTCGCCGATGATCTCTCGCTCCGCGGCCCACGTCCGCATGCGCTCCTCGACCACGGAACCGATTCGAGCCGCCCGCTCCGGCAGCTTCTCGTCACGCATGATGTCCATGACGGCCAGGCCGGCGGCGCAGGCGACGGGGTTGCCACCGTACGTTCCGCCGAGACCGCCTGGGTCCGGCGCGTCCATCACCTCGGCCCGGCCCACCACTCCAGAAAGCGGAAAGCCCGCGGCCAGGCTCTTGGCGACCGCGACCAGGTCGGGCTCGACACCCGAATGCTCGATGGCGAAGAACTTGCCGGTGCGCCCGAAGCCGGTCTGGATCTCGTCGGCGATGAGCATGATGCCGTGCTGTTTCGTCAGCTCGCGGAGCTTGCGCATGAAGTCGAGCGGGGCGGGCACGAACCCGCCCTCGCCGAGGATGGGCTCGATGAGAATGGCCGCGACTCGGTTCGGCGAAACCTCTGACTCGAGCAGGTTGTGCAGGTCGGCCAGCGCCGCGTCGGTGTTCCAGCCGCGGTACTCATAGGGGAATGGGGTCTGGTAGATCTCGGGCGCGTACGGCCCGAAGTTCTGCTTGTACGGCTGGACGCTGCCGGTCAGGCTGAGGGTGAGCAGCGTGCGCCCGTGGAAGGCGCCGCGGAAGCTGATGACGGCGGGCCTTCCGGTGGCGGCGCGGGCGATTTTGACCGCGTTCTCGATCGCCTCCGCCCCGGTGGAGAAGAGCACCGCCTTCTTGTCGCCCCCGATCGGCGCCACCTCGCAGAGGCGTTGCGCAAGCCTCAGGTACGACTCGTAGTGGACGACCTGGAAGGAGGTGTGGGTGGCCTTCTCCAGCTGCTCGTGGACCGCCTTCATGACGCGCGGGTGCGCGTGGCCGACGTTCATGACGCCGATGCCGCCCGCGAAGTCGATGTATCGCTTGCCGCTGACATCCCAGATCTCGGAGCCCCTGGCGCGGTCAACGGTGATTGGATGGGCGCTCGTGATGCCGCGGGGGACGTACCTGGCGCGAAGCTCGGCCAGCTCGGATTCGGTCGCGATGTGCATCGCGGTCACGCGGCCATTCAAGCAGATACGATCCGGGCCGGGTGGACGCCGTTTTCGCGGCTGTTGCGAGGGTGTGGCCGGGCCGCGAGGCGACTCTGTCCGAGCTGGGCGGCGGGATCACAAACCGCAACTTCAAGGTCACCGTCGGGGGTGAGGTTTTCGTGCTCCGGATGGGCGGCGCGAAGACCTACCTGCTGGGTATCGACCGCTCGGTCGAGCACGTCGCGGGCAAGAGGGCGTTCGAGGTCGGTGTGGGTCCGGAGGTTGTCGCGTTCCTGCCCGAGGAGGGCTGGCTGGTGGCACGGTACATCGACGGCAAGACGATCTCGCTCGACGAGATGCGGCGTCCGGGCTCGCTCCGGCGCGTCGCCGCGGCGCTGCGGGCGTTCCACGAGTCGCCGCCGATCCCCGGGCGATTCGACGCCTGGGCGGTGGTCGAGGCCAACCGCGCCACGGCCGTCGCGCACGGGGTGGTGATCCCGCCGGAGTTCGAGCCTGCGCGCGAGGTCGCCGAGCGGATCCGCGCCACGCTCGGCCCGCAGCCGCTCGTCCCGTGCCACAACGACCTGCTGAACGCGAACTTCCTCGACGACGGGTCCATCCGGATCGTCGACTGGGAGTACGCCGGGATGGGGGATCGGTTCTTCGACCTCGCCAACTTCTCGGTCAACCACGAGTTCGGTGCCGAGGACGATCGCCGGTTCCTGGGCGAATACTTCGGCGTCGAGCGGGAGGCCGACGTGGCGAGCCTGCGCCTGATGCGCTACATGTCCGACTTTCGAGAGGCGATGTGGGGTGTCCTCCAGTCGGGCATCTCAGACCTCGACTTTGATTTCACCGGCTACGCGGCAAAGCACTTTGCCCGGATGGAAGGGACTGCTTCAGACGCCCAGTTCTTGAGCTTCCTCGGCAGCCCCTCCAGATAGCGGGTTCAGTGCCCGGGGCAGAGGCTGACCCGCGGGTTGTAGTTGGCGAACATGCCGAGCGGGTTGGGCCGCCAGATCCACGCGTGCAGGGCCCATATCTGCAGGGAGGTGACACTGGTGAAGTCGTGGCCGAAGAGCCGGGGCGGGTCGCTCGACACCCAGCTCGACCAGGGCACGATGTACTCGACGGCGACCAGCTGGAGCCGGTCCTGGTCGATCTCGTAGACGAGAGCCTCCGGCCGGTTGGCCTCGATCGTGGCGTCGAACCGGGAGGTGTCGGCGTAGTGCTGGCCCATGCCGCCGACGCCGGGAAGGTCGAAGCAGGCGAGGAGCGGTGCGTACTGCGCCGCCGTCGCCTTGTCCAGGTAGTGGAAGCTGTCGGTGGCCTGGCGCACGCCGGCGACCGCCAGCTCGTCGTCACCGTTTGAAGCCTGCGCCTCGGGGATGGTGAGGAGCGTCATCGCGACGCCCGCGATGGCGAGCGTCGTGAACCACCTCTTCACGGCTACGCACCTCCCCGGTAAAAGTAGGGGTCGAGGACGCTGACGCGCGAGATCTTGTCCGCGGGCAGCTGGTTGAGCTTGGCGGCCTTGCGGATCGCGTCAGGGCTCGGGGCGTCGTAGATGCAGAACGTCTTCGTGTGGTCCTCGGTGACATACGAATGCACCCAGGTGACCCCGAGCTCGGCGTTGGTGCCGACCACCGAAAGGCATGCCTGCGCGCCCGAGTCCGTCGGTGGAATCTCGAGACCATCGGGAAACGTTCGCTCGACCATGAATCGCGCCATTTGTTGAACCTCCCTGCGCGTGATGCGAAGAAGCTAGGCCGCTTCCTCCGGCACCACATCGGGGAGAAGGCTCAGCGAGTGCTCAGTTCAGGTGCTCATTTCTCGCGAGCCAGGTGGCGACCTGCACCCGCGAGTCGAAGCCGAGCTTGTCGAGGATGTGGTGGACGTGGTTGTCCACCGTCCGCTCGGAGAGGTAGAGGCGCTCGGCGATCTCGCGGTTGCTCAGGCCGCGGGCGACGAGCTGCGCGACCTCACGCTCGCGCCGGCTGAGCTCGATGCCGCCGCCGGCGCGTACCGGCTCGGCAGCGGCCGCGGCCTGCTCCGGCCCGGCCGCGTACAGGCTCCACGAACCGGGGATGCCGGCGAACACGCGGACGCCCCGGTCGGCGAACTCGATGCCCGACCCTACGACGAGATCCTTGACCGTGCCCGAGACCAGCACCTCGCCCGGCTGCGCCGCCTGCATCACGCTCGACGCGACGTGGAGGGCGACCCCCCGAGGACGCCCGCCCGCCATCTCGCACTCGCCGGCGTGGACTCCGGCGCGGATGCGCAGCCCCAGATGGAGAAGCTCATCGCGCACGTCGAGCGCGCACCGGATCGCGCGGGCTGTGCCGTCGAACACCGCGGTGATGCCGCGCTCGCCGGCCTCGATCTCGCGACCGTGATAGCGCGCAAGCGCCTTCCGCACGACCGCGTGGTGGCTGTCGACGAGCTCGTGCCAGCGCCTGTCACCGAGGAACCGGCGTGCGCACCGGCCTGGGCGACCTCGGTGCAGAGGACGGTGGCGAGCATGGTGTCGGGCGCCGGCGCCGTCCGCACACCGGTCAGGAACTCCTGGATCTCGCCGAGCACCAGGTCCGGGTGCACGAAGTAAAACCAGTGGTCCTCAGTGTCGAGCTCGAGCATGCGGGCGCCCGGGATGTGCTCGGCGAAGTAGCGGCCGGCCTCGATGGGAGCGACCTTGTCTCGCGTGGCGTGGATGACCAGCGTCGGCACGCGAATGCTCGGCAGGATCCCGCCGATGTCGATCTGCAGGTTCATGGCCAGCAGGTCCTGCGCGTCTCCCGGGCTGGCGCTCATCTGCATGAAGGTCTTCCACCAGCCGGTGACCTCGGGGTTGTCGACCTGGCTCGGCGCGTACCGATCCATGCGGGCGTGCGTACCCCAAACATCCTTCACCCGGGCCAGGGCCTCCCTGTACTCCGCCTCGGTGTTGCCCCATGGATAGCCGGGGCGCCGCAGCGCGGACGGGTAGCTGCCGTTGATGATCAGGCCGATCGTCCGCTCCGGGTACGTGGCCGCGAAGAGGGTCGACATGACTCCTCCCTCGGAGATGCCCATCACGGCCGCACGCTCTGAGCCGGTCGCGTCCATCACCGCCCGGACGTCGTCCATGCGCTGCTCGAGCGTTGGCACCGGGTGGACCCGGTCGGACATCCCGGTACCGCGCTTGTCGTAGAGGATCAGGCGTGTGAAGGAGGCCAGGCGGTTCAGGAACCTGGCAATCGCGGGCTGCTCCCAGACGTAGGCGAGGTGCGATACCCAGCCGAAGGTCAAGACCAGGTCGATCGGGCCGTCGCCGACGACCTGGTACGCGATGTTGACGTCGCCGCTGCGCGCGTACTTGGCCCCGGTGAACACGTGGACGCCAGTCTAAAAGCGCTGTATGGGTTAGCGCTCTATCGGCTGTGTCTATGTTTCGGATCAAAACAATTGATCCCTTTTATCGCTGAAACGGGCCTAGCCTGTCGTTACTACATTGACGATGGGCGACGGCGAAACCGTTCTCTACGGGTCGGATGATTGCGGTGAGTGCCAGGCGATGGCCGATCAGCTGCACGACATGGGCGTGGACTTCCAGTTCC
>WNGE01002519.1_pt1 | contig 22320 bp, 24 predicted proteins | sample 5400651 | NCBI WGS metagenome assembly WNGE01 (sample SAMN13153370, study PRJNA577476) | soil metagenome | isolation source: 60 cm soil or saprolite under grassland replicate 2 | place: USA:California | collected 2016-06-15 | reverse complement strand
GACCTCGCGCCGCCGGCCAGCGGATCGATCACGCTGACCGCGTCCGGCGGCACCGTGAACTGGTCGGTATCCGAGCCGGCCGGCCTGGAGAAGAAGGTCGTGGTGGCGCCGATGTCCGGCACGCTGGCGCCGGGACAGACCGCCGCGATCAGCGTCACCGTGTCGGGCCCGGGCCAGCCGCGCGTGCACCTGAGGTTCAGCCCGGGCGGTGCGATTGTGACGGTAGTGATCAGCTGAGCCGGGCTCCTAGGGCTTGCGGCCGACCCCGCCGTAGTTGGCCAGCTCGCGGCCGGTGCCCGGATCGCCGGTCCCGGCCCGCCACCGGTGCAGCTGGACCACGCCGGGTTCGACCAGGTCCAGGCCGGTGAAGAAGGCCGAGACTTCGTCGTGGCTGCGCGCGGTGAGCGGAACGGTCACGTGCTCGTTGTACTTCCGCATCGAGGCGGCCATCTGGTCGGCGGCGACGTCGCTGGCCGGGTGCGCGATCGTGAGGTGGCTGCCCGACGGCACGGCGTCGACCAGCCGGGCCACGATCGCGGCCGGATCGTCGTTATCCGGGACGCAGTGCAGCACCCCGAGCAGCATGACCGCGACCGGCTCGCCGAAGTCCAGGACCCGGGCCGCCTGGGCCAGGATCGTCTCGGTATCGCGCAGGTCGGCGTCGATGTAGGCGGTCGCGCCCTCGGGGCGGCTGGCCAGCAGGGCCCGGGCGTGCAGGAGCACGATCGGGTCGTTGTCCACGTACACGACGCGGGTCTGCGGCGCCGCCCGCTGGGCCACTTCGTGCGTGTTGTTCCCCGAGGGCAACCCGGTGCCGATGTCCAGGAACTGCCTGATGCCCGCTTCGGCTACCAGGTAGTGCACCGCCCGGCCGAGGAACGCCCGCTGCGCCCGGACGCTGACCAGGATGTCCGGGAAGGTCTCCATGACTTCTTCGGCCGCCGCCCGGTCGACCGCGAAGTTGTCCTTGCCCCCCAGATGCTAATCATATTTTGGGCGGTAATCATACTTGCGACCCGAGCGCGGCTATGTGATGTCAGCTTGATCGATCCGTAACAACTTTCTCTGCGCCGTCAAGGCGGTCCGCTTCGCGTGTCAAGATGTCGCCTGGTAGAGAGTGCTAATGGGAGAGCGTCGGTGACGCAGGCCAGTCGTCGGGGTAGTTGACAGCGACCTGCTTGTGCTGGCGGCGCAGATCGCGACGTTCGGACGCTGTGAGGTGATCTTCCATCACGATGCCGTTGAGATGGTCGGTCTCGTGCTGCAGGCATCGAGCCAGCGTGCCGGTGCCCTTGACGCTGATCGGTTCCCCGAACTGGTCTTGCCCTTGGCATATCGCGAAGTCCGACCGGGCGACCGGCAGGTACGCGCCAGGCAGCGACAGGCATCCCTCGTAGTCCGTGTCCAGATGGGGCTCTATGGCAAGGGTGATCTGCGGATTGCACACCAACCCCTGTCGACGCCTGCCGAACGCGTCAAGACAGTCGTAGACGAACACCGCGAGGTCCACGCCGATCTGTGGAGCAGCAAGACCTGCTCCGGTGGCGGCTGTGTTCGTCGCGAACATGTCGCACAGCAGGTTCCAGAGGTCGGGACCGAACTCCGTCACCGGTCGGCACGGGCGGTGCAGGACAGGATTTCCCCAACGAGTAATCGGCAGTACCGTCCCCGAAGATAGAAGTTGTTCGAGCGGCATCCACGGCCTCCTTCCGTATGGCGAGAATACAGGCTCACCACTAGGGGCAAGCAGGAGCCCGAGCTGGACGAGTGACGGGAACCGAGCGGGCAGTTTGCTAACGTGGATGTAAACAACGGGTCTAGACGATCATGGACCCGCGTGGATCAAGCGACCGCCAGGAACGCCGTCGAGCTGGAGCCGAGGACCGGTATAGATAACGGTGGACATGTCGCATTTGACTCGTAATGCCTCGCTCTGGGCGAGCTGGTTCTTTGCCGAGTTGCGCTGTTCTTATCCGTCAAGGCGGCGGCGCTGCCGCGCCGCAGCGGGCCGAACGTCTGTAACTCAAAGGCCGCGCGGTAGCCTCGTTGTATGGCAAGCGCTACGGACTGGGTGACCCTCGCACCTGCTATCGCTGCCGCCGCAGGCGTTGGGACGATCGTAGGATCGGCGATCACCACTTACGGTGGCCGTGGACGCGAGCAGCGCGAGGCTCGCTCGCGCGCGCTAGATTGCCTCGAAAAGCTTGAAGTCCTGCGCACTGGTATGTCCGACGAGGAGCGCCTAAATAGCTCGTTCGTTGATTTGCCGGAGTTTAGGCAGCTATGGGTAAGTTGCATGGTCGCCAGAGTGCCGCGATCCGTTGTTGACACGTACGGAAAGATCTGCGATGACGCTCGCTGGCTAAATTTGGACTACGCCAGCGATCGCCAGGTAACCGCAGTGGTATCCGCAGTGCTACTCGACCGGGCAGCGCGACTGGTTCGGGATGCTCTTTATCACGCGAGGCTGGCTCGAACCGTTTCCTGGTGGCGAATGAAGAGACTGCGCAGCATGGCTTGGGAGCTATATGGTCCAGGTCCTGACATGGCCGAATGGACGACATCACTTCCGCGGCTGTACCGGAGATGGCGCCAGATCGAAAGAGCTTCCGAAAACCAGCCAGCTTGAGAGTGCCTCCGGCGGGGACCTCGGGTTCCAGGATGGACGGCGACAGACCTTCAAGTGCCGGTGTGGCTGAGGCTGGAACCCGGTTCACCCCCATCACCACCGACCCAGGCAAGAGCCGCGCCTGTTGGAAGACCCAAGGATCACGTGCCGTAGGCGACAGAACGGTGCGACACATCGAGCACGACGACGGTATGGGTCGGCTCGTCAATGCGGTAACGGACACGCCACTCCCGCCCGCGGCGCGCGGAGTACTGGCCAGCGTATTCATCGCGAAGCGGGTGGCCGACGCGATACGGGTTGTCAAGGAGCGGGCCGACGATGAACTCGGCGACCGCCGTGGCGATCTTCTCGGGTAGGCGCGAGAGTTGGCGCTGTGCACGCGGACGCACGTCGAGGCGCCAACGCCCGCCAGCTTCGGTCACGCGGCGCCGGTGCTGCGGAACAGGTGAGCGAACCGACGCCGGAACTCATCCTCGTCAATGCCCGGCTCGTCCTCGCCCTCGTGGGCGCCCTTACCCGTCGCCTCATGCCGCTCGGCTGCGTCACGCCGCCACCACGCGGTCGATTCCGCCGACTCCAGCTCGTCCAGGCGCCGCCACTCCTCGGCGGATACGAGCACGACGGGACGGTGGCCAGGACGGACGAGAGCTACCGGCCCGCGGCCAGCCTCCACCTCGTCGGCGATCGCCTCCAGGTCCTCACCGTCGCCGATCGGCTGCTCTTTCACACACCAAGTATGTATGACATACCGTGCGGTATGAAGGACGTGCCCGGCAGCCAAGGTGTTACGCGCACGCTGTCCGCGCCTCCTACCAGCCCAAACGCTGTTCGGCCTTGACCCTAGAGCTGGACCTACGGTGGCCCTAGGGCACCCGGGGAACCGTAGGGGCATGCAGGGGAATCGCTAGGGCCGCGCCGTGAAGGCCCGCAGGTCGGAGGCGCAGTAGCGCTACCTGAAGCGCCCGATCGACACCCTGACACGGAAGAGGTCCGTGGTTCAAGTCCATGTAGCCCCGGCGCCGATTAGACAACCCCGCCCAGACCAACCCTAGATGGCGTAGCGACAGACTCGACGGACTAGACGACACCTACCCTGCGCCGTTATGTGTGTTTAGGGGAAGCACCCGCCCAGCCAGTAGTCATACACCCGCGCGATATGCGGCACGCTGGTGTCAACCGACACGCTCGCGCCTTCGGGCTCCAGCCCTCCCATCATCCGGACCATCCCTCCGGTTGACGCTCTGGTTCTGTGTCCTAGGTAAGCCTCCCGCACCGTGCAATCGTGTGCAAGGCGGTATGGTTCGGCCGGTACAGGGGCATGGCGCGCGGGAGCGTTTCCGCGGAAACGCCCCTCGCCTATTCCGGCTGGTCCTGATGCCAGGGACGGATGCGCGGCCGCCAGGCCGGGACGGCGCGCCGGTAGGATTGATACTGCTCGCCGAACTGGCGGGCCAGCGTTGGCTCCTCGTACCAGCGGACGAACGAGGCGACGGTCACCCAGACAGCGGCGGCGTAGCCCAGCAGCACGGGCTGGCCCAGGACCAGCGCCTGCCCGGTAATGGCGGCCACCACCGCCAGGTACATCGGATTGCGCACGTACCGGTAGAGGCCGCCAACGACGAGGCGCTCGGTCGGGGCGACCGGGGCTGGGGTGCCGTGGCCTTCGGCCACGAACCGGGCGAAGGCCTTGACTAGCACGATCGCCCCCAGGATGAGCATGATCAGCCCGGCAACCCGCAGCGGCGCCCAGTGAGCCAGTGGGCCGCGCACCTGCCACCCGGTCAGCCACCAGGGCACCAGGCCCGCCACCACGCCGGGAGCGATGGCGAAGAACAGCGTGCTGCCCGCCGCGGCGGCAGTCTTGCGCATATAAGTCCTCCGGCGCCTTAACGCAGTAACATACAGACAGTCTGTATGAAGGTGACAGATTCAGATTTACATACAGACAGTACGTATGGCAAGAGACACGGCAGGCGGATGACCAGGACCAAGCACGATCTGCGCTCCGAGGCGACCCGGCGGCGGCTGGTGACCGCAGCGCGTGCGCTGTTCGGCGCGCGCGGTTTTGCGGAGGTGGGCACGGAGGAGATCGTCCGGGCCGCCGGGGTGACTCGCGGCGCCCTGTACCACCAGTTCCGCGACAAGGCCGACCTGTTCGCCGCCGTGGCGGAAGAGGTCGAGGCGGAGATCGCAGAGCGGATCGCGGACGCGGCCGGAGCCGAGGCGGCGGCCGACCCGGTGGGAGCGCTGCGCTCTGGTGCCCGGCTGTTCCTCGACGCCTGCGCAGCGCCCGAGGTCGAGCGGATCATCCTCCTCGACGCCCCGGCCGTGCTCGGCTGGCAGGCGTGGCGGGACCTGGCCGGCCGGTACGGTCTCGGCCTGGTGCAATTCGGGCTGCAGTCGGCGATCGAGGCCGGAGCCATCGTGCCGCAGCCCATTGCCCCGCTCGCCCACGTTCTCATCGGCGCGCTCAACGAGAGCGCGCTCTACGTGGCGCGAGCCGAGGACCCGGCCGCGGCGCGGGAACAGTGCGTCGCGATCATCGACCGGATCTTGCATGGCCTCATGACCAGCGCCTGAGCGGCCGGGCGATGAGTTTTCCTCTTCGCGACCGTCGTCATTGAGAGGACTGCACGAAGGGAGTAACCATGGCGCAGCCGGTTGTGCATTTCGAGATCATCGGGAAGGACCCGGCGAAGCTCCGGAGCTACTTCGGCGAGCTGTTCGGGTGGGAGTTCGACACGAGCTCCCCGGTCGCCGAGGCGGTGTCCGAGCCGGACGACTACGGCTTCGTGAATCGCAGTGCCACCAGCGACGGGACCGGGATACCCGGCGGCGTCGGCGGCGGCGCGGGATACCCGGCGCACGCGATGTTCTACGTCGGCGTGGCCGATGTCGAAGCCGCCCTGCAGCGGGCCGAGCGGCTCGGCGGCACGCGCGTGATGGGCCCCGAGCGAGCACCGACGGGCCTGGTCGTCGGGCACTTCACCGACCCGGAGGGCAACCTGATCGGCGTAGCCGGGACGGCGTAGCCGCCTGCAGGCGGTTTACGCGGACCGTCCGGCCAATGTCCAGATGGTGGTGCGCTTGACGTCGGTGTCCTCGGTCACGCGCTGGCCGGGAACGTCGTAGGCGGCGAGCGCCGTCAGCCGGTCGCGGGGCAGGTAGGCGCGGCCGAAGTCGGCGGCTAGCACGGCGGCGCCGCGGGCCTGGCCTCGCCCGGCGAACCTCATCACCCTGGTCGCCAGGTCGCGCTGGTAGAAGGCGTCGGCGACCAGGACCAGGCCGGTGCCGGGCGGTGGGAGGTCGTCGCGGTCCAGCACATCGGCGCAGACGACCTGCACCGTCACGGCATTGGCGGTCGCGTTCGCCTCGATGGCCTCGGCGGCGAGCGGGTCGATGTCGTAGGCGGTCACGGCCCCCGCCCCGGCCATGGCCGCCGCGATGGCGACCAGCCCGGAGCCGGAGGCGATGTCGATCACGTCCCGGCCCCGGACGCTCTCCGTATGATCCAGAAGGTAGCGGGCCAGGGCCTGCCCGGCGGCCCAGGCGAACGCCCAGAACGGCGGGTCCAGGCCGGTCCGCCCGGAGCTGTCTTCGGTGCGCTGCCACAGGCTGATCGGATCGCTCGCCTGGTGCAGCCGTATCTCGGGCACCAGCGGCACCGGCGTGAGCCGGGTGCCAGCCACGATGAGCCGCCGGCTCGACACGTCCTGGGCCATGAGATCCTCCGGACTCAGGGTGTCATACGGGGGCCGAACGGCCCGGGCCGACGGGACTTCGGACCGCTACATCGCCGCCGCCGCCAGGCCAGGCTGTGGAGGTGAATCAGTCCGCGAATGGCGGAGGTGAATGATGATGACAACCGCGATGGGGTCGGCGAGCAGCCGGGACGCGCGCGATGTCCGTTCAGAAGGCGAGTCGATCGCCGGGTCCGCCGGCGGGCGCGCGCTGCGGACGCTCAGCCCGGCCGAGTGCTTCGACCTGCTCGAACCGGGCGGCATCGGCCGTGTCGGGTTCAATGCCGCGGACGGGATCATGATGCTGCCGGTCAACTTCGCGGTCTCGGGAAAGTCCATCATCTTCCGCACCGCACCGGACACGCTGCTGGCTGTGTACGCCGACGGCCGGGTCAGCTTCGAAACCGACCATCTGGATGAGGCGCTCCGCGAGGGCTGGAGCGTCCTGGTGCACGGGCACGCGCACCAGATCACGGACGAGCGCGAGGTGAAGAAGCTCGAGGCCAGGACGCACCTCGAGCCGTGGGCCGCCGGCTCCCGTGACGTGTACGTGCGCATAGCGCCGACCCGGATCAGCGGACGGCGCATCTAGCCGGGGGCCCGGCGGGCCAGCCCGTCCACGAAAATGTCGATGAGCAGCTCGAACCGCTCGTCCGGGTCGGCCAGCGCGAACTCGCCGGCCAGGCCGGTCATGTTCGGGAACAGGTTCGCCGGGAGCGAGGCGATGTAGTCGCGGACCATGTCTGCGGCTTCCTGCAGGTGGGCCGGGTCGCGATCCGGGGCGCCGCCGTCCTCCACGCCGGTCTCGTCCACGGTGAATCCGTTCACCGTGGCGATGAGCAGCAGGTAGCCCTGCACGGCCAGCCGCGGCGGCAGCCCGCCCGCCCGCAGGATCGCGAGTACGCGCTCGGAGTACTGCAGCGCGTTCGGTCCCATCGGGATGCGGCCGATCGAGATGCGCACCACGTACGGGTGGCGCAGGCTGACCCGGCGCTGATGCCGGGCCACCTCCTTGAGCTGCTCCTGCCAGCGTGCGTGATCGGGTTCGGGCACCTGGTTCTCGCCGATGATTTCGTCGAGCACCAGGTCCAGCAGGCCGTCCTTGCTGCCGACGTGCCAGTACAGCGACGCGGCGCCGGCCCCGAGCTCGTCGCCGAGCCGCCGCATGCTCAGCGCGGCCAGGCCCTCGCGGTCGAGCAGATCGACCGCGGCCTTCACGATCGCCTCCCGGCTGATCGGCTCGCGCCGCCGCCGGGACGGCCGGTCGGGCAGCCGCTGCCAGGGCGGCGGCGGGATTTCCGGCTTCGTCGTCATCGCGGCTCCTCTCGCGTTCTCTAACACTGTACCAGTTATCGAACATCGTTTGACTAGACCGCCGGTCGAATGATAGAACATCGTTCGAGAGTTAAACTGCGTTCGAGTTCTAGGGAGTTCGATATGGCTACCAGCCAGGCAGCCGTCGCCAACGGCGACCACGCCATACCGGCCGACGCGGGCCAGGCCGGCTACCCCCGCCGCTGGCTCGCCGCGATCGTTCTGATCGTCGGGGCGCTCATGGACATGATCGACGTGACGATCGTCAACGTGGCGCTCCCCTCCATCCGCCGTGACCTGCACGCCAGCGCCACCCAGCTGGAATGGGTGGTATCCGGGTACATGCTGGCGTTCGCGGCGACGCTGATCATCGCCGGGAACCTCGGCGACAAGTTCGGCCGCAAGCGGGTGTTCCTGGCCGGAGCCGCGCTGTTCGGGCTGGCCAGCCTGACCGCCGGCCTGTCCGGGTCCGGCGCCGAACTGATCGCCGCCCGGATCGTCCAGGGTGTCGCGGCCGCCGCCATGGCACCGCAGGTGCTGGCCACGTTCCGCGCCATCTTCGGCCGGGCGGAGCGGGGCAAGGCGTTCGGCATCTACGGGGCGATGCTCGGCTTCGCGTCCGCGATCGGGCTGGTCCTCGGCGGCCTGCTGACCGGCGCGAACCTGTTCGGCTGGGAATGGCGTTCGGTGTTCTACGTGAACGTGCCGGTGGCCGTGGCCACGCTGATCGCCGGCGCCCGCCTGGTGCCTGAGACCAGGGACCCGGGCGCGCGGCGGCCGTTCGTGGCCGGCGCGGTCCTGCTGGCCGGCTCGCTGGTCGCGATCGTCTACCCGCTGCTCGAGGGCCGTCAGCTCGGCTGGCCCGCCTGGGTGTGGCCGCTGATAGCGGCCGGCGTGGCCGGCCTGGTGGTGCTCGGGCTGATCGAGGCCCGGCGGACCTCGACCTCTGTGGCTCCGCTGCTGCGGGCCGGGCTGTTCCGGGTGCCGGCGTTCGCCGCCGGGATGGGGGTGCAGCTCGCCTTCTTCGCCGGGATGCAGGGCTTCTTCATCGCCTTCGCGCTGTGGCTGCAGGCCGGCCAGCACTTCTCGCCGCTGAAGGCCGGGCTGACCGCGGTCGCGTTCAGCGTGGGCAGCTTCATCGCCGCCCCGGTGGCGGTGCCGCTGGCCCAGAAGGCCGGCCGGCGCATCCTGGCCGGCGGCGCGGTGCTGATGGTGGCCGGCATCGGCGGCGTGGCGCTGGCCGCCCCGCACGTCGGGCTGAACGGCAGCCCGTGGCCGATCGTCCCCGGCCTGGTGGTGGCCGGCGCGGGCCTGGCCCTGCTGGTCATCCCGCTGGTCAACGTGGTGCTGGCCGCGGTCCCGGCCGAGGTGGCCGGCGGCGCGTCCGGGCTGTTCAGCACGGCGCAGCAGCTCGGCGGCGCGCTCGGCGTGGCGCTGCTCGGCTCCGTCTTCTTCGGGTACCTGGGCGGGCACTCGTTCGAGGCGGCGCTGGTGCACACCGCGCCGTACGCGATGGGCGCGTTCGCCCTCTGCGGCGTCCTGGCGCTGCTGCTGCCGCGCACCGCGGTGTCGGAGGAGGCGCTAACCGAGTCCTGAGACCCCTCGGGGGCAGGCCGGCCGCTGGTCAGATGACCGGCGGCCGGCTTCTTTTAGGTACCGAACGGGCCGGGCTTTCCGCCCTTCTGCCGGCTCTCCGGGAGGCTGCGGAGTAGGGGCCGCGGCTGAACGGGGTCTGTATCCCGCACCCCAGCAGTATGCCGTACGAGCTGGACTAAGCCCCCGGCCGTCTGGGTGCCCGGGTTGTGCGCCTCCCGGTAGGGGGCCAGGAACGTGGTCAGCGCCGCCAGCAGTTGCTCGGGAGCCTGCTCGGCGACCCAGTGACCGCTGCCGGCCAGGACCACGGTCTGCACGTCGTCCGCGACGAGCTTCATCGTCTTCCCGGCCCCATCAGCGACGCTCTCCTCGCCGCGGACGGCCAGCACGGGCAGGGTCAGCCGCTGGGTCTTGCGCTGCTCGTTCTGCGCGATGATGGCGGGGATAGCGCGGTAGAACCCGAAGCTGCCGCGCAGGGCGTCGGGGCTGGCGGCGAGGGTGTCGACGTAGTACTTCACGACGTCGGCGGGCAGCTTGTGCGTCCCGGCCGAGGCGTCGAACTCCGCGCCGAAGAAGATATCTTCCCGCCCGGTGACGAGCTGTTCGTTGATCACCGGGAGCTGGTTGAAGGCCAGGTGCCAGAGCCGGGCATTGAGCACCGGGGGCAGGAACAGCGGCGGCGACGGAGACACCCCCGGGAGCGGGGCCTCGGAGACGACCAGGCGGTCGACCCGGTCCGGGTGATCCGCGGCCAGGGCGTAGGCGACCGGCATGCCGACGTCGGTCCCGTACGGGGCGAACCGGCGGTGACCCAGCGCTTCCATCAGCTTGACCAGGTCGCTGGCCAGGGTGCCGGTGTCGTACCCGTCCTGGGGTTTGTCGGACAGCCCGATGCCGCGCTGGTCCACCGCGACGACCGAGAAGTCCCGGGCTAGCGCCGGCATCAGCATGCGCCAGGCGTACCAGGTCTGGGGCCAGCCGTGCACCAGCAGCAGCGGCGGCCCGTCGCCGCCGGTGACCGCGTGCAGGCGCAGGTCGCCGGTGTCGACGTAGCGGCTGGTGAACGTGCCGGTGAACCCGACCGGGAGATTCGGCGCCCCGGAGACCGAGCCGGGGCCTTCGGGGGTGGGCGATGCGTTCATGCGATCCCCTCTCACAAGTGGTGTTACCTCACGATCGTCCCCACGGCAACCGCATCGCGCCCGTAAGTTTTCCTGGGCAATACCCTGGCCGACCCCGGGGGATCGCGATCACGACAACGCGGTCCTGCAGGCCGGCAGCGGGGCGAGGACGACCTCGCCGAGCAGTTCGAGATCGACGTGGGGGCGGCGCTGCTGTTCAGCGGGCAGGTCCGGCAGGGCGACGCCACGGTCGCGGCGCTGGCAGCCCGGTACCGCGAGCACGGGCCGCCGACGCTGCTGCACCTGTCGCTGATGCTGCTCGGCTACTCCGCCTCGGTGCAGGGCCGACCCGGCCGCGCCGATCGGCTGTTCGCCGAGGCCGCCGCGGTCCGGGTGCCCGAGCGCACCCAGTCCCCGGGGCGGTCCATCGAGGCGCGCACCGCGTTCGGCCGCGGCCAGCGCTCCCGGGCCTTCCGGATCCTGTCCTCCTACATCGACGAGCTCATCGGCACCGGCAACATGCAGGCCATCTGCGTAACCTGCGTCGAGTTCGTCAACATGATGGTGCAGGCGGGCCGGCTGCAGGACGCCGCCCTGATGCTCGGCCACCTCGACAAGACCGCTCCCTACTGGGCGCCGCAGGTGGCGGAGGCGCGGAGCGCGATCGCGGCCGCCGGGCTCGCACCGGACCAGGAGCACGGCGGCCTCGACGACCACCAGGCCCTCGAATACATGCGCCGGGTCCTGGACCAGCTCGCCGGAGACCGCGCTGGGGTTTACCCTTAACAGGGTTAATCCTTATTAAGGCTTGTCACGCAAACCTTATTAAGATGCCGGCCTTCGGGGTGTACAGGGCGGGCAGGTTCAGAAGTGCGGGTTTCTCCGTCTGGGCTCGCGAGCTGGCGCTCCAGGTCAGTGAACGCGTTGATGATCGCTGGCGCTTCAAAGGCACGGTTCCTTCGGCCCACGGTGATCTGGGACAGGAGCCCGGCGGATGCTAGGCGCTCGATAGCCGCGTTGGCCTGCGGATAGCTCCGGCCGATGAGCGCAGCGGCTCCGCCGACGGTCAGGACGGGGGCTCCGGCGATCGACTGGACCAGCAGGTCGACCGAGGAATTCTTGCGGACGCTGCCGAGCTGCGTGCGCCATTGGCGCTGGATCTGCTCGATGCGTTCCTCGAAGGATGCCGCGTCCTTGACCGCGCGCTTGCAGGCGCCTGCGAAGCGTCCCACCCACAGGTTCAGGCCCGCCTGGGCATTCTTGCCCGTTGCCGGTCCGCGGTAGCGGGTCGCGGTGAGGCCGTCAACGTAGTCGCTGGCCCAGGTGGCCAGGACCAGGGAGACGGGCGGCAGCACCCGGGTAGCCAGTCCCCGGCGTCGGAGCATCAGCTGGATGAGCGCGCGGCCTGTCCTGCCGTTGCCATCGGCAAACGGGTGGATGGTCTCGAACTGAGCATGCGCGATCGCGGCCTGGGCCACCGCAGGCAACGCCTCGCTGGTGCAGAAGGCGCACAGGTCCTCCAACAGGTCCGGCACGAGTTCAGGCGGAGGCGGGATGAAGGCTGCCGAGCAGGGGTTGTAGTCGCTGCCCCCGATCCAGTTCTGCTTGTCCCGTAGTCTTCCGGCGAGCGGCGCCTGCCTGGTGTTCCCGAGCAGGCGCTGGTGGAAGGTGAGCAAGGTAGCGACGCTGATCTGATCTCCCGGCCCGACCTCGCCTATGGCCGCGCTCATCGCGTCGATGTTGCTGAGAACCTCGACGGCCATAGCATCACCGGTTCGCTCGCCTAGGTCCCTGGCAGCCTCGGCACGGAGCAGGCGTCTGGCACCGATCTCGAGCCCTTCGATCCGGGAGGACGCGACAGATTCGGCGCGCAGCAGGAGCCTCGCCAGGGCCTCGGTGTCCGCCAAGGCTAGCGCCTCCGCGTTCAGCCTGGCGATGGCGGTCTCCGCCTCTGTCACGTCAGCGGCTACGTCACCGTCGAGGGTGAAGTGCCTGCCGTTCAGCAGGTCAGGAACGTAAGCCTCGTAGTCGCAGGAACCTCTCCCGCGACGCGACGGGGCATCCGGATTGCCTGGCCAATGGCGGTGGATAACCCTAGACATCTCCGCTCCTTATTTAGGTTTATCATACAACCCTAAATAAGGAGCGGGAGATGAGTTTACAGGCCTAGCCGGGGGCGGAGCCAGGAGGCCATCCGGTTGATGGCGTCGTCGGCTTCCGGGGCGCGGCCGGCCGCCATCTGGAAGGTGTGCAGCATGCCGGGGAAGACGTCGAGCCTGGTGTCCAGCCCCGCCTTCCTGGCGTGCTCGTCGAGGCTGCGGGCGTCGTCGAGCAGCGCCTCGTCGCCGCCCACCTGGATATAGACCGGGCCGAGGCCGGTCAGGTCGGCGTGCAGCGGGCTGGCCAGCGGATCGCGGGGGTCGCCCGCCGGGCCGAGAAAGCCCCGCATGAGCCCCTGCACGAAGTCGCGGTGGAACAGGGGATCGGTGCCGGCGTCATACGATTCGCCGACGGCCTCCAGGTCGCTGACGGGCGACATGAGCAGGGCCGCGGCGGGCAGCGGGAGGCCCCGGGCCCGGGCGCGGAGCTGGACGGTGATCGCCAGCCAGCCGCCGACGGAATCACCGGCGAAGGCGATGTGGCCGGGCTCGATGCCCTGCTCGAGCAGCCACCGGTAGGCAGCCTCCGCCTCGTCCACCGGGACCGGGTAGCCGCCGCCTTCGGGAAGCAGGCGGTAACCCACGAGCAGCGCCCGCGCGCCGGTGGCCTTGGCCAGATGGCCGAACATCTTGCGGTGCGTGTAGATCGACCCGCTGACGAAGCCCCCGCCGTGCAGGCAGAGAAGTACCCGGTCCGTTCGGCTCCCCTTCGGCACCAGCCACATCGCGGGCCGGCCGCCCGCCTCGACCTCCAGGTAGTCGACTCCGCGCGGTTCGGCGGTGAGGTCCCCCCACGACTCGTCGTCGGGTGCCTCCCCCTGCCCCGCCATGGCCAGCCCGGCCGCCTCCCAGCGCCTCCGGACCGCCTCGGACTGCTTGCTTGGCATCGCGGTTTCTCCTTTCCTCGTCCTCGGGCATGCAGACCGGCGCGGGCGGGGAAAGGAATCGCGGTGGTCAGGGGCCGAGGCTGCGGCCGCCGTCGACCACGATGCGCTGGCCGGTGACGAAGCCGGCGCCGTCGGAGGCGAGAAAGCTCACCGCGTGGGCGATGTCGCCGGGTGTTCCCATCCGCCCGGCGGGCACCGAGGCGAGATAGGCCTGCCTGATCTCGTCCGGGACGTCCGCGTGGCGTTCCACCGGGACGAAACCCGGGGCGACCGTGTTCACCGTGATGCCGAACGGGGCGAGCTCGCGAGCCCAGCTCAGGGTCAGGCCGATCTGCGCGTTCTTGGCCGCCGCGTAGGCGGACCGTCCCGGTGGCGGCCGGCGGGCGACCTCGGAGTCGATGTTGACGATGCGGCCGTACCGCCGGGCCCGCATCCCGGGCAGCACCGCCCGGCCGAGCAGCACCGGGCTCTTGACGAAGAAGTCCAGCTGGGCGGCGTGGTCGGTCCAGCCCACCTCGGTCACCGGCGCCTCGGGCTGAGGGCCGGTGGCGTTCAGGACCAGTACGTCAATGGGGCCGAACGTGCCGGTGATCGCGGTGACCAGGCCGTTCACCTGGTCCTCGTCGGTGACGTCGGCGCCGAAGCCCGCGGCGGTGCCGCCGTCGCTTTCGATGGTCCGGGCGACGGCCGCCACCCCGTCGTCGCCGGGCCGGCCGTTGACCGCGACGGCGAATCCGTCCCGGGCCAGGCGCCGCGCGATCCCGGCGCCCAGGCCGCGCGAGCTGCCGGTTACCAGGGCGACGCGCCCGTGCGCCACCGGCGCGGGCAGGCTAGCGGGTGCCGGTGATGTAGTCGGTCAGGTGCGCCCGTTCGGTTTCGAGCTCGTCGATGCGGTTCTTGACCACGTCGCCGATGCTCACGATCCCGCGCAGGGCGCCGTCGACCACGACCGGGGCGTGCCGCACCCGCCGCTCGGTCATCATCCGCATGACCTCGTCGAGCGAGGTGTCCGGCGTGATCGTGTGCACTTCGGCCGTGTAGATGGCCGTCACCGGCTCGGACATCACGGCGGCGCCGCGCTTGGCGAACGCCCGCACGATGTCCCGTTCGCTGACGATCCCGCCGACCGAGACACCGTCCTGCGACACGACGGCGGCGCCGATATGGTGCTCGGCGAGGATCTCCAGCAGGCGGCGCACCTTCGTGTCCGGGGGGACGGTGACTACCTGCGTGCCCTTACCGCGAAGCACATCGGTGATACGCATCTGGCCTCCCTGACGCCGGTACGGTCCTGACGATGTACCCGCTGGCGCCTTCAACTATTACTAGCTATTACTGCGGGCCGGGCGGGGTTGCGGGCTGGGGCGGGCTGTGGTCGGCTGTCGGCTGGGGGCCACCTCGTTCCCGGAGGCAGACAGATGAAGGTCAGCCTGTTCGAGCAGGTGCCGTACCGGTATATGCCCGAAGGCTTCGAGAACCAGCACAACTCCGTGGTGACGGCGCCCTACCAGGTCGTCGAGCCGGCGAGGATGACCGAATCCCTCTTCTCCGCCTACGCCGAGCTGATGGGCGGGGCGCGGGCGGGCTTCGACGGGATCTGCGTGACCGAGCACAGCCAGTCCTCGTACGACATCTCGCCCAACCCGACCCTGCTGGCGTCCGCCGTCGCCTGCGCCGCGCGGGCCGAACAGCTCGACGTGGCGATCATCGTGCTCGGCCGCTCGCTCGGCAAGACCCGCGAGCCGCTGAAGATCGCCGAGGAGTACGCGCTGCTGGACTGCTTCAGCGGCGGCCGGCTCATCGCCGGCTTCCCGGTCGGGCTCAGCTACGACGCGAACCTGAACGCGTCCCTGCCCGCGGTCGAGACCCGCGAGCGCTACCGCGAGCACCGCGAGCTGATCCTGAAGGCGTGGTCCGAGCCGCGGCCCTTCCCGTGGAACGGCCGCTTCGAGAAGTACGGCCAGGTGAACATCTGGCCGCGGCCGGTCCAGCAGCCGCATCCGCCGATCTGGATCCCGGGCACCGGCTCGCCCGGGACGCTGCGGGACATCCTCTCCCAGGACTACGTCTTCGTGTACCTGAGCTGGGACGGGCCGAAGCTCACCGGGCGGCAGGTCTTCGACCGCTACTGGGAACTGGCCGACGAGCTTGGCCGCGACCGCAACCCGTACCGGCTGGCCTTCCTCCAGGTGGTCGCCGTCTCCGAGACCGACGAGCGGGCCGAGCGGGAGTACGCCAGGCACCTCGAGGCGCACTACCGGTCGGGCCTGGGCGCGATCCCGCACACGGCCATGGCGGTGCCGGGTTACGCCGAGCCCGCCGCCATCGAGGGCATGCTGCGCAGCGCCGGCCCGGCCGGGATGCTCTCCCGGATGAAGACGGCGACGTACGCCGAGATCGTGGACAGCCAGGTCGCGATCGTGGGCAGCCCGGCCACGGTCGCCGACCAGATCGAGGCGTTCGTGCGCGAGTTCAGGATCGGCAACCTGCTGGTGATGCTGCAGAACGGCTCGATGCCGCGCGACCTGACCGAGAAGAACATCTCGCTGTTCGCCGCGGAGGTGCTGCCGCGGCTTCGGCCGGTCTGGGACGCCGAAGGCTGGGAAAACCACTGGTGGCCGCGTGCCGCGGCGATCGAGGGTGCGGTCTGATGGCGGCGGGGCCGGACGCCGTGCGGGACGAGACGGTCGAGGTCTGGGACAGCCGGCTGAGGCTGCACGTCAAGGTCGCGGGCGACGGGCCGCCGCTGCTGTTCTTCCACCCGCTGGCGGGCCTGGCCTGGCAGCCGCTCCTCGGCCGCCTGGCCCGGCGGCACACGGTGTACGCACCGGAACATCCCGGCACCTCACCCGGCGACCCGCAGGCGATCAGGGAGGTACAGACATACTGGGAGCTGCTGCTCATCTACACCGAACTGGCCGGCAAGCTCGGGCTTGAGCGCCCGGTCGCGATCGGCCAGTCGTTCGGCGGCATGGTCGCGGCCGACCTGGCGGCGTCGTTCCCGGGGCTGTTCTCCGCGCTCGTGCTGCTGTCGCCGCTCGGCCTGTGGCGCGACGATGCCCCGATCCCGCTGATGGAGATGGTGTCCGGGCCGCCTTCCGGCGTGCCGAAATACCTGTACGCCCACCCCGGCAGCGACGCGGCGCAGGCCGCGCAGGCGCTGCCCGCCGATCCGGCACAGCAGGCGAAGGCGATCGCGCAGGCCACCTGGAATGTCGGCTGCACCACGAAGTTCGCCTGGCCGATCGCCGACCACGGCCTCGGCCGCCGGCTGCACCGCGTCCAGGTGCCGACGCTCATCGTCTGGGGGCGCGAGGACGCGCTCGTCCCGGTCGGGTACGCGAAGGAGTTCGGCCGCCGGATCGCGGGCAGCCGGGTCGAGGTGCTCGACGACTGCGGGCACGTGGTCCAGGCCGACCAGCCCGAGCGCTCGTGGACCGCGATCAGCCGGTTCCTGGCCAGCTAACGCGCATGCCGGGCCCGGCTGCGCTAGTGGGTGCGGAGGAAGCGGAGGACGCGCTGGGTGAGGAGGGCGGTGGCGTCGGGGTTGTAGGTGGGGAGCGAGCTGTCGGCGAAGTAGTGCTGGTCGCCGGGGTAGAGGAACAGCTCGGCGTCCTTGGCCTGGCTGACGAGCTCGCGGGCGGCGTCGATGTCGCCTTCGCCGACGAAGATCGGGTCGGCGTCCATCCCGTGGATCTGCGCCGGGACCCCCTCGGGCCAGCCGGGGCCGAACTCCGAGACCGGCACGCAGGAGTAGAACAGCAGCGCGCCCCGCGCGCCCGGCCGGGTCTGCGCCAGCATCTGGGCCGGGAGCACGCCGAGCGAGAAGCCCGCGTACACCAGCTCGGCGGGCAGGTCCTCGACGGCACGGGCGCCGCGGGCGAGCACCTCGCCGGGGAAGCCAAGGTCCTGCGCGTAGGCCAGGCCGTCGTCGATCGAGCCGAACGTGCGCCCGTCGAGTAGGTCCGGAGTGTGCACGGTGTGCCCGGCGCGGCGCAGCTCGTCGGCGAACGCGACCACGCCGGAGGTCAGGCCCTGCGCGTGATGAAAGAGAACCACCTCAGCCATTGGTAGTCAGGGGCGCGGTGCCGCGTGCGGCCCGTTTCCCCATCCCCCTTTCAATCCGTACGTGCGGTTTTCCCGCATACGGCTTACCGATGATCTTCTTGACATGGTTACGCTGCCTTCGGATAGCGGACGGTACCGCTGAGCCGGTACAGGCCCTGTCCCTCGAACCACTCGCGTGTCCACCCGTCAGCCTGCCCGGCGCGCAGGTTCCGGCCCCGCTTCTTGATCATCAAGCGCTTGAGCCGCCACGCCACATGCCGGTCGACCTGAATGAACTTGTCAGCGGCGTTCCCGGTGCGGAAGTAGTTGCCCCAGCCGCGCAGCAGCGGGTTCAGGTCCGCGATCACCTCGCGGATATCCTTCACCCCTGTGCGGTTGCGCCCGGTACGGGCACGGATCTTCTCCCGGAGCCGTTTCATCGCCAGCTGCGAGGGCCAGCGGTGCAGGTAGTAGCGCACGATCCGCCGCTGCTCCCACAGCCGCCCCGGCATGCGGGCATGAAAATGGCAGCCGAGGAAGTCCAGCCCCTCCCGGCCCTGCCTGAGATCCACCACCTTCGTCTTATCCGGATGCAGCTCCAGCCCCAGCGACGCGAGGATCTCACCGATCGCGCCCAGGGCCGCCCGGGCCTGCGCCGCACCGCGGCACAGCACCACGCCGTCATCGGCGTAGCGCACCAGCTCACCCAGCCCGCGCCGGGTGAACTCAGTGTCCAGGACATGCAGGTAGATATTGGCCAGCAGCGGGGAGATCACCCCGCCCTGAGGCGTTCCCGCGACCGTCCGCTGGAACTCCCCCTCGACCATCACTCCCGCCTGAAGCCACAAGCGGACCAGCTTCAGCACCCGCCGGTCCGAGATCCGCTTCCCCATCTCGGCGAGCAGCCGGTCATGGCTGATCTCACCGAAGAAGTTGCGGATACCGGACTCCGCGACGACCTGATAGCCCTCGATGAACCCGGTCCTGAGCCGTTCCATCGCCTGCACAGCCGACCGCTTCGGCCGGAACCCGTACGAGCACGGCAAGAAATCCGCCTCGAAAACCGGCTCCAACACCAACTTGGCCGCCTGCTGGGCCACCCTGTCGCGGACCGTCGGGATACCCAGCGGCCGCTTACCACCATCTGGTTTCGGGATGTCCACCCGCCTGGCCGGAGCCGGACGATAGACACCTGCACAGAGGTCATCACGCAACTCACGCAACATGCGGTCCACGCCATAACCCTCCACCGCGACCAAGGTCTGCTTGTCGACCCCGGCCGCGCCACGATTCCTACGGACCCGTTCCCACGCCTCCCACAGCACGTCACCTCTGTGGACACGGTCAAACAGAGCATGGAAACGCCGACCGTCGGACTGCTTGGCCGCAGCCCATAGCTTGCGTTGAAGTTCTCGCACCTTCCGAAGGGACGGACCCTCCAGATCGACAGGCCACGACCTGCCGGGGTTGTTGGACCGGGCGGTCCCGGTCATGCCCTGACGCTTACCCTCTCCGCACGCGTGATCAAAGTCGGGGCCCTTCCCTCCCGGCGCGTTATGTTCCACGCCGGTCTCGACATCAGTCATCGGTACTACGACCCCGTCGGACTCCCGCTGCCCTCCGCTCGCTTTCACCATCGGCTTATACGACCGGTCTCTCGCCCGACGCCAGGCATGGACAGACGGGTCTCTCCTGTTCCGAACCAGACCTTTCGTGCGTGCCACCACCCGTACCCCGGAGGAACCCATCGAGCTGACCCCGGAACAAGGCCCGACAGACATGGCCTTCGCCGTGAGATGAGCGGCTCGGCTTCCTCGCTGTGGATCTGACCAGGCTGCAGTGTTCGCTTAACGCTGCGGCCCGCACGATTGCTCCCTCCAAAGAGGCTCTCGACACCCCGCTCAGCCCGCCACCTCTCAGCGACGAACCGGGGCCTGCTACCCGGCGCTCCGGTACCTACCGGGACGGGACTCACACCCGCTGGCCTGATCCAGCTTCCAGGACGCAACACCCGGCTGATCGTAGTAGGCCGCGCCTCTCAGCAGGGAGGAACTCGGTCGTGGAAAGCGGCAATTGGTTCGACAACGATCGAAGTTACATCCGGCATGGATGAGAACTTCGAGAAAGAGAGAACCATGACTTCCCAGAAAGTGGCCGTCATCACCGGCGCGTCCCAGGGCATCGGCGCGACACTCGTCACGGCGTACCGCAAACTCGGGTACGCCGTCGTGGCGAACTCGCGCACGATCGAGCCGTCGGGCGACCCGTTCGTGCTGACGGTCCCGGGCGACATCGCGATCCCCGGTGTAGGCGCGCGGATCATCGAGGCCGGCCTGGAGGCGTTCGGCCGGATCGACACCGTGGTCAACAACGCCGGCGTGTTCGTCGCCAAGCCGTTCACCGAGTACACCGACGCCGACTACGACCTGGTCGCCGGCGTGAACCTGCGCGGCTTCTTCGAGCTCACCCGGCGGGCTGTCGACGCGATGCTCGAGCAGGGCGGCGGGCACATCGTCAGCATCACCACCAGCCTGGCGGACCACGCCAACAGCAACGTGCCGTCCGCGCTCGCGTCCCTGACCAAGGGCGGATTGAACTCGGTCACCAAGTCGCTCGCCACCGAGTACGCCGCCCGCGGCATCCGGGTCAACGCCGTCGCTCCCGGTGTTATCCGTACGCCGATGCACGCAGAGGAGACGCACGAGTTCCTGGCCGCCTTGCACCCGGTCGGCCGACTCGGTGAGATCGACGAGATCGTGGAAGCCGTGACCTACCTGGAGGGCGCCGGGTTCGTCACCGGCGAGATCCTGCACGTCGACGGCGGCCAGCAGGCGGGGCACTGATCGATGGCCGACGTAGCTTCGACGGACCTCGAGACCCGCGCTGAGTTCGTGCGACCCTGGCGGCTGGTCGGTCAGAGCGCCGCGGCACTAGCCGGCGGCATGGGCGTCGGCAGGTTCGCCTACACGCCGATCCTGCCGATGATGCACGCACAGGCCGGGCTGTCGCCGCGGCTCGGAGCGGGTCTCGCAACCGCGAACTACGTCGGCTACCTCGCCGGGGCGCTGGCTCCGATCATCGCCCCGGCACTGACCCGATCGCGCCTCACCCTGCGACTGTCGCTGCTGCTCCTGACCGTCACGTTGGCGTTGATGCCTGTCACCCACAGCGGCACCTTGTGGCTGGGCAGCAGGCTCGTTGCCGGAGCGGCGAGCGCGTTGATCTTCGTCATCGCGGTGAGCATGGCCGGCGCCGCGCTCGCCGCGGTTCTGGTCCGTCACCGATTCCCACATCACATCTCAGCAAGGAGATCCTCATGACCGAACTCGACATCCTCCACAGCGTTCTCGACCAGTGGAAGTCGGGCATCGACGACCGCGAACCCAAGCGGGTCGCGTCGTACTTCACCGATGACGCGATCTTCCAGGGCCTGCACCCGTACGGCGTGGGCCCGGACGACGTGGCCGAGTACTACGACTCGCAGCCGCTCGGACTGAGAGCGTCGTACCAGGTCCTCGAGACGAGGCGGCTGTCCGCCGATCTGATCCTCGGGTACGTCGGCGTCGACTTCTCGTTCACCGATCGCCCGACGTTGTCCGTCTATCTCAGCGTGATCCTGCGGCGGGTCGGTGACGCCTGGCTGATCGGGCACTACCAGGTCTCGCTGCTGTCCTGAGCTTTACTTGGGGGCATGGCGGTCAAGGAACTGCGGTTGGTCGTGACGGCGGACGACTACGAGGAGGCGGTGGCGTTCTACCGGGACGTGCTCGGGTTGCCGCAGCGGGCGTCGTACTCGTCGGAGAACGGCCGGGTGGTGATCCTCGAGGTCGAGCGGGCGACGCTGGAGATCGCGGATCACCACCCGGCCGTTCTCCGACGAGTTCGAGGTGGGCCGACGGGTCGCGGGGAAGTATCGCGTCGCGCTGGAGGTCGACGACTCGAACGAGACCACGCGGAAGCTGGCCGACGCGGGCGCCACGGTGATCGCCGAGCCGACCCGGACACCGTGGAACTCGCTCAACGCCCGGCTCGAAACGCCAGGCGGGATCCAGCTCACCCTATACACCGAACTCGAGTAGCTTCGGCGGGGGCCGAAGTGTCGGGGCTGCATGATTGGGTTCGTGAGCATGCAGACGGAAGGGCGGGAGCTTGCTGCTTGGGCTCGCATGCTGGCCGACGCGACCCGGGCGACGGTCTGCCTGGCGTTGCTGGACGGGCGGGCCTGGACGGCGACCGAACTGGCGCGGGCGGCGAACGTGTCGCGGCCGACGATCAGCGAGCACCTCAACCTGCTGGTCGACGGCGGATTGTTGACCGAGGTACGCCAGGGCCGGCATCGGTATGTGAAACTTGCGGGTCCGGATACAGCCGAGTTGCTCGAAGGGCTTGCGGCGCTCGCACCTCGTCGTACCGGAACCGTCAACAGCCTTGCCGCGGTGAGCAAGCGAGATGCGTTCGCGCGAGCCCGGACCTGCTACGACCACCTGGCGGGCAAGCTCGGTGTGGCGTTGACGGATGCGATGACCGAGCGCGGGCTGCTCGACTGGTCGGACGGCATCGCACTGACCGCGGAAGGCTCGGCCTGGTTGGAAGAACTCGGCGTCGTGATCGAGCCGCGGCGTGGTCGGCCGGCGGTGCGGTCGTGCCTCGACGTGACAGAACGCAGGCCGCATCTGGCCGGCGCGGTCGGCGCCGCCTTGTGCAGACATGCTTTGCGGCAAGGGTGGGTCAGCCACATCCCCGGCGGCCGCGCGTTGAAGGTGACCGGTTCGGTGCGCGAGTTCGGTTTGCCGGTTGGCGTCGTACGAGAATTGCAGCCCGGCAGGCGTG
>WNGE01002518.1_pt1 | contig 22324 bp, 24 predicted proteins | sample 5400651 | NCBI WGS metagenome assembly WNGE01 (sample SAMN13153370, study PRJNA577476) | soil metagenome | isolation source: 60 cm soil or saprolite under grassland replicate 2 | place: USA:California | collected 2016-06-15 | reverse complement strand
GACCGGCATGGGATTCCACCCCACCCTCATCCCGACCGGCGACGGCGATCGCCACCGCTGATCGAGCCAGCCGACCTCATCCTCAGCTGGCGTGGGGAACGATTGGGTCAGCGCCAGTCTCGACCAAGGAGCGCCGGACGGCGTGGCGACGGCGGTTGGTCCAGGTCGCGGGAGAAGGCCGATCCGGCGACTGCGTGTGGACGGTGATGCTGCTGCGCGAGCACGCGGCTGTGCCGGTTCGGTGAGGTAGGCCGGCGGCCCGCGCCGAGAGGTCTACTGGCTCGACTCAGCCACGTTCATGATCTTGCCGTGCATGCGGTGGTTGTCTGGGTCATGTGCTGGTCCGGTACCTCGCCGGCGCGTTCCACCAACGATCGCCCGGACGCCGCGGATTGAGGGCCGCCCCGCGTCGGGAAGGTGCTAGCGCACCGCTTCGCCGCGCCAGCCTGACAGGCAACCTTCACGGCGCGTGGCGCGTTACTGGGAAGCTGTACGGGGTATGCAGGGCAACCGAGTTGTCGGAGTTGAGGGGGTCCTGATGACGAAGACGATGGCGATGCTGGACACGGATCCCAGCCAGCCTCTGTTGGACAAGCAGCTGTTGGCGCGGTGTATCGACACGTGCCTGGAGTGCGAGCAGGCATGCACGGCATGCGCGGACGCGGACCTGGGCGAGCAGATGGTCGCCGACCTGGTCAAGTGCGCGCGGTTGAACCTGGACTGCGCCGACATGTGCCAGACGACGGCCCGGGTGCTCTCCCGGCAGACCGGGTACGACCGGGACCTGACCCGAGCGGTCGTGCAGGCGTGCGCGCAGGCCTCCAAGGTGTGCGGTGACGAGTGTGAGCGACACGCGCAGATGCATGAGCATTGCCGGGTGTGCGCCGAGGTGTGCCGTCGGTGCCAGCAGGTCTGCGAGGAGGTGCTGGCAGCGATCGGGTAAAGCACGAATCAGGTGAGGCCGGCTCGCGCCGCCGCCTCTACCGGACCGTCCCGTCCAAGCTCGTCTGTCGAGCGGTGGTCCGAGGCTGGTGTCGACGTGCACCTCTCTGTGGTCAACTCCGGCGCCTCCCGCACCCGTGCCGACGGCGCCCGAAACTGGCCTTCGTTTGGCGACCCACCCCAAACGGCAGCGCCGCAACCAGTCCCGGAGCCGCGCCCAATGTCCCCACAACCGGGAACGCCAGGTGGTGTGGGACAGCTGGCGGCATGACCAGACAGCCGACCCGCAGAACCAGGCCACCGCCCGGCACGTGCGCAGCTTCGCCGCCATGATGCGACACCTCCACGGCAAGGTGGATCAGGTGCTGGGGCAGCAGTAGCGCGTGGCGCGTACGGACCGGCCAGAGGCTCGACCTGTTCGGCGAACGTCACCGCCGGGCACCGGTCATACACCCACTTGAACCGGCGCGCCAGAAGCTCGATCACCACCGGCAGCCGCCGAGCGCGGCGTCGGCCAGTCGCCGCAGATACCGACCGTGCACCCGCCCCGACGACATACCGCAGTGCGGGCAACGTCCGGTCGGCCCGCCTCCCCACGCCCACAGCACCACGCTGCCGGCCCAGCGCTCCACGGACTCCACGATCACATCGGCCAGATGAGGAAGCAGTTTCTCCAAGCACCCAGACAGCTCGTCGGCCATCCGGTTGTCACGACTGGCGTGATCAACACCGGCCGGCTACACGGTTGCCAACCGCTCCGCGTTCTCGGGTCCCGCCTGGGCGCGCTCATCGTCACGCAGCACGAGTACACCGCCGCGCGGACACAGGCCGGCGGCGTGCAGCCGCGTACGGCTCGGATGGCTATGGGTCACGTCACTGGGGGGTCAGGTCACCGGTCGGCTCGATCTTCGCAGGAGGTCGAGCCGGCGCCGGAACTCCTCGTCGTCGATCTGCCGCGCGGCCTACTGACGCCGTAGGTCCTGCTCGGCTTTGTCGGTACCCGTGCGCCGAACCAGCCAGACCACTCCCAGCCCGGCCGCGGCCAGCACCACAACCGCGACGAGACCCCACATGACCATCCACAGCGTCATCGCGGTCATCATCGGCCCTGCCTCCTGTCTGCGGCCCTTCGATGTCGCGTGATCTCCGGGTGAAGCAGCAGCGCCTCGGACTGCGGTCCGGCCAGCATGGACAGGAAGCGGGTGCACGCCCGCGGACAGCAGCGGCCGGCGTCCGCGTATACCCGGCACCGGCCCGCCTCGATACGCCATGATCGCCTTCTTCGTCACGTACGAACGGGGCGCCCGACCGCCCGGTACCCGGGCTGCTGAGGTCCAACCGCGCACCAGCCAAGATCTCCTACACAGCCAGGTGCCGGCCGGCCACACCGAACGGTCACGACCAGCGTCACGTCGCCAAAGAGGGCCCACCTGCTTGTCGTGGAAGCGAGTGTGCTTGTCCCGGTAGCGGCGAGACCTTGGCCCTGGTCGGCTGATGGCGGAATCGGCACCGTCCCCCGTCGGTCGCGGGCGAATGGCAGCCGCTCGGGTCAACTGCTCGGGTCAGTGGCAGCCGGTCATGGTGCCCATGGTGGACATCATCGAGCCCATGTGCGCCCAGCCGGCGGTGCCGGTCGCGGCGAGCATGCCGGCGAGGGCTATGAGGGCGACGAGCGCGATCCCAGCGGCGAGGACGGCCGTCGCCGGGCGGCGGCTCGTGGCCCGGTCGGGCTCGGCGGTGGACAGTTCGGTGGGCAGGTCGGCGGTGAGCGAGGCCAGTTCGCCGAGGGTTGTCGCCTGCCAGGCGGCGGTCACCCGCTGCTCGTACTCGTCGAGGGTGAGGCGGCCGGCGGCGGTGTGGCGTTGCAGCAGGTCTGCGATGTGTTCACGGTCGGTGTCGGCGGCGCGCAGGCGCGGGTCCATGTTGGCTCCTCCTTCCGCTTTCGGTTTCCACGCTACGCCCGGCTTACGGGGTGAGGTCTGGGATGTGGAACCAGGCAAACGGCGGCCAGGGCAGGTTGCGCAGCACCACCGCGTAGATGAGGAACGCGGCGGCGAAGCCGATCCCCAGCCACTTCAGACTTCGTGCGGTGGGAAGCGGCAGCCGGTGGCCCAGCCAGGACGCAGCGGCCCACCAGGCGCAGCCGTAGCCGAGCGCAGGCAGGCCGGCCAGGGCGAGCAGGTGCATCTGGGCGGCGTGGACGAGGTCGCCGTGCAGCAGGTACCCGGTCATGCGGGTGATGCCGCAGGTCGGGCCGTCGACGCCGAACAGCCGGTGCCATATGCACGGGCCGGTCGGGTCGGGGATCCGGTCGGTGGGGTTGCCCGCACGGGATCAGCACCGTGGCCAACCCGAGCAGCGCCGGGGCGAGCGCGGATTCGGAACGGGCCCGGCCGCACACGAACCGGGCCACGGCGGCCGGGTTGAAGAACACCGCGGCGGCGGACATCGCGAACGCGACCGCGTAGATCGCCGGAACCCAGGTGCCGACCAGCGGTAGCAGCGCGGCCAGCACGACTCGGACCAGATAGGCGCTGACCATGACCCGCACCGGCCCGATCCACGACCACACCGGCGATCGTTGCCAACAGCAGCACCGGCACAATCTCCGCCGCGACCACGGCGGTGACCCCGAGCCCGGAACCGGTCCGCTCAAAAACCAACAACGCCAAAGCGACCGTGTTGAACGCATCGCCCCGCTGAGAAACGGTCCGCGCTGTGTCAGGCGACAGTCGAACGCCGGGGTCCGCGGCGGGTCTGCCGGTGATCTTTACGTTGTCTTGTTTGCGAGACCGGCGCCCTGTTCGCGCAGCCAGGTGCCTAGAAGGTCGCGGCGGGTGTCGGGGGCGACGGCGATGTCGAGGGCTGTCTGCTTGGCGTAGGCGGGGATGCCGTTGATGTCCGCGCCGTGCTGTAGGAGGTACTCGGCGGTGCGGCGTTGGCCGCCGTGGCAGGCTTGCCAGAACGCCTCGGTGATCTCCTGCGGACTGGGTGCGGGAGTCGCGGCGAGGAGATCCTGGACGAGGGGCATGAGGCCCAGCGCGGCGGCGTGCCAGAGTTTGTCGATGCGGGCGCCGCGTTCGACCAGGCGTCGGGCCACGTGCCAGCAGCCGTAGCCGATTGCATTGTCCAGTGGGGTTCCGATCGATCCGCCGGGTGCTTCGAGGTCGGCGCCGGCGTCGATGAGGGCGTCGGCGACGTCGAGGTCGTCGCTGCTGGCCGCCCAGTGCAGCGGGGTCTCCGGCGCGCCTTTGCCCTCGGTACGGACGTCGGGGTCGGCGCCGGCCGCGACGAGCATCCGTACGACCTCGGGTCCGTTGGGGTAGTAGCCGGGCCAGTCAGTGACCACGTGCAGCGCGGTGCGGCCGTTGACCCGGGCGCTCACCAGAGCCGGCTGTTCGTCGATGAGCTGTTGCAGCGCCGCGAGGTCGCCCCCGCGGATCGCGGCGACCACGGCGGCCACCGCGGCGGACTGCTCGTCCATAGCGGGCACGAGATGTTGCTCCTCCCGTTCAGACAAGGGAAAGGACTAGCCAACGACGCCAGGGTAATACTACCGTCGTGTAGTACACCGATCGGGTGGTCGACGTGGCAGCAGGGGGTCCGGTGGCGGAGTCTGGCGGCGGTGGCAGCGCGCTGGGGCCTCTTGAGGCCGAGGTGATGGCGGTGCTGTGGCAGGCGGACAGGCCGGTTTCGGTGCGTGAGGTGGTGGTCCGGCTCAACACCGATCGGGCCACGCCGTTGGCGTACACGACCGTGATGACGGTGCTGACCCGCTTGGCGGGCAAGGGGATCCTGGTCCGCGAGCAGCACGGCCGCGGGTTCGTCTACACCCCGGCGGTCGCGGACACGGCCGAGATCGCCGTCCGCGGGGTCCTGGCCGAGTTCGGTGACGCCGCGCTGGCCCGGTTTGTCGAGCGGGTGGAGCTGGATCCCCAACTGCGGTCCCGGCTGCGCAAGCTGATGGAGGCGAGATCATGACGGGGTTGCGCTTCCGCTTGGGGTGGGTGCTGTGGCCGCTTGCTGTGGTGGCGGTGCTCGCGCACCTCGGGCTCGGTGTGCTCGCGCTCGTCGAGTACGCGCGGCTGGACTGGCTGGCCTCGGAGCCGTACGAGTTCACCGCGGTCAGCGCGGTCGCCGGCAGCGGCCTGCTCGCGGTGGCCGGCGCGCTACGGGTGGCGTGGCCGGCATTCCGGGGCGGCCGTGCATTGCGGCGGCTGCTGCGTTGGGCCGCTCAGCCGCTGCCCGCACCCGTCCAAGCTGTCGCCGAGGCGCTGCGCATCACCGACCGGGTCGATGTCGTCGCCACCGGCGAGGCGTTCGCCGTCACCCACGGCCTGCTTCGGCCGCGGATCCTGCTCAGCACCGGCCTTATCGACGCTCTGGATGAGGCGGAGCTGGCGGCGGTATTGGTACACGAACGCCATCACCTGCGGCGGCGGGATCCGCTACGGCTGCTCGCCGCCCGGCTCCTGGCCGGCTACGGCTGGTACCTGCCGCTGCTGCGGTGGTGGGCGCAGCGGCTCGCGCTGCGCGGGGAGTTGGCGGCCGACCAGGCCGCCACCACCAGGGCCGGGGTGGCGGCGGTGGCCGGGGCGCTGCTGAAGCTGGCCGACCTGCCGGCACCGGCCGTGGTGGCGGCGGTCAACCCGATGGGTAACCTGCCCGACCGCATCGCCCAACTGGAAGGCCAGCGCCCGGCCCGCCGGACGCGGTTGGCGTGGCTGCTGGCCGGGGCGACCCTGGCGAACCTCGGCGGGCTGTCCGCGGCGGCGGTCTGCTGCGCGGGCCTGGGCGTGGCGATGGCGGGAGGGATGACGTGAACCGGTACTGCGTCGGCCCGACGATGGCGGTCGACTGGGGCGAGGACGGCCCACCGCCGGCCGTACGGCGCCAGATGATGTGGCGGGTACTGTCCTACTTCCACCCGTACCGCCGCTCCGGTCTGGTGGTGGTCGCCTGCATCGCGGTCCAAGCCGTGGTTGGGTTGGCGCCGGCGGTGGTGTTCAAAGCGCTCATCGACACCCTCGCCCACCCGCACCCCGCGTTCACCCGCGTCGGGCTCCTCGTAGCGGCTGGGATCGGCGCGGCCCTTTTCGGAGGTCTGGTCGGAGTGGCTGAGTCCTACCTGTCCACCCTGATCAGCCAAGGCATCGTCGCGACCTTGCGCGGGCAGCTGTTCGAGGCGCTGTTGGATCAGCCGGTCGGGTTCTTCACCGGCCACAAGGCCGGCGACCTGCTGTCGCGGATCAACACCGACATCGACGGCGTCGAGGACGTGGTCACCGATACTGTCTTCGGCCTGATCTCGAACATCCTGGTCACGGTGACCACCCTTGCGCTGATGGTCACCTTCTCCTGGCCGCTGACCCTCGCCGTTCTCGTCATGATCCCGCTGGTCGGGCTCCCCACCCGCAGGGCCGGCCAGGCCACCTACGCCGCCCGGGGACGTACCCAACGCCAGCGCGGCGCGATGTCGGCGTACCTGCAGGAGATCCTCGGCATCTCCGGGATCATGCTGGTCAAGGCGTTCGGCAAAGGCCCCGCGGAACGCGACCGGTTCGGGCGGATGAACAGCGAGCTGCGCGCGCTGGAGGTCCAGCAGAACCTGATCGCGCAGTGGTTCCGGATGCTGATGGGTACCCTGCAGACCGCCGGTCCCGCGCTGATGATCCTGTTCGGTGGGTGGCTGGTCGTCACCGGCCGCGCCACCGTCGGGACCGTGTTCGTCTTCGCCACCGTGCTGGGCGCGCGGCTGGCCGGCGCGGTGACCTCGCTGGCCGGGATGCACGTCAACATCACCGGTTCCCTTGCCCTGTTCGGGCGGCTGTTCGCCTACACAGACCGGCAACCCGAGGTCACCGACGCGCCCGACGCCCGAGACCTCCTCGACCACGTCACCGGCGCGGTACGGCTGGAGCACGTCACGTTCACCTACCCCGGCGCCAACCGGGCCGCCGTCGACGACCTCACCGTGGACATCGCCCCGGGCCAGTTGGTCGCGCTGGTCGGCCCCAGCGGCGCCGGGAAGACCACCATCACCGCACTCGTCGCCCGGTTCGCCGACCCGCAGGTCGGGCGCCTACTCGTCGACGGTACGGACCTGCGCAAGGTCACCCTCGCCTCGTGGACCGCCCAGTTGGGCATGGTGTTTCAGGACACCTTCCTGTTCCACGCCACGATCGCGGAGAACCTGCGCTACGCCCGCCCCGACGCCACCCACGCCGACCTCGTCAACGCGGCGACCGCCGCGCACCTGCACGAGTTCATCACGTCGCTGCCCGACGGGTACGACACAATCGTCGGGGAACGCGGGCACCGGCTGTCCGGTGGGGAGAAGCAGCGCGTCGCGATCGCCCGGGTGATCCTGTGCGACCCGCGCATCCTCATCCTCGACGAGGCCACCTCCAACCTCGACTCGGTGTCCGAGCACCACATCCAGGCCGCGCTGCGCCCGCTGCTGCGCGGGCGTACCTCGATCGTGATCGCGCACCGGCTGTCCACGGTCCTGGCCGCCGACCAGATCCTCGTCCTCAACGAGGGTCGCCTGGTTGACGCCGGAACCCACACCGAACTCCTCGCCCGGGGCGGCCTGTACGCGACGTTGTACGAGCGGCAGTTCCGCACCCAACCCGCCGCCGCGACCGGTACCGACGACGCCGAGGCCCAGCGCGTGCTCGCGCCGACCGGTCCCTGATCGCGACGCCAAGGCCGGCAATTCGGTTGTCGACGACCGGAAGCCCGCGCACGGTGGAAGGGTCCAGGCACCCTCTGGCGGTTCGGGCCGAGACGGCGCCCACGACGGTGCCTTCTGGAGGGCGCGGGTCAGATGGATACGGATGAGCTTCGTGAACGGTACGAGGCTTTCGGCGACGAGACTGTCTACGCCGAGGCCGTGCGGCGCTACGAGGATGCCCTCGCCGGCCGGCCCACCGACGTCCGCCTCCTGGCTAGCTACGGCTACCTTCAGGAATGGCACGGCCGCCGGGCGATCCGCGCCGCCGCCGACCGTTACGAGCAAGCGATCGCGGTGGACCCGCGGTACGACAAACCGCACTGGCAATTGGTCAGCGCCCTGGCGGCGCTCGGCGAGGCGGAGAAAGCGATCGATCGTTACCGGCAGATGGTGGCGGACGCTCCCGGCGAGGTCCGCGGATACCGGTTCCTCGCCTGCGCCTACCGATACGCCAACGACTACGAGCGGGCCGCTCAGGTGATTCGGCAGGGCCTGGATCTCATCCCGGACGACCCGTCGCTCATCGAGCAGCAAGGCGATGTCTATGCCGCGACCGGCCGCCCCGACGACGCGCTCGCCTGCTGGCAGCGTGCTTTCGCGCTGGCCCCGGACGACTACGGGATCAGCATGCGCTACAGCGCCGCCGCGCTCCTGGAGCGCCAGGGCCGCCTGGCCGAGGCCGCCGGCGAGTGGCGATTCATCGTCGACTGGTGCGAACAGCGCCGCTACGACCTCGCCGCGGACTGGCCGAAGCGCGAACTCCAGCGGTTGACGGCGCAAGCGGCGGGCGGCTAGGTCAAGCCAGCGATCCGAGCGGTCAGGCGGCTTCGCGGCGCAGGATGTCTGCGGGCCAGGGCCACGCAGCCGCCGCAGATCATGCGGCAGCTACGGGCTGGTCGTCAAACAGATTTGACGACCAGCCGATCGTCAAGCTAGTTTGACGATGTGGGCGTTGAGTTGGGGGAGGCGAGACGGTTGGTCGAGCACGCCACAGACCCCGACCCCGAGGTCGGATTCGCCGCCGTGGTGGCGCTGCGCGGGCTCGTCGAGGTGCTGGAGGCGCTGCAGGTCGACAACGCCCGCGCGCGGGGCTGGTCATGGCGGGACATCGCCCGGCGGCTGGGCGTGACCAAGCAGGCCGTTCACTACAAGCACGCGTTGCGGTCACGGGGGCGGTGAACGGCATGTGGGATCGACTGACCCCGGCGGCGCGGCGGGTGATGAGCCTGGCCTCGGAGGAGTCCGAACAGCTTGGTCACGGGTACATCGGCGACGAACATGTGCTGCTCGGCCTCCTCGGGGAGCCAGCAAGCCAGGCGTCGTCCCTGCTGCGAGGTCACGGCCTTGATCTTCCCGGTGTCCGCGCCGAGCTGCAGCGGCTGGTCGCGGCCGGGCTGACGCCCCGCTCGCACACCGACGATGTTCGGGCGCTGCGGGCGGTCGGGATCGACGTGGAGAACGTGCGCCAGCGACTGGTCGCGGCGTACGGGGCAGAGGCGGTTGGGGAAGCCGTCTGGCGGGCCAGCCGACGGCCGTGGTGGCGTGGCGGCGGCCGGCGCCACACGCCGCTGTGCGGACCACCGTTTTTCGCCAAGCGCGCCGTGCAGTTCGCAATCTCCTACGCTGAGAGCCGAAGCGAGGCCGGGGTGACGCCTGAGCACCTGCTCTATGGAGTGCTACGGGATCTCGATGACCCGTACGGATCGCCCCTTGGCCGGCGGGGGCGCAAGCACCTCAACCAGTTGGGCTGGACCATCGGCGCCGTCAATCCCGCTGCCGCGCTGCTGCAGGCGCGTGGCATCGATCCGGTCCGGCTGCGCGCCGAGCTGGACGTCGCGCTCTAACCTCCCCGGCCCTTGCGGTGCCGGAGCCCAAGAATCCGCCCAGGCACCTGTGAGCAAGCCGGGGTCTGGCTGTTCGGACGTGCCTGGCAAGCCGCAGCGGCCCGGGCAGGCACGCAGCGAAACCTGATCCGCTGTCGCCGTGCGGCTATCCGAGCAGGGTGCGGGTGTGGTCGGCGAACGTTTTCGGGTCGAGGGTGGGGCCGCCGGCGCCGCCGAGTTGGGTCATCCAGTACTGCGGTTGGGGCGGGTCCGGGCCGTCCCAGCGGGTGTCGGGGCCGTAGAGGAGGTAGACGTCCCACGCGTCCTGGCCAAGCCCGAGGATGTGGTCGTAGGCGTGCACGAGGTACCCGTCGGCGTCCCAGAAGTGGCGGGCGCGAGGGTCGGCGACGGTGTGGGTGGCCTCGGGCACGTTGGTCTCGTGGCCGTCGAGTTTGGGTACCCACACGATGTAGCCGCGCAGCTTGGGATCACCGATGGTGGCGAAGACGCCGGTTTGCAGGTCGGCGGCGCCGCGCAGGCAGGCGCCGCAGGTGGGTGAGACCAGGGCGACCACGCGGACGGTGCCGGCGTCGGCGTTGAACGCCGCGCGCAGCGTCTGGGCCTGCAGGCCGACCGGCTGGTGCGGGCGGGTCTGGCCGGGAATGCCGCGCAGGTACACGGCGCCGATGCCGAGGCCGACCACGGCGGCGACCGCGGCGGTGGCCCAGATGAGGCGGCGGCGGGTCATCCGAACACCGCCACGGCGACGGTGAGCGCGGCGGCGACCCACAGGGTGGTACGTACAGTGCGGCTGGTCTTCACCCGGCAGACCTGCCCGTCGACGACCGCCGTGCGCCGCCGGTACGCCGACCAGAACCCCAGCGCGAGGAACACCGCCGAGGCGGCCAGCAGCCAGGGCCGCCACGGCTGCAGCCGGGCGGCCGCCAGGACCCCGCCGGCGCCGAGGACGCTGTAGGCGACCGGGCCGACACAGCACAGCGTGGCCAGCAGGGAGCTGGCGGCCGAGCCGAACGCGCCGACCACGGAAGCGATCGTGGTGCCGCCGCGCGCGGCGGGAGTGGTCTCCGACATGGCGGGCGCCTTCCCGGCCGGGAATCGGCCGGACTATCCGGGTGAGCTATCCGGTTGGTTTGTGTCGATGGTTGTCGATGCTGTCGACGGGCAGGAACAGCAGGCAGCCGATCTGGTCGTGGCGGCGCAGCAGCCAGTTGGAGATCGCCAGGACCTCGCAGCCGGCATAGCCGCGGACCGCGGCGAGCAGCATCGACGTGCCGTAGAACAGCAGCGCGGCGTCGCTGGTGAACGCCAGCGCCGGCGCGTAGAACGGGGTGAGGTAGAGGGCGACGAACACCGCCACGTTGACCAGATGGGCGACCGGCCCGGTGGCCCGCAGGCGGCCGGATGCCAGGCGGGCGCGGAGCATCTGCCAGCCCAGCATCAGGGCGGGGAACACCACCAGGCCGACCAGCCACGGCAGCGGGTGGAACGCCCGCAGGTGCCCCGCGACGACGCTGCCGACGAGGGCGACCCCGACCAGAACCCGGGCGGCGGTACCCGCGACGCCGATCTGCCGGCCACGCCTGGTGGCCCGGGAAACCTCAGTGGCCATGACGAGCGAGCCCTGGCGGGTGGGGTGCGGTCTCGGCGGTCTCACCTTCCGGTACCGCCACCGCTGCGCCGACGATGCCCAGCACAACGAGGAACGCACCCGCCGCCGCCGGGGCGCCGACCCCGGCAGCGAGCAGGATCCAGTGCAGGGTGCAGCACGCCGCGAGGAGCCCAGCCGCCACGGCGGGCAGGCGTCGGTGGTCGATCTGGCGCATCTCGGGCTACTCCGGGTTGGGGATGCGGTCGCAGTCGGCCAGGGCGGCGCAGTTGTCCGCGGCCAGGGCGTGCGCGAGCATCACCAGGTCGGCGACCCTCGGGTCGGCGACGGTGTAGAAGGCGTTACGGCCGATGCGGCGCACCTGCACGTAGCCGCAGTCGGCCAGGCAGGACAGGTGGGTGGAGACCCGCCCCTGGGACAGCCCGACGTGCGCCACACACTCGGTGACGGTGTGCTCGTCGTGCAGCAGGAACTCCAGCAACCGCAGCCGGGTCGGGTCGCCCAGGGCACGGAAGAACTTCGCCACCGTGTCCACCCCACCCATGGTCGTGGGCAGCAGCCGCACCCTCTCGGTGACCGAGGTCATCGGCGCCTCCGGACGTTCAGTCAACACCTATCCGCTTAGGCAGATAATATCTGGCTGTGCAGATGTATGTCGACGAGGAGGCATCCGGCAAGCCGGATGAGTCCAGGAGACCGGAGGTGCTGCGCGATGCGCTACGACCTGGCGATCATCGGTTCAGGGGGTGCGGCGTTCGCCGCGGCGATCGCGGCCCGCCGCCGCGGCGCGTCGGTGGTGATGATCGAGCGGGGCACCGTGGGTGGCACGTGCGTGAACACCGGCTGCGTGCCGTCCAAGGCGCTGCTGGCCGCGGCCGAGGCCCGGCGGGTGGCGCTGTCGGCCGGCCGGTTCCCCGGCATCCACGCCACCGTCGGGCAGGTCGCGTTCGGTGATCTGATCGCCGGGAAGGACGCGTTGGTGGCGGCGATGCGGGCCGGCAAGTACGTCGACCTGGCCGCCGAGTACGGCTGGCAGATCCTCGCCGGTACCGCCCGGTTCGCTTCCACTGAAGACGGGCCGGTCCTCGACGTTGACCTCAGCGCGGGCGGCAGCAGCCGCGTCGAGGCGCGGCACTATCTGGTGGCCACCGGGTCCGAGCCCTGGCCACCACCGATCGATGGCCTCGACCGGGTGGGCTTTCTGACGTCGACCACGGCGATGGACCTCGACACCCTGCCCGAGTCAATGATCGTGATCGGCGGCAACGCGGTCGGCCTGGAACAGGCCCAGCTCTTCGCCCGCCTCGGCACCCGGGTCACGGTCGTGGAGGCCCTCGACCGGCTGGCCCCGTTCGAGGAACCGGAAGCCTCCGCGGTTATCGAGGCGGTGTTCGCCGACGAGGGCATCACCGTGCACACCGCCGCCCAGGCCACCACTGCCCGCCGCGACGGCGACCGGGTGATCCTTACCGCACGCGGCAGCGACGGCCACGACATCGAGCTGCGGGCCCGGCGGCTGCTGGTGGCCACCGGCCGCCGCCCGGTCACCGCCGCGCTGGGCCTGGACGCGGTCGGGGTCAAGACCGGCCCCCACGGGGAGGTCGTCGTCGACGCGCAGCTACGCACCGACAACCCGCGCATCTGGGCCGCCGGGGATGTCACCGGCGCACCCCAGTACGTGTACGTCGCCGCCGCCCACGGTGGCATCGTTGCCGACAACGCCCTCGACGACGCCGGCCGCACGGTGGACTACACGCACCTGCCGAGGGTCACCTTCACCAGCCCCGCGATTGCCTCGGTGGGTCTGACCGACGAGCAGGCCGTGGCGGCCGGCTACCACTGCGACTGCCGCGTCCTGCCGCTGGAATACGTGCCACGGGCGGTCGTCAACCGCGACACCCGCGGCATCGTCAAGCTCGTCGCCGACGCCGACACCGGACGACTGCTCGGCGTGCACGCCGCCGCCGAGGCCGCCGGTGAGTTGGCCGCCGCCGGCGTCTACGTGCTGACCGCGGGCATGACCGTCGAGCAGCTCGCCAACCAATGGAGCCCCTACCTGACCATGGCCGAGGCGCTGAAACTGGCCGCCCAGACCTACACCCGCGACGTATCCAAACTGTCCTGCTGCGCCGGCTGACCCGCGCCCAACCCGACCACCCATTGAACGCGAGGACGACAGGCATGAGCACCGACATTGAGCACCTGGCCGCCCGGATCGGCGACTCGCTGGGGCCAGGCAGCGTCAACATGCCACCGTGGCTGTGGCGGCCCCTGCTGCACCTGCTGGCCTCGGGTGAGCCGGTCACCGTGGACGACCTCGCGGCGGCCACCGGCCGCACCGCCGACGAGGTACGCCACGCTCTGGCCCGGCTTGCCGACACCGAGTACGACGAGCAGGGCCGCATCATCGGGCATGGCATCACCCTGCGCCCGACGCCGCACCACTTCGCGGTCGACGGGCGGCAGCTGTATACGTGGTGCGCCCTGGACACCCTGATCTTCCCGGCCGTCCTCGGCCACCCGGTCCGGGTGCAGTCCCCCTGTCACGGCAGCGGCGTGCCGGTGCACCTGACCGTCGACCCGGACAAGGTCACCAGCGTCGACCCGGCGACGGCCGTCGTGTCCATCGTCACCCCGGACGCGTGCGCCTCGATCCGCACCGCGTTCTGCAACCAGGCCCACTTCTTCGCCTCACCAGCCGCCGCCCAACCCTGGCTGGACCGGCACCCGAAAGCCACCGTCCTACCCGTCACCGAGGCGTTCGCCCTCGGCGGGCCGCTCACCCAGGCGCTGCTCACCGCCGACGGCGAGGGCGGCTGCTGCTAAGGCCAGCCGCCACCACCGCCGGGCTGGTGTGCGTCGCAGGCCAACGGGAAACAGCATGCAGGATCGTTGACCCACCTGATGAGCCGGCACCCGATGCGGAGGCACGAGCGGGATGAGCACAGACTTCGACGCGATTGTGATCGGCGCCGGCCCCGGTGGTGAGGTCGCCGTGTCCCGGCTGCTGGCAGGCGGGCTGCGGGTGGCCCTGATCGAGCGGGAGCTGATCGGCGGGGAGTGCGCCTACTGGGCGTGCATCCCCTCCAAGACCCTGCTGCGCCCGGTCGAGGCCCGTGCCGAGGCCGGTGACGCCGCCGGCCTGTCCACCCCGCAGCTGGACTGGGCGAGGCTGCGCGACTACCGCGACTACATGATCCGCCACCTCGACGACGCCGCGCAGGTCACCGGCTACCAGAAGCAGGGCGTCACCGTCAGCAAGGGCACGGCCCGGCTGGTCGGCCGCGACCCATGGACGGTCGAGGTCGCCGGCCAGCAGATCGCCGCGCAGCAGGTCACCGCCGACCATGTGGTGATCGCGACCGGCTCCGAGCCGGCCCGCCCCCCGATCAACGGCTTGGACCAGGTACCGGTGTGGACCAACCGGGAGGCCACCACCCTACGCGAGATCCCGCCGCGGGTGGTGATGATCGGCGGCAGCGCGGTCGGGGTGGAACTCGGCCAGTTCCTGGCCCGCATGGGCAGCCACGTCACCATCGTCCAACGCGGCCCCCGGCTACTGGACCGGGAAGACCCGCGCGTCGGCGACCTCGTCGCCACCAACCTGCGCGGGGACGGCATCGACATCCGGACCGGCCGGCAGGTCCGGGCCGCCCACCGCGACGGCGCCGACACCGTCGTCGAACTCGACGACGGCGCCACCGTGCGCACCGATGTGATCGTGCTCGGCGCCGGCCGGCACCCCCGCACCGCCGGGTTGGGCCTGCAAGAGCTGGGCATCACACCAAACCCTCGGGGTGCGTTGCCCGTCGACGAGCACTGCCGCATCGCCGACGGACTGTGGGCCCTCGGCGACGTCACCGGCGTCGCGCTGTTCACCCACCTCGCCAAATACCAGGCCCGGGTGGTCGCCGACACCATCCTCGGCAGGCCCCGCCACGCCGACTACACCGCCGTCCCCCGGGTCGTGTTCGCCCAGCCCGAGATCGCCGCCGTCGGGCTGACCACCGGCCAGGCCCGCGACCGCGGCATCAACACCACCGGCACCGAGGTGGACCTGGCCGAGACGATCACCCGCCCCTGGACCTACCAGACCCACCCCACCGGCACCCTCGGCCTGCTCGCCGACCGGGACCGCAGCGTCCTGATCGGCGCCTGGGCCGTCGCGCCGCAGGCCGGCGAATGGATCCACCAGGCCGCCCTCGCCATCCGCGCCGGCATCCCCATCGACACCCTGCGCGACGGCATCGCCCAATACCCGACCTTCAGCGAGGCGTACCTGACAGCCGCCGAGCAACTCGACCTATGAGGCGACGTCCTCGTCACGTGTCGCTGTGCGGTTCTGGCGCGGGTGGGTACGGGTGGGATGTGCACAGTTGATCAGGCGAAGTTGGCCGATGGGTGGGGCGGCCAGCCAACACCATTTGGTAAGCGGGTGTCAGGCTTACGGCGCCGTCGTTCCTGCCGGCGCGTGTGGCCTTCCTGCTACGCCGATCCGAGCCGCTTGAGGCCACCGAGGACACAGCGCAGGCTCATTACGGATCTCGCTACGCGCGAGCCAGAGGACCAACCAGCAAAAGCTGCTGGCCGGCCAGGTTCTCGTCCCCTGGTTCGGCCGCCTGTGCCTGGCCGACCTCGACGTCCCATGCCTGCGGGCGACCATCGCCGGAGATCCCCAAGACGACCAACCTTCGGGCCGGCCGCAGTCCGCTTCGGCGACGTGCACCCTGCGCAGCACGTGCCTTGGCCGGGGCTCTCGAGGAGGGCCGGCGCGCCTTCCGGGAGAAGTTCGGCCGGACCCTGGCCGGGACGATCCTGTCTTCTTCGATCAGGACGCCGATGAGCCGGTGCCGCGGGTGGACTGCGGGCCGGCGGGCGGGCTTCGACAAGATGCGCGAAGCTGTAGCCCGCGCCGGTCTGAACCCGGCTTCCATCGTGGCCCTGGCCAGAGGGCGGTTAATCGTGAACTGAGGCCAACCGGCACCTGTTCTCCGCGGCCGCTCTGCGTACTGAGGGCTCAGTTGGTGATTTCGTTGTGGACCATGTTGGCCAGTTGCACGCGGGATTGCACGCGGAGTTTCGCGAACACGGTGCGCAGGTGGGTACCGACCGTGTTGATGGACACGCCCAGCGTGGATGCGGCGGACTTGTTCGTGTGGCCTTCGCTGATGAGCGTTGCGACGCGTCGTTCGGCGTCGGTGAGGGAGGCCCAGCCGGACGCCGGGGTGGTGGTCGCGGTGGACCATTTGGAACGGCGTGCACCGGCGTCACGCATGACGCGTTGTACGTCGGCACGAAAGGCCCGCGCACCCATCCGGTGGTATTCGTCCCACGCCCGGTCGAGTTGCGTGAGCCCTTCGATGCGGCGGTCGGCGGCGAGCAGGGCGCGGCCGTAGGATTCCGCACCGACAGCACGTAGGACCGGGCGTGGGCTGCGGTCGAGGATGTGTACGGCGTCGGCGAGGATGTCGAGGTCCTGCTTGCGCAGCCCGCGCAGGTTGAGGGCGACTCCTTCGAAGCTGGCCACGCCCGGGTTGCGTGCCGCGTTGGTTTCGGCGACGTCGAGGCAGGAGGCGGCGAAGTCGTCATCGGCCGCGGCGGTACCGACTTGGAAGAACAGTCCGTTCCAGCAGGGCCACAGCGGCCAGTAGCTGCGGGCTCGTTCCGCGCCCTGCAGTACCGGTCGCAGGATCTCCAGCGCGGATGGTAGGTCGGCGTGGCTTGCCGCGAGCCAGCCGCGCATGACGGTGATGCCGGGGTTGCGAATGCCGTCGTCGGCGTCGGTGAGCTTGTCAGCGAGCCGCAGCTGCGCGGCGGCGATCTCGGTGTCGCCGCGGAGGAGCGCGACCGCGGTGCGGATGGTGACCGCGTCGAGGATGTACAGGTTGGTGCCGAGCTGGTGGGCGAGTTCGATGAGTGTGCGGGCGCCGACGTCGGCGTCGTCGAGGCGACCGAGGTTGAAGTCCTGCCACATCTGGGCGCAGGCGATGGCGGGCAGGAGGGCCTCGGTGTTGGTGGCGTGGTCGGCGCGGGCCTGGTCGAGCAGGGCCTGGGCGTGGTCGTACCGGTCGAGGAACTGCAGCGCGGTGATCTCCTCGGCGATGTACGACGCGCCGGTGAGGGTACGCAGCTCGCGGAAGTGTTGCAGGGCCGCCTGGTGGCGGCCTTCGTTGCGGGCGGCTTCACCGGCGGCCTGCAATGCCAGGGCGAGCGCCTCAAGGTCGGCGACGGCATGCGCACGTTCGACGGCGCCGGTCGCCTCTGTGGCGGCCAGCTCGCCGGGCAGGGTTCGGGTGCGTGCCAGCGCGTACGCGGCGTGGAGCCGGGCGGCGACGGATGGATCGAGGTCGCTGCGCCGCAGGGTCCGCTCGACCCGGGTGGTCAGCTCGTTGACCCGTCCGCTCAGCCAGAGTGCGCGGCAGGCGTCGGTCTCGATCTGTCCGGCGAGGTTGGGGTCGTCGACGCGGGCGAGGATCTGGTCGGCGACGGTGATCGCCTCGGTGGCGTGCTGGGTCCGGCGCAGTACGGACAGGCAGCGTCGGCTCAGGTCCAGCCACTGCGGTTGGGCGGGGCGCACGGTACGGAAAGCGAATGCGGCGAGTTCGGCAGCGTCGTCGGCGCTGATGCCGGCCAGGGTTTCCGCCGCCGAGACCAGGATCAGGGCACTGGCCAGGTCACCGGACATGGTGGCAGCCCGGGCGTGGGACGCGGCGACCAGCGGCTCACCGAGCACGGTCAGGTGATGCTCGGCGAGCCGTGCATGCAGGTAGCGCGCCCGGGTGCCGGTGAGGGTGGCGTAGACCGTCTCGCGGACCAGGTCGTGGCGGAAGGTCAGGGCATTTCCGGAGGTGGTGATCAGCCCGGACGCGGCCGCAGCGGCGACCGTTTCCTGACCGTCGGCGTCGCGCAGGTTCGGCACCAGCGCGAACGCGTCGCGGACGGGCAGCGGCCGACCGGCGACCGCGACCACCTCGGCCAACTCCCGTGCCGCGTCGCTGAGTTGGGCGAGCTGATGCGCGATCGCGGTGGCGAACTCCGCCTCCATGGCATCGGGTTCGCCGCCCACGACCGAGCGCGCCAGGCTGTCGATGATCTGCGTGGCCACCAACGGGTTTCCACCGGTGGCGTCCAGATAGCGCCGGGTCCGCTCGTCCGGCACCCGTCCGAGTCGGTCCCGGGCGATCGCCGCCAAGTCCTGCGTGGTCAGCGGCGCGAGCGGGAGGTGCTCGACGCGGACCACGCCGTGGCCGGTCCGGTCGGTACTGGTCTGGTCATCCCGACTGGCCAGCAGCCACACCACGGGCAGACCAACCAGCCGGGACACCAGGCTGCGCAACAGGAACCGGCTGACCCGGTCCGCCCACTGGATGTCGTCGATCGCGATGAGCAACGGCTGCGCGGCGGCGACGTCTTCCAGGCGGGAGGCGATGCGATCGGCGAGCACCAGTGGTTCGGCGACCGTACCGGCGATCTGCTCGTACTCCCCCGCGCTGGTGAGCGGGTCGGGGCCGGCACGCAGCGTCGCGATCACCGGGGCGCCGGGCCAGACCTGCTCGATCGGGTCGCACTTGCTGCCGGCAACACGGATCTTCATACGGGCGGCCTGTTCACAAATCTCCGCCAAGAGCACCGTCTTGCCGATACCGGCCGGCCCGCTGATCAACACAACGCTGCTGACCCCGTGCTGGCGCGTAGCGCGCAGCACCGACAACGCCCGCGTCATCGGCTCGCTCCGCCCCCGCAACGGCCCTGACCGCACCGTCACCACCTCCGGTTCCGAGCACCCGTACATGAAGCTGGCCGGACGAACCGCTGCGCATCGTCATCCCGCGTCCGAGCCGCACCGGTCGTCGGGACCCCTGATCAGCTCGGCACGGACCGTTACCTCATTCGTTTGACGTGGGCGAAGGGCGGCGCTAACAGTATGCGTCGCTGGCCGGCGCTAGACGAAGAGGCGTTGACTTCCCTAATACCCGCCGCACCACCCATGATCGCGATTGAACCACCATGCCCGAGATCCACGCCGGAGCGTCGAGGGCCGCGAATGACGTCTTGCGCCCGGGGTGTGGCGTGTACCACCGCCCTGCCTTGTGGCCATCTCGTGTTCGGCGCGCATCGCGCCGCGGTGCGTGAACGCACGGAGCACCGCGGGCGGCTGGTCCAACCGTCGGTCTCACGTGAATCGGTGAGCGCGCTCCACTGTGATGCTTCGTTACGGTCTGCAGGTGGGCAACGATCGGCGCCGGCAAACCGCCGGGCCGCGGCTGGGCGCGGTCGAGTGCGGCGACGGGGCAGTCCCCGTAGTGCTGCTGCACGGATGGCCGCAGACCTCCTACGCCTGGCGGCACGTCACGCAACTGCTCACCGCCGACTGCCACACCCTCGCGTACGACCTGCCCGGCATCGGCTCGTCAGAACCCGCGACCCAGGGGTTCGACAAGTGGGCGCTAGCCGGGGATCTGCACGCCAACCTCGACCGGCGCGGCGTACAGCAGCCAATACTGGTGGGCCATGGCATGGGAGCGCTGGTCGCCTACGCCTACCTGCGCCGGTACCCCAGGCGTGTCCGCGGCGTGATGGTGCTGGACACCCCGATCCCGGGAGTCGGTGGCTGCGACGACTTATCGATGTCATCGGCGTTCTGGCACATCGGGTTCCACCAGAGCATGTGCGGCGACACCGGGCTGGCCGAACTGCTGGTCGCCGGCCGGGAACGCCGCTACATCCGCAGCCACATCGACCGGCTAGCCGCGCACCCGGAGGCGATCAGTGACGCCGACGTAGCCGTCTACGCGCACGCATACCAAGGGCGCCGGCGGCTGACGGCGGGCTTCGCCCTATACCGGGCGTTCCCGCTCGACGCAGCCTGCAACGAACGCCACACCGAACCCGTGGATGTCCCGATCCATCTGGCGTTCGCCGAGTACTGTCACGCCACCGTACTGCCCGACGTGGAGGCCGGCCTGGGCGAGGCCGGCGCCCGGTGCTTCACCACTAGCGTCATCCCCGACAGCGGGCACTGGGTTGCCGAGGAGCAACCGGCCGAGATCGCTGCGACCATCGACAGGTTCATCGCCTCAACCTGACGCCGGACGGCTCCCGCCCAGCCGCTACGGGGACGCCGGATGGAAGCGGCGCGGGTCGACCTGGTGGGACAGGCGCCGGCCAAGCTCAGCCGAGGACGCGCGACAACGGCCATGAGCAGGCGGTGATGGATCGCGACGGAAGCCAACCTTGCGTCGGTGCCGGGAGTCGGGGCAGCCAGGCTGAGGACCGTGATACCCGCCATCGACAGGCCCAACGCGGTCGCGCGCCTCACCTGTTCATGTGAGCGATCACATCCCCTCCCAGTGGGCACGATGACGGGTAGCGTGCCAACCCCTACCGAGGAGATCCCTGCCATGCCGATGATTGACGTGTACGCCGCTGCCGGTACCTTCGCCGACCGCCACCAGCTCGCCGTCGACCTGGCCACCGCGATGATGACCATCGAACAGGTACCGAACATCCCGATGTTCCGGCGCAACACCGCCGCGTTCGTCCACGACCTACCCGCCGACAGCCTGTCCAACGTCGATGGCGACAGCACCTACGTCCGGGTCCAGGTCCTCACCAACACCGGCGCGCTCGACCGGGACAAACAACTCGCCGTCGTCGACCAACTCACCCGGATCGTCGCCACCGCCGCGGCCGACCCGACCCTGGCCGACCGGACCTGGGTACTGCTCACAGAAGCCGTCCAGGGCGGCTGGGGCCTCGCCGGCCACGCAAACACCAACGACGAACTCGTCGCCGCAGCCCGCGCACAGATCGCCGAACTGCAATCACGATCAGCGCCGGGGAACTGACCGACCTCAACGGGCCTACCCGGCGACGCGCACGGGACCTCGGCGCCATCAAGTGCCTGCTGGGCGAGCGCCGCCCAACCACGCGGTGCGTGCTGGCACGACCTGGACGCTTGTCGAGTGGAGTCGGGAGCCGGACGGTGGAGGGCGGGATGAGCAGCGATGTGATCATGGGGTACGACGGGAAGCCACGCTGTGCCTGGGCCGGCGCCGGCGATACGCCGGGCGGCCGGTACCACGATGAGGTCTGGGGCACCCGCACCTACGACGAGTCCGCGATGTTCGAGGCGCTCACCCTGGGCGTGTTCGAGGCCGGACTGAGCTGGTCGATCGTGTTCGGCAAGCGGGACGCGTTCCGGACCGCCTTCCGGGGCTTCGACGTCGCCACGGTCGCCGCGATGACCGAGCGGGACGTCGACCGGCTGGTCCAGGACGCCTCAATCATCCGCAACCGTGCCAAGATCCAGGCCACCGTCGACAACGCCCGCGCGATGATGTCCGCATCGCCGAACCTCGTCGAGCTCGCGAAGTCCTACGAGAGCACCCGCAAGCGGGCGCCGCGGTCCGTCGCCGACCTGCCCACGTCGACGCCGCAGGCGGAGGCGTTCGCCAAGCAATTGAAGTCACAGGGGTACCGCTTCGTCGGGCCCACCAGCGTGTACGCGTTCATGCAGAATGTCGGCGCGGTCAACGACCACGTCCATGGGTGCTTCCGTGCGATCGGCTACCGCACCACGGCCCGGAGCCGCTGAAGATCCTCATCCGTCGATGTCAAGGAGCCTGCCGTGAGTCTGACCGCGCAGGCGGGGATCTCTGTCTCCAAGGTCGCGTTCGACCGCTGGGTCACCGGAGTTGGCCGGCGCACCTGCCCACCTGATCCGCGACTGGCTCGAGAAACTCAAGACAGGCAGGTAGCCCGCCGTCACGGAAAATGGGTGCGCAGCCGACGTGCCGGGCTTCCCGCTGTTGTCAGCGGGCGAGCTGTTGTCAGCGGGCGAGCTTCGCGACGGCAGCGGGGGTGACCGGGGTGAAGAAGTTCTCGGCCGCCGGGCGAGAACCGTAACAGCTCGCCCGTTGCGTTCCGCAGGCGAGGCCGATTAGTCGGCGGTCGCCGCGGGCGAACACGCCCGCGCCCGGGGCCCTCGCCTCTCGGTCGGCGAGGATGGGCAGCGAACGAGGATAATCGCGTCCAACGCCTCGGTTTCCCGGCGGCTGAACATGGTGCGCAGGTGGTCGAGGACCACGGGTCCTCCCTAGCCAGCGGGCACATGTCCACGTCGTGAACCGGCGACATCCCAACCTGGGCGCTTGCGGCTGGCGCGGTTGTCGGCAAAGGTTCCAGCGGCCGTCG
>WNGE01004533.1_pt1 | contig 22331 bp, 20 predicted proteins | sample 5400651 | NCBI WGS metagenome assembly WNGE01 (sample SAMN13153370, study PRJNA577476) | soil metagenome | isolation source: 60 cm soil or saprolite under grassland replicate 2 | place: USA:California | collected 2016-06-15 | reverse complement strand
TCGACGACGGTGAGCCGCCTGACGCGCTCGAGCAACGGACCCGTCAGTGCGCCCAGCCCGGGGCCGATCTCGACCAGGTTGTCGTCCGGCTGCGGGTCGAGCGCGGCCACAATGCGCTCGATGTAATGGCGGTCGACCAGGAAATGCTGGCCGAAGCGTCGCCGCGCGAAGTGACCGCGCGGAAGTAGGGTCAGAGACGACTTTCCCACCGAATCAGCTTTAGAAGCGCCGTTGCGCGTGAAAGTCGTCTCTGACCCTATGCCCAGTCGAGGATGACCTTGCCACTCTGGCCCGAGATCAAGGTCGCGAACGCGTCCTCGTACTGCTCGGCCGCGTAGTGGTGGGTGATGATCGGCGAGAGATCGAGGCCGCTCTGCAGCATGGCGACCATCTTGTACCAGGTCTCGAACATCTCGCGGCCGTAGATGCCCCGGATCTCGAGTCCCTTGAAGATGACCTGGTTCCAGTCGATCGCCATCTCCGCGGGCGGAATCCCGAGCAGCGCGATCTTGCCGCCGTGGTTCATGTGCTCGAGCATGTCGGCGAAGGCTTGCGGCACGCCGGACATCTCGAGGCCGACGTCGAAGCCTTCGGTCATGCCGAGATCGGTCATGACGCCGCGCAGATTCTCGCGCTCGACGTTCACGGCGCGCGTCGCGCCCATGCGCCGCGCCAGCCCCAGACGATAGTCGTTGACGTCGGTGATGACCACGTAGCGTGCGCCGACGTGGCGAGCGATCGCCGCGGCCATGATGCCGATCGGGCCCGCACCGGTGATGAGCACGTCTTCGCCGACGAGGTTGTAGGTGAGCGCAGTATGCGTGGCATTGCCGAAAGGATCGAAGATCGACGCAAGGTCGTCGGAGATGTCGTCGGGGATGCGAAACGCGTTGAATGCCGGGATCACAAGATACTCGGCGAACGCTCCTTCGCGATTGACGCCCACGCCAACGGTATTGCGACACAAGTGCCGCCGGCCGGCGCGGCAGTTGCGGCAGAAGCCACAGGTGATGTGACCCTCGCCCGAGACGCGGTCGCCGACTTTAAACCCGCGCACTTCCTGGCCGATCTCGACGATCTCGCCGACGTATTCGTGACCGACGTGCATCGGCACGGGAATGGTCTTCTGCGCCCACTCGTCCCAGTTCCAGATGTGCAGGTCCGTGCCGCAGATCGCCGTCTTGCGGATCCGGATCATGACATCGTTGTGCCCGACCTCGGGTTTTTTTACCCGCGTGAGCGTCAGGCCGGGTGCGCGTTCGAGTTTTGCCAATGCCTTCACTTGCGAGTTCCTCGTCGAGCCGTCAGCGGATCACGCCCAAGGCCTTCCCGACCTTGGCGAACGCCGCGACTGCGCGGTCGATCTGCTCGGCGGTATGCGCGGCGCTCATCTGCGCGCGAATGCATGACGGGGATGATCGGATGCCCTCCCGCCACCAGCTCGAAGCCCAGCGCCGTCATTTCCCGCCGGAAGCGCTCGCCGTTCCGCCGCACCTGCTCGCGCAACGCCATGCCCTCGTCGCTGCCGAGCAGCGCCAGAACCTTGAGCGATGCCGCGGCAATGCCCGGCGCCAGTGTATTGGAGAAGAGGTAGGGGCGCGAGCGTTGCCGCAGCATCTCGACGATTTCCTTGCGGCCCGCGGTATAGCCGCCCGATGCACCACCGAGCGCCTTGCCCATGGTGCCGGTGAGAATGTCGACTCGTCCCTCGACGCCGCAGTACTCCGGCGTGCCGCGTCCCGCGGCGCCGACAAAGCCGACGGCGTGCGAGTCGTCGACCATCACCAGCGCGCGATGCTTGTCGGCGAGGTCGCAGATCGCGGAGAGGTCAGCGACGATGCCGTCCATCGAGAATACGCCGTCGGTCGCAATCAACTTGAAGCGCGCTCCGGCGCTGTCGGCTTCGCCGAGCCGGGCGTCCAGATCCGCCATGTCGTTGTTGCGGTAGCGGAAGCGCTTGGCTTTGCACAGACGAATGCCGTCGACGATGCTCGCGTGATTGAGCTCATCGCTGATCACTGCGTCGTCCTCGGTCAGCAGCGTCTCGAATAAGCCGCCATTGGCGTCGAAGCAGCTCGAGTAGAGGATGCTGTCATCGGTGCCGAGGAAAGCGGAGAGCGCGGCCTCGAGCTCCTTGTGCACGCGCTGGGTGCCGCAAATGAAGCGTACCGAGGCCATTCCAAAGCCCCATTGATCGACCCCGGCCTTGGCGGCATCGGTGAGCCGCCGATCGTCGGCGAGACCGAGATAATTGTTAGTGCAGAAGTTGAGCACCTCCTTGCCGTCCGCGAGCCGGATCAATGGCGATTGCGGGCTGGCGATCACGCGCTCGGTCTTGTAGAAACCGTCGGCACGGATGCCGTCGACGACCTTGCGCAGGTGAGAAAGATAAGCATCGTTCATGATGGGCGTCTTGTGGAGCGAGATGTCGATCTCGCGTCAGGTTTCGTGGCGCGCGAGCTCGATCGCCAGCCCGACGGCGGCAAGCAGACTTCCCGGATCGGCCGCGCGTGCGGCCTTGCCGTGGGCGGCCAGGTCGAGCGCGGTGCCGTGATCGACCGATGTCCGCAGGATAGGCAATCCCAGCGTGATGTTGACGCCGTGTCCGAAGCTCACATGCTTGAGCACCGGCAGCCCCTGGTCGTGGTACATCGCGAGGACGCAGTCGAAATTGGAAAGTTGCGCAGGAACGAACACCGTGTCCGCCGGCAATGGTCCGGCGACGTCGAGACCTGTGGCGCGCGCCGCGGCGATCGCCGGTTCGATCGTCTCGATCTCCTCGCGCCCGAGGTAGCCGCCTTCGCCCGCGTGGGGGTTCAACCCGCACACGGCGATCCGCGGCCGCGCGACACCGAACTTGCCGACAAGATCGGCGGCGACGATGCCAAGGATTTCTTCGAGGTCCGTTTGTGTGATCGCCGCAGGCACCGCGGCGAGCGGCAGGTGCGTCGTCGCCAGCGCGACGCGCAGCATCTGCTTCGGCGGTCCGCCGACGAGCATCATCACCGCGCGCCTGGCGCCGGTGCGTTCGGCGAGGAATTCGGTATGGCCGGTAAACACGATGCCGGCATCGTTGATGACGCTTTTCTGCACCGGCGCGGTCACCATGGCCGCGAATTCGCCCGACAGGCAGCCGGCCACGGCGGCTTCGAGCGTCGCCAGCACGAGCTTGGCGTTGGCGGGATCCGGGCGACCGGGCGCGACCGGCGCGGCGACCGGATAATGCGCGACTTCGAGCGTGGCCGATGGCGGAGAGTTGCGGCGGACGTACGGGCCGAAGCGAATGCCGGCGCCGAGACGGCGAGCGCGCTCGCGCAGGAGCTCGATATCGCCGACGAGAACCAAGCGCGCGGGCCACGTGCGCTCGGCCAGGCGCACGCACAAATCAGGCCCGATGCCGGCTGGCTCGCCGATCGTGACCGCGATCGTCGGTCGCGACGTCATGAGTCGGGCAGAGGCTCGACGCGAATGCCGACCGAATCACCGAAGGTTTCCAGCTTCACCGACGCCGCCGCGGCAACCGCCGCGGGCCCTTCGCTCAGCGTGATCCGCGCCTGGGAGAAACCGTCGAGCGCCTGGGTCGGCTTGCCGAACAGATACAAAGCGGCCAGCGGTCGCGTCACGTCGATTTCGCCGGTGTGCTGCACGACAGGCCCCAGCGGGAGCGCGTAGCCTTCGCGCCCGAACACTGGAAACTTGTCGAGCGGGGCGCGGTAGCGGACGACTTGCCGGCCGGCAAGCCGCTGGCGGCTTGCGAGGTCATACCATGCGCCGGGGGGAAGCGCGACCTCGACCTCGCCGCCCGGCAACACAATCGGCGCGATCAGCAGCGCATCGCCGCACATGAACTGCGTCTCGTAACCGCGCGTCAGCGCGATGTTGGGAAACGCCAGCGGCATCGCCCGCATCACCGGCATTCCGGTCGCCGTCGCCTGGGCGATCACTGTCTTCAGATAAGGCAGCAATCGGTAACGGAATTCGATCCATTGCCGCGCGATGGCTTCGGTATCTTTGCCGAACGTCCAAGGCTCGCGCGGGCCCAGCCCGTGCATGCGCATGTGCGAGCTGAACACGCTCATCTGCAGCCAGCGCAGATACAGCTCCGGGGACGGCTGCTCCGACCCGTAGAAGCCGCCGATGTCGCTGGCGTAATACGGTCCTCCGCTCATGCCCCAGGACAACGCGCCGCGGATGCTCGCCGCGAGTCCTTCCCAATCGCTCTGCGGATCGCCGCCCCACTGGACCGGATAGCGCTGGCTGCCGGCCCAGCCCGCGCGGCTCCATACGATCGGCGGCTGCGCTTCCGCCGGCGTGAATTTCTTCGTCGCCTCGAAGACGCAGCGGTTGTACAGCAGCGGATAGACGTTGTGCAGCCGCGCGCCACGGTCGCCGTTGAATGCGAGCGCCTCGTGCGCATCGCGCCACCATGCGTAGGCTTCAGGGCTGGTGAAATCAACGATGCCGGATCCGGGGAGTGGAGTGAGCGCGCCGGAAAACGGCGAGGTTGCGGGCGCAGTGTCCCACTCGAAAACGTAGGGCTCGCCGGTCGTCGTCGTCAACAGGAAATGCTTCGCGGCGAGCTCGTTGAACAGCGGCGAATGAACCGACACGTAGGGATATTCCCAGACGCAGATCTTGAGCGCGTGCCGCTTCATGCGCGCGAGCGTCGCGCGTGGGTCGGGGTAGCGGTTCGGATCCCATTGGAAGTCGAAGCGCGTGCGCACGTCCCACACGGCGCGGCCGTCGAGGGTGAGCACATCGCAGGGAATCTTGTGCTCGCGCAGATCCTCGGCGACCGCCATCGCCTCGTCGGCGGTGCGGTAATACGCGCGCGACATCCACAGCCCCAGGCTCCACAACGGTACTTCCGGCGCGCGGCCGGTGAGGGTCGTGTAGCGCTCGAGCACCTGCGCGGGATCGCGGCCGGCGAAAAGAAACAGGTCGAGCGCCTCATCGTCGACGACGATGCCGTACGAGCGATGCGACCAGCCGGGATGGCCGACGCCGTGCATTACGCGGCCCGGCGTATTGACGAAGATGCCCCAGGCACCGCCTTTCGCGGCCGCGCCATTGCCCGGACTCCAGCAAAACGGCGTGCTCTTGTACGAGCAGCCCGTGTTAACGCCCAGCGCGTCCTCGACGCTCGAGGTTACGAGCTGACCGCGCTTGTTAAGCGGACCGAACTTTTCACCCAGGCCATACACCGGCTCGCCGGACGCCAGCGCGAACGCCGCCAGCCATTGTTGCCCCGCGCGCGTGCGGCCGATCGCCGGCAGGCGCGTGAAGCCGCGGAAATGCTCGTCGGTGACTGACGTGAGGAGCGTTTGCTCGTCGTGCAACAAACGTAAGCGCAGCGGCTCGCCGGAGAGCTCGAAGCGCGTGCCGCCGGCCGCGAATGACCATACGCCGGGATCCGGTTGCGCGGTATCGCAGCGCTGCGCGCGGCCGACGACCAGCCCGTAATCGGGCTTGGTATTCGCACCGATTCGCAGGCGGAATACGCCAGGACCGAAGCATCCGACTTCCAGCACGTCGCCGGTACTCGTGGCAAACGCACCGCCCGACGCCGACATTCCCAAGCTGTCGGGCGCGCTCACGCGGATGTACGCAGTCGTGTCGAGTTGCATCGTTGTCTTGGTTGCTCCTCCCACGATGGAAGAGCACTCGCTATCCGACAAACTTCGGCTCGGCCATGCCCGGCACGTCGACGCGCATGGCGAAAATTCCGCCGGACTGTGGCAGACGCGCAAGCTCGTCGGCCTCGCGCCGCTGGCGCGCCGTCGTCACGTATACCGTCTTCAGATCCGGGCCGCCGAAGGCGCACATCGTCGGGCACATGGCGGGGAGCGAAAACTCAGCGAGCAACTCGCCGCGCGGCGAGATGCGCACGACTCTGCCGCCGCGATAGAACGCGCTCCAGTAGCAGCCCTCGCGATCGACGGCGCCGCCGTCGGGGCGGTCGGATTCGCCCAGGAAGCGGGCGAACACGCGCTCGTTGGAGATGTCGCCCGTGGCCGGATCGAATTCCCAGGCGCTGATCGTTCGCGTCGCGGTGTCGGCGTGATACATGGTGCGCGAGTCGGGGCTCCACGCGAGGCCGTTGGAGATCGTGATGCCCGAGATCATCGGTATCAGCGCGCGATCGGGGTCGAGGCAATACAGCCGTGCGGTCGCCGCGTCGCGATTCTCGTTCATGGTGCCGGCCCAGAAGCGGCCCTGGGGATCGGCGCGCCCGTCGTTGAAGCGGTGATGCGCGGGATCGTACGGCGCGCCTGCGATCTTGCGCCCGAGCTTGCCGTCGCGGTCCGCGAACCACACGCCGTCGCGCAGCGCGGCGACGAATCCACCGTCCGCCCGCAGCGCGAAACAAGCATTGATGTCAACCCAGTACAGCAATTGTTCGTCGACCGACCACACCGGACATTCGCCGAGGCTGGCCTTGATGTCGAGCACGCATTCAAACGGCGAGCGCATCGTCGGAGCTGGGCGAGACCGAAATGCGCATCGTACAAGAAAACGTCGCTCGCGGCGCGAGGAGGCGCGTGCCCGTGTCCAGCTGACCGGCCGTTGCCCGGTTGAACGCGTTGGTCATGTGCGTGACTGGCTCGACGGCGAGATAGTCGCGGTCAGGCGGAATGAACACGACCAGGTGTTCGCAGGCGTCGTCGGCGGTGACCGCCACCGCGAGACCGCGATCCGGCCAGCGCAGCGTCGCCGGCGGCTGCCAGCCGGCGAAGCAATTGTCGAGCGTCGTCGCAGCGATCGGCCGCGGCGCGCCGAAGTTCCACGCTTGCGGTACCGGATCGAGCCGCGTGGGCAGAAGGGTCGGATCGGTCCGCCAGACGCCGCCCGCAACGAAGCCGAGCACGGTCGCGGCATTGCAGGGAAAAAACGGATGCCAGCCGAGGCCGAACGGAAACGGTGTGCCGCCGGTGTTGAAAATCGTCAGTGTCAGCGTCAGTGTGTCCGCGGCGAGATCGAACGCATGGCGCGCACGGTAGGGAAACGGCCATTCCCTCGCGTTGTCTCCTGCGGCGTCGTGCACGAGCTCGACCGTCGCGCGCGTGGGCGCTTGCTCGACTATGTTCCAGGCGCGGCGCCAGCCGTTGCCATGGATCGCGTGCGATTCTCCGGGGAGAAAGCGCTGCAGCGAATACGCCTCGCCGCCCCAGTGCAGCATCGCGTCGGCGATGCGATTGGAGAACGGGATCAGCGGATACGAAGAGAACGAGCGAACGTCCCCGGCCGCGAGCGCTTCGCCGGACGTCGGGCGCAGAATCGGCTTACCGTTCCATTCGTAGGCTGCGATCGCACCGCCGATCTCCGGCGCGAGCGTCAGCCGCGCCGGACCGGCGCGCAGCTCGATGGTCGCCATCACATCGGTTCCTCGTGAACGTGTAGGGCCGAATTCATTCGGCCGCGGCGGTGATATTGACGTCGTGTGCGGTAAATTCGCACCCTACAGGATCTCGACCGTCATTGCGGCGTACTGCGGCCCTTTTACGGCCGCGGCATCGCTGCGACGGTGCTGCGCACGGCGCTCAAGAATTCCTGCGCCCGGCTGGTGAGCATGGCCAGGTCGGAACCCACCGCGACCCAGGAGAAGCCGTACTGGAGGAACTTGCCGACCACTTCCGGATTGGCGCCGACGATGCCGCAGGGCTTGCCGAGGCGCTTGCACGTCTGCGCGCCGGCGGAGAGCTTGTCCTGCACGGCCGGGTTGCCCATGTCGCCCAGGAATCCCATTGACGCCGAAAGGTCCGCGGGGCCGATAAAAATCGAGTCGATCCCGGGCACCGCAGCGATCGCCTCGATCTGCGCGAACGCGGCGAGCGTCTCGATCTGCACGATCACGCAGATCTCCTCGTGCGCGCGCGTGACGTAGTTCGGGATCGTCCCGTAGCGGCTGCCGCGATGCATTGCGGCGACGCCGCGCACGCCGGCGGGAGGATAGCGCGTGTTGGCGACCGCGCGCTTCGCCTCCTCGGCGTTCTGCACGAACGGGAAGAGCAGGCTCTGCGCACCGGCGTCGAGCGCGCGCTTGACCATCACCATGTCGTTCCACGGCGGGCGCACGATCGCCTGCGCCGGCGTGCCCGCAATCGTCTGCAGGATGCCGATCATCTGCGGGGTATCGATCGGTGTGTGCTCCATGTCGACGACCAGAAAATCGAAGCCGATGCAGCCGAGCGCTTCGGCCGTCGACGGCGCCGAGCTCACGAGCCAGGCGCCTACCGGGGTCTTGCCGGCGGCGATCGCGCGTTTGAAATGATTGACAGGGAGGTCCATCGGGATTCCTCGAAACCGTGATTGGCGGCGCGCTTGCGGTGGCTATTGTAGCCCTCGCATCGCACCGAAGTCGCCTCTCGTGATGTAGGATTTGCGCGTGACAGCGCTTGGCACCCCGGTCCGCGGCTCGATGGCCGGCTATCCGAGCCTCGCCGGCCGCACGATCTTTATCTCGGGCGGCGGCTCGGGGATCGGCGCCTGCATCGTCGAGCGTTTCGCACAACAAGGCTCGCGCGTGGCGTTTTGCGACGTCGCGGACGAACCTGCGCAGGCGCTCGTCGCGCGACTCGCGCCGGCGCCGGTGCGCTACGGCCACTGCGACGTGCGCGATATCGCCGCGCTGCGCGCGACGCTCTCGGGCATCGAAACCGAGTGGGGACCGATAACGGTGCTGGTCAACAATGCGGCGCGCGACGACCGGCACGCGCTCGAGAGCGTGACGCCGGAATACTGGGACGATCGCCTTGCGGTCAATCTTCGCCACCATTTTTTCGCGGCACAAGCGGTCGCGCCGGGGATGGTGCGCGCGGGCGGCGGGTCGATCATCAACCTCGGCTCGGTATCGTGGATGCGCGCCACGCCCGGCATGGTCGCCTATACGACCGCAAAGGCGGCGATCCACGGGTTGACGCGCACGCTGGCGCGCGAGCTGGGACCGCAGAACATCCGCGTCAACTGTCTCGTGCCGGGAGCGATCGACACGCCACGCCAGCGCGCGTTATGGATCAGCCCCGAAATGGAACGCGAGTTTATCGCCCAGCAGTGCCTGAAGTTCCGCCTGAACGAGGACGACGTCGCGCGTGGCGTGCTGTTCCTCGCCTCCGATGAGGCGCGCGGCATGACGGGACATAATCTGATCATCGATGCGGGACTTGCGCTCACCGCCGCGGAAAGCTAGTGGATTGCGTAGCTGGACGACACAACAGCTGTCGCCGATTCGAGACTTGCCGGAGCAGGCTGGGCCGGGGCCCAATTTCTTGGAGAAGATACCCCAGCTTATGGTTACTTCATTTTCACGCGACCTCCGAAAAGGGCTCGCACTGGTTCGGGGCCTTGCGTTGAGCCGAAGGGCCGCCGCGGATCAGCCCGAATCGCGCTCATCGTTCGATGTCTCGCGTTTCGAAGTGCCTGCTTGCCCCCCAAATCTCCAAGGTGTGGGGAAGGAGCAGTTGATCGAGTGGTACTGGCGTGTCCATCCCCGATTCAACTTCTTCAAGAGCGTCGTGCCGAACGCTCGCGTTCTCGACCTGGGCGCCGGCAAGGGAGGCCTCCCGTTTTGGCGACAATTCCTGGCTCCGGATCGCTCGGACATCCATTTGTTCGGCATAGACCTCGTGAAGCCGCTCACCGCGGCGCTTTACGACGACTTTCGTGTCGCCGACCTGAACGAGGGCATTCCCTTTCGGGAAGCAGCGTTCGACGCGATCATCGCGAGTCACATATTGGAGCACGTGAACGCTCCGGCCGAGGCGCTCGCGCAAGTTGCGAAGAGTCTCTGCGGGGGCGGGCTTGCTTATGTCGAGATGCCCTCGCCCACGACGAAACTGCTCCCGACCGCTGCTGAATACCGGGCTGCGGGCTGGCCCATGACTATTTCCAACTTTCACGATGATGCGACCCACCGGGATACACTGGAACAGGAGGCGCTCATTAGGTTGGCGGATGCGACCGGATTGCGGTGCCTCCAGGCAGGGTACGTTTCCGTGCCTTATCTCGACCACGCAATGATCGCTCAAGGGATCGCCTGGAAGGACGCCGAAATCCTGTTATATGGCTACTGGTCGGCGACGCGCTGGGCGCAGTTTGCAATCTTCGAGCGAACCGACGGGACGGCGGAAAGCGCGCAAGCGAACGGGTTAACGGTTGCACGTGACGACTGAGAGCCTCTGATCTCGGCGGCGCTGATCGTCGCCATGGTGCCGATCTCGATCCTCATCGCGGTGTTCCAGGAGCGTGTAGCGGGCGGATTGACCGCAGGAGGCGTCAAGGGTTGATGCTGATTTGTTCGAGCAAAGGGCCTTGAATGGATGCTGACATTCTGATCGTCGGCGCAGGCCCGACCGGGCTGATGCTCGCCAATCAGCTCGGTCGGCGAGGTGTGCGCGTGCTGATCATCGACCGACATTCGGGGCCGTCGCTGCAGACCAGGGCACTCGGCGTGCAGGCACGCACGCTGGAGATCTACTCGAAGCTCGGCATCATCGATCGGGCGCTCGAGCTCGGCAAGCGCGGAACGGGCGCAAACATCTGGGCGGAAGGGCGGAAGATGGCGCGTGTCCCGCTCGGCGAAGCCGGGCAAAGCGTGACTCCGTATCCGTTCATTCTCATCCTCGGCCAGGACGACAACGAACGGATCATGGGCGACAAGCTTCGTGACTGGGGCATTTCTGTGCAGTGGAATACCGAGCTGGTCGGCCTGGAGCAGGAATCCCGCAATGTCACGGCAGCGCTCAAGCTGCCGGACGGCACGGCCCGGAAGATCACGGCCGCGTGGGTCGCCGGATGCGACGGGGCGCGTAGCGCCGTGCGGGAGCTCTGCGGCATCACGTTCCCGGGCGCGCCCTACGAGCACGTGTTCTTCGTCGCCGATACGGTGGTGACCGGGACCATGGTACCGGACGAGGTCAATGTCTACTTGTGGCGGTCCGGGTTTCATCTGTTCTTCCCCATGCGTGGGGAGGATCACTGGCGGATCGTCGGCATAGTTCCTCCGACCTTGCGGGACAAGGACGAGGTGACTTTCGAGCAGGTGATCCCTTCGTTGCGCGGAGAGGCTGGAGCCGGATTGTCCTTCAAGACGTGCACCTGGTTTTCCACCTATCGCATCTCACACCGGAGTGCGTCGCGCTTCCGCGACCGTCGCTGCTTCCTGCTCGGCGACGCGGCACACATCCACAGCCCGGTCGGCGCGCAAGGCATGAACACCGGCTTGCAGGACGCCTACAACCTGGGATGGAAGCTGGCACTCGTCGTCAGCGGCCAGGCGGACGCCGCGCTCCTCGATTCATACGAGAATGAGCGCGTGCCGGTCGCGCGGCGGTTGCTGAACACGACCGACCGGGCGTTCAGGCTGGTCGTATCCGACAGCGCGCTTGCCGGCTTGCTCCGCACACAGGTACTCGCCAGGATCGCCGCGTTTGCGATGAGTCGCGAGCGGATACAGCGGGCCGCGTTTCGGGTCGTCTCCCAGATCGGCATCCATTACCGGAAGAGCCCATTGTCGAAATCACTGCAAGGACTGCCCGCCGGCGCGCCGCGCGCGGGCGATCGCTTTCCGTGGCTGCGGCTCAAGCTCCAGGCGAACGGCCCCGTCGAGGATCTGTTCCAGAAACTCGACGACACGCGACTTAACCTTATCGTGATGGGGCAGCCTTCGCCTGCCGAAGGAGCGCTCGCTCTCGGCGACTTGCTGCGCATCCACGCCATTCCGGTCGATGCATTCAATGAAACGGAATTGGCACGCGCGCAGGTTCCGCGGCCCTCGTTCTATCTCGTGCGCCCCGATGGCCATATCGCGCTTTGTGGCGTTCACCTGGATCCGGCCGCCGCCACACGTTATGTCTCCGAACATTTGCGCCTCGAGGTCGGAAGCGCGTGAATCAAGCAATCCCGTTGTTTTGCGACCCATGCGCACGCATTTCTCCCGGCCGGCATTTTTCGAAGGCGCCCGCGACGTCGCACCGATGCTGATCGGCATCGTCCCCTTCGGCATCGTCTGCGGCATCGGCGCGATCACGGCCGGCGCGTCGCCGATCGCCGCGCTGGCGATGTCGATGATCATGTTCAGTGGCGCGGCGCAGATCATCGCCGTCCAGCTGCTCGCGGCCGGAGCGCCATTCGCGGTCATACTGCTTTCCTGCCTCGTCGTCAGCCTGCGCCTCGTGATGTACAGCGCGGCGATGGCGCCGTATCTGCGGCCGCTCGATCATCGCTGGCGCGCGCTGCTCTCCTTCGTCCTCACCGATCAGGCGTTCGCGGGAACGCTCCAGCGTTTCCAGAGGTCTGATGACCTGCGCGCCAACGCCTCGTATTTTCTCGGCAGCGGCGCGCTGTTATGGGTGATCTGGCAGCTCGCGACGATCGCAGGCATCCTGGCGGGGCAGGTCATCCCCGCATCGTGGCAGCTCGAATTCGTCGTGCCGCTATGTTTTATCGCGGTGCTGGTTCCGCTGCTTCGCGACCGCGTCTCGATTCTTGTCTTCACGGTCGCCGCCATCGCCGTCATCGCACTCGACGCGATGCCGCTGCGGCTGTCGATGGTTTGCGGCGGCTTGCTGGGAATCGCTGCCGGCATCCTCGGCGACAAAGTGGCAGGCAAACGTGGGTAAAGAGCTCACCATCTGGCTCCTGATTCTCGCGGTCGGCGCGCTGACATATACCGCTCGGCTGTCGTTCATCGCCTTGTTCGCACGCCGCGAGATGCCGCCGTTGCTCGCCCGCGCGCTCAAGCACGTGCCGGTAGCGATGGTGACTGCGATCGTCGTGCCCGCGGTGGTTTTTGCGACTCCCGGCGAGCTGCGCCTCGATCCGGGCAACGCGAAGCTGATCGCGGCGCTGGTTGCCGGCGCCGTGGCATGGTGGCGGCAGAGCGCGGTGCTGACCATCGCCATCGGGATGGCCGTGCTCTGGTCGCTGCGGTATACGATAGGTTAAGATTCCTGTAGGTGCGAATTCATTCGCACCTCACCGCCTGCGGCCGAAGGAATTCGGCCCTACGAAGGATTACCGATGCGCTTCGAAGGCACCGACACTTACGTCGCCACGCCCGATCTGATGCTCGCGGTCAACGCCGCGGTCACGCTCGAGCGGCCGCTGCTGGTCAAGGGCGAGCCGGGTACCGGCAAGACGATGCTCGCCGAGGAAGTTGCGCGCGCGATTGGCCGCCCACTGGTGCAATGGCACATCAAGTCGACAACCAAGGCGCAGCAAGGACTGTACGAATACGACGCGGTGTCGCGCCTGCGCGACTCGCAACTCGGCGACGAGCACGTCGCCGACATCGCGCACTACATCAAGCGCGGCGTGCTGTGGGAAGCCTTCGAGTCCGCGACGCCCGCGGTCGTGCTGATTGACGAGATCGACAAGGCCGACATCGAGTTTCCGAACGATCTACTGCGCGAGCTCGATCGCATGGAGTTCTACGTCTACGAGACTCAAGCCACCATCAAGGCGCGGCATCGGCCGCTGGTCGTGATCACCAGCAACAACGAGAAGGAGCTTCCCGATGCGTTCCTCCGCCGCTGCTTCTTTCACTACATCAGGTTCCCCGACAAAGAGACGATGACGCGCATCGTCGATGTCCACTTTCCGGGTTTGAAGAAGGCGCTGCTCAAGGAAGCGCTGGAGGTTTTCTTCGAGCTGCGCGAGGTGCCGGGTCTCAAGAAAAAGCCCTCCACCTCGGAGCTCCTCGACTGGCTCAAGCTCCTCCTCGCCGAGGACATCCCGCCCGAGGCGCTCCGGAGCACGGACAAGAAAGTCGTCATCCCGCCGCTCTACGGCGCGCTGCTCAAGAACGAGCAGGACGTGCATCTATTCGAGCGCGTGGCGTTCATGGCCCGATCGGGCCGCTAAGGCCCTCGTAAAGCTACTGCGCTCGGCATAGCTTTGTCGCTCGGCCCCGCCGGAATCCTCATGTACTAACGTGTACACTCCGGTTCCGGCGGGCCTCGCTTCGCGCTCTGCCTTCGCTCGTAACGCTTTCCAAGGGCCTTAGGTATGCCTGTCGTTGAGCCCGTAACGCTGAGGGGCAAACACGCCACGCTCGAGCCGCTGGCGCGGGAGCACGAAGCGGATCTGCGGCGTGCCGCGGCCGACAGCGAGCTGTGGCGGCTGTGGTACACGTCGGTGCCAGCACCCGACAAGACCGCCCCGTATATCGATGCCGCGGTCAGGATGCGCGAGGACCTCGGCGCCATGCCATTCGTCGTGCGCGACAACGCGACCGGCGATATCGTCGGTTGCACGCGCTATTTCAACGTGGATGCAGCCAATCGCCGGGTGGAAATCGGGCACACGTGGTACGCGAAGCGCGCGCAGCGCACCGCGATCAACACGGAGTGCAAGCTCCTGCTGCTCACGCACGCGTTCGAGAAGCTCAAGTGCGTCGCGGTCGAGTTTCGCACGCACTGGTTCAATCATGCTTCGCGTGACGCGATCTCGCGGCTGGGCGCCAAGCAGGATGGCGTGCTGCGGAATCACCAGATCTTGCCCGACGGCAGCTATCGCGACACGGTCGTGTTCAGCATCATCGAGAACGAGTGGCCGGCGGTGAAACGGCATCTCACGTTCCTGCTCGAGCGGCCACGGTAGAGAGGCGCATGCTGATCGACTTCTTCCTCCACCTCAAGGCCGCCAGGCTGCCGGTGTCGACGCGCGAGTTTCTGACGCTGCTCGAGGCGCTCGAGCACAACGTCGTCGCCAACAGCATCGACGACTTCTATTTTCTCGCGCGCACCTGCCTGGTCAAAGACGAGGCGCTCTACGACCGCTTCAACCTCGCCTTCGGCGCGTACTTTCACGGCGTCGAAGGCGTGTTCGACATCCGCGCCGAGATTCCGGAGGAGTGGATCAGGAAGGCGATCGAAGGCACGCTGACCGACGAGGAGAAGGCGCTGGTGAAGGCTCTCGGCGGCTGGGACAAGCTGATGGAAACGCTCAAGGCCAGACTCGAGGAGCAGCGCGCGCGCCATCAGGGCGGCGCGAAATGGATCGGCACTGCCGGCACGAGCCCGTTCGGCGCCTACGGCTACAACCCCGAGGGCGTCCGCATCGGCCAGGAAGGCGGACGCGGCCGCAGCGCGGTGAAAGTCTGGGACGAGCGCTCGTTCCGCAATCTCGACGACTCGGTGGAGCTGAACACGCGCAACATCAAGATCGCACTGCGACGGCTCCGGCGCTTCGCGCGCGAAGGCGTGCCGGAGGAGCTCGATCTCGATGCGACCATCGAAGGCACCGCGAAGAACGCGGGCTGGCTCGACCTGCACCTCGTGCCCGAGCGCCGCAATCGGGTGAAGGTGCTGCTGTTTCTCGATGTCGGCGGCTCGATGGATCCGCACATCCAGGTCTGCGAAGAGCTGTTCTCGGCCGCCAAGAGCGAGTTCCGCCACCTCGAGTACTTCTACTTCCACAACTGCGTCTACGATCACGTCTGGCGCGACAACGCTCGCCGGCGCAGCGAGCGCATCGCAACGTTCGATATCCTGCACAAGTATGGCCCGGACTGGCGGCTAATCTTCGTCGGCGATGCGGCGATGAGCCCCTACGAGCTCATGCAGGCGGGCGGCAGCGTCGAATACAGCAACGAGGAACCCGGGATCGCCTGGCTCAAGCGCTTGGTCGACGCGTACCGCCACGCGATCTGGCTCAATCCCGAGCCGGAGCGAGGCTGGGGCTACACGCGCTCGACGCAGATCGTGCTGGGAATATTGGGGCCCCGCATGTTCCCGCTGACGCTCGAAGGGCTGAACCGCGGCATCGCGCTGTTGCGCAAGTAGCGTAGGGGCGACCATAATGGGGTCAGAGACGATTTTCGGACTTGTTATTGGCTTGATCCAGAGACGCGAGGAAAAATCGTCACTGACCCCGATACGGAGGCGTCATGCTTAAACTGTGGATCATGATCGCGGCGCTCGCGGCGGCGGCCGCGGTTCCCGGGGTCGGGAACGCCATTGTCTGCTACACGCTGCTCGACAAGGGCGACAACGTGCTGTATCAGGATGCGCAGCCTCCTTTCGACATGAGCGATAGCGGTGCTGCGCTGCGCAGCGGAATGCGCCAGCGCAACGAGTATCTGATGATCTACGAAGTCGAGCGCTGTCCGTCGGTGGTCGCGGTTTTAGGATCGACCGGCTACCGCCCTGCAACTGTCGAAGAGATCGTTTCCAGCATGCGCGCCTACGCGACATCGGGCCGCGGCTCGAGCGGCGGTGTTGCCGGTAGCGGCAGAGCGAGCGCAGCAGCACCGGCCGCGCCTGCCTCGTCGCGTGGCGGCTCGACCGGAACGCGCAAGGGCTACTGACCAAGCGCCTTTCGCGAGGCGCTGATGCCGGCCGCGATGGTGCCATTTCGCGGAATCGTCTTCGCGCTTGGCTCCGCATTGTTGTTCGGTGCGAGCACTCCGCTCGCGAAAGCTCTCGTCGGCACGATCGACCCGCTCTGGCTCGCCGGGCTGCTCTATGCTGGTTCCGGTCTTGGGCTGACGCTGGTTTTGTTCGTGCGTGTAGCGCGCGACGGGCGCCGAAACCTGACATTGCCCCGAGCGGATCTGGCATGGCTTGCGCTGACGATCCTCTCCGGGGGAGTTCTCGCACCGGCGCTATTCACCTTTGGATTGCGGCTGACGTCAGGCGCGGCCGCGAGTCTGCTGGGCAATCTGGAAAACGTCATGACCGTCGCGTTCGCGTGGTTTGTCTTCCGCGAGCATCGCAGCGCGAGGGTTGTCGCCGGGATGGCGGCGATCGTTGCCGCATGCATCATCCTCACCTGGCCCACGGACGCCCGTGCCGCGGGAGGCGCAGGCGCGGGTTTGATCGCGCTCGCCTGTCTGGGATGGGCGCTGGACAATAACCTGACGCGCAAGATCGCCGGCAACGACGCAACGCTGCTCGCTGCAATCAAAGGCGGCGCCGGCGGCGCAGTGAATCTGACGCTGGCAGCGTTCTTTGCCAGCCAGGCGCCTGCCGCAGGCGCAGCGCTGGCGGCGGGAGTTCTTGGCTTCTTCGGCTATGGCGTGAGCCTCGTCCTGTTCGTCATCGCGCTGCGCGAGCTGGGTGCGGCCCGGACGGGCGCCTACTTTGCGACCGCGCCATTCATCGGAGTGGTGACGGCGTTCACGATGCTCGGCGAGCGTCCCGACGTAGCGTTCTTTATCGCGCTGCCGCTGATGGCTTGCGGCGTCTGGCTGCATCTGACCGAGCGCCACAGCCACACCCATGTTCATGATCGCCTCATCCATGATCACCCACATCGCCACGACGCGCACCATCGCCACGAGCACGCTTTCCCCTGGGATGGTACCGAGCCGCATCGCCACGAGCACGTGCACGAGCCGCTGGTGCACGCGCATCCGCACTTCCCCGATCTGCATCATCGGCACGAGCATTGACGCGGCCCTTGCGCAGCCCGTCGCTGCTGCTGCGGCCAACTTGGCATTTCACACGCCGCTGTGCTAGATTGTGGATGCGGGGATTGCGAGCAGACTCCCCGTTCTCCCAAGACGCTCTCCGCGTCCAAGCTCTGCTCCTGACGTTGGGCTGACCGCCCGAGCGGGAGCGCACCTTGGATCCAGCAGTCGCTTCCCCGCGCGGTCGCCCGAAGATCCGGAGGAGACTCGCCATGACCAAGCCAACCACGACTGCAGGGCTGTCGCTCCTCGCCTGCGGCGTCGCGACCGCGGCGTTCGCGGAAACGATCAACTTCGATGCCGACCGCATCGGCGCCCTTCCCGCGGCGTGGACTGCGGGCGTCACCGGCCGCGGCGCCTTTCACTGGGCGGTCGAGGCCGATGCCAGCGCGCCGAGCGCACCCAACGTGCTCAAGCAAAGCGGGCGCGGCGACTTTCCGTGGTGCGTCAAGCGCGACATTGCGATCGCCGACGGCTACGTCGAGGTGAAATTCAAACCTCTCGCGGGCACGGACGATCAGGCCGGCGGTGTCGTCTGGCGCTGGAAGGACGGTGACAACTACTATGTGGCCCGCGCGAATGCCCTGGAAAACAACGTTTCGCTCTACTACACGCAGAGCGGCCGCCGCATCACCCTCAAGTATGTCGATGCCCCGGTCGCGAAAGACCAGTGGCACGTTCTGCGCGTCGAATTCGCCGGCAGCCGCATCGCCGTAGCGCTCGACGGCAAGCGCTACATCGAGCTGGAAGACAAGCACATCGGCGGCGTCGGCGCGGTGGGCGTGTGGACCAAGGCCGACAGCGTCACCGTCTTCGACGATTTCAGCTACGGCGGCGCAGGAAAATGAGCGAAATAAACGCTTCGACGCTGCGCCGAGTGCTGCTGGCGCGCGGGCTGCGGGCATTCGGCGATGGCTACGTGAGTCTCCTCCTGCCTGTGTATCTCATCACCCTCGGGCTTTCGCCGTTTAATGTAGGGGTCATTGCCACCGCCACGCTCTTGGGCTCCGCCGCGCTTTCGCTGCTGGTCGGATTGCATGCGCATCGGATCGGCTATCGGACGCTGCTGCTCGCGGCGGCAGCGCTCATGGCTGCGACCGGCTTTGCTTTCGCCGCCGTAAACGACTTCTGGCCGCTCCTCGTCGTCGCCGTCATCGGCACGCTCAATCCTTCGAGCGGCGACGTGAGCGTGTTCCTGCCACTCGAACAGGCGGTTCTGGCGCACGTCGGCACCGACCGCGGGCGAACGGCGCTCTTCGCGCGCTACAGCCTCACCAGCGCGCTCGCGGCCGCGCTGGGCGCGCTTTTCGCGGCTGTCCCCGACCTGGCCGTAAGCGGTGGCTACGCCGGAATGAAGCCCGCGCTGCAGGCGATGTTCGTCCTGTACGGGCTCATCGGTCTCGGATCGGGCTGGATTTACCGCAAGCTTCCCATCCGCCTTGCCGCACCGGAGCACGCGCCTGCCGCGCCGCTCGGGAAATCCAAGCGCATCGTGTTCACGCTCGCCGCGTTGTTCAGTCTCGACGCATTCGGCGGCGGCTTCGTCGTGCAATCGATGCTCGCGTTGTGGCTCTTCGAGCGCTTCGAGCTGTCGACGACCGTCGCCGGCACGATTTTCTTCTGGACCGGCGTCCTGTCCGCGTTTTCCTATCTCGTCGCGGTGCGCATCGCGAAGCGGATCGGGCTCGTGAATACGATGGTCTTCACGCATCTGCCGGCCAACCTCATGCTGCTGCTGATTCCGTTCGTGCCGCAGCTCTCCTGGGTGATCGTGCTCCTGCTCGCGCGAAGCGCACTGTCGCAGATGGACGTGCCGACGCGCGGCTCGTACGTGATGGCCGTCGTTACCCCGCCCGAGCGGCCGGCTGCAGCGAGCATCACGGCGGTCCCGCGCAGCCTCGCCGCAGCGGCGAGTCCGCTACTGGCAGGATATCTCCTCGGCATTTCCACCTTCGGCTGGCCGCTCTTCATCGCGGGCGCGCTGAAGATCGCCTACGACCTGGCGTTGCTCGTCATGTTCCGCACGGTGCGCCCCCCCGAGGAGACTATAGTTCGACCCGCGTTCCCAGTTCCACCACGCGATTAGTCGGGATATTGAAGAAGTCCGTTATGTCGCCGGCGTTGCGCGCCATGGCGGTGAAGATTTTGTCGCGCCAAAGCGCCATTCCTTCGACCCGTGCACCCGGGACGATCTTCTCGCGCGACAGGAAATACGTGACCTCCATCGGCTCGAGCTGCAAGCCCTGCGGCCCGCAAAGCTCCAACGCGAGGCCGACGTCCGGCGTCTCCATGAAGCCGTATCGCGCGGTCACGAGCCAGCAGTCATGCTCCAGCCGCTTGCACACGACACGTTCTTCCGGTTCCACGAAGGGCACGTCGCCGAAGTCCACGGTCATGAAGACGTTCTGCTCGTGGAGGACCTTGTAGTGCTTGAGACTGTGCAGCAGCGCGTTCGGTGTCGTGCCCGGCGTCGACGTAAGGAACACCGCAGTACCTGGGCAACGCTGCGGCGGGTACAGGAACAGCGATTGGAGGAAGCCTTCCAGCGGCGGCGATGAGCCCGTCACCCGCTCGTATAACGTCTCACGGCCGCGCCGCCATGTCATCATGATCATGAAGACGAATGCACCCAACACCAATGGGAACCAGCCGCCGTCGAGAACCTTGTGCATCGCCGCTGCAAAAAACACGGTGTCAATCAGCATGAAGAACGCGGTTGCGAGCACGCATAGCCACAGCGGATAGCCCCAGCCGTAGCGAAGCACGAAGAACGTGAGCAGCGTGGTGACGAGCATGGTGCCCATTACCGCCACGCCATAGGCTGATGCGAGCCGCGTCGAGCTGCCGAATCCGACGACCGCAATGAAAACGGCGAGTAACAGTATCCAATTCACTGCGGGCACATAGATTTGGCCGATCGCTCGCTCGGATGTGTGGCGGATCGGCATTCGCGGCAGATAGCCCAGCTGAATCGCCTGTTGCGTCATCGAGTACGCGCCCGAAATCGTCGCCTGCGAGGCGATGACGGTCGCCGCCGTGGCGAGCACGACCATCGGGTAGAGGGCCCAGTCTGGGTATGAAAGATAGAAGGGATTCTCAACGGCGCTCGGTCGAGCGATGAGCAGAGCCCCCTGGCCGAAATAGTTGAGCACGAGCCCCGGCGCAACGATGGCGAACCAGGCAACGCGGATCGCCCGCTTGCCAAAGTGGCCCATGTCCGCATACAGCGCTTCGGCGCCGGTGATCGCAAGCAGCACCGAACCGAGGACGACAAAAGATGCGAACCCATGCCCCGTTGCGAAATGCAGCGCGTACGTCGGATCGAGGGCCTTCAATATCGTCGGCTCTTGCATGATGTTCCAGACGCCGATCGTCCCTAGCGAAACGAACCACAGCGCGCATATCGGGCCGAAGAGAAGGCCGACGAAACCGGTGCCGTAGTGTTGTATCGCGAACAGCGCAATGAGAATGCCGGCGGAGATCGGCACGATATACGGCTTGAAGGCGACGGTGCCGACCTCCAGGCCTTCGACGGCCGAGAGAACCGAGATCGCGGGAGTCAATACGGCGTCGCCGTAGAACAGCGAGGCGCCGAAGACTCCGATCATAAGCAGCGTGGCGCGCAATCGCGGCCGCTCGCGCACGGATGCGGTGGCGAGGGCCAGCAACGCCATGATGCCGCCTTCGCCGTGATTGCTGGCGCGCAGGACGAGCGTCACATACTTGAGCGAGACCACGATCATCAGCGCCCAGAAGATCGTCGAGACGCCGCCGATGATATTGTCCGAGGTCAGCGCAATCCCGTGCTCTGGATTGAACGTTTCCTTTGCGGCGTAGAGCGGGCTTGTGCCGATGTCGCCATAGACCACCCCCAAAGCGAGAAGCGCGAGAGCGGCAGTCGTCTGCCTGCGGTGGGGTCGCGAGGAAGGCCCTGCAAGCGCTTGTTGCGGTGCCAACGCGGTATTCATGAGCGGACAGCTTAGGCCCTGATCCCAGCGACTCTGCGTGGTCGGGTCGATTCTTTACGGCAAATTTATGCCCGTGTTGCGTTAAAGTCGACATATGAACGTCGATCGGAACTGGATCGGGTATGCGTGGGCCGCCGGCGCGACGATGGCTTGCACATTGGTCGGCTTTGGGATGCGCTCGCGCTTCGACCTGGTGAACATCGCGATGGTTTACCTCCTTGCCGTGGTGATCATCGCCCTCAAGTTCTCGCGCGGTCCTGCCATCGTCGCGTCAGTCCTTTGCGTTGCCGCCTTCGATTACTTCTTCGTTCCACCGCAGGGGACGTTCACGGTCGACGACGTCCAGTATTTGTTGACGTTTGGCATCATGCTGGCGGTGGCCCTCATTATTTCGGGCCTGGTCCGCAGCATTCGTCGCGAGGCCGCCGCCCGAGCGGCGCTCGAGATTGAAGCCGAAACCGAACGCATCCGCAGCGCACTGCTCGCCTCCATATCGCACGATTTGCGCACGCCGCTGGCGGTGATGGCCGGAGCATCGTCCAGCCTCGCGGAAAGTGGTGAGCGGTTGAGCCCGGCGGAACGTCACGCGCTCGCAAAGAGTGTCTTCGAGCAGGCGCGAGAGATGTCGGAACGCGTCAACAAGGTTTTACAGATGACTCGTCTCGAGACAGGCGCCCTCAAGGTGGAACGTGACTGGGCGTCGTTGAGCGAGATCGCAGGGTCCGCGCTCGCGCGGCTGGCCGAGCGCATGGCGGCGCATCGCGTCATCCTGGAGCTGCCGGAGGATCTACCGCTCGTACGCGTCGACTCCGCGCTGGTCGAGCAGGCGCTGGCGAATCTGCTCGAGAATTGTGCGAAGCACACGCCACCGGGAACGATCGTCCGGCTGCGCGCCCAGCGTCGCGCGGGAGAAATCCTCGTGTCGGTCGAGGACTACAGCGGAGGCGTTCCCG
>WNGE01004873.1_pt1 | contig 22332 bp, 15 predicted proteins | sample 5400651 | NCBI WGS metagenome assembly WNGE01 (sample SAMN13153370, study PRJNA577476) | soil metagenome | isolation source: 60 cm soil or saprolite under grassland replicate 2 | place: USA:California | collected 2016-06-15 | reverse complement strand
AACCTAGCTTTGGACCTGGACGCAGACGCCAGCTCCCACGGTCCGTCCTCCCTCGCGGATGGCAAAATGCACGCCCTCTTCCATCGCCACCGGCTGGATCAACTCCACCGTCATCTCGATGTTGTCTCCTGGCATCACCATCTCCACCCCCTCCGGCAAGCGGATCGCGCCCGTCACATCCGTGGTGCGCACATAGAACTGCGGCCGGTACCCGTTGAAGAAGGGCGTATGCCGCCCTCCCTCTTCCTTCGATAACACGTACACCTGCGCCTGGAACACTTTGTGCGGCTTGATCGAGTTCGGCTTGGCTAACACCTGCCCCCGCTCGATCTCGCTGCGCTCCACTCCCCGTAACAGGCAGCCCACGTTGTCTCCGGCCAGGCCTTGATCCAGCGTCTTCTGGAACATCTCCACCCCGGTGACGACCACCGTGCGCGTGGCTTCCTTCATGCCCACGATGTCCACCGACTCGCCCGTTTTGATGACTCCGCGCTCGATCCGCCCGGTGGCCACCGTCCCGCGCCCTTTGATGCCAAAGACGTCTTCCACCGGCATCAAGAAGGGCTTGTCGGTGGCCCGTGGCGGCGTGGGAATGTAGCTGTCCACCGCGTCCATCAACTCCCAGATGCAGGCCGCCTCCCCGTCGCTGCGCGAGAGGTCGCCCTGGCTCTCCAGCGCTTGGAGGGCCGAGCCGCGAATGACGGGCACGTCCTCGCCGGGAAACTGGTACTTGCTGAGCAGTTCGCGCACTTCTAACTCGACCAGTTCGAGCAATTCTTCGTCTTCCATCATGTCGACTTTGTTGAGGAAGACGACCATGGCCGGCACTTCCACCTGCCGCGCCAGCAGGACGTGTTCGCGCGTCTGGGGCATGGGCCCATCGGGCGCGCTCACCACCAGGATGGCCCCATCCATCTGCGCCGCTCCGGTGATCATGTTCTTGATGTAGTCGGCATGCCCGGGGCAGTCGACGTGGGCGTAGTGGCGCTTCTGGGTTTCGTACTCCAGGTGGGCGATGGCGATGGTGATGCCGCGCTCGCGCTCTTCGGGCGCTTTGTCAATCTGGTCGAAGGCGGTGTACTGGGCCAGTTTGGCGGCGGCCAGGACTTTGGTGATGGCCGCCGTCAAGGTGGTTTTGCCATGGTCGATGTGGCCGATGGTGCCCACGTTCACATGCGGTTTGGTTCGTTCAAATTTCCTCTTTGCCATTTTTTGGTTCCTTTTCCAATTAATTACCTGCTTGCCTTGGCGATAATTTCGTCGGCAATATTTTTAGGCACAGGACTATAATGTGCAAACTCCATTGAATAATTGGCACGCCCGCTGGTCATCGAACGCAGATCGTTCACATAGCCGAACATCTCGGCAAGGGGAACATGACTCCGCACCACATACATCGATCCACGACTCTCCATACCTAGAATGGTGCCACGGCGCCGGTTGAGGTCACCGATCACATCGCCATAGAATTCCTCGGAGGTGGTGACTTCTACCAGCATTATCGGCTCAAGCAGTATGGGAGCAGCCTTTCGTGTCGCTTCTTTGATTGCGATCGAACCGGCGGTCTTGAAGGCCATTTCGCTCGAGTCAACCTCGTGATATGAGCCATCGAAGAGGGTGACTTTGACGTCGATCATTGGATATCCGGCAATAATGCCATTATCCAGTGTCTCTTTGATGCCATTTTCAACGGGTTTGATATATTCCTTGGGTATCACGCCGCCGACAATGGCGTTGATAAACTCAAAGCCTTTGCCGCGCTCGTTGGGTGCAACCCTGATCCACACGTCACCGTATTGGCCATGGCCACCTGTCTGTCGAACATGCTTACCCTGGGCCTGGGCTTCGCGGGAAATTGTCTCCCGGTAAGCAACCTGCGGCCGCCCCACGTTCGCCTCGACCTTAAACTCGCGGAACATACGATCCACGATAACTTCCAGGTGTAGTTCACCCATACCACTGATAATGGTCTGTCCCGACTCTATATCGGTATGCAACTGGAAGGTTGGATCTTCTTCCGCCAGCTTATTTAAAGCAATTGCCATCTTATCCTGGTCAGCACGAGTCCTCGGTTCGATAGCAATCGAGATCACAGGCTGAGGGAAGGTAATAGCTTCCAGAATAATCGGGTTCTGCGGCTCGCACAGCGTATCACCCGTAAAGGTGTTACGCAGTCCTACAGCCGCACAGATGTCTCCCGCTCGAATCTCATCAATGTCCTCACGATGATTGGCATGCATACGCAACAGGCGACCAATACGCTCTGACTTACCCTTTGTGCTGTTCTCAATTGCCGAACCTTTCGACAGCGTACCCGAATAGACACGCATGTACGATAGGCGACCCACGAAGGGGTCGGAGACGATCTTGAAAACCAGGGCACTGAAAGGAGCTGTGTCGCTTACCTCGCGGGTAACGGGTTCGTCTGTGTCAGGATTGATGCCGGTTGGGGGAGGTATATCCAGAGGAGAAGGCAAATAGGCAATAACTGCATCGAGCATGGCCTGCACGCCCTTGTTTTTCAGAGCGGTGCCACAAAGCACCGGCACTAATTTGCCGGCAATCGTTGCCCTACGCAGTGCAGCAATAAGCTCCTCCGTGGTAATTGTCTCGCCCTCAAGGTACTTAAGGGTAAGCTCCTCGTCAGTCTCAGCCACCCGCTCAATGAGAAACTCTCGATGTTGCGCGAATTCGGCCTCCATACTCGTGGGCACTTCTGTATGTTCAGACTTCGTACCCAGGTCATCGGTAAAGATGACCGACTGCTGGTCAATCAGGTCAATAAAGCCCTTAAAATTGCTTTCACGGCCAACCGGAATTTGAATCGGTACAGGAACAGCACCCAGGCGTTCACGAATCATTTCCACCGTGCGCCAGAAATCAGCCCCGATGCGGTCCATTTTATTTACAAAGCAGATACGAGGAACATTATACTTGTTCGCCTGACGCCATACCGTTTCAGATTGGGGTTCGACTCCTGCAACTGCATCAAAGACAACGACGCCTCCGTCTAGTACGCGCAAAGAGCGTTCGACTTCAGCCGTGAAGTCAACGTGGCCCGGCGTGTCAATGATATTGATGCGGTGATCGAGCCAGAAACAGGTCGTAGCGGCAGACGTAATCGTAATGCCGCGTTCCTGCTCCTGAGGCATCCAGTCCATTGTCGCAGCCCCTTCGTGCACCTCACCCATGCGGTGAATCTTTTTGGTGTAGAAGAGAATGCGCTCGGTCGTGGTTGTTTTGCCAGCATCTATATGAGCAATGATACCAATATTTCGAGTTTTTTCGAGTGGGAATTCTCTTGGCATAATGTATTGTTACCAGCGATAATGCGCGAAGGCTTTGTTAGACTCCGCCATTTTGTGGGTCTCCTCACGTTTCTTAATGGTCGCCCCCTGTCCTGCGGCAGCGTCCATCAATTCGCTGGCCAGTTTCTCCGACATCGAGCGCCCCGTGCGAGCACGTGCCGACTTAATAAGCCAGCGCATGGCAAGGGTATTGCCTCGATCTCTACGAACATCGACCGGAACCTGATAGGTCGAGCCACCTACACGGCGGGGTTTCACTTCAACTGTAGGTGTTGCATTCTTAAGGGCCTGCTCAAATACATCGAGCGGGGGCCGCTTCAGTCTTGCTTCAATAGCTGTAAACGCATCGTAAAGAATACGCTCAGCCAGGCTGCGCTTTCCACTGAGCATGAGCTTATTGGTAAAGCGCGCCACATTTCGGCTTTTGTACTTGGCATCAGGTACATCTGGCCGCCGTACGGCTCTTTTGCGTCTTGGCACGATCTGCCTCCTCATCAATCAAGGAACTTGCTTCGTTCTCATTTTCAAGAGATAACAGACACCAGAAAAGGCGTCGATTCAATTGTAAGGGCACCCTTACAATCTCTTTCAGACGCCTACACGCGAATGCCTTTCCATCTACATTGCATACTTCCTAACGGCATCCTCGAAACCAATCGAGATCAATGTAATGGAGAACACCCGACTCTCATCGCAAATCTTCTAGTATCCCCTCAACGGATCGAGACCAGGCCTCGTATTTACGATGATGTGCGATTTGCCGACCCGCCTGAACGCCTCAGGTGGTATCCTTGCTTGCAATATCCTCAAAACGGATGAAAATTAATACAAGGGCTGACGGCAACCTTTCTGTCTGTCCTTATTACTTTACTTCCTAGCACCCTTAGCCCCTGCCTGTCCAGGCTTGGGCCGCTTGGCTCCATATTTTGAGCGACCACGGCGACGCTTAGTAACGCCGTCGCTATCCAATGTACCACGCACGATATGGTAACGCACACTTGGCAGATCCTTCACACGCCCGCCACGAATGAGTACCACGGAGTGCTCTTGTAGATTATGCCCCTCGCCAGGAATGTAAGCCGTAACTTCCATCTGGTTCGACAGCCGAACACGAGCGATCTTGCGCATGGCCGAATTCGGCTTCTTGGGCGTCATTGTACGCACCTGGGTGCAAACGCCACGCTTCTGTGGCGAACCACGCAGGCGGGAGGTCCGGTTCTTCAACGCATTATACGAATACAAGAGCGCTGGGGCCTTAGACCTTCTTTCCTTGGTTGAACGGCCCTTTCGGACCAACTGATTGATCGTCGGCAATGAACGACCCTCCCTATCCTCAAACTTCTTTATCCTCATGATACAAGGGCGCAAAATGTTGCGCCCCCACATCACCTTACGTGCGGACTCTCATATTATCACTCATCACCCAGGCTGTCAAGTGATGGCAGGATCGAACCTCCAGGAGTACCAGATCCCACCCCGACACCAACAGTACCGGCGCCAATGCCCGCCATCGATGCAGCGTTTGTCGCTGCCAGCCGGGCTGCAGCCGCTTGCTGGCGAGCGATCTGCTCGCGGCGGCGCTGAGCTATGCCAGAACCTGCCGGGATGAGCTTACCAATGATCACGTTCTCTTTGAGACCCACCAGGTGATCTGTCTGGGCCTCAATGGCGGCTTCCGTCAACACACGCGTCGTCTCCTGGAAGGATGCCGCGGCCAGGAAGCTATCCGTGTTGAGCGATGCCTTGGTGACTCCCAGCAACACTGTTTGGGCCGTTGCCGGCTCACCGCCTTCGGCCAGCACGTGAGCATTGGTGTCAGCATAGACAAAACGATCAACCAGATCATTCGGCAACATCTCGGTATCACCGGGCTCGTCCACCTTCACGCGGCGCAGCATCTGCCGGATGATGACTTCGATGTGCTTATCATTGATATACACACCGGTGTTACGATAGACGCGCTGTACCTCTTTGACCAGGTACATTTGTACCGCATCACGCCCCTGGATACGCAGCACATCCTGTGGGTCGCGCTGACCGGCAGTAATTGGCGTTCCCGCCGAAATCTTCTGGCCATTCGTCACCACAATGTTACGCGCGGCAGGAATGGTATACGCACGCTCATCGCGCTCCTCAAAGCGAATAGTGAGCATGCCCTCCGCATTGATGAGCACTTCACCCTCTGTGCGGGCCTTAACCTGTACCGGCTCATTCCCATCCTCAGCAGGCATCAAGGCAATGATCTGATCTTTCAGTACTTGATCTTTATCATTGACCAGCACCTGGCTGCCAGGAGGCAATGGATACTCATCAAAGAAGACGTTGGTGGAGACGACGCGCACCGTGCGAGCGCTGCTGTTCTCGTCTTTCACGACCTCTACAACGCCATCGATCTCGCTAATCTCCGCCTTGTCTTTCGGCACACGCGCCTCAAACAGTTCCTCCACACGCGGCAGACCTTGTGTGATGTCACCTTGTGCTCCCGCAATACCACCCGTATGGAAGGTACGCATGGTCAACTGTGTACCAGGCTCACCGATCGACTGTGCCGCTATGATACCAACGGCGGCGCCCAGTTTGACCAGTGCATTTGCCGCCAGATCACGTCCATAGCACTTGCGGCAAACGCCACGATGTGCCAGGCAGGCCAGCACCGAGCGTACACGTACCGCCTTGACTCCGGCATTAACAATCTCATCGACCATCTCATCGCTCAGTTCATCTCCGGCCTCGATATACTCGAAACCAGGAATGGCCTCTGCCAGTACCCGCCCAACCAGGCGGCTGCGAATATCCGGCAGCATCACTTCCTTGCTGTCCGCTTCCGTGATGAGAATACCGTCGGTCGTTCCACAGTCTTCCTCAGTCACAATGACATCCTGTGCGACGTCGATCAGACGCCGCGTCAGGTAGCCCGACTCAGCGGTACGCAAGGCGGTATCAGCAAGACCCTTACGAGCGCCATGGCTACTGATAAAGTACTCCCCTACGCTCAGACCTTCGCGGAAGTTACCACGAATTGGTACATCGATGATACGTCCTGATGGGCTCGCCATCAAACCACGCATTCCTGACAACTGACGGATCTGCTGGAACTTTGCCTTGGTAGCGCCCGATTTCGCGATGGTATAGATGGAGCCATACGGGTCGAGCGTCGACTCCACCATCTTGGTCACATTTTCGGTTGCCTCATTCCACACATCAACCGTCTGCTGGTATTTCTCATGGTCTGTAATCAGACCCTCTCGGTACTGCTCTTCCAGTTCAACAATCTTGGCATCGGCTTTCGCCAGTTCCTCTTGCTTGCCACTTGGCACCTTGACATCGCTGATGGCGATGGTCACACCAAACTTGGTTGCATAAGAGAAACCAAGCCGTTTGATCTCATCGGCCAGCTCCGCCGTCCTGACACGACCATAGGCCTTGAAGCATTCGGCGATTATCTGCCTCAGATTCTCTTTCTTCATGGCGTAGTTCTTGAAGCGCAGCCGTTCTGGCAGAGCTTCATTGAAGATGATACGCCCGACGGTTGTCTTGACTCTCTTCCCGTTGGCATGCATGGTCGCCTTCTCGGGCGGAGGGTTGTCGTAGATATCAACATCGCCCACGCGCACTTCGACAAGTGCCTGTAGATCGATCAGCCCATGCTGGAAGGCCAGCAGAGCTTCGGTCGAGTCGGTAAAGACGCGACCCTCGCCCTTCTTAGCTGGGCGATCCTGCGTGAGGTAGAAGCATCCCAACACCATATCCTGGCTGGCCCCAATGGAAGGCTCACCAGTACCAGGCGCCAGCAGGTTGCGCGTTGACATCATAAACTGGCGCGCTTCATCTTGCGCCTTATCAGAGAGCGGCACGTGCACAGCCATCTGGTCACCGTCAAAGTCGGCATTGAAGGCTGAACAGACTAGCGGATGCAGTTGAATTGCGCTGCCTTCTACCAGCACTGCCTCAAAGGCCTGGATACCCAGGCGGTGCAGCGTTGGGGCACGGTTCAACAGTACGGGATGGTCTTTAATGACCTCTTCCAGTACATCCCACACTTCAGGTTTCACGCGCTCCACAAAACGCTTGGCGCTCTTGATATTGTGCGCAAAGTTCTGCTCAACCAGTTTGCGCATGACGAATGGCTTGAAGAGTTCCAGCGCCATTCTCTTCGGGAGACCACATTGGTGCAGCTTCAGATCTGGGCCCACCACAATTACCGAGCGGCCAGAGTAGTCTACTCGTTTTCCAAGCAGGTTCTGGCGGAAACGCCCTTGCTTACCTTTGAGCATATCGGACAGGCTCTTGAGTTTGTGGTTCCCTGAGCCAGCCACGGCTCGACCACGGCGGCCGTTGTCGATGAGTGCATCACATGCCTCTTGCAACATGCGCTTTTCATTACGAATGATGATCTCCGGCGCACTCAACTCCAATAGCCGTTTGAGACGGTTATTGCGGTTAATCACGCGGCGATACAGGTCATTCAAGTCTGAGGTGGCGAAGCGACCACCGTCAAGCTGCACCATCGGACGCAGATCAGGTGGTAACACGGGCAATACCGTGAGAATCATCCACTCTGGTGATGTGTTTGACTTGCGGAAGGCCTCAACAACTTTCAAACGCTTCGTTGCCTTTTTGCGCCTCTGACCGACCGTTGAACTGATCTCATGGCGCAGGTCCGCCGACAATTTATCCAGGTCCAGGCCAGAAATCAGTTCGCGTACAGCCTCGGCTCCCATACCGGCACGGAAGACGCTGCCAAAGCCATCTTTCAGTTCGCGGTAACGGTTCTCCTGGAGCAGGTCCATTTTCTTCAACCCCTCCAGGTCACGACGCAGCTGCTCTAAATGTTGTCGGTTATTGACACGCTCCGACTCCAACTGCGTCTGAACCGTGTCAATCTGCCCCTGGTATTCAAGCACCATGCGCTGATCTTCACGCTCACGCTCCGTCCGCGCCATCTCAATTTCGCGGCGTGCATTTTCAGCAATATCGTTACGGAACGTCTCAGCCTTCTGTTCCAACGACTCGAGGTGTTTCGGCGTTACTGTGTCGCCCTCTTTCACAATCGTCTGGCCGGTGGGATCAAAGGTGATGTCTTCCTCGACTTGCTGTCCCATGAATTCACGTAACATTGCCAGGGTTTCACTCTCAGCCCTGCGCGCAGCATCCAGTTCTTGCTCGCGCCGCGTCTCAATCTCTACACGATCTTCATCAATGCGACCCCTGGCATTAAGTAGCTCGCTGTCACGCCTCTCTTTCAGGCTGTCAATACGCTCGACAACCTGCCCATCCAGGTTCTGTTCCAGGTTGAGTAGGTCTTCCTCCAGGCGCATCAACTCGCGTTGGCGCGCCTCTTCATCGATATTCGTGATGACATAGAGGGCAAAGTAGAGGATACGCTCCAGGTTACGTGGCGAGAGATCCAGCAGGAGACCAATACGACTTGGCGTTCCCTTAAAGTACCAGATGTGGCTGACGGGAGAAGCCAGTTCAATATGTCCCATGCGCTCGCGACGTACCTTTGAGCGGGCCACCTCTACACCGCACTTATCGCAGACAATACCCTTAAATCGAACACGTTTATATTTTCCGCAGTAGCACTCCCAATCCTTGGTTGGTCCGAAGATACGCTCGCAGAACAAGCCATCCTTTTCAGGCTTGAGCGTGCGGTAGTTTATGGTCTCCGGTTTCGTGACCTCACCATAGCTCCAGCTACGAATTTGATCTGGGCTGGCAAGGCTAATACGGATAGCGTTAAAATCATTTACTTCGAGCATTTTCCCTCCTGATGTAAAGACCGGCCTACTGGTCTCCTTCGAAACCGGACAGATTAATACCCAATTCCGGCATCACATCGTTTGAGGTATCCTCAACAAACTGGATCTTTTGCTCATCCTCGTTGAGCACCTCAACATTAATGCCCAGACTCTGTAATTCTTTCACCAATACTTTGAAGGACTCCGGCACCCCGGGCTCCATGATGTTCTCGCCCTTTACAATAGCCTCGTAGGTCTTGACGCGGCCAACGACATCATCCGACTTCACAGTCAGGATTTCCTGCAGAATATTCGCTGCGCCATAGGCCTCCAGGGCCCAGACTTCCATTTCACCGAAACGCTGCCCACCGAACTGCGCTTTACCACCCAGTGGCTGCTGCGTAATCAGGCTGTATGGACCAGTTGAACGAGCATGGACTTTGTCCTCGACGAGGTGAGCCAGCTTCAACATATAGGTGTAACCTACAGTGATCGGATGGTCGAATGGTTCTCCGGTTCGGCCATCGAAGAGCTGCACCTTCCCTGTTTCCGGCAGGTTTGCTCGCCTCAGGAATTCTTCGATATTTTCCTCTGATGCACCGTCAAAGACAGGCGTGGCTATTTTGATACCCAGCATCTCGGCTGCCCAGCCCAGGTGTGTCTCCATGATCTGACCTATATTCATACGGTGCGGTACACCCAATGGGTTCAGAATGATGTCCACTGGAGTGCCATCCGGCAGGAACGGCATATCCTCAATCGGCAGTACCCGTGAGATAACGCCCTTGTTACCATGGCGTCCTGCCATCTTGTCGCCTGCTCCAATCTTACGCTTCTGCGCTATGCTGACGCGCACCAGTTGATTGACCCCGGGCGGCAATTCGTCACCCGCGTCACGTGAGAAGACTTTGACTTCGACAACCTTACCACGCTCTCCATGCGGTACGCGCAGCGAGGTATCTTTCACCTCACGTGCCTTCTCACCGAAGATGGCACGCAGCAGTTTCTCTTCAGCCGTCAGTTCCGTCTCACCCTTAGGGGTGATCTTACCAACCAGGATATCTTGCGGCCCTACTTCAGCACCGACATAGATGATGCCCCGCTCATCAAGGTTACGCAGTCCCTCTTCTCCAACGTTGGGAATATCCCGTGTGATCTCCTCGGGTCCCAGCTTGGTATCGCGAGCATCCACCTCGTATTTCTCAATGTGTATCGACGTGAAGTAGTCTTCACGCACAATGCGTTCACTGATGAGTATGGCGTCTTCGTAGTTGCCACCCTCCCAGCTCATAAAGGCGACCAGGATATTCTGTCCGAGTGCCAGTTCACCACCCTCTGTGGAAGAACTGTCGGCAATGACCTGTCCAGCGTTGACATAGTCGCCCTTGCGCACTATCGGTCGCTGGTTGATACAGGTTCCTGCATTCGAACGCACAAACTTGCGCAGGCGGTAGGTGTGTACCTCACCCTGGTCGTCCACGATATCGATCTTACGGGCTGTAGCCGCAACCACCTCGCCATTGACCTCGCTGACCACTACCTGACCCGAGTCGATAGCGACCTGCCGCTCAATACCTGTACCACAAATCGGTGACTGCGGGCGCAGCAGCGGCACCGCTTGACGTTGCATGTTCGCACCCATCAGTGCGCGGTTTACGTCGTCATGTTCAAGGAATGGAATGAGCGCAGTTGCTACACTCACCGTCTGGCGCGGCGATACGTCCATGTAGTCCATGTTATCCCCGTAGCTCTCCAGGAACTCACCTTGATAGCGAGCCAGCACACGCTCTTCGGCAAATTCATCGTTACCGGTGAGTTTTGCATTGGCCTGGGCGATCCAGAAGTTCTCTTCATCGTCGGCGGTACGATAATCAACCTCAAAAGTGACGAAGGGTTTGATCCTCACTTCTGCATTCTCGACTGCCTGCGATAATTTTTCAAACAAAGCTTCATCGATGCGCACTCGCTCGCGTGCCTTGATGAGCACTTCGCCATCGGCAGTTGTCACGTCTTCCCGTTCTCGTCCAACCACGCCACGGAATTCCCGGCCGATTAAGCGTCGATCATTGACGGGTAAACGCTTGTAGACCTTACGATAAGGTGTCTCGATGAAACCGTATGGGTTGACTTGCCCATAGGTTGCCAGGTTACCAATAAGACCAATGTTTGGTCCTTCAGGCGTCTCAATTGGACAGATGCGCCCATAGTGCGATTGATGTACGTCACGCACATCAAAACCCGCCCGCTCACGAGAGAGACCACCGGGTCCCAGTGCGGAGAGACGTCGCTTATGCCCGATCTCGGCCAGCGCATTCGTTTGATCCATAAATTGCGAAAGCTGGCTGCCACCGAAGAACTCTTTCATCGCCGCCACGACAGGGCGAATATTGATAAGAGCATTGGGAGTAGCCTGTCCCGGCTCCTGGATACTCATGCGCTCTTTGACGACGCGCTCCATACGGAGCAGACCAACTCGGAACTGCGTCTGGATCAGTTCACCCACACAGCGTACGCGGCGATTTCCCAGGTGGTCAATATCATCCTTGCGCCCGTGACCATTGTTCAACGCAACCAGGCGGCGAATAATATTGACCAGGTCATCTTGCGTCAGAATACGCTGGCTCTGTGGTATGGATAGGTCCAGCTTTCTATTCAGCTTATAGCGTCCCACGCTTCCCAGATCATAGCGACGAGCGTTGAAAAACAGATTTTTCACAAGCGAACGCGCATTATCGATCGTGGCAGGATCACCGGGGCGCAACTTCTTATAGAGTTCGAGAAGTGCCTCTTCCTCTTTTTTGACAGGGTCGCGGTCCAGCGTGGCCTGAATATAACGTATGTTCGGATCATTATCTACATCACGAAATGCATCAAGAATGCCCTGGTCCGTCGCCAGATCCAGGTTCTCAGCGTGATACTGGTCTTTGGCCATGCCGGCAATAGCTCGGAGCAAGGTGGTAACGGGCAATTTGCGCTTACGATCGATCTTGACGGTCAGGAGATTCTTATTGCTCGTCTCGAATTCTAGCCATGCGCCCCGCCCAGGAATTAGCTTGGCCGCAAACAATTTTCGGCCCGTGGTGGCATCTTCATCCGCTGTGAAGTAGACACCAGGAGAGCGTACGAGCTGGCTTACTACGACACGCTCGGCACCGTTGATAATAAATGTACCTTCCTTGGTCATCAACGGGAAATCACCCATGAAGATATCCTTCTCGATGATCTCACCGGTTTCTTTATTGATGAGGCGAGCTCTTACATTCAAGGGAGCCGAGTACGTGGCATCGCGGTCACGGCACTCGTCCTCGCTATACTTTGGCTTGCCAAACGGCTCAGGAGGTACTATAAATTCCAGACTTAAATTTTTCCCGGTAAAGTCTTCAATTGGAGAGATTTCTTCAAAAAGTTCGCGTAAACCTTCTTTCTTAAACCATTCAAAAGAATCAAGCTGAATTTGAATCAGCCCTGGCATAGGCCAGATATCCGGAATACGTGCGAATGAGACACGCTCAGGGAGAGCAACAGCCTTGCTGCTTACTGCCATGTGTTGTATACTCCTCTCACCTTGTTGCCCACATGAGGAAACATAACTATTCAGTAGGGGGAACCCTGTCCGGGGGACAGGTAATACTCAGGCCACTTCCCTCCTCCTCGCTCGCCGCAGGCGGCATGCATCGAGTACCTGAAGATTTATACAAAAAACGGAAAAAAAAGATAATCTATCCTAATAATGCCTGTGTTGAAAAACGTTCTATGACAAGAAAAGTAACCGCCTATTGCTAACGCAAGCGGTTACTCCTACTCCCCTACACAAACAAATTGTTCTCGACTCGTCCACATAACACATCCACATATATTTCTACAAAGCACATGCTGACAATAATAACAACGAAACACGCTACATTATTCCCTGGATAATAGTACTGGTGTGCTATATCGCATGATGTACTACAGTGATGCTTACTACCTCTTGCAGTACCTCCAATCTTCCAACTCAAATCCAACAACAAAAAAGCTTAAATACCATAGCGTTTGTTTTCACATCCTCGTGGTTGCCTGGCAGCACCTACACCTTCTGCCTACCTCTATGCATGCAGTAACTTGATGGTTGGGTGAGTATCCTTACACAGCCTGATCGTGGGGAATAATATATCGTCAAAGGTTGTATCTATCTTTACCTGTACCTGCTAACTATGCTACGACTTGTGCGCAATATCCCTGATATTAGTATACACACTGTAGCAAGATGTAAGTATACTACTTGCTTGGGAAGATGTCAATAGCAAATTTGGGCAATTTATAGCTTCTTACACTAATAGGAATGCTGCTCATTCTCTCAGATCCTCAAAAAGGACAGTATGCAGATATCTCTCGGCCGCGCTAGGGAAAATCGTCACAATCACCTTACCACGATTATGCTCTTTCCCAGCCTCTTGCAGAGCAGCCCACGCCACAGCACCACTACTGATACCGACCGAAAGACCTTCCAGTTCCATCAAGCGAATAGCCGTAGCCACGGCATCCTCATCGGTAACAGGCACAACAACATCGATAAGATCAATTCTGAGCGTGTCCGGCTGAAAACCGGCTCCGAGGCCTTCAATACGATGTGGCCCGGGTCGCCCACCCGATAGGACAGCACTTGAGGCTGGCTCGACAGCGATCACTTCAAGCGAAGGGTTACGGGCCCGCAGTCCCTCTGCGACCCCCGTTAAGGTACCACCGGTGCCAACACCAATCACCACAATATCAACTGCCCCCTCGGCATCTTGCCAGATTTCGACGGCGGTACCTTCCCGGTGAGCACGCGGATTGGCCTGATTATAGAACTGCTGCGGAAACCAGGTATTGGGCAGAGTAGTTCGTAATTCGATGACCTTGTTGATGGCCCCACGCATGCCTTGATTTCCTGGCGTCAGAATGACCTGCGCGCCAAAACGCCGTAAGAGTAAACGACGTTCTAAAGAAATCGTGTCGGGCATAGTGAGTATGCATTGATAACCACGAGCGGCAGCAAGCCAGGCGAGGGAAATGCCCATGTTGCCGCTGGTAGGTTCGGTAATGATACCCCCTGGACGCAGCAGGCCCTGTGCCTCTGCCTCACAGATCATCCGTAAGGCAATACGGTCTTTGACACTCCCACCTGGACTAAACATTTCTAATTTGGCCAGCACCGTGGCCCCTACACCAGACGTTATGCGCTTTAACTCAACGAGGGGAGTATGTCCGACCAGTTCGGTCACATCTTTTGCCCACTGGCCCATATATCTCCTAATTATGATTATTCTTCTGGCAGCAAAGCTTGAATCATACGCAGCAACTCCTCCCTATGAAAGGGTTTACGTAGGAGCAGGCCTGCTTGCAATCCCATACGTTGCAGTTCCCAGTCGTAGCTACCGGTGATCACAATGATGGGCGTATTTTTTGTGTTGCTATGCCCGCGCAGTATCTTATACAGGGATGCGCCATCCAGATTGGGTAATCCCACATCTAACAAAATCAGGTGCGCTCCAAGTTCCGGCAGGCAAGCTTTGGCTTCTTGTCCATCAGTGAAAACGCGTAGTTGCCAGCTTCCAGCACGTCCCAGCATATCATAGAACAGGCCTGCCATATTTGCATCGTCTTCTACAATAGCTATCAATTTGCCATGGTTTGCTTTGTTTTGCTGCTCAATAGCCACTTACTACCACCCTCATTTCGTGATACGGGCACAAACTCGGCCATTACCTAGACGCAATAAATATCCGGCCCCTACTATATGTAATACATCGTTTCCAAACTACCGGTTTGATGACGTTGTGCTAGCTCCTCAATAGTCGTGGAACTTAGTATCTGCTGCGTCAGCTCGTCAATCTTTTGCCAGACTCCTCGTAAGGCGCACCCCGGCGACAGTTTACAAAAATCTGGATTGGGGAGACATTCCATTGGTGGTACATAGCCTTCTAAGGCTTGCATGACCTGGGCCATAGTGATGTGCGCCGGTGGCTTCGCCAGCATATGTCCGCCCTTTGGGCCGCGGATACTTTTTACTAACCCCTCTTTGCGCAGTGCCATCAAAATTTGATCGAGATACTGCTCAGGAATATACTGCCGCCTGGCAATATCCGCGCTTTCAATCGGTCCTTGTCCATAATATGCAGCCATGTCAAGCATAGCTCGCAAGCCATAATTTGTGAGTTTCATAACGACGGACCTTTCCCGAAAGGCTCCCTGACAGATCGAACGACGCTTAACTCATACATAACTGGAGCACTCACAGGGGTGCCCATACAGCATATATCAATAAAGAATACCTGTCAATGCTCCGTCTTCACGGTACAGAAGGGCTTTTACATCACAAGAATACTCACGGCAAGCACAGTAGAGGGATTCAGAGGATCAACATGCCCTTTGACCTGCACCATCTGTCCAACCTTCAAATCGTTAAAATTTGCCGCACCATTAGATGTGGCAAATGTCGTACTGGCATCGACATTGACAGTAACAGTCTTGTTGCCGCGAGACAGAGTAATAACAAAGGTTTGATTTCCCAATGACTGGATAGTGCCAACAAACTTGCGTCCCCTGGCCGTCCTCGTAGTCGTCATAGTCACAGCGGGCGTCAACGTCCCACTCGTGAGAGAAGTTTGAGGTGTTGGAGATGCCTGGTTCGCCTGCGTCTGCCCCAGAAGGATAGCGAAAGTGTAGATAGATACCCCTACCAAAATCACAAACAGGACACCAATAATAATCAATAGTCGTTTTATGGTCATCAAAAAACGGCGTGGAGACCCGTCTGCCTTCAGGTGACGGGAGGAAACGCCGCCCTCCTTTCAACTAATGAGGCCGAAGCCTTCTGGATGACTGCTAGCTTCTTGTAACTGGCACTCGCATGGATCTTTGTTCCATCAAGGCTACGCAGATCGAAGTAGCCAGAACTTCTTCTGCCAAAGACAAAGCAGCACCTGCCTTGATACTTCACGCAGTCAAAGAGACGAAAGCCATGGACATACTTCGGCGCAGTCTTGCGCTGTCTCTTTCCTCCTTTTCTGATGGTCGCTTTGTGCAGTTGGCGGTTGTTTCTTCTGACCTGCTTGATCAGATACCATGTCCCCTCGGATACTGCCAGAGGATGCTGGCTTATGCAACGAGCATCGGTCAGATGTGACTTCTCTAACTCATGCGTGATACGCGTATGCTTGGTGATGTAGCCATACGTCAGATGCACATTTGGGAAGAGTGCTTTGGCTTGTTCATAGATGCGCCATCGGATCATGCCCATGTGTGTCGCATCACGAACCCCCCTGGACTTACGCTCAATCTGATGCTCCTGGTGAGTGCGGTGAAGGTGATCGTGGCACATCTCGCACAACGTCATCAGATTATCGGGGCTATCCCCTCCGGTCTTCCGTGACTCGATATGATGGACTTGCAAGATGGGATCTTTTGACTTGCCCTGACACCACTGGCAAGTGTGACCATCCCTCGCTAGCACATATTCGCGTACATTCCAGAACCCTACCTGTGGTCCTTGCTGGTATGCTTTCCCCTCTATCTCAGGATGGCAGAGCTTCTGTATGTCAAATTGCGCTACCTCGATTGTGGCCTTGCGAACTGGCAAGATCTTGTGAACCAAGCGAATTGTTTTGAGATGAGAGTCAACCTTGTGGTGCACAGAAGGGGCAAGCCATCCCCGTGCCCTCTTCCTATTGAGAAAGCGTGCCTGACGATAGCGCGTCTTTCTGTTTCTTCTGGCACGACGATACTGTCGACGAGTTGCTAACAACTCCTGTATCTCGTTTCGTGGCACCACCTCAGCCTCAAAAAGGACCCGCTGTTGAGTGGTGGCAGAGAGGCCAATATGTTGCGTACCAGCGTCTACACCTAAAGAAACTTCTTGCTTGTATCCACTGCTGCCGTAGAGGAGTTGCAGCGTAAAGGGAGCCATCTTCACGACTTTGGCTTTCCCCTCTTTGAGCAATAACCTCGCCTTGCGAGGGTGGCAAGGCATTAATGGCTCACTATGACAATTTAAAACGTAAACGAACACAGCGTTTACCTCCTTGGCAGGAGTACGGTGCTCTTCGTCAAAGTTCAACACGCTTGTCGTGTCGGCAACACGGTTCCTCCCAAGAGACACGTTTAATCACCGACGATAGAGCCTGCAACTAGAGCAAGCATTGCAGGGTATCCTGACATGTCGAACGGAGTGCTTGCGCACCGAGACTAGTCAAGCAGGGCTTTCACAAGCCCATCCCCTAAAAGGGGATTGGGTCCTTGACAAACATTCTACTCCTAATATGCGCCCGCTTGCGGGCAGTGAGTGGAAGTACTTCCAAAACCGTGGGGGCAATAATCCTGTGCAGGCCCTCCTCTGCCCGCATCTCTTTTGCAGGCAGAGGCAGAGCCTCTGCCCGCATCTCTTTTGCAGTTTTTGCGCAGGGTGCATTTCCGCGGAAATGCACCCTGCGCAAAAACTGCAAAAAATCTTTCAGGTCGCCGAAGGCGACCATGCCCAAGGACCATCCTGCTCAGTTGAACGAGAGTATTGCCCCCACTGAAAAAGTCTCAGGGAAAGAATACACTCCCCACATCTAAATTAAACAAAGCCTATTGTAATACCAATAAAAGAGAATGTCTAACTTGGTACCCACAATGGTGACCCAAGGCTTGTGAAGCAAGGGATTAATTTCTGCTGAGAAAAAGAAGGATGCCACGGTCTTTCCTTGCGCTTATGTAAACAGGTATCTATAATGAACTTAGAACAGTTCCAGGGTCTAACAAGGAGGATAACGGCCCACTCATTATTCGAGAATTCAGGGAAAGTCGAAATCCTCCGCCCGAGCCTGAAACACCTCGGGTATTGAAGCTCTGCTTCAAGTACTTAGTCACCCGCTAGAAGGGGGTTATACTCGCTATGCAGCAAGATGCCGCGTATGGAAGAGGAAATCAAGAAAAGTCAGCGCAGCCCTTATTAAAGGTACTTGTCATTGAGGATGAAGATAATATTGTAGAACTGATCAAATTAGGTTTACGCTATGAAGGTTTCCAGGTAGAAGCTGCCTCGGATGGACCAGAGGGGATATCTGCCGCACAACGGATCAATCCCGACATGGTAATATTGGACTTAGGGCTACAACCCGGCGGCATGGATGGACTGGAGGTATGCCGCCGCTTACGCACCAACCCAACAACGCAAGATGTACCAATATTGATGCTCACAGCCAGAGATGAGCCACGTGACAAGGTGCTGGGATTAGAGACCGGCGCCGATGATTACCTGACCAAACCCTTTAGTTTTGAAGAACTCGTAGCACGTATCCGCGCCATTCTACGCCGTCAGCGTCGCGCTTCCAGCACTTTACGAGGAGATGGATCGAACGGGAACGATAATCAGGTACTCCAATTCGGCGATTTGCGCTTAAATATGGCCACACGTGAGGTGACCCGTGCCGGGCGTCTCATTGAGTTGACGGCCACGGAGTACAACCTCTTGCACCTGTTTATGAGTCACCCACGCCAGGTTCTTGATCGTCAAACAATCCTCAATCGCGTTTGGGGCTATGACTTCCTTGGTGAAACGAATATCATCGAAGTATACGTGCGATATTTGAGGGAGAAAATCGAGGACTCACCAAGTACCCCTCGCCTGATCCAAACAGTACGTGGCGTAGGATATGTCCTAAAAGGCTGAAATGAGCATGTCAGAAAAGCCACAGGAGCCGAACAAGATGCCCACCATGAAGCGTTCGCGACATGATTTATCTAGTCTTTATAGAGCCTGGCGTCGTCGCCCTCTCTCAGGCTTACGATGGCAACTGACAATCGCCTCAAGTCTGCTCCTGGCTGTTGTAGTGATCGTTTACAGTACATGGATCTCTGAAGACGTCGAGCACGCAGCAACCCTGCCTCCCGGCATACAAGTGGCTGCAGTTGCGCTCATCCTCGTGGGAACAATCCTCCTGTTTATATTGATCAATTTCTTACTCCGCCCTTTACGGCGTATGACCGATGCAGCTCAGGCCATCACCCTGGGCGACCTGCAACAGCGAGAGCGCCTTGCGCCACTGCTAGAAGGGAATGACGAGGTAAGCAAACTGGCAGCCAGTTTGAACGACATGGCCAATCAACTTGAGCATGCATCAAAGGAACAGCAAGCTTCAGAGCAAAGGTTCCGCCGCTTATTCTCTGACGCCTCTCATCAACTTCGCACTCCCTTAACATCCTTGCGCGGCTTCACAGAGGTATTGACACGTGGAGTGGCAAAAGAAGACCCGGAGACAACGCAGCGAGTGTTGAAGTTGATGAGAAGTGAGGCCGAACGTATGACGCGCCTGATCAATGACCTGTTGATACTGGCCCGCCTTGATGATGAATGCGTCCCAGACTTAGAATATATTGACCTGGTGGACCTCGCGGTTGAAGGGGTAGAACAAGCAAAATTACTTGCGGACGACGGACGCAAAGTGACACTCCACTTCGCAACAAATGAACGCCTGGGCGTACAAGCCAACGTCGACCGTCTTAAACAAGTGTTACACATTTTATTTGATAATGCCATCAAATACGGCCGTCCGGCCCCTGAAGGCTGGATTAAACTCCAGCTTGACAGACAGAATGGTCATGCGCTGATGCAAGTCATTGATAACGGCAAAGGTATTCATCCAGACGACCTTCCTCATATCTTTGAGCGTTTCTATCGAGGTGAGCATATTCCCACTTATGATAAAGTGAAAGCGCCTCCTGCGGGCACGGGTCTCGGTCTTGCTATTGCCCAGACAATAGTACGCGCGCACGAGGGAGAAATCACGGTACTCAGCACATCCGATACACAGACGGTATTCACCGTAAAACTGCCATGTGCCCGTGGGTAAATCCCAAATTTCCTACTCTGACATCCACTCATCAAGAGGGGGTGCAGGGGGCGAAGCTCCCCTGACGGGGTCTGGGGTGTCCCCAGAAACCTTCTCTTTCCTTTTGCTCGCCTCCGTAGGAGGCAGTTATGAGTGGATTTCAGTCCTATTGCATTGACCGACCTCGACATGCATGGTACACTGCGAAGAAATGAAAAGAAACGAAACATGAAATGTTAAGAAGCTCCCCAGCATGCTGGGGACGCCTATGGAGGAAGCCATGTGGACCTCAACCCTACAGCTCGACCTGGCACATGTCATGCCCACGAAAATCCTTGGTACTTTCTGGCGCGGCGCTTACTTCTCCTCTTTCTCCCCTCTACAAGTACAAAACCTTCCCCGCCAACCGCTGCCTGCATCCAACTGGGTGCGCGTTCGCAATTCACTGGCCGGTATCTGCGGCAGTGACCTGCACTTAATCTTTGTTGAGGGAGACTTCGGCATTGCTCCCGCCGCCTTGCCCAGCCACAGCCACACCTACCCAGGCCACGAGGTCGTCGGAGAAGTGATCGAAGTGGGCGAGGACGTGCAAAGCCTCCACGTCGGTGACCACGTCGTCCTCCAGCACGGTCCCAATTGTCTAACCGCTGGCATACAACCCCTCTGCCGCTCATGCGCTTCTGGCAACTATGGACTCTGTGAAAGCGGCACTCTCCCTGGCCCACAGTCCATCGGTGGTGGATGGAGCGAAGAGATGCTGCTGCACGAACGCCAGCTCTTCCGTGTTCCCCCTGATATCAGCGACGCCCAGGCCGTTTTGCTAGAGCCTTCCGCTGTAGCCGTCCACGCCGTCTTGCGTTATCTCCCTCGGGCAGGAGATCGCGTTCTCATCATTGGCGCCGGGACTATCGGACAACTCATCCTGCAGGTTATACGCGCCCTCGCTCCAGATGCTGAAATCAGTGTATTAGCACGCCACGCTTTCCAGATTGAGCGAGCCGCCAGTATGGGCGCGCGCATTATCTATGCACAGGATAGCTATGAGGGAGTGCAGGATGCCACCGGCGGGCAACTCTACAAGGGCAGATTCGGTAATAAAATGCTCCTGGGTGGCTACGACGTCATCTTCGATACTGTGGGCAGCAAGCGCACCACCCACGACTCCCTCCGTTGGGCACGCGCCGGCTCAACAGTGGTCATGGTGGGTCTCAGTCTGCATCGCATGCATATTGACCTCACGCCCATCTGGTACCAGGAGGTCAACCTCATTGGCACCCTTGGTCACGGCATCGAGACCTGGCCTGTTGGCACATCCGAGAAAAAATCTACTTTTGAAATCACAGCAGAGCTAATCGAGAGCGGGCAGATTCATCCTGATAAACTGATAACCCATAGTTTCCTGCTCACTGAATATCGCGATGCCCTCTTGATCGCCAGGAACAAGGGACGTCATCGCGCTATGAAGGTCGTTTTTGATTTCTCGAAACAGCCTCCGTCGGTTGTTCCCAATGTCCGTGCCGCCGCGCGCCAGCGCCAGCGCGTACTGACAACCTCCTGGCCATCACAGCCATTAAGTCCCGATGACGTAGCCACAATACCTCACCCCTCTACTCCTGACCCAGAAGTATCTGTCACATATGCTACACCGGACTACACAAACGCCGATGATGACCCCAGAACCATTGTTGTCTCGAGGTCAAAACACGCCCGCTTCAACGTGGCATCCCCACAAGAGAGCCCACCGAGCCCACCGAGCTCACCAAGCCCACCGAGCCCACCTGACTCCACCTCAAAACAGGCTCACTTCGATATAGCAACTCAATACGGCAGCCTTCCAGGCTTCCATCAGGGCCTGGAGGAACTTGGCATCACTGACAGGCAGATCGAGGATACTGAGGGTGAGGAAGAAGATACAAGCAAATCTGCTGCAGCTACTCTAGCTCAACAGGCGCAACATACCGAGCCTGAGCCCACTCCTATCACAAGCACAGATGCGGACAAGGACAATGTGGAGGCTCCATTCATTGCTCCTACCAGCACAAGTGACTATGCATGGATGCAATTTATTGAGCCACAAGATACAGGCGAAAATATCGTAGAGCCTCAATCTGACACTTCCACTACCACAATCTCGGCTAATGCAGAGGCTCCGTTTGTTGCTCCCACCCCCTCCACCAATATCGACGAGGCCAACACGGAGGATCAATTGACTGCACCCGCAAATACACCCGCGGACAATGATGACCCTAAAACCATCACCACCTCTTCGTCAAAACGCCCTCGCTCAAGGCGCAAAACAGGAGGCCGGTTCAATCAACCGTAAAAAATAATATACCTTAAACGTGCCCTAGAGTGGGGGGACAGGTAATCCCCAGTTCTCTCCTTCTTTGGGTAGGGGGCGGGGAAAACATCTTTTTAATCACCCTACAGAAGATAGGGAAACTTCTGTAA
>WNGE01002513.1_pt1 | contig 22352 bp, 18 predicted proteins | sample 5400651 | NCBI WGS metagenome assembly WNGE01 (sample SAMN13153370, study PRJNA577476) | soil metagenome | isolation source: 60 cm soil or saprolite under grassland replicate 2 | place: USA:California | collected 2016-06-15 | reverse complement strand
GCCCGGGGAGTTACCCGGGCTCAGTTCGCCACCTACACTGCGTTGATTGAACATGCATGGTTCTCCGCACTGCGAAACGCAGTCGGTGCTCGGCACGATCACGAGAGGGTTCTGGAACTAGACCCGCACAACCTCGATGCGAAGCTAGTTGTAGGCGCACATAACTACGTCGTGGGCAGCTTGCCTTGGGGCGTGAAAGCCGCTTCAAGCATGGTCGGGTTGGGGGGAAGCAAAGAAAAAGGTCTGGAGTATCTGCATGAGACGGCCGCCGGCAACAGTGAAACCAGCATTGACGCGAAGATTGTTCTCGTCGTCTTTCTCCGCCGAGAGCGCCGCCTCGATGAAGCGTTGCAGATACTGAGGTCGCTGGAGCCGCAATATCCGCACAACGTTCTGTTTGTGCTGGAAGATGGAAATTTGCTCCGCGCGAAGGGCCAGTCCGAGCAAGCGGAAGCGGTCTATCGGCGAGTCTGGCAGGATGGGCGCAATGGGAAGTACGCAGGCCTGAGTTACGAAATCTCGGCAGTGGCACTTGGAGACCTACTGCGTAGCCGGAAGAATTATGCGGGTGCGGCCGCCGCGTATGAGCAGGTCGGCGAGATTCAGAAGCCTGATCCTGAAGCCGCCCAAAAGGCTGCTTTGGGCGCAGGCGAAATGTACGACCTACTCAAGAACCGGGACCTGGCCCTGAAAAAATATCAGGCGGCAATCGCGTTCGATTCCAGTTCGCACCTCGCCGAAACGGCGCGCAAGTGGATTAAGGTCCCATACAGCGGGAGCTAGGCCTTCTGGAACTTTGCCTTAGATTTGAGCGTATCTTAAGCTGTGGAGGTCTCAAATGTACTGCAATTACTGCGGCAAGAACATTCAAGATGACGCGAACGTTTGTGCCTACTGTGGCACGCGCGTGGGCGGCGTTCTGGCCCGGAAGCGTTTGATGCGACCGCGGGAAGGCCGCAAAGTCGCCGGTGTCTGCATGGGCATGGCGGAGTACTTCGACATAGACGTGACCATTGTGAGGGTCGTGTGGCTCGTCACGGCGATCATGACTGGAGTCGGTTTCATCGGCTACTTGATCGCGTGGATCGTCATGCCAGAAGAGCCATATTTGCTTCAGGCGCAGGTACCTTCGGCGGGACAACAAGCGACAAATACGTAAGGCGCGCATTATGCTGTCGCGAACAAGGCGGTTTCTAGAGAATTTTATCGCTGCCGCTTGGCACTCTGCCGGAGAGGAATTGGGTCTACTTGTTCCTGCAATCCTGATCACCCTTTTTGTCGGACTCTTGTGGCTAGCTTTCGACATGGTAATTGAAGGTGACACTGCGGATGTTGCATCCCGGCTGGCAAGTCTGTCTATAAATCCCAGCAATTGGACGTAGCTCACTTCGAATCCAGCTTGGTCTTGTGGTCTCGGGAAACGTATCTCCGTCCTCTCATATAATCCCTGGATGGAAAAGACCCTCAGCGATGATGCTGAAATTTTCTATGACGTCGCTGGCAGCGGTCCGCCGGTTGTTCTCTTGCATCCCACTCCCGCTGATCACGAATTCTTCCTGCCAGTTTCGCAGTTGCTGTCGTCGCGCTACCGGCTGATCATGCCTGACTTGCGCGGCCATGGTGAATCGTCGCTAGGAAATGGGCCGGCAACAATGGCTAAGCACGCGTTCGATGTGGCGCGCGTAATGGACGCCGCAGGGGTTGACCGGGCACCGCTCATGGGAGTGTCTATAGGTGGCCGGGTAATCTTCGAATTCTGGCGGCGATTCCGCGAGCGTGCGTCGGCTTTGATTCTTTGCAATACCGAAGCGCGCACAGATTCTCCGGAAGCCCGCGCCAATCGCTTACGAAATTCCGAAGACGTGCTTCGGCGAGGGACAGAGCCATTTTTCGAAAGCATGCTGCCGAAGCTGATGGGCGAGACTACGCGCCGCTCGCGTCCTGGTCTTGTGGAGGGCGCTCTAAGGATGATGCGAAGAATGTCCCCAGAAGATGTCGCCGAAGTGCAAACGGGTATGGCCGAGCGCCCGGACTCTGTGCCTACCCTGAAGACGATTAACGTGCCGACCCTGATTATCACGGGAGACGAGGACGTGGTGACCGGCCTACCCGACGCGGAATTGATGAAGCAAAATATCGCTGGGAGTCAATTGAAGGTCATTGCCAAAGCTGGACATTTCTCGCCGTGGGAGCAGCCCGAGGAGGTAGGGAAGCTGCTTCGCAACTTCCTCGATCGGGCATAGCCCACGTAATCTGCCATGTTGTGACCAATTTCTTTCGCAAATCCAAACGCCGCACTCGATATATCTTTTTTCTTCTCTTCGCTGTGCTCTTGGCTGCTGGGTGCAGGAGGCAGCCGCAATCTCAACAAGATCACCCGCGGTTAACCTCTCATGCAGTCATGCGGGATGTCACATTCCTCAGCAGCTCTCTGGGTCGGCAGATTCAATATCGTGTCGTTCTCCCGGCGAGCATCAGTGCGGGAGAAAAGCTACCCGTCGTGTACCTGCTTCATGGCGGCGGAGCAGATTTTCATTCTTGGACGAACGATTCTGACGTTGCCAGGTTTGCGGAAGATGGGTTGGTTTTAGTCATGCCTGAAGGAGATTCCTCGTATTACGTCAATTCGGCCGAACATTTGCATGATCGTTACGAGGACTACATCGTGAATGATGTCATCGCCGACTCACAAAGCAAGTTTCCGATTGCTGCTGGACGAGAACATCGAGCGATTGTGGGCATTTCAATGGGAGGCTTTGGTGCCGTCAACCTCTCTCTAAGACATCCTGATCTGTTTGCTTTTGTGGGTGCGTTGAGTCCTGCAGTTGATGTCCCGAGCCGTCCCTTTTCGATTAAGCGAATCGGACAATGGCGCGAACATAGTTCAATCTTCGGGCCATGGGGAAGCGAAACGCGCCGCGCAAATAATCCGTATCTATTGGTTGCATCTGTAGATCCAGCAATGACGCCATATTTCTACGTTTCATGCGGCGAACAGGAAGGTTTGTTACCAGCGAATCGGAAACTCGCCAGACTGTTTGCGGACCACCGTTTTCGGGTTGAGTTCCACGCTGGTCCGGGTGGGCACAATTGGAACCAGTGGAACGCCCGATTGCCAGATGTCTTTCGTAGCCTCGCGGAGCACATCAAACAAACGAGATGAGGCGATTCCTTTATATTTGAAGTATTGATGCCCCACGACAAGTTTGTAGTCATTGTCCCCGCCAAAAGTCTCTCTGGATCGGTCCGCCTGCCTGGCGATAAGTCCATCTCCCATCGTTACGCCATGCTAGGCGCGATAGCTGAGGGCACGACCAAGTTAGAAAATTTCTCGACCGGGGCCGATTGTGCCAGCACGCTCGGATGCCTGCGCTCCCTCGGGGTGAAATGGGAACGAGATCGCGCTTCAGTCCTAATCCATGGACGCGGCGCGAAATTGCAGGCACCTAAAGCCGCACTCGACTGCGGCAACTCCGGCTCAACCATCCGTATGTTGACTGGAATCCTGGCGGGGCAGGAGTTCAGCAGCGAACTCGTGGGTGACGAATCTCTTTCGCGCCGTCCGATGGCCCGGATCATCAAGCCGCTCGAAATAATGGGCGCCAAAATCGAATCTCGAGATGGAGGCCGGCCGCCCTTACGCGTGACCGGAATCCGATTGAAGGCGATTGATTACAAACTGCCTGTCGCCAGCGCACAGGTGAAAACGTCGCTGCTTTTTGCGGGACTGTTCGCCGACGGAACTACGCGAATTGAAGAGCCGATCCAGACTCGAGATCACGGCGAGTTGGCGCTGCAAGCGTTCGGGGCGCAAATTGATCGGCGCATGCGGGAAGTCAGCATCACTGGTGGACAGACACTGCGCGGGATCGAAGCGGTTATACCCGGCGATATCTCCAGCGCCGCGTTCTTCTTATGCGCTGCCGGATTATTTCCCGACTCTCAGCTCACCGTCCCTGGCGTGCTCTTGAATCCGACGCGGGCTCGGCTCCTTGATTTTCTGATCGGCCTCGGCCTGCGCGTTACCATGATGGACCTGCAGGAGCACCATGGAGAACTCGTCGGCACATTGCAAGTCCAGGGCGGCACCTTAAGAGGCGCGCGCGTTGCCGGCGGAGACAGCGCAGCTTTGATTGATGAAATCCCCGTACTGGCGGCCATTGCTCCGTACACACTTGAGGGAATCGAAATTCGCGATGCTCGGGAGCTGCGTGTCAAAGAGTCAGACCGCATTGCAAGCGTTGCCACGAACCTGCGGCTGATGGGTGCCGAAGTCGAGGAGATCGACGACGGCCTGCGTATTCCCGGCGGCCAAAAATTGCATGGCGCATCGCTGGATTCATTTGGAGACCACCGCATCGCGATGGCGTTCGCCGTGGCGGCATTACGTGCAGAGGGAGAGACGGAGATCAAGGGAGCGGACGCTGCCGTGATCTCCTATCCGGAATTCTTTACCACTCTGGAGAGCCTCCTCCAAAGGTGACCGTGTGGCTCGGACATTCTTGTCAGAGTGCGCTTGCCAGAAAAGTACGGCGGGTCCGCGAAGTAGGGAAGTCGGTAGAGCGGGCCTGGGGGGCCGCCCCGACACGATCGCTTACGAGAAAGATAAACGCGCGAGCGAGGGCGCCCGCGCTACATGAGCTACTTAATCGTCTCGGTCTTGCCGTCGTACTTCACCGTTCCAGTCTTTTGATTTTCCTGGTCGATGTCCTGGTTGGTTATCGTACGCGTCGCGCGCTTTCCGGTCTTAGCAGCTGCAGCGGCTTCGGTCGCGCTTGAGACTTCCGTCTCTCCGAAGTACGTCCACGCCTTGGCCGCGGCCTCGTGCTCATGTCCCATCATCCTGTGGTCCATGTGCATCATCATGTCGGGCCCTCCGTGCGACAACTGCACCGAGGGACGCGAGATCTCCGGCGTCGTTCCGCCCGAATACCACACGGGCTGGGTGTACTCTGCGCTGACATTGCCGGTGACCATCTCAAGACTGGAGTTCCGCGCGCCAGCTTGAAGTCCGGCTGTCGCATTGGTAGCGCCAACCGTGGGGCCGGTCGCACGGGACTGCAGAGAAATCTCCGGCGTGGTGATCAAGGGGCTGTAGGGGCCGTATCCGTACCCGCTGTAACCATGGATGGGAGTCTGAGCAACAGCCAAACTCGACAAGAACAAAACCGCAGAAACTGTGAAAAGACGCATTCTGCCTCCTGGGGACGTCGTAGCTAAGCATGCAGTAGCAGGTGAAATGCCAGTTCTCAGACAAATGCAGATTTCCGAGAAATTTCCGGGTCTTTCCGGTGGAGTTGGGTTCTATCTGGATGAGCGTTGCGTCCTCAATGCAAATGGTTGCGCAAAAATCGCAACGGGTTGTTCTCTACAAACATTTCCGATATTTGCCCGGCAACGCCAGCTTGGCTGTCTCGAAAGCCTGATCAGCACGAATGAACTCGTGCCCTTCCCGGTTTCAAGGCGAGGTCTTCTGCACGTTTAAACCTGGAGTTAAACGCACAATCAACTCCCCACATACTTCGCATATAGACTTCTCGCCATCGCGGTGTCGGTCGTGCCTTTGATGATGGCGCGTCCGTCGGGGAACAATGTCATCTCGTAGGGACCTTTCCAGAACTTGAGTACGAAGTCGTTGTGCCGGACAGCCCCATGCGGTTTTAGGCGCTCGCTCATCGTACCTAGGTCAACCGGACGATCATGCTCGTGAATCTGCACTGAGTTTCGCCCGCAGAGCGAAATGTGGGGACGCCCTTTGCCGGCGAGGTGAATGAATTCTCGTCTTCGGCAGGTGTAGCAGTCCGGCCTCGGTCTATCGGCGGAAACCTCGGCCCGTTGGTTGGTCCAGAGATCGTGGGAAAGCAGAGTTCGCCGCAGTTTGTTGTTGCTGCCAATTAGCAGTTTAATGGCTTCCGTGGCAGCGACGGACGCCGCGAGATTCACAGCCGAATTTAAGATGCCCGAGGTCTCGCAGGTTTCGACAGTTCCACGCGGGCTCTCGGGAAAAATGCAGGCCAAGCACGCAGTCTCCCCGGGAACGATATTCATCGTCGCCGCATAACTGCCGACAGCGGCCACATAGATCCAGGGCAGGGAATTCTTGACGGCAAAGTCGTTAATCAGGTAACGGGTTTCGAAATTGTCTGTACCGTCGAGAATCAATTGAGCGCCGGCGAGCAATTGCTCCGCGTTTTCTGCTCTCAGGTCGTTTACAAACGGTTCGGTGACAATCTGCGAGTTGAAACTGGAAATTTTGCGGCATGCGGCGATGGCTTTGGGCAGGGACTCAGCCGCGTCGGCTTCATCGAACAAAGCCTGCCGCTGCAGATTGCTGGGCTCGACGTAATCGCGGTCAATGACCCGTAAAGTTCCAACGCCGGCGCGAGCGAGAAGGGAAGCGAGAGCCGATCCAGTCGCGCCGCAGCCCACGATTGTGACTTGAGCGCTGAGAAGCCTTTTCTGGCCAGTTTCGCCGATTCCGGGGAAAAGGACTTGGCGCGAATATCTTTCGTCAATGTCGGGTTTCATTGAAGTAACGCTCTAATTAACGGCCATGACCCTCAGCCGCACCGGAACCATTGCGTCCACCCTGCCAGTGCATGCCGAGATTTATTATAAGTGGCGAAGGCGCGGGGGCTGCGAGAACTGCGCGCTCGTGCGCATCAAAACCGACAGACTTCTAAAATCTTTGTTCAGGAGCATGGTTGCGTAAAAGGGGCTTCATCCATGCATGTGTCGGGGTTGCGATCGCTGGGAGCCTATTGGCTCGGGGTCGGGCACAAACTCAGGACGAGCCCGCGCCGGCTAGCTCGGCGTGCTTTGACGCGAAGATCGGCAAAATCGAGTTCCCTGGAATTAACGAGTCAGATCAGCCGATGTTGCGCGGTCTCATTGCGGCGCATCCGGGCGAGCCACTGAACCGGCTTCAGCTGCAACAGAGCCTTCGCGTACTCTTTTCCACCGGACGCTTTGCCGACCTGCGCGCCGAGTGCCAACGTTCCACCGACAACAGCGTTCAACTTACGTTTGTGGGTACCCCAACTTTCTTCGTGGGCAAGATCACCGTGGAAGGTGCTCCGGGACGTCCAACCGAATCGCAGGTCGTGAACGCCTCGAAGCTGCAGTTAGGGGAACCCTTCACGGCCGAAAAAATGGATGCGGCACTCACGAATATCCGGCGCTTGATGGAAGACAACCAGTACTATCGCTCGGCGATTACGCACTCCGAACAGAACAATCCCGCTGCCCAGCAGATCGAAGTTACCTTCCGCATACATTCCGGCGACCCCGCGCGGGCAGGAAATATAACGCTCGAAGGGCACAGCCTGAATACACTCGGCCAGATTGAAGACATTGCGCGCTTGCATCCCGGCGATATCGTCTCCGCCCAAAAATCTGCCAACGCTCTTGACCACATTCGCAAGCGCTACCAGAGCCATGGCCGTTGGCTGGTGCAGGCCAGCATTGCGCAACACAAATACGTTCCGGCCAGCAACACGGTGGATTACGTCCTGCTGATAGAACCCGGACCGGTGGTGGAGATTTCGGTGGAAGGCTTCAGGATGAGCCGGAAAACTATCAAGAAAAGTGTTCCGGTCTATGAAGAAAGTGCGCTCGATGATGACCTATTAAACGAAGGCCTCCGCAACCTACTCAACTATATGGAGTCGCAGGGGTATTTCGAGGCCGATGTGGATTTGCGGAAGCAATCTGACCAGCCCAAGAACCTGCTACGCGTCGTTTACCACATTGATCCAGGCGAGCGGCACAAGCTGGTCAAAATGAGTATCACGGGAAACAAATATCTTCAGGACCAAAACCTGCGTCCTCTGATCCAGGTACAGGAAGCAAGCCTTCTGCTTCCGCACGGACGCTACAGCCAAGTGCTGTTGAAACAGGATGTTTCCAGTATCGAAAATGCATATCGTCGTGAGGGCTTCTCACAAGTCAAGGTGGAGAGTGAAGTGGAAGACGATTACCAGGGAGCGAAGAACCATGTTGCGGTGACCTTTCATGTGAATGAAGGTCCTCAGTTAATCGTCGGTTCGTTTCAGATTGTTGGCAATGACACGAAATTCGACGATCCCATGTCACCTCTAAATTTTCTCAGTACCGGCCCAAGGCAGCCCTATTCCGATTCGCGCATTGCCGACGATCGCGACATCATCCTGAACTACTACTTTGACAACGGATTTCCGAACGCCACTCTCGATGCGACAGCCAAGCCCGCGGCCGATAACAGAATGGATGTGACCTTCACCATCCATGAGGGCGCCCGCATTTTTGTGAACCGCGTTCTGATTGCCGGCCGCGAATTTACGAGACCCTACGTAGTGGAGCACGAAGTGCAAGTCGCTCCCAATGACCCGCTGAGCCAGAGCGACATGCTCGACAGTCAACAGAAACTTTACGATCTCGGAATCTTCAGCCAGGTGGATACAGCGGTGCAGAACCCGGAAGGTTCAGAACCGCGCAAGAATGTTCTGCTTGAGTTGCAAGAAGCCAAGCGCTACACCTTCAATTATGGGGTGGGTTTCGAATTTCAAACTGGGCAGCCGGGCAGTGCGACGCAGCCGCTAGGAGCGAACGGAGTCAGCCCGCTGGCGTCATTTGATGTGACCCGGCTGAATTTCCGCGGCAGGAACCACACCATCACATTTGAGTCGCGAGTCGGTCGTTTGCAGCAGCGCGGACTCATCAGCTATGGAGCACCGCGCTGGTTCAATAATCCGGATTGGAAGCTGACCTTTACCAGTTTTTTCGATCACACCCTCGACGTTACTACCTTCACCTCGCAACGGCTGGAAGCATCGGTCCAGGCGGAGCAAGTCGTCAGCCGGAAAGCGGACAAGACTCCGGTTTCAATCATGAACTATCGCTTTAACTATCGACTGGTGAAAGCCACTCACCTTTCCACCACCATCAATCCTGATCAGATCCCGTTGTTGTCACAGCCAGTGCGGGTAGGTGAACCGGGCTTTGGTTATAGCCGCAACCATCGCGATAATGACCTGGAAACCACACGCGGCAATTACACAACTCTCGATGCGGGCATTGCTGCGCACTACTTTGGGTCAGAAGCCGATTTCAGCCGCGTGCTGGTGCAGAACTCCACCTATCACCCGTTCGGAAAGCAGCGGAAGTCGTCGAAGGAACTGGTGTTCGCGCGTTCGACGCGGGTGGGCGTGGAAAATCCGTTCAGTAATACGGTTATCGTTCAATCGGGCCAGACGACGCCTCCGTCGGCGAGCCTGGTCCCGCTAGCTGAGCGGTTCTTTATGGGGGGCGGCAACTCGCACCGCGGGTTTGGGTTAAATCAGGCGGGTCCGCGAGATCCTGTGACAGGGTTTCCCCTGGGCGGATCGGCGCTATTCTTGAACAATTTCGAAATACGCTTTCCGCCGCCTACGTTGCCATTCGTTCAGGACAACATGAGTTTTGCAATTTTCCATGACATGGGAAATGTGTTCACTGATGGAACGCACATGCTGCATAGCCTGGTGCGCTGGCATCAGAACAAATCTTCTTGCACCCAACCTGTCGGCTCGGCCTTTGTTACGGGACAGAACGCGACTCTTTGCAGTTACAACTACACTTCTCATGCGATTGGACTTGGCATTCGCTACAAGACTCCGGTTGGTCCCGTGCGATTCGATTTCGGTTACAACCTGAACCCAACCGTGTTCCCGGATTTTGAGCCTAAGCCGACCAGCCAAAACCCGAATCCCGCTCAAACGTTCGCCGGCACGAAACAAGCCAGCCCGTTCAATGTTTACTTTAGTATCGGACAGACCTTCTGATGCCACTTCGCTGCCTCATATACGGATTGTTCCTGCTCTACACACTCTCGCTCCGAGCAGGTGAGGTGCTCGACCGGATCGTCGCCAGCGTGAACGGGCACGTTATTCTCCAGAGCGACTGGGATGAAGAACTGCGATACGAGAGCCTGATGAGTGGGCATGAATTGCAGGCGATGACACCCAGCGATCGCACCGCGGGGTTGGACAGGCTGGTGGACCGGGAGCTGGTGAGCGAACAAGCTTCTACGACGGAGTTTGCTCAGACGACCGCAGATGAAATCGACAAACAGGTTGAACAGGTCAAATCCGATTACGTTAACGGCCTTAAGCATCCATGGACCACCGCGGTTGCGAGCCACGGTTTCACAGAAACTGAAATACGAGATCGGATCGCACTGGAGCTGAACCAGCTGAAATTGATAGATGTGCGTCTCCGGCCCTTGGTCCAAATTGATAGCACTGCGGTCGAGGACTATTACCGGCGCAAATTTATTCCTGAACTGCAACGCTCCGGCGCCCAGCCGATTCCGCTGTCAGAGGCGGCCCCGAAGATTCGGGAAATATTGATTCAGCAAAAAATCAACGAAGCGCTACCCTCGTGGCTTGAGACGTTGCGCTCGCAAGCGCAGATCCGTGTTTTCGGTTCCAACTCCTCGTCCCCGGACCGGGGACAATGAAAACGCTTTGGCGCTGGCTGCGCAAGTTTACGAAGTATTGTTTTGTTGCGTTCTTGCTTTTGCTGCTGCTCTTTTCCGGCCTGCTCTGGTACACGACCACCGATTCTTTTCAGCAGATGGTCCGCGGCCGGCTCATTGCCGGTCTCGAGGACGCAACCGGGGGCCGCGTCGAAGTGGGGAGATTTCATGTCATCCCCTTACGATTTCAGGTGGAAGTACGCGGCCTCACCATTCATGGGCGCGAGGCTGTGGACCAGACGCCTTATGCTCATGTTGAGGGCCTACTTGCCACGGTCAACCTTTCATCGATTCTCGGCGGGAGAATAAGTTTTCACTCCTTGACCTTGGAACACCCCGTCATTCACGTCATTTTTTATCCTGACGGCAGCTCGAACCAGCCTGTCCCTCGGCAGAAAAATCGGACGATTGACTTCGAAGATCTTTTCTCAGTTTCCATCGCCCGCTTGTATGTGCATCACGGGGAGATCCTGTACCAGGACCAGAGCTTGCCGCTCGACTTCAGCTCCGATGATATTTCCGCTGGTCTCTATTATTCATTTCTGCACCGCCGCTATTCCGGAAATTTGACGGTTGGGAGAGCTGAAAGCGTATTTGTTGGATATCGTCCGGTGGCTTGGTCAGGGAAGACCAGTTTTGTAATTGATCGAAACGGAATCGAGCTGAAGTCGTTAGAAGCAAATGCAGGCGCCAGCAAAATTCAGCTTGTCGGGACCATAAACAACTTTCGCGCGCCGATCCTGAAAGGGAATTACGACCTGCGAATGGATTTGGCGCAGGTTGGTTCGGTCACCAGACGGCAGAATTTCAAAAGTGGAATAATCTCGGTCACCGCGTCCGGCTTGTGGTCTGCGCAGACGTTTTCTTCGGATGGAAAGTTTGATCTCCGAGGTCTGTCATGGCAGGACCGCAATGTTTTGGCGCGGGACGCGTCGGCGGCAGGCAAATTCTCGCTCGAGCCGCAGAGAGTTTCGGTTTCGCAGGTCGAAGGTGAGTTCGCGCGCGGCAAGTTCCTGGCCGATGCTGAAGTTTCCAACTGGCAGAGCCAGCCCAAGAAAACCGGCGCAAAGAGTGAGCAGGCCGGTATCGCCAAGATCAGAGTAAAGGACTTTTCGTTGGCCGAAATGCTCTTAAGTCTCGGCCCAAAATTTCGGGCGGTAAACAAGCTGAGGTTGGCAGGAAATATTTCCGGAACCACGGAATTGCGCTGGCGGGGATCTGTTGATGCCGGGGAAGCCGCGTTTGCTCTTGATGTCGCGCCCTCGGGCCGTTTGCAGCCTGGACAGATTCCGCTAACCGCCAGCACGCACGCCAACTACAATTTGCGATCAGGGAGCCTGGCCATCAGCGACCTTGCCGCGAACACCCCGGCGACACAGGTGCGCGCCTCCGGTGAACTATCGTCGTCCTCTTCGCTCAGGCTTTCCGTCGCAACCACGAACTTGCGCGAGTGGCAGCCCGTAACCAGCGAACTGTTTCCTGCGGGAATGCCATTCGACCTCCATGGCCGTGCTGCTTTCAACGGCACCGCCTCAGGCAAGCTGGCCAATATGGCTTTTGGCGGAAACCTGCAGGTCCAGGATTTCGACGTTTCACTGCCCCGTACTCGCGGCGTCCGAACGGAGCAGGTGCATTGGGACTCAATTAACGCTGACTTGCAGGCTTCGGCGCGAAATCTAGTGCTCCACAGCGCAGTTCTGCGGCACGGCGGCGCGGTCATACATGTTGATGGCAGCGCGCAAATGACCGCATGGAATCTGGATTCTTCGAGCCCGTTGCATATGCGCGCGGATATGCAGAACGTCGATGCTGAAGAATTGGCGACTTTGCTTGGCTATGACCATACAGTTTCCGGAAAGCTGGCAGGGGGCTTTGAGCTTTCGGGAACGATGTCGCAACCGCATGGCCAGGGCAGCTTCAATCTTTTGCAAGGGTCAGTCCACGGATATCCGGTGGACAGCGCAAGCTCAGCCCTGACGATCAACGGCGATGATCTCGCTTTCAAGAACGCAGTGCTCACGCACGGGAGTTCGCGCATTGCCGGCAACGGCGTCTATAACGGTGGCTCACACACCATTCAGCTCAATCTGAATGGGTCCAACTTCAGCATCGCGGATATTCCTCAGCTCCAGCACTCCCGAATTTCGATTACAGGCACTCTCGATTTCACGGCACAGGTCTTAGGGGCGATTGCGGCGCCCGATATCAGCGGCGATCTGCGTGTGCGCCACTTGACGCTAAATGGGGAAGAGGCAGGCGACTACCTGCTGAACGCAATCTCGCATGGTCCTGATCTTCGCCTGACAGGACACTCGGAATTCAAGAATGCCGAGTTGCTGCTCGACGGAAACATTCGCTTGCGGGAACGATGGCCTGCATTGATTGATCTGCACTTCACGCATCTGGATGTGGACTCGTTTCTGCAAAGCTATCTACGCGGCCATGTGACGGGCCACTCTGCGGTTGCAGGCAACCTGCGGCTTCAGGGCCCGCTACTTGATCCGACACAATTGACTGTGGCCGGAAATCTCACGGATTTCTTTGCAGACGTAGAGAAAGTTAAGATCCGCAATGATGGTCCCATTCGTTTCGATGTTACAGACCAGTCGCTCAAGCTCGAGACTTTCCACATTCTGGGGGAGCACACGGATTTCTCAGGCAGCGGTTCCCTGCAGCTCGCTGGCGAACAAACCCTCGATTTTCATGGCACGGGAAGAGTCGGCTTGGAAATCTTGCACGCTTACAATCCGGATTTCAGCAGCTCGGGCGTCCTAGCCGCGGAAGCCGAAGTGAGTGGCACGCTCAGCGCGCCATTGGTAAAAGGCAGGCTGCAACTGAAAGATGCGGCCATTTCCGACCTCAATTTGCCCAGCGCGCTCAGCGAGCTCAACGGGAGCCTTCTTTTCAATCAGAATACGGTCACGATAGAGAACCTGAGCGCAAAAACCGGCGGTGGCACGGTAAGTTTGACTGGCCATGCGGATGTTTCGGGCCGCCTGGTGAATTTCGATCTCGCTGCCAATGCAACCGACGTGCGTTTTCGTTATCCGCCCGGCGTTAGCTCTACCGGAACCGCCGATTTACGTTGGACCGGAAGCACGGCGGGGTCTGTGGTCTCAGGCGATGTAACCATCACCAAGCTGGCATTTACTCCTGGCTTCGATTTTGGCACTTATCTGGAGCGCACTGCCCAGGTGTCCGGGCTGCCGCAAACGGACCCGATTCTAAATAAGATTCACCTCGATTTACATGTTGTAACTGCCCCAGAACTGCAGATGCAGACCAGCGTGATTCGCCTTCAAGGCGAGGCTGATTTGCGGATCCGCGGCAATGTTGCCAGGCCAGTCGTGCTTGGGCGTGCCGACGTCTTCGAGGGCGAAGCGTACTTTAATGGAACGAAATATCGCCTGGAGCGGGGCGGAGTAATCTTCAACAATCCGGCGCTAACCATCCCTACGCTCGACCTGCAAGCCACGACTCGGGTTCGTGACTATGAAATCACTCTCTCAATGACGGGTCCGGCAGCCAATCCCAAGCTCACTTATCGGTCTGATCCGCCGCTGCCACCGAGCGACATCATAGCTTTGCTGGCATTCGGCCAGACCAGCGAGGAATCGGCGCAGCTTCAACAGAGCAGCTCGTCGGCATTCAGTTCGCAGACTTCCAATGCCCTGCTCGCTGCGGCGTTGAATGCCACGCTAAACAACCGCGCACAGCGCCTGTTCGGCAATACCCATATCAAGATTGACCCTCAGGGCTTGGCGACCGAAACCTCGCCCACGCAGAGCGGCCCTGCGGTGACGATCGAGCAACAGGTTAAGGACAATCTCACACTCACCTACACCACAGCCGTGGCTCAGACCTCGCAGCAGGTCATTCGGGCGGAGTACAACGTGACCCGAAACATCTCGGTGGTTGCGATTCGCGATCAAAACGGCATTGTTAGTTTCGATGTGAAAATTCGCCGTCGCAAGCGCTAGCCTCCCAATTTCAAGCTAATTCCGCTCTGGCGACCCACACCTTCGGAGCCGCATCCAAATTGTGGTCATGTCAATGCACGACAGCGAGGCGCGAGATTATTCCGCAGACCGCCTGCGCATGGTGGAGACTCAGTTGCGAGAGCGAGGCATCCACGATGAGCGCGTGCTCAATGCCATGCTCGGCATTCCTAGACATGAATTTGTGCCGGAGGAGTCGCGCACGAAGGCTTACGGAGACCATCCCATTCCGATTGGCGAGGTCCAAACCATCTCACAGCCATTCATCATTGCTGTTTCGCTGCAGGCTCTGGGCCTGAATGGAAACGAGACCGTGCTCGAAGTCGGCACCGGTTCCGGCTATCAAACAGCCCTGCTCGCGGCGCTGGCCCGCTGGGTGTTTTCGATTGAGCGCTACACCACGCTTGCCAGCGGTGCCAAAGAGGTTTTGACCAAACTGGGTTTGAGCAATGTAAAAGTGATTGTGGGCGATGGCAGTCACGGTTTGCGAGAATTCGCACCGTTCGACGCGATTGTGGTTTCGGCGGCCGCGCCCCGCATTCCGCGGAGTCTTCTGGACCAGCTTTCCGACACCGGCCGAATGGTAATTCCAGTTGGGCCGCCGCATACACAGGAACTGCAACTGGTTCGAAAGGCGAATGGTCAAGTTGCTGTTCAAACGATTGAGGGTTGCAGGTTTGTGCCGCTCATCGGGGTGGAAGGTTATTAACCCGCGTGGCCCTACGTGGGCAACCCGACCTGCAAATCAGAACTCTCTGATATTACCGTTACTGTGGACAGTGAAAGGACAGGTGAGAACGGTGAGAAAAATAAGCTTACTCATGCTGACCGGGTTATTCGCAATATCGGTCTGGGCAGAATCGGGGCAAGTAGGTACTGGCCGCTATGACCAGCAGATTCAGCAAGAAGCCACCAAGGTGCTTCAGTCCAAGGACAAGTGGAAGGGCATTACGGCATCAACAGAGGATGGAATCGTCAACCTGGACGGAAACGTAAAGCTGCTAATAGACAAGATCGAGGCCGCAAAGAAACTGGACAAGATCGAGCATGTACAAGGCGTGCGTAATCGCGTGCAAGTGGACACCAATGCTGCTGACGATCAGCTTCGTCAGCAGTTGGCGGAGAAGTTGCGTTACGACCGTGTCGGCTATGGCAATGCGTTCAATGCTATTGCGTTGAATGTGCAGAACGGCGTGGTCACCTTGAATGGAGATGTTCGCGACTATCCGGCGCGTGACTCGGCGATCGCAATTGCCGAAACCACGCCTGGGGTCAAGGAAGTGGTTGATAACGTCAATGTGCTTCCGACGTCGCCTTTCGATGACGATATCCGCCTGCGAGTGGCGCGCGCGGTTTATGGCAATAGCACGCTGTCGAAATATGCGCTCGACCCTCAGAAGCCCATCCGCATCGTGGTGGACAATGGCCACGTGACTTTGTACGGAGTGGTTGACAGTCAAATGGACAAGCAGATCGCGGAGCAGCAAGCAAAGTCGGTACCTAACGTTTTCAGCGTGGATGACAAGTTGATGGTGGCCGGCAGCGGGAAATAGAGAACTTTGTAGCGGGAAGTAGAGCCGGGCCGAGTCGGCCCGGCTTTTTGTGGTCGAAGCATCGCGATAGCTATGCGACTGTCAGCTAGAATGTTCTGTGCTACTGCTGAAGAACGCACGCATCACGCTGGAGATGATCAAGTGGGAGCATTCGGTGTTTGCGCTTCCATTTGCTCTCTGCGGCGCAATGCTCGCGGCCCGTGGCATTCCAACTCTGCATCAGCTTTTATGGATCATAGTGGCGATGATCGCCGCGCGCTCAGCGGCGATGGCATTCAATCGCCTCGCGGATGCTGCCCTTGATGCCGCCAATCCCCGCACCCAGACTCGTGCGCTGCCAGCTGGAGCGCTCACGGCAAATTTTGTCAGAAGCTTTGTGGTACTGTCTTCAGCAACCTTCATAGTCGCGGCCTGGGAATTGAACCGCCTTGCGCTGATACTGTCACCGATGGCACTGGCGGTCATTTTGTTCTACTCATATACAAAACGTTGGACGCGCTGGTCGCATCTGGTGCTAGGGTTCGCGCTGGGCATTGCACCGGCGGCGGCCTGGATCGCCGTTCGCGGTTCACTCGATTCCCGAATTCTGTTGCTCACCGCTGCCGTCACATTTTGGGTCGGTGGTTTCGATGTTCTCTATGCCTGCCAAGACCATGCGTTTGATGAGCAGGCGGGGCTGCATTCGATTCCGCGCTATTGCGGCATCGCGCAATCGCTGTGGATTGCGCGGATTCTGCATTTGCTCATGTTGGCGCTGCTGGCACTCTTGATATTCGCTTTTGGCCTTGGCCCGCTGGCCATGATCGGCGTTGCGGCGGTGTTGGTTCTCCTGGCATACGAACACTCGCTCGTTTCCAAGGACGATTTGAGCAGACTCAACGCGGCTTTCTTCACCATGAACGGTGTTATTGCGGTGGTCTTCTTCATTTTTCTGGCTTTGGACCTGATGCTTCACCATTCGAGTACAATCTAACGCTTGCATTTCTGGAGGCGTATGGGAAAGATCGTTCTTCTCGTGTCTGCAATCGTGTTGTCTTTTTCGGTTGGCTTGCTGGGACAAGCACCACCGCGCGTCGTTTCGCCCGAAGTCCAATCGGATGGGCATGTGACATTCCGGCTTTCCGCACCGAACGCCGCGAAGGTCGCGGTCAGCATCGAAGGCCAGCGTGATCCGGCGCCAATGCAGAAAGATGAGCAGGGAATTTGGGCCACTACGGTAGGTCCGCTGCAACCCGATATTTACGGATATTCGCTGATCGCAGACGGCGTGTCCCTGATCGATCCGTCAAATCGACTCATGAAGCCGAACTTGCTATCCACGCAGAGCGCCGTGCACATTCCGGATCCGGCTCTTCCTTGGGAAATCGGCGATGTTCCTCATGGCGAAATTCACCACCACTTTTATCATTCCAAGGTGAACGGGCTCGACAGCGACTTCTACGTTTACACGCCTGCAAACTACGATCCGCACAAAAAGACCGATTACCCGGTGCTGTACTTGCTACACGGCTTCAGTGACGGTGCGGATGGCTGGTCTGCAGTCGGCCGCGCCAATTTTATTCTCGACAATCTGATCGCGCAGGGAAAAGCCAAGCCGATGATCGTCGTCATGCCGCTTGGATATGGTGACTATGAAGTCATCCGGCGTGGATGGAGTTCGTGGACGGACAAGGAGTTGGCTATACGCAATCTGTCGAAGTTCACGGATGCTTTGCTCGGCGAAGTTTTGCCACAGGTCGAAGCGGGTTATCGCGTGAAGAAAGGCCGGGAATCCCGCGCAATCGCGGGACTTTCTATGGGAGGGGCCGAATCGTTGCGCACTGGATTGAATCACCTGGATCAATTTGCGTGGGTCGGTGCATTCAGCTCAGGCGGCATTGACCTGCAGGAGTTCGGCGCAGAATTTCCTGGCCTCGATGGGGACGCAAATAAAAAGCTGAAATTGCTGTGGATCGCATGCGGCACCGACGACGGCCTGATCAAAGTGAATCGCGACTTAAAAAGCTGGTTGAAGACGAAAGGCGTGCAATTCACCGACATTGAAACCCCCGGCGCACACACGTGGATGGTCTGGCGGCGGAATTTGACAGCGCTCGTGCCGCTATTATTCCAGTAACGTGGATTGAAGCCACGTTCGAAAACCGCGAGATTACGGCATTCACATAGCGTTGTATCCATCCACGGCGTATCGGAGCCACTAGCCACTAGCCACTAGCAACTTGTATCATCAATTCAATGGCATCAGGCCACTCATTTCAGACTGACGATCCGCGTCTTACCACGATCCACGAGAAGGTGCTTGCAGGCATACGTCTTGATGGTGACGACGCGCTTGCTCTATACCGTCCCGGCGACATTCTCGCGGTGGGATGGCTGGCAAACTATGTTCGCGAGCGCATGCACGGCGACAAGACTTACTTCAATGTGAACCGCCACATCAATCCCACGAATGTTTGCGTCGCCGCTTGTCGGTTATGCGCTTTCGGGCGAAAAAAGGATACGCCCGGCGCGTACACCATGGCACTTGAGGAAGCGTTCGAGACGGCGGCGTCCGGCTACAGCGAGGCGGTGACGGAATTTCACATTGTGGGCGGGCTACATCCTGATCTGCCGTTCCAATATTTTCTTGATCTCGTTTCGGGTTTGAAGGAGCGTTTTCCGCAGGTCCACCTGAAGGCTTTCACTATGGTGGAAGTTGCGTACTTGGCCAAGCGGGCGAAGCTTTCGATCGGCGACACCCTGACGCAACTCAAGGCGGCCGGCGTAGATTCGCTTCCCGGAGGCGGCGCGGAAATTTTTGCCGATCGCGTGCGGCACATCATTTGCGATCACAAGATTGACGGCAACCAATGGCTGGACACGGCGCGGTTGGCGCATAACTTGGGCCTGAAGTCCAATGCGACGATGCTGTACGGGCACGTGGAAAATGATGAGGACCGCGTGGATCACTTGCTGAAGTTGCGTGCCTTGCAGGATGAGACTGGCGGATTTCAGACTTTCATCCCACTCGCGTTTCATCCCGATAACACACCACTCGAGCACCTGCCGCGGACTACAGGCATGCTCGACATCAAACAGATCGCCGTCAGCCGCCTGGTGCTCGACAACTTCCCACACATAAAGGCCTACTGGCAGATGCTAACGCCAAAAATTGCGCAAATCGCGTTGCGTTTTGGTGCGGACGACCTGGACGGCACAGTAATCGAAGAGAAGATTTACCACGATGCCGGGGCTACAACACCGCAAGGAATGCGCCAGCAGGAATTGGTGCGCCTTATCAAGGAAGCTGGTCGTGAACCGGTCGAGCGCGATACCCTCTATCACCCGGTCACCCGCACAGAAACGTCAGTCACAGTTGCGGTCTAAGGTTATCTCACTACTCTCCTACAGTATTATGCTGATTGTTGGCAGCTGTCCCGACGGATACAGTCCCGCTCACGTCTCACTTGGACGAAGGTCTTTTACACGGATTCACATGAGATTGCTAAGCACGGCTGCTCTCTCACTGGTCATAGCTGCTGCCATTGTGCCAGCTCAGGTTACTTGTGAGGGCTTGCCCGTTAACGAAAACGCCCACATTGCCCAGATCAGGCGAACCTTGCATGACGCGGACTTGCGCCATAGCCGAGTTCTGGGTCATGGAGGATCCGCCTCCGCAACTAATGTGTTTCCTCTTCCCACAACCAGGTATTCGAGTATCCAAGCGGGAGGGTTTCATTTCAAGGAATTCGCGAGTGGAACCAACTCGGCGTTGGTGGATACGCAGCTTTCCCTAGCTGCACACAACTACTACACGATATTGACAGTAGGCGAGCAGGGTACTGGCTCACTAGCGACCCTTACACTGACCGACGACCATACGGCACCTGCAGCGGGACTGAAGGTGCGCCTCGTACATGGGGCGAGCACTATCGGCACCGTGGACGTGTACACGACTGCGAACCCGACCGATCCCGTGCCTGCAACGCCTACGCTTTCCGCATTTACTTATAAATCCGCAAGCGCTTATGTGCAGTTTGCAGCATCGGGCGAAGAGCTCTGCGTGAATCCTGCGGGCATTGTGCCGGCGAGTATGACCCGATGCCTGTTTTCCATGCAGTACTTGCCAACCACGCAGCCTTACACAAGCACGACAATTTTGCTTGATCCCTACCTGAATCCCAACGCGCCGCCCGGGAGCTTCGCATCCCTTGTGGTCTTTGCTAGCCTGCCGTACTGAACAGTGCGGTGAGTCGGTAGCAGTCATCCGCCGAGAAGCGACTTCTCGCGGTCGTGGATTAGTTCTAGTTCACGTGCGAGACCAGCTGAGTGAGACTCCATCCGCGTTCTCTCCGCTAGCCTCGGTCGTTAAAAGCTCTTTTTGGCCGCTACTTCAATCCGGCTCAATCTCTGGCAGCGACCGTGCCTTCGCAGTGGTAGGCTCATTCGGAGCGGGGGGGACCGGAAGTGGTATTTCGACCGTGCCGAGCTTGCGGTTTAACTCGTCTTCCACACCGAGCCGCAGCGACACGGCATTGATCGGTACGTCGAATTCTTGGTGTAGGCGGAAGCCGCCTACCATCGTGTCCTGATATGAAGAAGGTTTCAGATCTGCAACCGTACGGCTGGCGACACGGGAAAGCGCTTTACCGTCGTCGTCGAATGCTGATGCCATAAAATCGAATGCGCCATGATGTATATCGCCTTCGAGAGCGAACTGCAGCTGTGAGCCGGCGATCGCATAATCCACAGCGTAATGCTGGATTTCCGTAATCACTGGGCCCTTCTTTTTCTTGGCTTGCGCCGAGGCCTGTTTCGCGGGATCTACTTTTGTCGGTTTGCCAACCGGGACTACGCGGGTCGCGAACAGGATCTGGTGGGACTGCGGAGAGCCATGCTGCATGGCAGCCACTCCCACATCTCGCGAGAGCGCATCTTTTTCCTGTTTCAACGGTGCGAAAGGATCGTCGGCAAAATAGCCGTGTCTGTAGGCAAGATGGTGGCCTTTGGACGACAGCGATACCTTAATCTTGCGCAGTTTGCCGTCGTAGTTTCGGTTCAAGGGAGTGTAGGAAACCATGTAATATTCAGAGCCCTGTTCGACCGCAGTCTGAATGGCTTCTTTAACCCCATTGGTGTTGTAGAAGGCTTTTCCCCCGGTATCCGAGGCGATCTGGTCCATGGTGCTCTGATCACTCACTTGATCTTCCAAAGACTCATGAGTGGACTGCATAAACGGATTTGGCGATTGCGCATTTGCGCCAGTGTTGAGGAGACCCTGATTGCTTGCACCGGCCGGGGCCGGGGCCAGCGATCCCGGTGCCGGAGTCGCTGCCGGGTTCATGGCATTCGACGCCGCAAATACAGACCGCGTCATCAATCCCCTGACATCCACCGGATAGACTGCTACGTGCGCATCGGCTAAAAGATTTGCGGTCTTCCTCATCATCTCCGAGTAATTGCGCGTTTCATTGAAAGCGTTGAAGAGATCATTATTCGGGAAAATGCCGAGGGGGAAGGATGCTGATAGCCACACCACGTTCTTTCGCCCCGGCACACCAGAAAGATAGCGCGCCAGCTGGGCAAACCCATCCACGGTGATCCATACTCGCCGATCCAATTCTTGAGCGCGCTCTTCGGCTTCGGCCTCCTGAAACATCTGCACTACAAATTGCTTATTAGCGTCGAAGGCTGCGATCTCTTGCTGCATCTTTACGCCGGTATCCAGACCGGTATTTTTCTCATGTAGCGGCGCGTAACGCACCGCCCCTTTCTTGCCGTTTGCAGTCGCGATAAGCAGCTGCTCATCGGTCGTGAACCCTTGGATGAGTCGCAGACTGCTCGACAGCGTGCACAGCGCAAACTGCGAGCCTTTTGGCTTGTCTTTGAGAAACTGGATCAACTGTTCGCGCGCGAAGTATTGTGCTTCAGGCGGTGTATTCAGTAGATCTAGCAGGAGCACGGTCACTGGCTCGTCTTCGTGCGCAAGCTGGTTGTTCGCAAAGATGTTGGGTGGCAGCTTGGGCGAAGCTGTAGACTGCTGTTCAGCGTCTAATCCTGATGCCGCCGAGGCTCCGTATCCCTTGTATTCGTGAAAGTAGTTAATCCGCTGTGGTCTTCCATCCTCGAGTATCTGGAAATCTTTGTCGGAAAGGTCCTTGACAGTGTGGCCTTTGGAATCAGTGACCACCACATCCACCACGACCGTTTTCGCACTCGCTCTGAAGGTTGGGACAGCTGCATCGGCGCTTGCCTTTTGAGATGTGGAAGCTACCGGCGGCTGCGTGGCAACCGGAGTATTGGCTACGCTGCCAGCCGATGGCGCAC
>WNGE01005388.1_pt1 | contig 22353 bp, 21 predicted proteins | sample 5400651 | NCBI WGS metagenome assembly WNGE01 (sample SAMN13153370, study PRJNA577476) | soil metagenome | isolation source: 60 cm soil or saprolite under grassland replicate 2 | place: USA:California | collected 2016-06-15 | reverse complement strand
TCGACTCCGTGTTTTTCAAACAATCCCGTTTCCTTCGCAATCCAGAGGGGAGCGCGGGTCGCGGTGGCTGAGGTGTAGGCAACGTTGAGAGCTTCGAGCTTCTTGTCTTGCGCAGTCGCCCAATTTACGAAAAACAACGACAGAAGCACAATGAGAAAGCCCATCATTCCTGTTTTGATTTTGCTCTGCGCATTCCTGTTCATTCGATTATCATTTCATTGCCGTGATCAAATTATCGATAAAGCCATTGTCATCAAGCTCTTTCACCAATGGAGATCCCATAACGTCAAAGGATTGATGTCGGCGGCGCCGAATTCCGCGGTGGCAATCTCAAAAGTATTGGCGATCGCCTGGGGTGTCGGATAGGGTTTTAACTGCAGCAGCTTGACGATCGAGTCGAACTGCCTTTCTAACTCGCGGCGATCGGTGATCTTCATCCGTTTCATCGGTTCCTGGGCGACAATTTTCAAAGCTTCCTCTTTTCTGAGGATCATCAAACAGGCGGCGTGAATTACCGCTTTGGTATAATCTCCAAGAAGATCTGCTTTCTCTCTGGCAAATTCAGACAAACAAGCTTGGGCGTAATGAGCGACCACCGGGAGATCCGGCACCGGCAAAACCTTCAAGCCGGCGGCAAGCGCGTTTGGCAGGTACAGGTCGGACATGAACGTAGCGATGCATTCACCGCTCACGACTTTTTTCCACTGGTTCCAGCGGCCGACCTCATTATCGCCGACCATCTGGATGTTCATGTCGTTTTCCAACTCCATCATCCGGAGCCACAGCACGAGTGCGTGAGGTCTGCCCGAGGTGCGGACTGCCAAGTTCTTCCCTCTGAAAGCGTCCACGCCTTGCACGTCGGCGGGGACGACCAACTCCAAACCGCGCCTGAGGCTCGGCGCGCAGAACTTAGTAACCTTCTTTCCCTCTGCAGCCGCCGGATATAGATATTCCAGATGCTCGATGATCACATCACAAGCGTCGTTGAACAGCGCGGCCTCATATTCTTTCGTCCCTTTGATAAGGATGACCTCAACGTCCAGGTTATAGTGCCGCCGGGCCATCTCCTTGATGCAGAAAATGACCGGTGTTCGGTCCTCATCTCGGTAGGCGAGCCTTAAGGTTGGCATGACTTGCGACGAGTGAATTAAATCCTGTCCCGCTAAACTTTGGCTTCTCTGCGGTGAATCATTTGCTTTTTTGTCCGTGCAGCCGAGCAAAAAATCCTTCGCTTTCCAATTCATTCAAAAGCGATCGGTCCATGAAGTCGGCGGCTTTCTTGCCTCTCAGCTCGGTAATGCTCGCGCTCAAGTCTTCGATGTCCGCTTGTATGGCTTCTTCGATCGGATAGGGTTTAACCGGGATGGAGGTTAGTAAATAGTTTCGATGCATCGATTCCAAAAGCTTGGGCTCTTCGAGCCTCATATATTTTCGGTAAGCGCGAAACGCGATCTCTTTATTATTTCTTCCCAGCCAGATTGCTTCGGAAAATGCCCGAAGAAACGCTTTCGCCCGATTGCGATGATTGATCAAAAATTGACGGGTTGCGGAGATGTCGCTGGCGGGAGTCGGGACGCCCAAGTCAACCGGATCGGCCAATACATTTATCTTCAGGCCTTTCAATTCCAACTGCGCTAGGTTGTCCACGGTCCCGATGGTCGCGTGAATCTTGCCCTGGAACATCAACAGCAGCCTCTCGTCCGATCTGCTCAGACCCGTCGGCATGATCGTGACATCCTTGCCGGGCACGAGACCGATTTTGAGGAGGATCCGTTGGAGCACGAAGTCGGTTGTCGTACCCGGTCGCAGCGCGCCAATCACCTTACCCTTGAGCTCTTTCACAGACGTGATTGACGGATGAGCCATAAGCTTGTAGGCAATCGCGCCGAAGGTCGCGACCATCACCAGCGGCGCGCCCTGCGCGGCCGCCGCTGCAACCACCGATCCGCCGGTGGCGACGAAATGAACGTCGCCGCTAATCAGGGCGCTTACGGAAGGGTAACCCGCCGGTACAAAAATGGGTCTTCCATCCAAACCATATTTCTCAAAGAGACCCATCTCCTTGGCGATCCACAGCGGCGCCCGGCTGCCCGACACCGAGGCATAAGAAACAACCAGAGGTTCTAGCTTCTTTTCTTGCGCCAAGAGCGCCGGCCCAAAAAACAAAAATAGACTGGCGATAAAATAAGTGCTTCTCATTGCTGTCCTGGTCGCGCCGCCATGCAGAAAATCATCCCAGGCCTTCCTCGCCGGCGATGTCGGCCGCTTCATAGTAAGCGTCGTAGGTGATCCATTGTCGGGCCTGACCTTTTTTCAGTCTCATCCAGATGTCTGTTTGAGCTTCCTTGGTCGTCGCCCGGCTCATGATTACGCGCTCGCCGACTTTGCGTCGTGCTAGTCCTTTTGATCTCGCCCTGAGCGCACGGGCTTTCCCGCGCGCACATCCTCAGCAAACTTCTTGGCAGCGTCGTAAAATGGAACCGCCACTGGACCATAGTTCGCGCGAGGCCGGTCCAATTCGCCCGCGTCGAATCCTAAAACACGATGCGTGACGCCGATGACACCGTCGCAGTCGTCGCCGGCGCCAAACCCTGCGATCGTGGGTACGCTCACCTCTTCAGTTATTTGTTTTGCCAAAGCGGCGGGCACGCCAGTAATCAGCAAAGAGAAAGATCCGGCCGCAACAAGCGCGCGGGCATCCAGCCAAATCCGTTCATGCTCAACCCGCTCCGCCTGAGAACGAAAGTCGCCGCTTCCGATCGAGGCCATGGGCGTTAATCCGATGTGTGCCATGACAGGAATTCCGGCTTTCACAACCGCCTTGACCGTTTCAGCATAATCCAGTCCAACCTCGAGCTTAACCGCCTGCGCCCCGGCCTCCTGTATGAATCTGCCCGCGTTTCGAATCGCGTCTTCTTTGCTTGCCTGGTAGCTCATGAAGGGCATGTCGCCGACAACCATGGCTCGTTGGCTGCCACGAACGGCGGAACGAGTCATCACGACCATTTCCTCTACGGTCACGAAAGCGCTGTCATCGTATCCGAGCAAATTTCGCGCGCCGCTATCGCCGACCAGCAGGATATCGACGTTCGCTCGATCGAGAAGGCTAGCCATCGTGTAGTCATAGGCCGTCATGACAACTATCTTTTGTTTGTCCCGCTTCATTTGTTGGATCTGTGGTATCGTTACTCTCGCCATGGTTTCTCCGCTTCCCGGATTAAAACTCCGGTCAGATCTTTAACCCACTCGTTGCTTCTGTATAGTCGCGAGAACTTTTTCCGCCGTTAACGGTAAGCTCTTGATCCTTGCGCCGACGGCATCATGAACCGCGTTGGCGATCGCCGGCGCGACGGTAATGATCGGGGTCTCTCCAATGCTCATGCTATGGTATGGCCCGCGGCCCACGGCGGTCGCGACGACGATCTTGCGCAATTGAGGAATGTCGCGAACCGTTGGAATTTTGTAATCGCCAAAATGAAGTGTTGTCACTTTACCGTCGGCGAAGAGCATTTCTTCGGTCAAAGCGTAACCTACTCCCATCACGATGCCGCCGTCAATTTGGCCGTCGTGCAGAAGAGGGTTGAGAACCTTACCGGTATGATGAACAGACACGAACCGACGCAGCTTGATTTCACCGCTCTCCGGATCGACCTCCACCTCTGCCATCTGGGCGCACATGGACGCCTGCGGTCCGATCTCATGATTCTGATAGCGCCCTTCGACGACGATCGGCGCACCGTTGGCTTTTACGATCTCGCCGTAGGAAACCCTGTTCTTCTTCCATGACACTCCACCGTTCGCAATGATTAATTCGCCGTGATCCACCGCCAGCATTTGCCCTGCTGCGCTGAATAGCTCTTGTTTGGCTTTGATCACCGCTTCGTAGCAGGCATTTCCATAGGTTCTCGTAGCGCGGCTTGCGCCCACTCCAGTGTCGATCGGAGCATTTGCGGTATTAAGGGTTTCCAAGGTTATCGCTTGCCAATCTATCTGTAGCTCATCGGCAACGATCTGCTTCAGCACGGTGCCAGCACCCGCGCCCTGATCTAACATCGCCGTCGACACAGTGACACTACCCTTCTCATCGACGCGCAGAAAAACCGAGCACTCGCCGCCCAGCGGGAGCCACTGAATCAGCGCCAATCCTCGCCCGGCATTGGGCTTTTTGCGGCTGTAATACTTGGATGCTCGTAGCAACGTATCCAAGGTTTCGTGCGCTTTAACATGCGAGATTTTTCTGCCGACCGGGGATTCGTCACCGTCTCGCATCAGATTCATTCGGCGGAAACGCGCGGGATCCATGCGCAATTCTTTGGCGATCATATCCATCTGCGATTCATTGGCAAAAACTCCCTGTGGATCGCCCGGCGCTCGCATATGCCCGCACGGCACCTTATTGGTGTAAACGATCTTTTCCTCGATCAGCACGTTTTCCATTCGGTAAGGCCCGGCCGCTTCGTGGGCGCCAAAGAGATAGCCGATCGGTTTGAACGCGCCGTAAGCGCCGCTGTCGAAGACAAAATCCATGTGATGGGCGAGGATACGGCCGTCTCCCGATACCCCGGACTTGACTTTGACGATCGAAGCATGTCGTGGATTCCCGGCTATGAACTCGTCGCCATAATCCATCACCATTTTCACCGGACTTCGGCACTTCAGCGAAAGAAGATATGTCACCGGCACGTCCATGAAGTCGCCTTTGCCGCCAAAATCGCCGCCGATGTTGCACGGATGAACCAGGAATTTTTCCGCGGCGATGCCAAACGCTGTCGCCATCTGGTCGCGCAATGCAAACGGCACTTTGCTGCAAGCCCAAATCTCGGCGCCGCCGGACTCGTTCGCCCTAACGACACAGGAGTGCGGTTCGATATAGGCCTGGTGCACGACCTGAGTTTGAAAAGTATTTTCGATGATCAAATCGGCGCGGCGAAAACCATCTTCGAGATCGCCCTTTTTCCACGACAGCTGGACGAAGGCATTGCTCGGCGCCGCGAGCTTTCCCGGCAATCCCCTATATTCCATGACTTGCGGATGTAGCAGAGTCGCGGAAGGGCCCAAAGCTTCAATTGGGTCGAGCAATGGCGAGAGTTCCTCATAGTCGACCTCAATTAGATCCAGTGCTTGCTCGGCGATTTCCTCTGAATCGGCGGCGACCGCCGCAACCTTCTCGCCGATGAAACGCACCACACCGTCGGCTAGTACGGGCATGTCGTAGATTTGCCTGCCGATCTTGACGCCCGCGGCATCAAGGCCTGTGATAACAGCCTTCACTCCCGGCAGAGCCAATGCTTTACTGATATCGATTCGCTTAATGCCGCCGTGAGCGATTGGAGTCCGCAGCACTTTTCCCCAGAGCATATCGGGGAAAGATACATCGACGGCATACACCGCTCTACCCGTCACCTTCTCGACGCTTTCCACTCGCGGAACCGAAGTGCCGATGACGTTCGATTTCTTCAAGGATTGATCCTTACACGGAAGCGGCTAATCGTCATTTCGACTGGTGAATTTTAACGTTCCATACCGGTTCGCAAACCTAAAAGACGCGATATCAAGGCAACCCCGGTCGTTAACATGACGACGATAATGCCGATTACTGCGGCGCTTTCGTAGCGCGACTCGACCAAGAAGTCGAGTTGCAGCAGGGACAACGGCCGCGTGCGGCTCGTCGAAATGAGCGCCACCGTGCTGACGTTTCGCGCGGCAGCGATAAAACTCAAAGTCCCGACGAGTAACATGCTCGGCGCGATAATCGGCAAAACAATATCGCGGAAACTATTCCAACCCGACCCGCCGGCGACTTTGGCGGCCTCTTCGAGCTCAACCGCCAATTGGCCCAACGCGCCTTTGATCACTTGAACGCCGAGGGTCATGCTGGAGATAACTGTGGCGATGATCAAAAGAAACATGGAACCATACAACGACCGCAGAAACGGCGTGCCAAGAAACACGGACAGCAGACCCAAACCAAGAATGATTCCTGGCAGAGTGGAAGGCAACCAAGAAACCATATCGAGAGCGGCACGGCCGACAAAGTTCGTGCGGATGACGATATAGGCAATCAGGGTGAACAGCACGACCGATACCAGCGCCGTCGCGCCGGCCAGCACCAAGGTGTTTTTTAATGAGTCGAGAAATACCGAATCATCGATCACGCGGCTCCAATGCAGCGCGGTCCATGGCTTGGGAACGCTAAAATAGCCGAAGCGCGCCATAAAAGAAGCGACGGTTAAAAACAAAAGAGGGATTACCGTGATCAGTAAAGCCACCGCCAGCAGAATAACAAAAATCAGCCATCGCCATTTTCTCAAGCTCTGCTTTTGGCCCTTGTAGCGGCCGCCCACGGTGGCGAAACTGCGCCGCGCGACGCCACGGCGCTGGAGAGCTATGAGCGGGACCATCAGGAACAATATGGTGCTGCCCAACGCCGTGGCGGCGGCAAATTGCGGCGGTTGCTGATTCAAAAGCCAGTGAATCTGCGTACTGAAGACGTAAAAACGAAATGGAAATCCCAAAATCAATTCCAACTCAAAAGCTTGAAGAGAATGAACGATGCCGAGCAGCAGCACCACGCCGACGATCGGCGTCATCAGCGGTACAACAATTTTTTTGATCGTGCGAATGACTCCCGCGCCGGATACCAGAGAGGCCTCCTCGAGCGTTGCATCCATGTTGCGAAACGCGGGAGTCAGGAGCATTACCTCGACGGCGATGGTCGATGTCGTGAGGTGCGCCCAAACAATTCCCCAAAATGAATAGATGTTGAACGGCGCTTTATTCACGAACGGCAGATGAGTAAGCCACTGGTTGAGCAGTCCATAGTCCGGATCCAAAAGCAGAATCCAGCCCATCGTGACGGGCAGGGGCGGGAGAAAATAGCCCAACCAGAACAGGAATTCGAGCGCGTTCGCGCCGGGCACATCGGTGCGGGCAAGAATCCAAGAGAGGAGAATGGCGATGGGCAACGCAATCGCTTGCCGCGCCAGAGTGATCGTCAGCGTGTTCCAGATCGCCGATATGATCGCCGGATCCGCGAAGGCAATCTTCCAAGCCTGCAACCCGATCCCGGAAACGAGCTTCTCACCCGGAGTTTCAAAACTGCTGAGAATGATCACGCCGGCGGGATAGAGGACGGCAAATAAAACGATCCCCAATACCAGCCAGTAAATAAAACTTTGCGGGCTGAATGAACGTGGTTGAACGGCTAACACGGATCGAAGAAATGAACCGGAACTCAAACGGTGAACGCCACCGTATTTCGAAAAATCGTGATGTTGATCGACTCCAGTGTAGATCGGTCCAGCTGTTTGGGGCTGTACCGTCTTGCTCAGCGCGCCCACCGTTCATGGTTCGAGAGCCTCACCACGAACGGCTCTTCCTTATTCCGCTCACCCTGAGCTCGTCGAAGGGTCTATAAAAGTTTAGCCGCCAAACACTAGCGCAACACGGACTTGGAAATTTCTTGCGCTTTGTCTCGGAGCGGAACGCGTTCCTCGCGGTCGATGTCGAAGTAATCGATCCCGGGCTCCGGTGACATGCCGGCGACGCGTGGAACATCGATCCGGCGACTGGGCCGAGAGACAGTGGTCGCCCAAGCGCTCTGTCCTTCCTTGGACAGTAGCCAATTGACGTACACTGTGGCCGCATTGACGTGCGGCGCTTTGTTCACTAAACGCGCAGCGCCCCAGCCCGTGCTCAGCCGCCACGCTTCGGCCAACTTACCACCCAGTGGTTCGACCTTTGCTCCGACGCCCAACTTTTGCAGCTCGGCGACATCGGTATCATTCACGCCGATGGCGATGGGAAATTTTCCGCGTGCCAGCCAATCGGCAAGCTGACGGTCATCGCGCGTCAGCGTTAGGTCCTGCTTGAGCAAGGCGCGGACAAATTCCTCGCCCATCTGGCCGGCCCATAACGCAATGCGACCATTTCCCGCCCCATCGACTCTGGGATCATTGATCGCGATCTTGCCCTTCCATTTAGGATCCAAGAGACCTTTGATGCTGTTCAAATCTTTCTCCGAAACAAATTCCCGGTTGATCAAGACTTGCGGTGTGATCTGTGCTTGAAACGCGAAAATATATTTTTTTTCCGAATCCAAAAATGCTTTGTCGAATCCGCCGAACCATGCCTTTTCGTCGAGCACTTCGGGAAGAATGAAAAGCGGCCGGATCGGGTCCAGGTCTCCCGCCTTTTTCGCAGAAATATCAAAACCGGTGGGACCGGTCACGTAGATATCCCAAAGATATTGTCCCGCCTGACGCTCTTTGGAAAATCGTGCGGTAAAGTTAGACGGCGTAAAACTCTGAAACTCGAGCGCGATCTCGGGATACTTTTTTTCGAATCCTCGCATGACCTCGCGATAGGCGGTGCCTGGTGGACCGGCGACGGCGACCTTCCCCTCTTTCTTGCCATCCGCCAGAACTTTATCCCACTTCGTTTTCCACTCCTGGCACTCCGCGCGCGCGGCTCCGATCAGCAAAATCACAACGAATGGAACAATTCGGCGAGACGTGGACTCGTACATATGGCACTCCCCTCGTTACGCTGGATTTTTCTCGTTGTTATTTTTTGCTGACTGTTCTTGCAACGCCGCCCGATGAAATATCAAGCCCGCCTCGTAAACATACATCGGCAGGGAATGCCGTCCCCGTTCGGCGGGACGGTCTTGCTTGTCGACTTTTGCGACAATCAACCAAGGCCCCGGCTCTGTAAACGCGGCGCGAACGGCGCTCTTTGCTGCGTCGATGTCACGCACGGTTCTCGTGTTTTTCATGCCCGCCGCGCGTCCCAATTGTTCAATGTCGGTCCCGAACGCGGTTGCGGTCGGAGCTTTGCCCGAACCCGTCGTCAAGTATGCGCCGTTATCGAAGACAAATATCAATAGGTTTTTCGGTTGATAGCGAGCTACGGTTGATAATATGCCAGGGCCCGCAAGCATTGCCCCATCACCTTCGATCGATATCACTCTGCGCTCAGGCCAACCGAGGGCCGCGCCAAGAGCCATCGGCGTAGCATAGGGCATATCCATATTATAGATAGTCAACGGTTCATCCTTCGCTTCGGCGATCGTGTAATTCGCCAGCCCGGGACTGATAATCATCGGATCGCCGTTGCGCAGACTCGCGATGTGGCGGAGAACTTCGGCCCGGTTCATCGATTGTCCCCGATCTCGCGAATGACGTGGCTCGGCACCAAAATGCCGAAAGGCAATCGTTGTCCTTCAATGGTCGCTTGGGCCTCGACGATGACCTTGCGGATATCACCGGGATCGAAAAGAACGTGACAGGGAATATCGAGAGCGCGCAGAACCGGCTCCGCCACTAGTCGAGTCGCGCCGTGATAATCATAGCGCTCACCGAGAGTGCTGTTGTGGCCGATGATCAACATCGTCGGCGTTTTCTGGATAATCCCTCGGGCTAGAATCAGCGCCGACATACCGATTCCCGAACCCTCCATCAACGCGACCGGCCGTTTGCCGACCAAGAAAGCGCCCATCGCCATCGCGATGCCTTCGTCTTCGCGCGAGCATTGGTAAGTCTCGATACCGCCGCGTTCGATGATCAGCTGCTCGACGCCGTCGAGCATGCTGTCGGGAAGGAAAACCGCGAAGTCGATTCCCGCTGCCTTGAAGCCGTCGTAGAAAGATTCCAGCGCCGCTTTTCGATAGCGCACTCCGGCCTTGCCGGTATTGGCAACGCTAGGTTGCGGTTTTTTCACTTCCTGAGGTTTACTCACGATTGTTCTCTTTCGGCCAGGCGACCGATTCTTCTACGTCAAAAAATTAAAGTGCGCGAACCCGAGTCCCGTCACAGCATGATGAGCCGGAATATAATCGACAATGGTGGCGCGGGTTCCGCTGCAGGCGCCGGCGACCACAATCCAACTTCTGATTTCACCCGTGCCGCTGCGTAATGTGTCGGAATCGAACTCGAACAGATGACACAATGCTTCGGCGTTTCCGGATCGCAATTGCTCGAGCACCCAGCGATCCAAAGCTGTATCGATCCAACCCGCGCGCGGTCCGCGCGGATCATGGGAAAGACCTCCTGATGCCAGGATCGCCACTCTCTCCGGCCGATCTTTAAGTGCGCGGGCGATCGCGCGGCCGAGTTCGTAACACTGGCGCGCCGACGGCATCGGCGCGAAATAGCAGTTAACATGAAGCGGAATTATTGGAACATTCAATTGCGGCGTAACTTTTGCCACGGGCCGGGTGAAAGCGTGGCCGAGCCCTCTCTTGGGCCGGCCGACCGGCTTGAGCTCCTTAGTCTCTGAAACGTCGAATCCCATATGGTTGAGCGTATCGAGTAGATGACGCGCTAACTCGGAACCGCAACGCAGCGTGATGTGGTTTTCTTCTTCCGGCTCGCCGATGAGCCCGATGTTGATGGATCCGTGAACCTCGGCGCAGGTGAACAAACAATAGGTCGGCATGTTCGCTTCAGTAAAAACTTCCGCCTGATCGTCGCCGACGACCAAAAGAATATCAGGCTTGAATGCTTCGAGCTGTTGCTTGAGCGCCGCGAAACCCAGATGGATTCGATCGATATAGGTTTGTATGACCTCCGGGGTTTCCTTTTCGATTTCCGCTGGCTGTGGCACGCCGTCCGTGAGCACCCGGTGAATCTGCGGCCAATGTTCCCGGCCGCGAAACATGGACGGCGCATGCGACACAGCCAAGCCAAGTCCTAACATTGCTTTTCGCCTCGCCTACTGCCGCTGTTATCATCGCTCATAAACATGCTGATCGTTAGATAGGAAACACCTTAGAACATCTCTTGCGGCTCATTCGGAACGCTGGCGATTTTCTGCACGGCGCGCGCGTGCTCGTGGCAGTGCTTCCTCCACGTGGTCAGTCCGACATCGGGACGATAGAGTTTCTCGCGCCTCCAGCCGTCTTCTTCAGCGTAAAAAGGATCCATTAATTTTACCATCCGAGCATCTTGCCCGTTGAACTGCACGTGAGCTAACCAGCGCCACCAAAACCAATACGCCAAACGAAACTGCAACGCCTTGAAGCCGCTGGTCCACTTGACCGAAAACTGAAAGTAGCGATGATGCCGTTCATCCACCGGGACATACCACTCGAAATGCACAATGCCTGGAGCCGGAAAGGGATTGACGCGCAAATAACCGGGCAGCCTCAATTGCGTTTTGGTCGGCGACCCTTTTCGCGGCCGCTTCCACCACTCGCCATTGGGCCAAACGCCCAGTCCGGGATAGTCGGCCTCCATGAGCGGCGCGGTCTGCGTGTACCCAACCCACTGGTCGACGATTTGAGGCGCTACGTTGGTCTTGGCAGCTGGAAATTTTCGGAACAACGTCAACCACGCGTTGCGATGAAGATAGGCCGCATGCGAAGGATCGAGCCCGTTCTCCGCCGCCAACCGCCAATTGCCGGCCCGCAAGGTTACTCGAACCCCCAGGACTGCATCCGGACGCAAAAGCTCCTCGGGTAAATCCTCTTCAAGCGCAGGAAGTGCGCCATCACCGATAAAAACCCAGATCAACCCCTTACGCTCTTCGACCGGGTAGGTTTTTATTTTCGCCTTGCCGACAACCGGCGAATCGGGCCCGTCGGTCAAAGCCGCCACGCAGACTCCATCGCCAACATCGTACGTCCAGCCATGATAGCGACAGGTGATCGTGTTGGTGCCGGGAAATTCGCAGCGGCCGATAGAAAGCGGCATTCCCCGGTGCGCACACCGATCCTCGATGGCAAAACATCTTCCTTGCTGCCGGATGAAGAGCAATTTCTCGCCGAGGATTCTTAAGGCGACTGGCCGGCGGCGCAGTTTGTATGACATCATCGCCGGATACCAGTAATTGCGAAACCCCAGCGCGGCCTCATCGTAACGCGGCCAAGGGCTGGTCCGCGACCTGCGCTGGCGCTCCTGATCCGCGGTGTGGGCGGCGCTAGATTCCATGCCTGGTACCGTCGTATTCGATCTCGAGAGAATTTTTCATAACCGGCTCGCCGCGGTGGACTGGAGAACTTCTTGCCGCTCCCGTGTACAGGTATCGACGGCTGCGTACACCAAACATTTGGTCAGCTGTTTCATGCCGGCAATGTTGCTTCTCTCCATGGAAAATACACTCCGTTGGGTGCCGTTGGCGGATGCGAGACGCGACATGCCGAGACGCGCGGTGGGGATTCCCGCGGCGCGCAAGATATTTGCATCGGTTGCGCCGCTGGTTCCAGCGCGCGGCGAATGTTTTTTTCTTTCGACGAATTCCCACGCGCGCATGCAAGATTGCACGATCCAGCTATTAGGATCGGTGAAACTGCCCGGGATGCTGAGAATCATTTCCCATTCCACCGACAGTTCCGGATTCGCCTTGACGATTCGCTCGACGGCTGCGCCAAACTGACGCTTGGCTTCCATTGGACTCACACGCGGGCTGATCCTGAGATCGACATAAAAATGGCACGCCGCGGGAACGAACGCCGGCTTATGAGTCCAGCCCGCTTGAATCGCATTGATCGATCCTTGGGGCGCCACCAGCCCCGAGGTATTTTTCTTTGTGTATTCGGAAAACCATTCTTCCAGCAAGCCGATCACCTTGGCGGCGTGAACGATGGGATTTCTGCCTTTCACTACATGGCGAACGCCGGTGTAATTCAAATCGCCACGCACGATTACTTTAAACCAGCACAAGCCCACCTCTTCCCAGGCCACGGACCAACCCGGTTTCGCGATGATCGCGAAATCACCGCGCACGCCTTGTTCCAACATGAAAGCACAACCAGCGCCTTGGCCGGCATGGAATTTGGGCAACGACGGCCGCCGGTTGGTCGGCATGCCTCCTGCTCCCAACCCCACTAACAGCGAACCTTGCAGCGACACACCTGCCGCCTTTATCGCCTGTGCCGCGGCAATCGCGCAAGCGGCGTATCCCTTGGGATTTTCCGCGCCCATGCCGACAACCTCGCGGTCTCGGACGGATGCATTCGTTGTCATATCTGCCGGCAATCGGTCGCCGATCCACGGACACTCCTCTTCCTCATCGGTTGAGAACGCCGTATCCAACGGAGCATACAGCATTAGGGCAGCGCCATCTCCAGTTCCTGCGATACGGCCGATCGCGTTGCCTTGATCGTCACCCATAGGCTGGAAAAAGGCGCCGATGCCGCCGGCATTCATGACATCCACCAGCGCCAGTGCCAGCTGCTTCTCCTCTCCGGTCGGGCTGGCGATGCTCGCCATCATGCGGTTGAGCTCGCCAAGCTTGTCTTCGTCAATCGCGTCCCACGCTCGTTTGACCCACTGCTCCCGCTCTTTGCCGAGCGAGAGAGGCATGGGAGCGGCGCCGATTGGATCGTCGATAGCCATAGTTGAAATCGATTCGAAGCTCACGCGTGTTTAAAAAAATTCAGCACCACTTGATTGAACTCGTCGCGGTGCTCCACGTGCGCCCAATGGCCGCAGTGCGGAAAGATATGCATGCGCGCATCGGCAAGGCGGCGTAGCATGAACAGCCCGACGTCGAGCGCGCCGGCCCGGTCATCCTGCCCCCACACCACCAGCGTTTTGGCCTTCACTTTGAGCAAATCGAAGTAGAGATCCTCCGTGCCGGGCGCGCCGTGCTTGGCGAGCGCGATCAACTCCGGATCGTTGCTCGCGTCGAAGCGCTCTTGGACCAATTCCTCGGTAATGAGAGATTTGTTGCTCACCAAGCTTTCCAAGAGCTGACGCATTTTTGCGATGGACGGGCCGCCATCTTTATAATAGTTGGCGATGTTTCTGATCCCTTCCAGAGGCATCGGTTGGAATATGCTCCCCGCCTTGATCACGCCGCTGCCGATTACGACCAACTTGTCGACTCGATTCGGATGATCGACGGCGAGCTTGAGCGCCGCCTGGCCACCCATGGAGTTGCCGATAAAATGCGCTTTTTCGATTCCCGTTTCCGCCATAAACGCATCGAGCACATCAGCCAGGAACGCCAGCCGCTGATCCTTAATCACCGGCTTATCCGATTTTCCGAATTGCGGCATGTCAAAGAGGATCGTGCGGTACTGTTTCGCAAACGCGTCGACGTTTCCTTTGAAGTTACTCCATCCCGACGCGCCCGGACCCGCGCCGTGAATACATATAACCGGATGGCCGCTGCCAAACTCGTGGTAGTGAAGCTTCAGATCGCGGGCCTGGATGTATTTGCCCTGCGGCTCTTTTTCCATGGGCATTAGTCCTCCACTTCTTTATCTCGGCGTACTGTTCTGTTTCTCCGCCAGCATCATCGCCACCTCGACGATCATGTCTTCCTGTCCGCCGACAACTTTGCGCTTGCCGAGCTCGACCAAAATATCGCGGGCGTCAACACCGAACTGTTCGGCGGCTTTGTCGGCACAACACTGCGGCCAGAACTTCGGTCGGAGTGTTTCCGGAACCAGCGCCCAGGCCGCAGGTACAAGCGTCGATCCAGCGCGCGCCTTCTTCAATCGCGGCGACGCTATTGGCAACGGCAAGAGAAAGATTGTTGTGGCCGTGGAAACCGACGCCGATCTTCAGCGCCGCGCGCAACGCCGAGACCCGTTGCTTGACCGTATCGGGCATGAGCGCGCCGGCGGAGTCGGTAACTAACACCACGTCAGCGCCGTAGCTTTCCATGAGTTTTCCCTGTTCGGCGATCGTTTCCGGCGATCCCATGTGCGAGAGCATGAGCATGCCGATCACTTCCATGCCCATCTTTTTTGCCGCGCCGATATGCTGCTCGGCGATATCGGCTTCGGTGACGTGAGTGGCGATCTGCGCCACCTTGGCGCCGTAGTCGGCGGCCATTTTGAGATCGTCCTTCGTGCCGATCCCTGGCAGCAGCAACACCGCGAGCTTGCCGTTCTTGATCACCTCGGATGCCGCCTGGAGTAGCTCCATTTCGGATTGCTTCGAGAATCCGTAAGTGATGGTCGAGCCGCCCAAGCCGTCGCCGTGGGAGACCTCGATCATCTCGACCCCGGCGTCGTCCAAGCCGCGCGCTACGCTGCTGACTTGAGCCGCGGTGTATTGGTGACTTAACGCGTGGCTGCCGTCTCGCAAAGAACTGTCCAATATATGGACGAACGTTTTCTCGCTCATTATGTCATCTCCGCTGTTTACTTTGTCCAAGTGCCGGCGCGCAGGTGCCGGCCGATTTCTTCGCCGACCTTTACCGCCGCTGAGGTCATGATATCGAGATTACCGGCGTACTTCGGCAAGAAATCCCCAGCTCCCTCTACTTCGACGAAAAGAGTTACTTTCTTTTTTCGTTCGCCATTAGACAAATCTTGAATCAACGGTTTTGCGCGCAGGCGATAGCCGGGCACATACTGCTGGATGCGCTCGACCATGGATTCGATCGAGCGAAGGATCTTGGCCGCGTCGGCATCCGGCAAGACGCCGTACACGGTATTGCGCATGAGGATCGGCGGCTCGGCCGGATTCAAGACTATGATCGCCTTGCCGCGCGCTGCGTGGCCAATCTTCTCCAACCCCCGCGCGGTGGTTTCCGTGAACTCGTCGATATTCTGCCTGGTGCCTGGACCGGCGCTTTTGCTCGCAATTGTCGCGACGATCTCGGCGTATTCGACCGGGGCCACTTCGTCGAGCGCGCTCACCAGCGGCACGGTGGCCTGACCGCCGCAACTCACCAGGTTGACGTTGCTGGCGCCGACATGTTCATCGAGATTTACCAGCGGAATGACGTAAGGCCCAACCGCCGCAGGGGTTAAATCGATGGCGATTTTTTTGGCATCACGTAGGAGCGGCGCATGCTTTTTGTGGGCGGCTGCCGTGGTCGCATCGAAGACGATATCGAAGGTCTCTCTTTGCTTGAGCAATCCGTCGATGCCCTCGGTGGTAGTTGCCAAGCCCTCTTGGCGCGCCCGCGCCAAGCCCTCCGAATCAGCAATGATGCCGGCCATAAGCACGGGACGCAGGAGATGACTCCGTTTGAGTTTGTACATGAGGTCGGTGCCGATATTGCCGGAGCCCAAGATCGCTGCGCGGACTTGATCCATCGTCTCCCCCTATGCGAACCGAACTGAAACCGTGCCGAGGCCGTCGAACGAAGCTTGCAGCAAATCGCCCGCGCTCACATCGGTGGCCGCACAAAGAGCCCCCGGCATGACGATTTCCCCCGCGCCAAGACTCACGCCGAATTGTCCCACCGCATTGGCCAACCATGCGACGGCAACCGCGGGATGACCCAAAACGGCGCCACCAGCCCCTGTCTGTACGATGTCGCCGTTTTTTTCGAGAACCATTCCGACAAGCTTGAGGTCAAACTCCTCGATGCGCTTTGGCGAGTTGCCGAGTACGACTCGCGCCGATGAGGCGTTGTCGGCGATGGTGTCGCAGAGCTTGATTTTCCAGCCCTCGATTCGGCTATCGATGATCTCCAGCGCCGGAACGACAAACCGGGTCGCGGCCAGAACCTGGGTGGGAGTAACACCCGGCCCCTTCAGTTCGCGGTCGAGAATAAACGCGATCTCCGGCTCGATCTTCGGCTGAATCAATTCGCCCGCTAGGAAAACCGCCGCGTCCGGCAAAACCATGTTGTCCAAAATATGACCGTAATCCGGCTGATCGACGTTGAGCATCTTCTGCATCGCCTTGCTGGTCAGGCCGATTTTTTTTCCCACCACCTTGGCGCCGTCGGCTTTTTTCATTTCGATTAGCGCAAGTTGAATTCGATAGGATTCTTCCGGAGCGATCTTCGGATATTTCTCGGTGAACGGGCGGAGCACGATCTTGTCTTTTTCAGCCCGATAAAGCTCCTGCGCTTCCTTTCGAATCTGCTCTTGAGTTAGTCCTTCCACGGTCAGCACTCCAATCTCATTGCGCTTTGGCCTTTGTGGGTTTCTCGTAACCCAATTGTTCCGAGATCTCCGCCGCGACTGCCATGACTAACCTTCCGACACCGGGAATTTTTTGAGCGGCGAGACGAGCGGACGGTGCGGCCGTACTAATCGCGCCGACCATGGCACCCGTGTGATCTTTGATCGGCGCGCCGACGCAGCGCAGGCCGATCTCGATCTCTTCGTTATCGACGGAATATCCGCGCCTGCGGATGACTCACAGATCGGTGAGCAACCGATCGAGAGTCTTGACAGTGTTGACGGTGTAGGACCGTAGAACGCGACTGCGGAAAATGTTCTTCACTTTGTGATCGTCCAAACACGACAGCATCGCCTTGCCGAGAGACGTGCAATACGTGGGAATATGTCGGCCGACGCGGGAAGGCATGCGCAGCGCGTGAGGACCCTCGACTTTATCTAAATACAGCACTTGATCGTCATCCAATACCGCGAGATGAACGGTTTCCTGGGTCTCGTTCATGATACGCATCAAAAACGGCCGACAAATCTCCCGCAAGTTCAATTGCGAGACAGCCTGGTGTCCGAGTTTAAAGAGTTTGATCCCCAAATGGTACTTACCGGTGTCGGGATTCTGTTTAATAAGATCATTGTACTCAAGCGCCATCAAGATTCGGTGAGCGGTGCTGCGGTGCAAACCGGTCTTGGCGCCGATTTCGCTGACGCTCAGCTCTTGATGATCAAAGCCAAAACTGTCCAGAATCTGTGCCGCTCGGTCGATCACGTGAATCCGGTAGCGATCCGCGGGAGCTTTGGACTTTCGTTGATGCGTCGCGATTGCCTCCACTGGAGGAGTCTTTTTTAATTGTCTCATATGCTAAGACGGCGTTTCGAAATATTACTGAACGGTATTGATAGTGTCAATCATTGATTTACGATCGAACGCTAACACATTGTGCAGACGCCCCTCATCGGTAGTAGCTTTGGGATATGGACAGATCATTTTCCCAAAAGTTGTCACCTCCGAATGTTTTTCTCGCGGTCCCGGTCAGAATTTCGCCCGATAGGGGTGACGACGGCTTTCGCCGTCCCCGCCCTCCGAACCGTGCGCGCGGTTCTCCCGCACACGGCTTTCCAGTCGGTAGTTTTTTCATTGAGATTGGCTCGCCACTCAACGGGCCGTAACCATGGTAAACAGCCGCTCGGTGGCGAAGAAAGCATTGGGCCATCTTAGACGGTCATTAACATATCGTCCTAACCCAGGACGCTTGTCCTGCTTGCGCAGGCGTAGAAAGCCGCTTCGGGTTCCGTCGTCACTGCTCCACGGACTGCATCATCCGTTAAGGGCAACGCTGCATTGACTTAAGGTCTTCAATTGGTAACCTGGAGCCGATGAAACGGTCGTTTATCGGCGTGACTTTCGCTCTATTCTTCGTGTTCGGCACGTTCGGGACTGAAGCCCATCGAACCCAAGTGAACGCAAAAGAGGCGGCCGAAGAGGATGCCGCATCTGAAGAGCGCGAAGAAAAAGCTCTTCGATCGTCCGTCGCTCCAAAACGATCCCGCGCGCGGCAAAAAAAGAACACACGGAATTTCCCCAGTGTTTGGATTATTGTCGCGCGATCGCTCGACGGCAGTCGATCTGTTTCTTCGATTCATTCTTTGTTCCGGGCGCCTGTTTCAGTTCATCTGCACAGCGTTCTCCAAGTCTTTCGGATCTAGCATTTCCGTTCTCTTCAAAAGCTTTGCCCACTCAGCCCGCGCGAAGACGTGCGGAGGGCACTCTTGCCGAACAAAAGGAGAATGGAATCATGGATTCGGAACGTTTGTTACTGTGGATTGCTTTCAATGTATTTGTGCTGGGAATGCTCGCTCTCGACTTGGGGGTTTTTCACCGCAAGGCGCACGCGGTATCGATCAAGGAAGCCTCGACGTGGAGTGTCATCTGGATCGCGCTGGCACTGCTCTTCAACACCGGGATTTATTTCTATTGGGGCCAGGGGAAAGCCCTCGAATTTCTCACCGGTTACGTCATCGAAAAATCGCTGAGCGTGGACAATCTTTTTGTCTTCTTGATGATCTTTCAATATTTCGGAACGCCCGCTCAGTACCAACATCGAGTTTTGTTCTGGGGCATTCTGGGTGCGCTGATTCTGCGCGCGATTTTCATTGCTACCGGCTCCGCCCTATTGAGTAACTTCCACTGGATGATCTACATTTTCGGCGGCTTCTTGGTGCTCACGGGAATCAAAATGTTCCTTCAAGGCGATGAAAAGCTGGCGCCGGAAAAAAATCCCGTCGTGCGTCTGTTCGAGCGTTGGGTTCCGATCGATAAATCTTATCACGGCCAGAGCTTCTTCGTGCGCAAGGAAGGAAAACTCCATGCCACGCTTTTGATGCTGGTATTGATCATCGTCGAAACCACCGATGTGATTTTCGCTGTCGACTCCATTCCCGCCATCTTCGCGATCACGCAAGACTCGTTCATCGTTTATACATCGAACGTCTTTGCTATCCTGGGGCTACGCGCGCTTTACTTCATGCTCGCGGGAGTCATGGAAATGTTTAGTTATCTGAAAGTCGGCTTGTCTTTCATCCTTTGTTTTGTTGGCGCCAAGATGTTGCTCGTCGACGTTTACAAGATCCCCATCGACATGTCTTTGGCGGTTATCGGCGGAGTCTTACTTTTGTCGATACTTGCGTCTTGGGTGAAGCAAAAGACCCAGACCGCCGAACCGCCGTCAAAAATCGGCCGCAAGGTTGCGCGGCCGCGCACAGTCGTTGCTCCCGCCGGTGCCTACGTTCCTTCATTCGTGACGTGTTGCGCATCGATTGTTCTTCTCATCGTGGTCCTTGCTCTCGTCAAGTGGGACGCCGTTGCGCGCGGTCCCACGAGCAATGAGGCGATTGCCGTGCTGCGCGTGGTCGAGCGCGAGCTCGCGGCCGTACAAGAACGACAACCGGTCAACGACCAATCGATTGTCGATCGTGCCAATGCTTCGCTAGATGAAGCCTGGTCGAAGCTTGAAGAGAAACGTTATCAGGAAGCGATCTTGAGCGCCCAAGCGGCCTACCGGATGCTAACGGAAGGATCAAAAATGTTACCGGACTGATTGTCGTTTTCGCCACCCCGCCGCCGGCTCGAATGTATTCGACATTGAGATTTTGCTCGCGGAAGTAGCCTTTCTCGATGGCGACGAAATGGTCCATGTACGCCGCGCTCGGCGTGACCAGAGAGACCACGATGTTTTCCGCTTGGACGAGACCGCGACAAAACGGCAACGAAATTAGCAAACAAAAGTGGCGAAATTTTCTCACACCAAAATCCTCTCGACAGTTAATCGTATTGATTACGAACAGCAACTGGTACTTCCTACGAACGACTTTTGTCAAGCCCGCCTTATCGGCGCTATGAACACACGTCAAGCGGATCAAACTCGGCAGTGCAGCGGATTGACTCTGAGATGGGCTTTTTGTAAGACACAGCTTGTCGCTGTTCAATCCATCTCAGATCATTAAATGAGACTAAAAGACAAAATCGCCTTAATCACCAGCGCGCAAAATCCTTGCGCTCCCGCCATCGCCTTGGGATTTGCCCGAGAAGGCGCAAATTGCGTCGTGGTCGATGACGACGCGAGTCAAGCAGAACAGCTCGCCGCTCAAGTTAGATCTCTCGGCCGGCGCGCTCTGCCGCTCCGGTGCGACGTCACCAAAAAATCTCAAGTCGAGGAAATCGTCAGGCGCGCCGTCGCTGAGTTCGGGCGCATCGATGTCCTGCTCAACTGTTCGGGGATCACGCCCGAAAGCAATTTCCTAACGTTGACCGACGAAGTATTCAACAAGTGTCTCGATCGCGGGCCCAAAGCCTACTTTCTTACTTGCCAAGCGGTCGGACGGCAGATGGCCGAGCAACGCTCCGGCAAAATTATCAATCTTTCGACGACTGATGCACGCATCGGTTCGGGCGAGTCGGCGGGTAACAGCGCTGCCTACTCCAGCATCGATTCGATGACCCGCGCTATCGCCCAGGCGCTGGGATACTATGGCGTTAACGTGAACTCGCTCGTCAGCGGACCGATGGATAATTTTTCGGGAACTGGCGCGGAAGCGGGAGAGCGCCTGCGGCGCATTCCCATGGGTCGCTTGGGCAAACCTGAAGATCTTGTCGGCGCGGCGATTTTTTTGGCCACGGATGATTCGAATTTTGTCGCCGGCGAGAGCCTCTACGTCGATGCCGGCTACTCGAATGCCGCCGTCACCGAGGACAGCTTTCGCCCCGCGTGGGCCCGGACTTGGGGCAAATTCGAAGTTCCACCTCATAGCAAGTAAACGCAGAGTCTCTAAGGAGGCGATGTTATGGGAACCAAATTCAAGGAAATCAACACGCTGTCGTTCATCGGCAATGTCGGCCCAAAGACCGCCGATGAATATATCGAGCGCGCCAAACGAGCGGGACAGCGGGTCTCGTAATCGGTTGGATTTTAGATGGCCCGATCCTTCAAAGAATTCTGCGACTGCCCGTGCCGTCATATCGGTCCCTCGACCTTGCTCAGGATAAACTCCAGCGGGTATCCAACCCCCACTAAATCTCCCCCTTTGCTAAGGGGGAGACAAAGACGGGGTCCTGGATTCCGCGTCGCGCTGACCCCGTCCTTTGATCCGGGGTTGCCTGGAATGATTTCTGAATTAATATCAGACGGATTTCGCAAACTAACGTACTGTTGCCTTTTTCTATTGCTCGCCATCGCATCCTCGGCCGCCGCAGCCGAGAACATACGAGTGTCCTATGCGACGCTCAGCGCCGCTTACATGGATCATATTTGCGCCATGGAAAAAGGCTACTTCCGCGAAGAGGGCCTAAATATCGAAGTGATTCGTGCGCCGGGCGGGGTAGCGACCCCGGGTTTGTTGTCGGGCCAGTTTCAATTCAGCAGCTCGGCAAGCTCGGCAGTGAGCGCCGCGGTGCGCGGCGGCCCGGTGAAAATCGTTTACACCAATCTCTCGCGACCGAGCTACACTCTGGTTTCGATAAAACCGGAAATCACTTCAGCAAAAGAGCTGGTCGGCAAAAAAATTGCGATTAATAGTTTCGGTGACACCGGCCACCTATCGACGATTCTTTATCTCAAAAAAATGGGCGTCAATCCGTCGTCAGTGCTTTTCATCGCTGTCGGAAGAAATGAAGTCCGTTTTCCCGCTCTTCGTACCGGTGCGATCGACGCTGCCCCTCTGGTGCCACGGGATATGGTCCTATTAAAAGACCAAAAACATTTTGTCCTGGCCGATCTCGGCAAAGAAATCCAACTGGTATGGAACGGGGTTGCCGTATCGAACAGGCTATTGGCCGAAAACCCGCAACTGGTAGAACGATTCTTGCGCGGGCTGGCCAAGGGCCGGGATTTCGCGCGGCGCTACCGGGACGAGACTATTGCGCTCATCAGCAAGCGCGATCCGTCGCCTCTGGACGCCATCAAAGTCGACTATGAAGTAACCAAAGCAAGCATGACCGAAGACGGCTCGTTGCCTGACGATGTTCTTAGAGACGAAGTTGCGAC
>WNGE01008215.1_pt1 | contig 22376 bp, 18 predicted proteins | sample 5400651 | NCBI WGS metagenome assembly WNGE01 (sample SAMN13153370, study PRJNA577476) | soil metagenome | isolation source: 60 cm soil or saprolite under grassland replicate 2 | place: USA:California | collected 2016-06-15 | reverse complement strand
TACCTGCGCTTCATGCCGCTCTCAACCCGCTGCTCGATGATGGCAGGTTATGGCGTTTGCAAGTTGATACTTACGAGCGGGAGGTAGAGCGTTATGGCGGCGAGGAAGGTATTACGCTGGCCGAGAAACTCTTCCATGTGGACAGCGAGGTGGTGCTGGAGATGCTTGGAATGTTGGAGCCTGGGGATGCGGGGGCGGACGAGCGTTGGCGTTTGACATTAGCCGGCATAGACCGGCTGCTCACAGATTTCGCGTTCGATCCAAAAGACAAGCGCGCCATCATGAAGCAGGCGCGTGAGAGTTTCGGTAAAGAGTTTCGTGTCCAGAAGAATGTTGTGGCCCAGTTAAGTGAGAAGTTCAGAAAAGAGCGAAAAAGTGCCTGGTCTTGACCTTTTTCGTGGTCGCTCAGAGCGTCTGGCCCCGATTATCGCGGAACTCAAAAGCTGCGAAGAGGAAGGACGCCTCTCTGTCCCACTGCGCGAGTTAGTGCTCAGCTATATCCACATGCATGCCAACCGCCTGCTCCGTTCAGCGCAGCGGCAGCAGGAGTTGGTAATCTACGATCTGCTCGCGCGGATCTACGAATCACAGTTGGCCCGGGCTAAATGATGAGTGCCATAGAATCCACTCACTGCCAACGGCCGTCAAAACTCTGATGGGGTCCCGTCTGCTGATAGAAGACTTAGAATTTAATCTTTCCGTAGGCTAAGCTGACACTTTCCGTCGGAATGCTACCTCCTTTGATTTTCTTTGCTTCATCTTTGGTCAGCTTCTTCTTGCCCTTAGACAGGTCTTTGACTTGAGTGCGCTTCTTCGTATTCTTTGGCGTATTCTTTGGCATGAAATGCTCCTTCTGGCTAACGAAAGTTGGTCGAGCGGCAATTGCGGGACGCCACTCTACCACACATCATACGACTGATTAGAGAGGATCGGATGGTGCCTTAACACTCTTGCACAACTGGAGAAACCGCTTAATACGGAACCAGTATCATATGTATGTTAATTGACAGCATGGTCTCAGGTAGTACAATGGCCGCCACCAAAGCACTGAAGTCATTCTCACCACAGTATCGCTGCAAAACAAGGAGGCAAATAATGGCAAAAAAGCCTTCCACAAAGCGCACCGAAGTCAAAGATATTCCAAAATCCAAGCGCGAATTGACCGGCAAGGATTTGCGAAAGGTCAAAGGTGGCCTTGCTGCACAAGAACTCAGTAGGGCCTCGGAGGATCAACCAACTGTGGACTATGGCAAGATTAAGTTGGACTACTGAGTACCTCTCAGGTCAGAACAAGCAGGATTTTCACCCGAAAAGAGAACTGTTTGTAATTCCGCCCAGCCCCCTACCACCACTCTATGCGGCCTGGATCGATCAGCTTCTCGCCGCCCCACTGCCTCAGGAATCTGATGCGACCTGCGAAGATTGTGCAATGTGCGCTGAAGGCGACTTCAAACGGACCCGCTCCGATGTTTTATTCAATCCTGAGACCAAATGCTGTACTTACATTCCTGATCTACCTAACTATTTGGTCGGCCGCATCCTCGCTGATCAGGATCCAACCTCAGCGGCGGGCCGCGCAACAGTGGAGGCACGGCTTCGTGCGGGCATTGCCGTCACGCCGATCGGTTTGGGCCAACCTCCCGGTTTCAAGGTGCTCTATGAGCACAGCAGGGAATCACTCTTCGGCCGAAGTAAAACCCTGCGTTGCCCGCATTACCTGGCAGACGAAGGTGGGCGCTGTGGCGTCTGGAAGCACCGAGCTTCGATCTGCGCGACCTGGTATTGCAAGTATGTAAGGGGCGAGGTCAGTTTGAATTTTTGGACTGCCATGCACCAACTGCTCTCGGCGGTCGAAAAGAGCTTGACGCGTTGGTGTGTGCTTGAATTAGACGTGGGAGCTGAGGCGCTAAAGCAGCTCTTTCCGGCGTCCGCCGCACTCCGCAGCAACGGTAGGATCGACGCGCTCTCTCTTGATGGTATTGCTGACGCGGCCGAAGCAAGAGAACTCTGGGGTCATTGGGCCGGACGTGAAAAGGAGTTTTACCTGGAGTGCAGCCGCCTCGTGGAGGCACTTGATTGGCGTACCGTCATGGCGATTGGAGGTCCGGAGCTAGGGATTTTTTCCAGTTTGGTTTGCGAAGGTTATCGCAAGGTCATGTCGGACGAAATTCCCAGTCGGCTCAAAGTTGGTTCATTTAATATGATCCAAACGGGGCAAGATTTCTATAGCATTTCGTCTTACAACGATTATGACCCAATCGATTTGCCCAGGTCGTTAATGACAATGCTGCCCTACTTTGATGGACGCCCGACTGCTGAAGTTCTTCAAGACGTTGCCGCAAAGGAAAACACCATTCTAAGCGACGATTTGATCCGTCGGTTGGTCGACTTTGGAGTCTTGATTCCGTTGGGAGAATCGGAATAGCAAACAGAAACTCTGAACTTGCACAGAAAGGAAAAATGCCAATGGCGACAACAAAGAAAAGCACAAAAGGAAAAAAGGTCAAGGTTAATAAGTTGAAAGTCGAAAAGGAGAAGGTGAGAGAACTGACGGATAAAGATTCGAAGCGAATCAGGGGAGGAGTCGCCGAGAAAAAACTAATTATCGTTGTTTAGTAACAATTGAGCTTATAAGAGGAGCTTTCCGCAGTCCTGATACCCAGCGAAAGAAAGATGGCTCAACCTCTTCTTGACTGATCTTCATTGGTCCAGGGTCTTTTGTGTACTCAATGCGCAGGTGTCCTCCGTCTGATGACGACGGAGGGACTCGACCGAAAATGAGAAGGGTAAGTTATATCGCTAGCAGTTTCCGTGGATTCGACGGAAACGAGCGGAGTCGTTCAAGTTAACAGTCAATGAGTTTGTGAAAGTAGATCGGAGTGAGTGGAATGCCGATGAGTTCTGCCAGCAGCGTACCAACCGACGGGCAGGAATCTGTGGACCTGGCTGAGCTCGGCAAGAGTTACACGCCGCCGGAAACCATGGACACCACGCCAGAGGTTTCGGACGTTATAGCCAACATGCCCTGGTGGGCGGCGCGCGGGCTGGTCTACATTATTGCCGGCTTCCTCGTGGCCGCTTTCGTCTGGTCCAGCCTGAGCATGGTTGACGTGGTTACAGAGTCGCGTGCCACACTGGTTCCGGAAGGCCATGTGAAGCCGGTGCAAGCGGCGGGCGCGGGCGTCGTCCAGAATGTATTTGTAAAAGAGGGCGATACGCTCGAACGGGGACAGGCCCTCGTGCAGTTGGATGCGACGGAGATACGCACACGGCTCGGGAAGCTGCGCGAGGAACTCGCGACGAACCAAACGCAATTGCGACAAGCGATGGCCAACCGTCCTTTTGCCGAGACGCTGGAACAGCAGAACCGCATCGCCCGCCTGCAAAGCGAAATCAGCGGTGCTGAACTCTCACTGCGGCACACGACCATCACAACTCCGGTCGACGGTGTCGTTACCGCACTTGACGTGCGTAGCCCAGGCGCGGTCCTGGAGGCCGGGCAGACCATCGCCAGTGTTGCGCCCGCGGGTGCGCGCCTCGTGGTCGAAGCGCAGGTCCCGAACAAAGACATAGCCTTTATCGAGAAAGGACTTCCGGTCAGGCTTAAGTTCGATGCGTTTCCTTTTCAAGACTACGGCACTCTTGACGGGACGGTCATTGAGGTCTCCCCCGACGCGCAAGTCGACAAGGAACTGGGCTCGTTCTACAAAGTGACCATTGCGCCGCGGAAGGCGGAAATCATGGCTAAGGGCAAGAGTATGCCGCTTCGACCCGGCCTCGCCGTCACTGCCGAAATCATCACTGAACGGAAGAGCATTCTGAGTCTGATCCTCGAGCCGTTTCGCAAATTAAAAGGTGAGATCAGCGGCGCGAAGTAAGTTCTTTCACGAGCTCAACAAGGATGAGCCGTCAGAAACCATTAATGTCACGTTTCTGTAGCTACGTGCCCCATTGCGGAGACTCGGGCAAGACGATCCACTAAGTTACACGAAATCTCCCTAAGTATTCGTGTCGGGTTCGTGTGATTTCGTGGATCGTCTTCTATGAAACTCGAAATATGACACTACCCAGAAACTGGAACACTGGCCAGGTTCACACGAGCGTTTAATAATGCCGAGCGGCGAGGTAGAATCAGAGCCCAAAATGGGTCCCCCCAAGGGCCTCCTGATATGGCTTCTCTGCGTAACTCAGTGCAGGACGCCGCAGGAGGGACGTTGCTTCTATCGGAACTGAGTGCAGGTAGATTTTCATGATGTGGAGCCTGGGTGAATACGTTGCACTTGTGGTCAACGGCGAAGAAATCAACTTTTACGAATTATTAAAACTTGCCAAGCTTAATGGCGAGTTGCAGTTCATTAAAGATGCCATTGACTCTGCTCTGATCCGGCAGTCGGCTGCCGAGCGCGGCCTTTCTGTTTCAGACGAAGAACTGCAGTATGCAGCGGATGATTTCCGCGCCACACGCGAATTGCACGACACTGCCGCGACCGAAGCCTGGCTCGCCTCGAATCATCTTTCTTTTGTGGACTGGGAGTCACTGCTCGAGCAGCAGATTGTTACACGCAAGCTGCGCGATGCTTTGACTGATGGTAGAGTTGATCAGCACTTCGCCGAACACGCGCTCTCCTTTGATGCCGCCGCCATCTCCCGGCTCGTTGCCAAGACCGAGGACATCGCAAAAGAATTGCGCGCCCAGCTAATTGAAGATGGGGCTGACTTTCACGCACTGGCCCGGCAACACTCTATCGATGAGGCAACGAAACACGCTGGCGGCTACGCTGGAAAAGTGAACCGTGCGGCTCTGCCAGCGGCTGTAGAGGCTGCGGTCTTCGGCGGCAAGCCCGGAAAAGTTATTGGCCCGGTCAAGACAGACGAGGGATGGGAGCTAATTAAGATCGAAAGCCTGCACCCGGCAACGCTCGACAACTCGCTTCGCGAGACGATCAAGTCGCAGCTCTTCGATGAATGGCTGAGCGATCGACGCAGCAAGGCGCGGGTCAAAGCGCCTCTGCTGGAAGACTCAATGGCGGTGGAGAACGAAGCGAAATCCGCGCTTGAAAAGCAAAGTTGAGAGAAGCTTTTCGAATTTCAACATGAATCGAACGTCCAAAATACACATCGGCATCTTCACACTGCTCGGGAGCATCATCACTGGTTGCACTGCCGGCAGCCGCACGCTCGAGGACGGTAATCGTTCTGCCGCCAATGCTTCTTCCAGCACCCGTCTCATCGCAGTTAACGTCTTCGAAGCACAGCCATCCAATAGTACAACGGCCGGCGACCTCCTGATTCCTGCAGCTCTCTCTGTCGAAAACACCGCGATCGTTCTTGCCGAACGTGAGGGTCGCATCACCAGACTCGGAGGACAGGAGGGTGCGCGCGTGGACAAGGGCGACGTGCTTGCCGAATTCAACGCTGACGATCAGCACAGTCAACTTCGGCAGGCCGAGCTCGAAGTTAGTCGCCTAAAGGTCGAAGAGCAGCAATACGAGGCGCTCGTAAAGCTTAACAAGAGCGAACTCGACCGCGAGCTCTTGCTCGCCAGGCAAAACATTTCGAGCAAAAGCGACGTCGAGCGCGCCGAGTACAAGCTCGATCAATCCAGGCACGAATATGAGAAGACGCAATTAGCCACTCAGAGCGGCCAGGCGCGCGTCGAGGCCGTTAAGATCGAGATCGCGAAGAGCACCGTTCGTGCTCCGATCCGTGGCATTGTTACGCGCCGCTACGTAACGCTCGGCACGAACGTTGCCCGGAACGACAAACTGTTTGAGGTCTCGCAGCTTTCGCCTCTCAAGGTAAAATTTCAGTTACCTCAAAGCGAGAAAGGCCGGCTCAATCCTGGCCAGATAGTTAATCTTTCGTCGGCCAACAGCGATGCATTGATCGCGAGCGCGCGAATCCGGCGCATTGATCCCCTGGCGGACGCAACCAGCAATACCCTCGGCTACCTTGCAGACGTCGTAAGCGGATCAGGTTTGATTCCAGGACTGGCAGTCAATGTTCATCTGCCGCGGGCCGCCGCCGTCCCGAGCTTTTGGATCCCACGCGCCGCTTTTGCCGCCAATGCAGAGTTGCAGAATGGCACGTTGAGTACGATCTGGGTTGTGGAGGGGGATAAAACCGCCACGCGGCTCGTTCAGGTGAGGACTGTCGAAGGCGATCAGGTCGAGATCGTCTCCGGTCTTAATGTCAACGAGCGCGTGATTCTGACTCCTTCCAAAGAATTGAAAGAAGGAGACGTTGTTGAAGTAAATAGTCCGCAGCGCTCACAGGCAATTTTTCTGTTCAGCCATTCCAGCGATTGCTGTGCAAACCAAAGTGTGAAATCAGCCGCGGATTAACGCGAATAAACGCGGATCTAAAATAAAAAGCGCAAACGGAGAAACTCATGTACAGCAGGCAGATCAGAAAACCCCTCACACGAATCTACTCTTCTTGCGTCCCTTCAGATCCGCGTTCATTCGCGTTAATCCGCGGCTGATTTTCAAACTGATGACCCGCTGCCGCAAATTGAATTCCTTTGACTCCCTTGACGGTTTGTTCCTTACGAACTCCTCAGACTCTGCGCGGCTGCCTCGATCGCTTCTGAAAGTTTAGCGACATTGCGTCCGCCGCCCTCCGCCAGATCAGTCTTGCCCCCACCGCGGCCATCGATAATCACGCAGACATTACGCATGAGCGCGTTCATGTCGCCGGGGGCGTCCGCGGAACGTGCAAAGACAAGCCGTGCTTTGTCCTGGTCGCGCGAGCTGAGCAGGGCAATTGTTTTGGGATTCGCTATCAGAGCCAGCGCCAGCCGCTTTAATGATTCGGCATCGCGGTTTTCAAAAACCTGCGCAATAACGGTTACATCCGAAGCGTCGGGCGAGACGCTTGCGCGCAGCTCATCAGCCTGGAGGCGAGCAGCAATCTCTTCGAGAGCACGAAGGCGACGCTGGAGTTCCTTATTTTCTTCAAGCAGGCGCTCTGTCAGAACAGTTGCGTCATCTCGGCCGGCGCTAAATAGGGCCGCGACACTGCGGGCAGTTTTGTTGGCACGACGATAGTCAGCCAGTGCGCGTCCTCCCGCCACAAACTCAATTCGTACCATGCCCTTTGCGCGTTCCCATGAACGGACCGCAATCATGCCGACCTCTCCGGTGCGGTAGGCGTGCGTGCCGCCACAGGGAGTGAGGTCAAACCCCTCGATTTCGATCAGCCGCAAGTCACCTTCGCGTGCCGGCTCCTTTCTCAACGGCAGCGCAGCGGCCTGTTGGGCCGTCACCTGTCTGATTGTCAACGCGCGGTCTTCCCAGATCACATTGTTCGCCAACTCGACAGCGCGCTCAACGATTTCCGAGGAGGGGTTGCCCAACTCCACGTCGATCTCGCAAGACTGATCCAGCACACGAAAGCTGTGAGTTGGCGCATTGAAGAGTGTGACGAAGGCCTGCGAGAGAATGTGCTGCCCGGTGTGTTGCTGAATATGGTCCAATCGGCGCGGCCAGTCGATGCGGCCATTCACGAAGGAACCCACTTCCAACACACGACCCTGAACGACGTGCAAAATCCCGTTCTCGCCATCATCGATACACTCTACTACCCGCGTGCCGTTCAGTGTGCCGGTGTCGCTGGGCTGGCCGCCGCCAGTAGGATAAAAGGCTGTGCGATCCAGCGTGACTGCAGTCCAGCTACTGACGCGCTCTGTCTTGTCAATGACGCGTGCCTCAAACTCGATTAGATGAGAGTCGGCGTAGTAGAGCCGTTCGGTTGGGGGCATAGGTATTGGTCTTGGATCTTAGGCTTTTGGTCTTGGTGTATGCTGAGTTAATAAACCAACCCCTGGGAAACATGCAAGCCCTGTTCGGCTCAGTCCTTAAGTTACCTTTATCCTTAAGATACCCTAAAGGGCTGCTCTGATTTTGGACCAGGCCTTTGAACATGAACTGTAGCCCGACTGACTGCATTCTTTGACACCCCCTTGCCGAAACGAACATAATCCGCGGCTGTTTGCCGTCAAAACGTTATGCTCAAGCTTTGGAGTCCTGCCTAAATGAATTCTAACTGCAAACGGCTCTTGTCGACGGCAATCCATCTTTCCTTGCTGCTTGTGTTGCTGGGCACGATTTCGACGGCACAGGAGCAGCCGCTTCGCTCGGTCACGTATCGCCTCTCAATGTTGCGGCCGGCGTCGCACTTGTTCGAAGTAACAATTGAAGTCGAGCTGCCGGAAAGCTCCAGCGTGCAGTGGCTCGACTTGCAGATGGCCAGATGGTCGCCTGGGCGCTACGCGGTGTTTGATTTCGCAAAAAATGTCCAGGAAGTTCGCGCGTCGGCAGGCATTTGTCCGTCGGGATCTCGATGTGACCAGGAAGTTCGTCCAGTAACGCGGATTGATGATCAAACCTGGCGTGTACCCACAATGAATCTTCACGCCTTCACCGTTAATTACAAGGTTTTCGGCAACGATTTGTCCGGCACTTTCTCTCAGTTGGACACGCGTCATGGAAACTTTAATGGCGGCTCAATCTTCATGTACATCGTGGGTCACAAAGCCGACCCGGTTAGGTTGCTGATTAACCCTCCGTCTGGCTGGCAAATTGTAAATGGCCGGATGGAGCGCCGAGGTCAGCGCGAGTGGCAGTTTCCAAACTGGGACATCATGATCGACACACCCACCGAGATTGCTCCGGACTGGACACAGAATGAGTTTCAGGTGGATGGGAAGAGGTATTACGTTATCGTTCATTCATTCGGCGATGAGGGAGGCAAGCGCACCGCACTAGTGAGCGACATCGAGAAGATTGTTCGCGCAGAGACCTCGATGTGGGGTCCGCCCGAGTATGACGCCTACACCTTTCTCATCCATTTTGCCGCGGACGATCGGTCCGGGGATGGTATGGAACATCTGACGTCGACGCAGATCATTCTGCCGGGGGCACTTGCAGATCCGGGCGTCTACGAAGAGACGTTAGGGACCGCAGCGCATGAGTTTTTTCATGTCTGGAACGTAAAGCGCTTGCGACCCCTCGCGTTTGGTCCGTGGGATTTCACGCGCCCCGCCAACACGCGTGAATTGTGGATCGCCGAGGGTCTGACTAATTACTATGGACATCTGATGATGCGGCGTGCGGGAATCTGGGATGACCTGGAGTTCCTGCGTCGTGAGAGCGAAACGATAAGCAACATCGAAAATGCCCCAGGAATCCGGCTGATGAGCGCCGAAGAAGCCTCTCTTTCCGCGCCCTTCATTGATGGCGCGCAACACGCTCAGCGTACCAATCTCGCAAACACTTCAATCAGTTATTATCCGGAGGGAGAATTGCTGGGCCTGGTTCTCGATCTCTTAATCCGGGGGAGAACTAATGGCAAAGCCTCGCTTGACGATGTAATGCGGCAAATGTATGAGGAGTTCTATTTGAAGAGCCCGAATGCAACCTACTACTTACGAGGGCGCGGCTACCAGACGGAGGATTTTCAGAAAATGGCAGAAGAAGTCGCTGGCTTTGACCTTGGCGATTTCTTTATGCGGTATGTGCAGGGGGTAGAAGTATTGCCTTACGATCAAGTCTTCGCTTATGTCGGATTGCGTCTAGTTCGCGAGCTGTCGCGTTCGCCTTACGATGCCGGCATTGCACTAGACTCGGAGAATCCTAGAAGTCTAACGATAGGAAATGTCCGTAACGGTTCACCTGCCGAGGATGCGGGGCTGCAACAGGGTGATGAGATCTTAACCCTGGGTGGAAGAAGCGTGACACGCGAGACCTGGCTAGGCGCACTAAATCGCTTCAAGCAAGGCAATCGCGTGCCGATTTCGGTGAAGAGAGATCGGCGGACAATTCGCGCCTCGTTATTACTTGGGCCAGCGGAGCGCTTTGAGTACCGTATTGAAGAAAAGAAGGACGCGACTGCCGATCAGAAAGCTTTGCGCGCGGCCTGGCTAGTGTCAGAGGTCAGAGGTCAGAGGTCAGAGGTCACAGGTCAGAGGTCAGAGGTCAGAGGTCAGAAGTCAGAAGTCAATCCCGTAGGGATAGAATGTTTATAGACCGTTGGTACCATAAGATGTCGTAAGCTCCGGAGGAGCGGAATGTATCGCTTCCGTCACACATCGGGAAGAACATTCGCTCCGCTGGAGCTGGCACCATATTGGGGTCGATGGTCTATAAACGTTAAATCCCCACGGGATTGACGTCTTTGACGTCTGGTCTCTGACTTCCGACTTCTGACTATAAACATTAAATCCCTACGGGATTGACCTCTGACTTCTGACCTCTGATCTCTGACTTCTGACCTCTGTCTTCTGACCTGCTAAGGAACTATTACTTCGATCGATTCGGACGCAATCTCAAACGTCATCGGCAACTCACCGATCAACTCACCATCCACCTGTACCGGAGCCTGGCCGGTGGCCCGCGCACGCGTTGCGCGTATAAAGCGAACACCTGTTTTGTCCGAGGGCACCCCGCTGCCAAGCGCGTAGGAAAGCAGATGGAGGTAGCGCAGACGGCTGTGAGATTCGATTATGCAGATCTCGAAATAAGGTAGGTCAATCCGAGCTCGAGGAGTGACCGAAAGATTCCCGCCATAACTTGCGGCCTTACCAATCGTTGCGAAGGTAGCCACATAGGTTTTTCCATCCACCTCCATCTCGAAAGGTACAGGCTGCCAATCCGCGAGATGGCTTAAGCCGGAAACCCAGAACGCTGCTTTTCCGAAGCGCTTTTTAAGTCGCGGATCAACTCGACGCACGACCGAGGCATCGAGGCCAATTCCAGCCATCAGCAGAAAATATCTCTTTGCGCCGCTCGTTTCATCTGTCGCACAGCCAACATGGATCTGCCTGGTCTTACCTCGCATGATCACTTCGGCGGCTCGCATACTATTGAGGGGTAAACGGAGTTCGCGGGCAAGCACGTTTGCGGTGCCGTGCGGCAGAATCGCGAGCCGCGTTTCTGAGCCAACCGACCCTTGCAGACCTTGCAGCGCTTCATTAATCGTGCCATCGCCTCCGGAGACGATCACCTCGCTGGCGCCATTGCGCGCCGCGGCGGCCGCGATCTGCGTTGCGTCGCCGGGTCCCGTGGTAGCAATTACTTCGACCGCGATACCATGCGACTTCAGCCGGGCGCATATCTCTTCAATGGCGGGAAGTCTGCGTGACGCATACCGGCCCGTTTTCGGATTTGAAATCAGGATAGCTTTGCGAGGTTTCATTTGCCTTCGTTAACCTGGCAAATCGAAGGCCGTGTCGGTGGGGTCTTCAACGCTGGCTTACCATAAGCGTAAATCTATAGATTGAATCGGACTGGTCGTTTTGAAAGCGACAAGCGTCGGATTAATACGCCGCCTATTAAATGTGGTGGATATGCAGGGGTGTGGCGGAGCGGGGGGTTGATGAGCGCGCCTCAAGTAAGAAAATGACGCAAGCCACGTCGCTGCCGAAAGCAACGCATCGAGCGCCACGGAAGGCAGTATCTGATCGCTGCTGCAGTTTAAGTCGCCTTTGTTAGGCTCGCACCCGAGCGGGTCGAAATACTACTGCCGGACAAAAGTATTGGTCGAGAGGATTCACGTGCCTCACTGTTTACATCCAAAGTCTGCACTTGAAAAACCTGCACAAGGCGGGGCGATTGTCCAGCAATTGCAAGAATCAGCATTCAAACAAGTGCCAGTGTGGCAGCGGGCATAGTCGGCTGTGGGGCAAATGTTCGAATTCAGAAGCCCGCCTTTGACTCGCTGCTGCTCGCGGCCAGTCAGATCCTTGACCGTTTCCCGGTTCAGCTTCAATTTGCCGACTTTGACGCGGCCCTTCTTCTCTTCTTTCTCGCTTGTACTCTTTTTCTTCGTCACCATGATTGATCTCCTTTCCGCACTGCGAAAGCGGAGCCGCAAGGTGCCCTTGTTATCAGACATGGTCTTAATCCAAGCTATTACCGTCGGAATCGGAGGCCATACCTTCAACTCATGGACATGCCAGCGCCGCTGTCGTCAGCGCTCCGGTGTTTGTCACGGTCAACTCGAAGCAGCCGCCGGCCGGCGATTTTAGGATAACGCCCTGACCATTCGCTTCCACGTAGACCTTACCTCCCACCACGTGCAGCTTGGTCTTGGGGGCGGAGACGCCGATGCCGACGTTGACGCCTGAACCGCCGCCGAGCACGAGACTGTTGCTCTGCGTGACGAGGGCGCCGTTTCCGATGGCCGTAGCGCTGTTTATGCCTGCGATGCCGTTGGCAAAAGCGCCGATAAAAGTGTTGCCGATCTCCGTTGTGTTGGACGTGCCGGAGGCAACACCAACGAAGGTGTTGTTGCTGCCGCTGGTATTGGCTGAACCTGCATCACTACCGAAGAAGACGTTGGCGCCGCCCGTCGTGTTGGCGAAGCCGGCTATCCTGCCGAAGAAGGCATTGTTGAAGCCCGTCGTGCTAACAAGCCCGGCGGCCTGTCCAAAAAAGGAATTGTTGCCGCCGGTAGTGTTATTTGCGCCGGCGGCCGTCCCGAAGAAAGCGTTACCCACGCCCGTAGTGTTGTCGGCGCCTGCGATCGACCCAAAGAAAGCGTTGTTATTTCCCGTTGTGTTGGATCCGCCTACGCCAAAGCCGAAGAATGAGTTGTTGAAGCCTGTGGTGTTACCTGAGCCTGTGTCCGCGCCGAAAAAGGCGTTAGCGCTGCCCGTGGTGTTGGATCCGCCTGCAAGTTCTCCGAAGAAGGAGTTGCTAAAGCCCGTTGTATTAGACTGGCCAGCTTCCCTGCCGAAGAAAGCGTTATCGTTGCCCGTGGTGTTATTCCTACCTGCAAACGAGCCAAAGAAGGAGTTGCCGAAACCTGTGGTATTAGCTTCGCCTGAGCTCCTTCCGAAGAATGAATTGCCGGAGCCGGTATTACTCGCACCTGCTTCCACTCCGGTAAACAAATTGTTCGTTCCCGCATTGCTCAAAATGCGGTTGCCGCCGAGATTGAATTGGGTCGCGGCGTTGAAAACGTTCGCCATGCCGGTGCCGCCGATGTTGAAGTTTGTCGCAGGCTGTTGGCTTGCTGTGTTTTGAATGTAGTGTGCGCTGCCGGCAGGAATGTCTGGAGCTAAGAGAGGCGAGGTCGTCCACGCGCTGCCATCGCTGCGCAGGAATTGGCCGGCCGCGCCTGGCGAGCTCAGCCCGGTGCCGCCTTTGGCAGTGGGAACGATGCCGAGAGAAATGTTTGGCGTCGTCGTGGGGTTCGTTACCGTGATTGGGCCGTTGGCGCTGACTTCGGTCACAGTGCCGCCGCCCTCACCGTCGTCGCCTTTCTGAGCGACAATGGTCCAGTCATCGCCCTCAACGGGTGTGACATTGATGTTATTTCGCTTCGCTGTCCACGACGAACCCAGATAGCTCACCGCATCATCTGTCACGTAATTGGTCGCCGCATCCCAGGCCCCTTGCCAATTCAAGCCCTTTGACCCTTGCGGCCCTGCCGGACCCTGTGGTCCAACAGCTCCTTGGAGACCTTGTGGACCCTGCGGGCCCGCTGGTCCCTGAGGTCCGGTTGCGCCGGTTGCTCCCGTCGCTCCAGTATCTCCTTTCGGCCCTTGTGGTCCCGTAGGTCCTTGCGGTCCTTGCGGGCCGGGTTCGCCTTGTGGACCTGGAGGGCCTTGTTGGCCTGCCGAACTCTTCAACTGAACATTCAACTGCGCCTCGTGGCTCGTCTGCGAATTCTCCTTGCTGTCGAATGTGATGTTCGCCACTGCGGGCGTCGTCGCGTCAACGGGGTGCGCGACGAGCGCGAGGCCGTTATTCGGCAGGCCATTGGTTCCCTGCCCGTCGTCGCCCAGCCACTGCCGGACGAGCGCGGTGATATCGATGACGAGGAACTTGCCCCGCTTGTCCTCCCCGATCTGTGTGGTGGTCGTTACGAGACCGCCGAGCGGCGGGGCGTTGTTTGCAGTGATCACGCCCTCGTCCCACGCGGCGGCGACCGCGTACATGTCGAGCTTGCCCCCCGTCATAATGTTGCCGATGTAAAGCTTGAGCGTGGCGCGCTCGACCACAGAGCCGGGCGTGTTGGCGGGTAGGGTGGAAGTGAGTTTGAACTTGAGATAGACGTTTCCCGCAGCGAAGACGTTGAGATTGGGGTTGGTGCCGAAGTTCGTGTCGGTGGATTTCGGCGCTGTGCTCGTGTTGGCGTCATCGGTCAAGGGCGACTGCGCAAACGAGACGTTCGGCAGCGCCAGCAAGACGATCAACGACAGCAGAGATGTCCACAGGAAGCTCCTTGCTTTCAGCCGCCGCTGCACGCTCCCGAACTGTTCGCAGATGAAAAGCGATTGGCGTTGAGATGACTCTTGGAGATTCATAATCTTTCCTCCACTGGGTCTACCGCAACTTAATTCAGTTGGTGACCTGACACACTTGCGGGCGAGAAATGTAGTGTGATCGGATCGCCGCTACTTCTTCACCCACCGACGGTAATGCCATGACTGACTTTCTGAGCAAAAATCTCTTACATACGGCAGTCACTCCGGCTCGCTCAGGAGCCAGGAGTCAGGAATCACTTTCCCGGTTGTCATCCAATTCTTGAATCTCGAAAGAGGAAGTTGTCGAACTCTCCGCGATATTACTGCCCGGCTCGAAATTGTTTCGGTATGCGTAATGGGTTGTCTTACGGCTCCCGTTCCAGCCGGCGCAAATAAAGGTTGGGCTGGCGACCGGATTAATCGGCAGTGTTGTGAATTGGATAAGGCCTTGCCTTTTTGGTGGGTCGGAGTAAACTCCTGCTACTAGCAGGCTAGAGTCACGAATTCGCTTCACCAATTGTCATCCAATTCTTGAAATCGAAAGAGGAAGTCGTCGAAGTTTCAGCGATATTACTGCTGGCTCTAGATCTTTTCCGCTGGCGGCGTGCGTATCCACTGAAAGGGAGTTTGTTATGTCGTACGCGTCCCGTGTGTTCTATGCGCTAGCTTTGAGTTTGAGCCTCATCAGCCTCGCTCGGGCGCAGTCTCAGTCATCATCTGCAGCTTTCAATTCAACTCAGTCGGCTGAAGTTGCGGTGCGCGGGGTGGTGGAGAAGTATTTCGCGCTTTATGCCAGCAAAGACCTTGACGGCCTGATGGAGCTGTGGAGTGCAAAATCTCCTGAGCTCGAGGCGCGCAGGAAATCCGCCTTGGAGCTTTTTGCCAGTAGCGAAAAGATCGCGCTGAAAAGCTTCGCTGTGCGCCAGGTTGGCGTGGCTGGCGATAAGGCGCGCGTGCGTGTCGAAGCTGACATGCAAGTGATCGAGGCGAAGACCGGCAAAGAAAAGGCCGGATTCGGGAAGCTACTTCGCACGTTTGAGTGCGTTAGAGAAGCCGACGGGTGGAAGGTGGTAGAAGAGCTTGCTACCTATGATGAACTAGCCAACGCTCTGATCACGGCCAGGACCGACGAGGAGCGCGCGGCGCTGCTCAGGGCTGAAACGGAACTGGTGACGCCGGAACTATCCCGAGCGCTTGGTAGCAGCAGCGACCGGCTGCGCAATGAGAAGCAGTACGCGCCGGCGCTCCTCGCTGCCCAACTTGCACTCAAACTGGCTGAACAACTGAATGACCGGGCTGGTCAGGGGCTTGCCTGGGAACTGATCGGCAGGGTCTACGGAGCGCAGCGAGATTACCACCGCGGGCTGGAACATTATCAGCGGGCCCTGGCTTTGTTTGAAGGACTGGGAGATAAGCAAATGGCCTCCAGTCTGCTGGGGCGCATAGCGAGTAGTTATTACTACATGGAAAATTACCCCGCCGCGCTGGAAACTAATCAGAAGCGGTTGAAGCTCAAGGAAGAGTTGAATGATAAGTATTGGATCGTCTCAACGCTGGATGACATCGCCAGTATTCACCAGAGCATGGGAAATTTTTCCGCGGCCATGGCGGCAGTGCGCCGCGCCATTCCGCTTTATGAAGAGCTAAATGATGACGGCGGAGTCGCACGCATGCTGATCTTGCTCGGCAATATCCAACTCCAGCAGAGCGATTACCAACAGGCGATCGCTAACTATCAAAAAAGCAGGGCGATTTTTGCAAAGAATGGCGACGCGATCGGCCCCGGATTGGCCACGCTCCAGATCGGCGATGCTTACAGCGGGCTCGGTGATTACAGCCGAGCGCTCGATGCTTATAAGGAAGCGCTGGGGTCCTTCACAAAGCATCAGAGTCTACATCGCATGGCGCAGGCGTTTTACAGCATCGGCACCGTCTACTCCACGCTGACCGACTACGAGCAGGCGCGCGACTATTTTCAGCGCAGCCTGCTGCTTTACGAGCAGGCCAAGCGACCCGTCGGGCGCGCCGAGGCGCTCAATGCGCTTGGCAACAGTTATCGGCTGCAGGGAAACTACGCGCGCGCGCTCGAATACCTGCGCGAGGGCTTGAAACTCCTGGAAGAGTCGGGGCGTAAATTTGGCCTGGCCGGGGCGTTCACGGAGATGGGCGATCTTTACTTACAGCAAGGGGATGAAATGCTGGCGCTGGAGTTTTATCAGCGGAGTCAGACCCTCTTTGAAGAGCTTGGCAGCAAAGACAATCTCGCGGCGCTTATTAGCCGTCGCGGGACGCTGCAACAGCGCCGCGGAAATTATGAGCAGGCGCTGCGTGCTTATGAGCAGAGCCTGACTTTATACCAGGCGACTGGCAACAAGCACGGCATCGCCGAAGTGCTCGCGAGCATCGCGGATAGTTATCTTTTGCTGAAGCAGCCGGAACGCGCACTGGCGCCTTACCGTGAGAGCCAGGCGCTGTTTGCAGAGATTGGGAACAAGAATGGCGTCGCCTTGGCGATGACAGGTCTTGCCCGCGTGGAAAATGTGCGAGGTGAGCACGCCCGAGCCTTGTCCCTCGCAGAACCAGCAGCCGCGCTGGCGGAGCAGAGTGGCAATTCGGAGTTGCTCTGGCAAATCAACGAAGTGATCGGGAACGCACAGTTGGGCCTGCGGCAAACGGCGCAGGCCAGACAAGGCTTCGAGCAGGCCGTGTCGTCCATTGAACTCCTGCGCTCCCGTGCCGCAGGCGGCGAGTTGGCCCGGCGCTACTTCCTCGAGCACAGGCTTGCGCCATACTACTCCCTGATCACGCTATGGGCTGAACAGGACAGGCCAGGGGAAGCCCTCACTTGGGCGGAGCGATCAAAAGCCCGCGTGCTGCTTGATGCGTTACAAAGCGGGCGAGTTAATGTGTTTCGTGCCATGACTGCCGATGAACAACAAGAGGAGCGCAAGCTGCGCGCGGAAACCATTTCCCTCAACACTCAAGTGACCCGTGCGAGCCAAACAGAAAAATCGGATCAGGCCAGAGTCAATGAACTGAAATCACTCCGGGAAAAAGCGCGTCTCAACTATGAAGCCTTTCAGTCTTCGCTTTACGCCGCGCATCCTGAATTGAGAACGCAACGCGGCGAGGCTCCGGTGGTCAAAGCCGAAGAAATCGCAGCGCTGCTTCCCAATGCTGAAAGCGCATTGCTGGAATACGTCGTGACGGATGATGTGACTTACCTGTTTGCCATTACCAAAGCGCTGTCGGGAAAATCGGAAGCCGAGGTGCAGGTCTTCACCATACCGATCAAACGAGCTGAACTGGCGCAGCAGACCGAAAGCTTTCGCGAGCGGCTTGCAGCGCGCGATCTTGGCTTCCGCGCTTCGGCGATCAAACTCTACCAACTGCTGCTCAAGCCGGCGCAGGCTCAGTTGAAAGGCAAGTCTAATCTCATCATCGTGCCCGATGACAAGCTATGGGACCTGCCGTTTCAAGCGTTGCTTGTCGGTGCGAACCGGTTCCTCATTGAAAACGCCGCCATTGCTTATGCCCCATCGCTGACAGTGCTGCGTGAGATGGCGCGGCGAAAGGATCAGCAAGCAGATGCGGCTTCCGCCACCTTGCTGGCGCTGGGCAATCCGCTGGTGGGCAAAGAGACCATTGAACGCGCGACGCTGGCGCTGCGCGATGAAAAGCTGGACCCGTTGCCCGAGGCCGAGCAAGAGGTTCGAGCGTTGGGGCAGTTGTACGGCTCCCCGCGCAGCAAGGTCTACGTTGGCCCAGAGGCCCGCGAAGATCGCGTCAAGGCTGAAGCCGGCCAAGCAAGAATTCTTCACTTCGCCACACACGGGATACTGAACAACGCCGCGCCGCTTTATTCACACCTGGTGCTGGCGCAGGGCGACAAAAACGAAGATGGCCTCTTGGAGGCGTGGGAACTGATGGAGCTTGATTTGAAAGCCGATCTGGCGGTGCTTTCGGCCTGCGAAACGGCACGCGGGCGGTATGGCGCTGGTGAAGGGATGATTGGGTTAACGTGGGCGTTGTTCGTCGCCGGAGTTCCGACAACCGTGGTCAGTCAGTGGCAAGTTGAATCTGCCAGCACGCGCGATCTGATGGTGAGCTTTCATCGCGGCCTCAGTTCGCCGGCTGGATCGGCGAAGGCGAAAGCGTCAGGAGCTGAAGCCTTGCGTCAGGCAGCGCTGAAAGTGATGAAAAATCCCGCAACGAGCCATCCATTTTACTGGGCAGGATTTGTGCTAGTGGGCGATGGCAAATGAATGCTGCTACTCGCAAAGAGTCTCTCACGGCAATCTCAACATCGCTCTTGCGCATCACATACCCGCGCTTATCTCGCTGGTAGCAGTCAACCGGTAATAAACCAATTACTTTGGTGCTGGACGATGAAAAACTTTGGCCTCTCATCGCTAGTGCTCATCAGCTTAATCCTCGCCCAAGTCGTCGTAGTCAATAGTCAAACACCGACTGCTTCACCGGCGCCTAAATCGCAGCCAACTCCGCCGGTGGCCGAGACCCAGGAGCCGGTTAAGGTTTTCACGGAAGAAGTGGTGATCCCGCTTTTTGTTTTTGACTCGAATGGGCGCTTTGATCCTACCCTGGAGGCAAACGACTTGCTCGTGTTCGAAGATAACGTGTTGCAGGAGATCAGAAGCGTACGCCGCGAGCCATCCAGCGTTCTGCTACTGTTGGACACTGCCGGCGAGAAGAACCCAGCAATGAAGACCAGCACTACTCGTGAAATCGCCACTGCACTGGTTGCCAACTTACGAGCAGAAGATCGTCTGGCCGCAATTCAGTTTGGTGGCGACGTGCAGGTAATTCAGAGATGGACAACTGACAGGGGAAAGATCGTGCACGCGCTCAAGACCAAATTGCTGTCCGCCAGGCGATCTCAGCTCATGAATGGCCTGCTTGCGGCTTCGGCCCAACTCAAACAGGTACCGGCAGGAAGCAGACATGTTGTGCTTATCACCGATGGGGTGGAGTCCTCGGAAGACAAAGCAGGACTAGCGCAAGCTGTCAGGGAACTATTAAGCACAAATGCCACGGTCCACGTGATCAGCTACACCAGCATTGGACGCGAGACTATTGAGCGTAAGAACCCTCTGGTGTTGGTAACAAACGAAAAAAGAAAGAGCGCACAGGACATTGCGAATGAGATCTTGTACCCCAACGAACCATGGGAGGAAATACGACGGCGAAAGATTTACGTCATTGTAGATACCGACATAGCAATGCGGCGACAGCGAAACAAGTACAAAGAGGCGACGAAGCAAAGCGAACAGTGGCTTGGTGCTCTGACCGATGAGACCGGAGGGCAAATGATATTGGCTTCGTCAGCAGATGAAATGATTAGGCAGGGAGGGTTGGTGGCGCGTGAGATCGACGCGCAATATTTGGTTGCTTATCGGCCCAAGCGTCCGCTGGCGCTGGCGGCAGAGGCAGAGTATCGGAACATCAAAGTAGTGTCCCGCCGCGGTGGTTTAAACCTTCACGCTCGCAAAGGCTATGTGGCAAAATCACAAAAGAACTAGAGTCAGGAGTTCCACTTCACCAGTTGTCATTCAATTCTTGAATCTCAAAAGAGGAAGTTGTCGAACTTTCCGCATGTCGGCGATGGCTGTTTATCATCACAAAGTGGCTACACATTGATGGGCGGACGCAAAGAGGCTTCACCCCGTTAGGGGTGACATGTTTATAGACCAAGGGCCACCGAATCCTCCCCCTCCGTTCGGGAGGGGCGGGTCCTCAACAGGAATGCGTATTCGTCAAAGAAGCATTCCCGCTCCTCCGAACGGAGCTTGGGTAGCGCGAACTTCTGAGCTATATACGTCTCCCTCTTACGGAGTTGAGAAAATTCGTCGGACATCAGCGGGCGTAAGCTCGCCGCGCTTGCGCAAGATCATTCACTTTCGCCATCAAGGATGCAGAATTTGGCCTGCGGCCGCGGAGGTCGGAATTGCTGCCCTTTAACACGTCGTTCCTGCCGCCGCTACGAATTAATCGTCTTTCTTTTCTAATCGCCTGCTCGACTGTTCCTGGGTCTCATTATTCCCTATGCCGGCAAGAGCAAGCCGATCAATATCGCGATGATCGCGATCACTACCAATCCAGCCCCCTTAAAGGTGTGTGTTCCCAGCGTAATCGCCACTCCTGTCGTGGAACCTTCTACCTCCGCGACAATGGTTACCGGCATCCCTACCATTGCAGGATCGCGAGCCGCAGTGATCTCTCCTTCAAGCGTGTAGACGTTACCGTGTTTCGCCGTGGAGTTGATCTTGAAGTGTGAGTTAAATTCTGGGTGAACGTCGTCGCCGAAAGTACCCAGGCCGGTTCCTCCCAATCGTACCGCGATATCGAAGGTCAGCCGCAACTCTGCGAGGATCCCCGGCAATTCGGGGTTCCACGCCATGCCATGCGCGTAAAAAACCTTTTGCGTGTCCTCCGGCGCTCCTGCTGCTACGGAAGGAATCGACGCAGCAACAAGCGCCGCGCTACCAACTTTCAGGAAATTCCTTCTGTTGTTCAGGTTTTCCTCTTTGCTGCTTTGATTGTCGCAGATTGTTGTTTCAACGGGCTTGTCTTTCGCTCGTCGATCCGCATTACGATCGAGATTGCTTCCTTTCATAACGTCTCCTTTCTTCACGTTGAATGTTTCAAGTCGCGCGCGAAGTTTGCCGGTTGCGGTATTTTCCGCGGAACTCGAGCGACCGCGGATCGTACGTGGGGCGGCGACAATAAAATCAAGAGTGTGCCTGATGTTACGCCGGGCAGGTATAACTTCCATCGCAAGTTGGGGCACAACTATTAGCACTAGCTTGTCGTGGCCTTGCTCCGCCCTGTACCTTTTTGGCCTCGGCGTCGGCTAAATCTTTGACCGTCTCCTTGTTGAGATTCAGCTTGCCGACTTTGACCTTTCCCTTCGTCTCTTCTCTCTCGCGGATGCCTTTTCTCTTCGTGACCATCGTCGTCCTCCTTACTCTTTCTCAGCCGCCGGCATGTTATGACCTGCAGGCGCTTCTTCAGCGTGGTTTTGGCCTTATTTTTAGTGGGTCGGAGTAAACTCTGCTCAGGTAGCGGTCCGAGTCAGGGATTCACTTTCCCAGTATTCATTTTTTGGATTCTCGAAAGAGAAAGTTGTCGAACATTCCGCGATATTACTGCCGGCTTGAAGTTTTTTCGGTGGGCGCCCATCTAATCGCGATCAATCGCGTAGCCTTCCTCGCCGTTTTGCCGTCGCGTTGAAAGCTAATTGAACGCCAGCTTCGGCATGAGACCCCAGACACCATTGACCTGGGATCCATTCAAGCATTTCTATCTACAAGCTTGGACAATGGTACATGTCCCCAGCAACTTAGTGTCATCCCCACCTCGGGGAATTAAACCACCCTTGACCTTTTTTTTCTGGTCGCTGGTTAAATCCTTGACAGTCTCCTTGTTGAGCTTCAACTTGCCGACCTTGACCCCTTTTTTCTCGCCTGTCTTGTTTCTTGTAACCATTGATTCAGCTCCTTTCAAATGATGTCATGGCGCCTTAACGACGCTCAACTGTTGTGCTCCTTTTCTTTCGCAGGCGCCGGCATGTCTTTGACTTGGATGCTCTTTCATCGTGGTCTTGGTTTTGGCCGTTGCCTTTTGAGTGGGTCGGGTATGCCCGGCTCACATGACAGCAGAGTCAGGGATTTACCTTCCCACCCATCCTTAAATTTTTGAATGTCTGAAGAGGAAGTTGTCGAACTTTCGGCGATATTACTGCCGGTTGAAATTTTTCACTCGATCAAGCATCGGCGCTGTTCGCCGAGACCTCGACAAAGTTCGTGGGACATCAGCGTCGTAATCTCTGAACCTGACTCAGTAGCTTCCGCACAAGCTCCGAATCCGGGTTGGATTTTTGCAGCGCGCGAAATTCTTGTTCGGCTTCATTCAGCAGCCCAGCTTGCGCATACAACAATCCCAGCGTCAGGTGCGATGAGGCGTAGGCTCGCTGCGCTTGCGCAAGCTCATTCACTTTTGCCTGATCAAGAATGCGGAATTTCGCCTGCGGCGCCGGCGGACGCGGAGATCCGAATTCCTGCCCGTCTTTGATGGCCTTCACTTGCCAGGAATAAATTCCTCC
>WNGE01005089.1_pt1 | contig 22387 bp, 15 predicted proteins | sample 5400651 | NCBI WGS metagenome assembly WNGE01 (sample SAMN13153370, study PRJNA577476) | soil metagenome | isolation source: 60 cm soil or saprolite under grassland replicate 2 | place: USA:California | collected 2016-06-15 | reverse complement strand
CGGCGGGTTTGCTACGGTTTGCGCGTCATAAGCCGCTCTGGGGAATGGCCGCCGCCGCAATGTTATTGGTCTCTACTGTCACTATCGCGCTGTGGCCGCGCGAGCAGAGGGGGAAGGTCGACAACGCGACGGCCGATGTGATCAGGCGCCCCACATCGCAAAGCCCGCCGGGCAAATCGCCGGAAGCGTTGAGCGAGCCACAACAGGCAAGCGGAACTCTTTCGTCTCCAGTCGCTCGATCGGCTGTCACGCGCGGCCGGCGCCGTACGCCCCGAGTAAAAGAGGGCGCTGACAATGCCGGAGAACTTTTCCCGTTAACATTTGTAGCGAAGTCCGGTTCGGAGGAGTTTGTCCAGACAGTGCGCATTGAAATCTCACGCTCGATGCTTCTGTCGATGGGATTGCCGGTCAATATTGATCGCGGCGAGGGGCTGATCAAAGCCGATATAATAATTGGCGAGGATGGCGTGGCGCGCGCAGTGCGCATCTTAAGTAATTGAAACGGGGGTGGACGAAATGCGAAACATCTGGAGAGTATTCACGGCCGTTGTGGCGTTATTGGTCGGCGCCGCGCTCGTCAACGCGCAATCAAGCGGTCGCCCAAACGAAGGCGCCCGCGGCTCTGACCGGCCTCCCCCTGAAGCGCCACGCCCACGAGAGCCGCACTCGGCCGGCGCTCCCGAACTGAGGCCCGGCGCTCCCGAGCCGGGCTTGCGATTCATCTCATCCGAGATGAGCTACAGTGGGAAGGTGGTGAAGCGCGTACCCTATTCGGCGGAGACGCTCACAGAAAATACGCAAATCCTGAACAACGGCACAAGGTTGACGCGCCGGATGACCGGAATGGTTTATCGCGACGACGAAGGTCGTACGCGGCGCGAGATGTCGGCGTCCACTGCCGGCCCGTTCGCCACCAGCGGTGACACGCAGCATCTGATCTTCATCAACGATCCGGTAGCGGGCATTTCATCTACGATCATACCGGACAGCGACACGGCGCTCACGAAAACATTACCTGCCCCCAGTAACGATGAGCCTCCGGAGAAGGAAGTTTCTTCGGACGGCGGTCTAACTGAATCCCTCGGCAAAGAAGTGATCGAAGGATTCGTGGCCGAAGGGACGCGCACGACAATTTTGATCCCGCCGGGCAGGATCGGCAACGACAAAGCCATTGAGATCGTACACGAACGCTGGTACTCGCCGGAACTGCATGCGATCCTGCTAAGCAAACACAGTGATCCGCGCTGGGGCGAGACGGTTTATAGACTGCGCAATATCAACCGCGGCGCGCCTGATAGCTCCCTCTTCAGCTTGCCTGCTCATTCTACGCTTAAAGGAAAAAAGACGCGGCCGAGACAATAGAGTAATTTCGGTCTGCCTATCGCAAGAGTAATTTCGGTCCACCTGTCGCAACCCCGTTGAGGTAGGCGGACGTGTGTCTTCGGAGGATTTTAAAATGAAAATATATTTGTCCGCTATGGCGCAAGATGCGGCGTCAACAGCCTCCGCGGCTCGCACACGTTACCTGTCCGAGGTAGGACTGGTCCCCTCGTCGCGTGAGGTCGCCGTCGAAGAGTTCGTCAACTATCACCGCCATGAAATTGGGCGCCCCAAGGCCGGCGAGGCCGTAGCCCTGGATTTGCGCTGGGGAAATGATCGGGCTTTTGGCGCGGGCTACGAAGCGGTCTTGCAGGTCGGGTTCAGCACAGCCCTGGCGAACGACAGGCAAGATTTGCGCCCCATAAATCTGGCCCTGGTGATTGATAAGAGCGGGTCGATGGCGGATTCGGATAAGATGTCCAGAGTTAAATCGGCTCTTGTGGCCCTGGTCTCCCGACTCCGCGATGTGGATGCGATCTCCATCGTCGTCTTCGACTCAGACGCGCAAGTGCTATTGCCGGCGTGTAGAGCGATAGATCGAGGAATGATCAAGCAATTAATCCAAAGGATTGAGCCCGGCGGCTCCACCAATATTCACGCCGGTCTGATGCTGGGGTATCAGGAAGCTCGCAAGAATTACCGGAGGGATGCGACAAATCGAGTAATTCTTTTGACCGACGGAATCGCCAATCGAGGCGAGACTGCCCCTGAGAAGATCGCGCAGGATTCTCAGCGGTTCAATGACGAAGGCATTGATCTTGCCACTATCGGCGTCGGCCTGGACCTGAATAAGGATCTACTCCGCCAACTTGCCCAGAGCGGGCGCGGGCTGTTCCATTTCGTGGCGGGCGCCCAAGACATAGAGAAGGTGTTCATCGACGAACTCCAGAGCCTGATCTCGCCCGTAGCCTATGAGCCGAACGTGGAGATCGACTACGATCCGGACCTGGAGTTGATGCGGATCTACGGCTATCAGCCGGAGTTACGAAAAAGCGGGGTGACTCTTAAACTGGATAACATGAATCATGGCCTGACCGAGGTAGTTTTACTTCGCTTCCGGCTTGCGGAAAGGGGAGTGATGCCTTCGCGGCTGCCAGTAAAGGTCCGCTTAAGCTACTATGACGTGGAGCGGAAGAAGCAAATCATAAAGACACAGGAGTCGTTTCTGACGGCGTCAAACGGCCTGTCTGGCGACATGCTGAAAGACCCCGAAGTGGCCAAGAACTATAGCATCGCACAGCTTGCGCAGGCGATTCGCGACATGGCCGAAGCGTGTGAAGCGCGACGCTATCAGAAGGCGGAGAATCTGCTTACAAACGCGAGTGACGAAACATACCGGCGTTACCCAAATCTGGAAGATAGAGATATCACAAGAACGTTGTCGATTGCTAAAAGGTATCGAGACAATCTCAAGCAATATAATCAGCAATGGACTCCTTTGAGCGACAGGTGATCCTGTCGCGCCATGCGCCCAAAGCGACCGAACACGACGTTGTTGCGCGCCTCAAGGAGGGGCAGGGGATCAAAGAGTCACATCTTGCGCCTTCGACCCTTTGATCCTTTGTCCCTTTGTGGCGCCCTTGGTTTTCTCTGTCACAAATCCTTCAAGTCAAGGAACTGCGTTTTGTTTGCTTCCGTCAAAATCTCTTCCCTATGTTCATTGAGTCGAGGCGCGAGTCGCCGGACGTCGCCCGGGGTGCGCGAGAATCGCACGGGGATTCCGATGGTTCGCACTTCGCCTTCCGAAGGGTGTTCTTCGCGCTGAAAAAATCCGAGCGCCTGCAAGTGTTCGTCATCGAGGAGGTCTTCGGGAGATAGGACGGGCGTCATCGGAAGATCGGCGGCTCGGAGCAGCTCTACCCATTCCGCCGTAGCTCGTTCGGCGACGATATCGGCCAACAGGCCGTACAACTCATCGATCTTCCGGCTTCGCAACGCCGGGTCGGTCACGCGCGGATCGGCGGCCAACTCAGGTCTGCCAGCGGCCTCGAAGAAGCGCGTCCACTGCTCGGCGGTGTAGGGGAGCAAACCAATATAGCCGTCCTTCGTTCGATAAGGCTTGCGATGTTTCGACAAGACGCGTTCGTATCCCATGCTCTCCGACGCCGGGCAGAAAGTCTCGCCCGCCAGGTGTTCGATCAGTGTGAACGAGACCATCGTTTCGAACATCGGGACTTCAATCGCCTGGCCGCGCCCCGAACGCTCGCGCTCGTAGAGCGCCATGGCGACCGCGTAAGCGATGACGCAGCCGATGGTCTTGTCGGCGAAGATGGTGTTGACGTATCGCGGGCCGTTCGGGTCGTTCTCTCCCTGCAATGACGCCATTCCGCACATCGCCTGAATGACGTCGTCGAATGCGGGCCGCCCCGCGTAAGGGCCTTCTTCCGAAAATCCATACGCGCCACAATAGATCAATCGCGGATTGCGTTCGCGTAGACTCTCGTAATCGAGGCCGAGCCTGCGCATCGCCTGCGGCCGCACAGTCGTCACGAAGACGTCCGCGCCGGTGAGCAGATCGAGCAACATTTGTCGCTCGTCGTCGCGCTTCAGATCGAGCTCGACGCTGCGCTTGTTGCGGTTCAGATTAAGAAACGCCGCGCTCATTCCGCGGTTGCGGAACGGCGTGAGGTGGCGGCAGACGTCGCCTCCCGGCGGTTCGACCTTGATCACGTCCGCGCCCATGTCGCCCAGAATCTGGGTCGCATACGGCCCCATCACAACCGAGGTCATATCGATGACGCGGACGCCTGTCAGCGGGCCCGGCATAATTTAATCCTCTCCTACATATGTATAGGGACTGTTAGCCACAGAAAACACAGAGAACACAGAGAAATCATTATGTCCTCTGTGTTCTCTGTGTTCTCTGTGGCTAATTATCCATATGAAAACTGATATAAATCATGAGCAGGCGACCATCATAACAAATCATGCCGAAATTTTCGGGAACCATTTATCAGTTTTCGCCCTATCACGCATGACAACCATAAGAAATCCGGGTATGAACGCATTCGACACTTGTAGTGACGAGACACTGTTGCGGATGGCGATGGCTGGGGACGAAGAGGCTTTCACCCGGCTTTACAGGCGCTTGCGCGGCGTCGTCTATCGGTTCGCGCGGCAGATGAGCGGGTCGTCGAGCGTCGCGGAGGACGTGACCCAGGAAGTCTTTCTGGTTCTTTTGCGCAGAGCGGAGCTTTATGATTCGCGGCGTGGATCGCTTTCAACATATTTGTTGGGGATCGCTCGAAATGAAATCCTGCGCCGGCTGGACCGCGACCGCGCCTACGTTACGCTGGCCGAAGAAGACGCCTCGCCGGATAAAGACCCGGATGAGAACCTGATTGTTAAAAGCGACCCGTTGGGAAACCTGATGCGCGATGAAGAGATCGAATCGGTTCGCCAGGCTGTGCTGGGGCTGCCACTACATTATCGGGAGGTCGTCGTGTTGTGCGAGTTGGAAGAAATGAGTTACGGCGAGGCCGCGGCGTCGCTCGGCTGCGCCGTCGGCACGGTCAGATCGAGGTTGCATCGGGCGCGCGCCTTGCTCAAGCAACGGCTGCGCGGGTACGAGGCCGGCGATCGGAATGAGCCTCGGATCAATCGAGCCAGTTGTCTTGGATGAATTATGACCTGCAGTGATTTTGAAACGATCATCATTGAGATCGCGCGCGACCGTTTGATGGACGCCGCGACGCGCGAGCGCGGGCTGGAGCACATTCGGAGGTGTACGCCCTGCGCGACGCTCCTGGTCGAGGAACGGGCGCTCAGCCGCGATCTGCGGGCGCTTTCCGCACGATGCGCCGCCGAGGAGATACCGGAGCGCATTGAAGCCGCTTTGCTGGCCGCCTTCCGCCAGGCGCCGGCGCAGACGCGCAGGTCTGCCCCTACGATTGTCGCGCCGCGACGACGCCGTTGGCTGCTGGCCGTGGCCGCGCTCGCTTTGCTCACATTCGGTATTTCGCTGGCGGCATGGATCGCGTCGTCTCACAAGGGAGGGGCGCCGGCGATTGGTACGACTGGCGGCGGGGCGCCTCCAACCAGCGTCCCCGCGCCGCATGAAAAATCCGACCAGACACGCCCGCAGGTCGCCGAGATTCTGCCCCCCGATCGACGCATTCCGGCTCCGAGGTCGGAGAGGCGTCAGAAGCGATCGGCGAACGTCAATCGCCTATCCGCAAGTAATGACGCCCCGCGCGAATTCGTCACACCGTTTTTCTCCGTTATGCAAGGCGGCGAACTGATCCCGTTTGAGGGCGGACAACTCGTTCGCGTCAGGATGCCGCGTTCCAACCTCATCCCGTTGGGGATTCCGCTCGATCAGGAACGCGCGAGTGAAACGATTAAGGCCGATGTGCTCCTCAGCAATGATGGGCTGGCGCGCGCAATCCGGCTAGTCTATTAACCGATAAGGAAGGAGATTATGAGAAGGAAGAAGCAGTTTTTGATGGCGGCGCTCTGCGCATTCTCGATGATCATCAATAGCGTGGCGGTCGTCGCGCAGAGCAAGGATAAAAAGCAAGAACCGAAATCGACTACCCAGCAGGCGCCGGAGCCTCCGACCTTCGACTTCTTGATCGGCGCGCCGCCGCCGGAACGCAATTTTCTTTTCGGCTTTGGCGCCTCCGCTCAGGATGTCGCACATGCCGCGCCGCAGGTCGAATTCATCAGTCATGAGTTCAACTTCGACGGCAAAGTGGTCAAAGACGCGCCCTATTCGGCGGACGCCGTCACCGAAACTATCCAGACGCTGGGCGACGGCAATCGGATCGTTCGGAACTCCTCGTCCAAGATTTATCGCGACAGCGCGGGACGCACGCGCCGCGAACAGGCGATGAAGGTGGTCGGGCCGTGGGCGGTCTCCGGAGAGGCGCCGCTCATGATCACCATCAATGACCCGGTCTCCGGCGTTTATTACAACCTCAATTCGAGCTCAAAGACAGCTCACAAAATGACGGCGTTTCGCATGGGCGACATGAGCGAAGATAGTAAGGCGGGCGCGGAATTGAGGGCTAAAATGAAGGATAAGCTGAAATGGAAGGCGGCCAATGGCGCCGAGGCTGGCGTCAACACCGGCGTTGTCAATGAGGTCGTCATTAGGGGGGGGGCCAACACCGGTGATCTTACAATTACTCGAAGCGGAATGAGCGCCGGCCCAGCCCCTGGCGCCGTCGTTAGCGCCGTCGCGGCGGGCGTTCCGATGACGGTGGGGGGCGGAGTTGTCGCCTGGCCCGGTGATGCGGAGGTCAATCAGGAATCGTTGGGCGCGCAGTCGATCGAGGGAGTAATGGCCGAAGGCACGCGCCTCACCCTCACTATCCCCGCCGGCAAGATCGGCAATGAGCGCCCGATCGTGACGGTCAACGAGCGATGGTATTCGCAGGAACTGCAAACGGTCGTGTTAACCAAAAACAGCGATCCGCGCATGGGCGAAACTACTTACCGGCTGACCAATATAAATCGCAGCGAACCCGATCCGTCGCTTTTCCAGGTCCCCGCTGATTACACCGTCGATGAGGGTGGCGGTACCAGACTCTCATTTCCTGAGCCGCTCAGGAAATTGGAGATGGAAAAGAAATTGGAGATGGAAAGAAGAACAAAAAGACCGAACGAAAATTGACGGCGCACGGCCTTAGTCAGCCACTGCGGAGAACGCGGGACACGCGAAAGAGGATCGAGGATCGAGGATCGAGGATCGCGTCATCACACACACGGCGATCTTCAATCTTCAATCCTCCATCTTCGATCCTCTTTCGCGTTTTTGCCTTATTGAAGAAAAATTCTACCTCGCGCGGCCCACGTCTTCTCTTGATGGTCTACAAGAAGAAAAGTATCTTCCCTCCAGAACATCTGTAGGAGCCTGCGGCGTCGCGTGGCGGCTCCTTGAAGGAATGAGAATCGCCCCTGGGTACGCATCGCTTCCAGCGTGCAGTCTTGAGTGGAAGACCCATCGGAGGCCCGCCGCGCGCCCGGGGCCCGATGCGCACGAGCGCAAACAATAATTACTCAACCAATTTTGATCTATTTGCCAAGTCTGACGCCGGATTGATCTGCTTTCGATGGTAACTTACCATCGGCGATTTTTCGCATGCGTATTTAATCACAGATAAACACATTTGTCAGCGCAAACTTTAGCTGCTTTTAGCCCCTCGAGAACGCATTCGCGAGGCCATCGCCAGCGTCATGCGACTGGGATAGTAGGAAAAACCGCATCATCTGGTCTCGTAGATCAGCGCCTGATGTTTGCGGCTGCCGACAATGTACCCTGTAAGCGCTCCGACCCCCGCGCCATCACCCCGTAGATGAGAACTGCCAATCCATATTCACCAGGCTCTCCGGAGCCGCTGGCTGTGGCTGCGGCGACGCCGCTTCCAAGCCCTCCGACGCCCGCGCCGATCCCCAATCCGATCAGGGTCGCTCTTTTGGCCGACTTCGAGATCACCCGGTGGACTCTGAGCGCGTCTCCGCGAGTTACGTCCGTGGTTATATCTCCCCGCGCGAGCGTCAGGGCTGTGTCCGATACGCTGATCAGCCTGCCCTTCAGAGTCTGCCCATTCCTGAGTCTCACCCTCACTTCATCTCCGGGTGGAATTGCTTTAAGCACTTCCCAGGAACCTATGATCGGGGCAGGCGTTACTTGTGCGAACGCGAACTGCGGCTTCGCTAACATGGCCATCAGAGCAAATGCGACGACTATTGCGCCTTTCTTTCTAGTCTTCATGATTATCCTCCGGAAGCGACATGCCAAATTGACTAGCCGCGTTACCTGGTTTCGTAGACCAGCGCATTCTGTTTACGACTACCCATGATGTACCCGATAAGCGCTCCGCCGCCGGCGCCGGCTACTACGGCGACCAATCCGGCGCCAATACCAAGCCCTATCAGGGTCGCTCTCTTGGCCGACTTCGAGATCACCCGGTGGACTCTGAGCGCATCTCCGCGTGTTACGTCCGTGGTTATGTTTCCATGTGCGAGCGTTAGGGCTGTGTCCGATACGCTGATCAGCCTGCCTTTCAGTTTCTGTCCATTCCTGAGTCGCACCGACACTTCATCTCCGGGCGGAACTGCTTTAAGCCCTTCCCAGGAGCCTCTGATCGGAGTAGGTGTTACCTGTGCGAACGTGATCTGTGGCTTTGCCAACAACGCCATCAGAACAAGGGCGACAGTTACCGCGCGTTTCTTCCCAATTTTCATGATTGTCCTCCCATTCCATTTACCTCGCTTTGTAAACGACCTCGCCTCTACTGCCGATGATCGCTCCGATTACGGCGCCAACGGCGGCGCCGAGAGCCATTGTTGGGTACTCAACAGCAAAGTTGGCCTCCTTTGCTTCGCCGATCCCGTATCCAATTCCGTATCCGCCGGCCAGTCCGACGCCGCCTAGTAAAGCGGCGTAACCCGCCGTCCGCGCGCCGGATTTCTTCCGAATCTCAGCAATCTCTTCTCGCTTGAGCGCCGCGACCCCTCCCGGCGCCTTCGCAGTGGACAGCGTTATCGAATCGGCTGTGATGGTTGATAATTTCCCGCTGAACTTCCGACCCGTTTTTGTCTTGATCGTCAGCTTCGAGCCTGGATTTATCTTCATCGCCTCGCCCCAGTTGTTCTTCGCGTCCTGCGCGAGAACCCCCTGCGAAAAGAGAGGGAGAATCAAAAACAGGCTCAGGAGTAAGAGTTTGCCCGGCAGACGTGGAATGGCCACAAGAGCCGGGATGAAGAATCTTGTCGTCATAACAATCTCTCCTGTCAGGGCAATCAGGCGTTGAGTAAGACTTCGGCTGGCTGCGTCGCAAGAGGCGTTCCTCGCCTGGAAGCGCCATAGAATCAGGCTAACGAGAAGGGCCGACAATTCTCTGACGCAGGAAATAGCCGACGATTGCCAGGTCCCGATGACCATTGAGCATTAAGCTCAGCCCTCAGGCTGCGTTTTCTTCAACTGGCGCAGCCTAAAGGCTGAACTTCATGCTCTTTTTTCTTGACATAGACGATGGTGAAGAAATATATTGCGGGTCCTAACGAATCAAATTACATTCATTGAAAAAGAGAAGCCCAATTGCAGAAGATCAAAGCTGTTCGAACATCTGTGCGTCAGCGTCGGCGTCTTCGAACTCCGAATCCGGAGGTGCGGCGGCGGTTGCTGGAAGCGGCGGACAAACTGATTCATGAGCAGGGATTTCCTTCGCTTCGGATCGAAGAGATAGTTGATCGGGCAGATCTCTCGATAGGCACCTTTTATCTGTACTTCGAGAGCAAAGACGACCTCTTCATCAATCTCGTGATCGAAAACACGGGCGAACTCCGGCGCCGTTTGGAAGCCGCCTCGAAGACGGCGGGCAGTGTTTTGCAACGTCTAGGACAGGTAACGGACACTTATCTGGACTTTGTTAAAGAACACGAGCGAGGGTTTCTTTACTATCACCAAGTCGGTCACGTGGACACCACGGTGGGGCCGCTTTCAGTCTGGGCCTGTAACCAATGCGCCTCAACTCTGCGACCCCTGCTTGAAGAGGGAATGGCGCGGGGAGAGATCAGAAAAACTGATCCCGAATTGCTCGCCCAGGCCGTGGTCGGACTGACCCAACATATTGCAAGTTACTGGCTGCAACATCAGGAGGTTTACACCCGAGAACAGGTCAAGGATTTTCTCTCCCATTTGTTAGGGTGAGCGGCTTTGATCGTCATTTCAGCTCCTGATCACTGAGTAAACAAATATCTTTGACTTTTTCTGTTCTGCATTTCTCTGTTGGACTGATCTTCAACAGAAAATGCAGGGCAGAAAAATAGGAGAGAATTTTGTTTGCTGTGAGTGCTCTGGAGACTGATTTTTTTGGTGCTTTTCCAAGCCCTTCCTGGGTACGCGTCGCTTCCAGCGTGCAGTCGTGGATAGAAGACCCATTGGAGGTACGCAGCGTCCTTCGATAATTAGTAGACGAGAGCAATGCGACTTCGGGGGCGTTTGGTTCCGATCAATACGTCTTTCCTCCTGACTGCACGCTGGAAGCGACGCGTACCCAGGCGCCATTTTCATTCCCTGACTGCGTTGCAACGCGACATGAAGGCTTCCCACAATCTTTAATGGCTTTCAGGCTTTCCTTTCCCCTAGTCTGCTATTTGATTGGTGAATGAAATTCTATTCGTCAATTCATCATACGCGATTTTGAAACTGCATCCGTAAGTTTGAGTGACATCAACCCAACTAAATAACCAGGCGAACTAAGCAACCAAGGAGGTTAATCGTGGACAATCACATAAAACGACTTCGGGTGAAGGGATGGGTTTTCGCGTTATGGGCGGTTATCACTGTGATGCTATTCATGGCGCTCGACCGTCCGCCTTCGACGGCGGCCAGACAGGCTTCTTCGACGGGAACATTTACTGCGTTTGAAAGCGGGCAAGTTCGTCCGATCGCAATGTCGCCTAACGGCGCCAAGCTCTTTGCGGTGAACACGCCCGATAACACTCTGGAAATTTTCGGGATCACTTCAGGAGGGATCACCTTACAAGCCCGCGTCCCGGTCGGGTTGGAGCCGGTGGCCGTGGCGGCGCGGGACGATTCGGAGGTTTGGGTCGTCAACCATCTATCGGACAGCGTGAGCGTGGTGAGCCTCGTCGGTACGCCGCGCGTCGTCCGCACTCTGCTGGTCGGCGATGAGCCGCGCGACGTGGTGTTCGCGGGTTCTCCGGCGCGCGCGTTCATTACGACCGCGCATCGCGGGCAGCAGCGCACAAACTCATCCATCGCCGGCGTTCCCGGCGCGGGTGATCCGCAGTTGACCACGCCCGGCGTCGGGCGCGCCGACGTGTGGGTCTTCAATCCCGCCAATACGGGGACGGCGGTCGGGGGCATTCCGGTCAGGATTATGACGTTCTTCACCGACACGCCTCGGGCGCTGGCGGTCGCCCCCGATAAAACGACTGTATATGTGGCCGGGTTCAAGACCGGCAACCAGACGACTTCCATCATTGAGGGGGTGATCTGCCCTGGACCCGACGTGACTAAGTCCTGCAAAGTCGCTGACGGCTCTACCAGTCCCGGCGGACATCTGGGGCCGGCCACCAACTTCGAAGGCAAGCCGATACCGGCGGTCGGACAAATCGTTAAATTCAACAACAGCACCCAGCAATGGGAAGACGAGCTGGGGCGAAATTGGAATAACGCTGTTAAATTCAGCCTGCCTGACAGGGACGTCTTCGCCCTCAACGCGAACACCCTGACGCAGACGGCCACATTCGCGCACGTGGGGACGACCCTGTTCAACATGGTCACCAATCCGGTGAACGGCAAACTTTATGTGTCGAACAGTGAGGCCATCAACAACGTCCGCTTCGAAGGCCCCGGCAATTTCGGCGGCAGCACGGTTCAAGGCCATCTGGCTGAAATGCGGATCACCGTGATTTCCGGCGGGGCGGTCACGCCGCGCCATCTCAACAAACACATCGACTACACCAAGCTCGCGGGCGATCCGGGTTTCGACCCGACGGCGAAGAATCACAGCCTCTCGACGCCGCTCGACATGGCGGTGACGAGCGACGGTCGGACGCTCTTCGTGGCCGCGTTCGGGTCGGGGAAGATCGGCGCTTTCGACACGACGGCGCTGGAGAACAATACATTCGATCCGCGGACCGCGAGCGCGAATTACATCCCGGTCAGCGGCGGCGGCGCGAGCGGACTGGCGCTGGATGAGGTGAGGGGGCGGCTCTATGTGATGACTCGCTTCGATAACTCGGTGAAAGTGATCGATCTCGCCACAAAGCAGGAGATCGCGAACGCGGCGTTGCCCAATCCGGAACCGGCGTCGGTGGTGGAGGGTCGGCCGATGCTCTACGACGCCACGCGGTTTTCGGGCAACGGCGAGGCTTCGTGCGCGAGTTGCCACATCTTCGGCGATAAGGACGAACTCGCCTGGGACCTCGGCAATCCCGACGACGCCGTCAAGCAGAATCCGATACCGATCAACTTCGGCGACGCCGGGACGATCGCCCTCGGAAAAATCCTCTTCGGGGTGAGGGGGGATATCAACGGCACTGGCAACGCCGCTGAGTTCCATCCGATGAAAGGGCCGATGACGACGCAGACATTGCGCGGGCTGCGCAATTCAGGCGCAATGCACTGGCGCGGCGACCGTGCCAACGGGTTCTTCGGCATCTCTGCTTTCGATTCCAACCTTTCGTTCAACAACTTCATCGTTGCTTTCCAGGGATTGGTCGGAAGCGCCAATCTGCCGGCGCCCGCGGAGATGCAGAAGTTCACCGACTTCCAGTTGCAGGTCGTGCCCCCGCCCAATCCGGTGCGCGCCCTCAACAACTCGTTGACGTCGTCGCAGCAGCGCGGCAGGAACTTCTACTTCGGTAATCGTCCCGCCGACGGTATTAACATTCCTTTTGTCTCGAAATTGAACGACGGGAGCAACTTTAACTGTAACGGCTGTCACGTGGTCGATCCGGCCAACGGCTTCTTCGGCACGGGCGGCAGGTCGAGCTTCGAAGGCATCACCCAGATCGTCAAGATTCCGCACCTGCGCAACGCATATGATAAGGTCGGCATGTTCGGCGTCCCGAAGACGGACTTCTTCCAGACTGATGTCCAAACCACCTTTCAGGGCGACCAGATCCGCGGCTTCGGCTTCGTGCATGACGGCGTGGTCTCCACGTTATTCCACTTCCTCACTGCAGTCGTGTTTGCGCCTCAGTTGACCAGCGGCTTCCCGCTGTTCAATGCCAATGGGACCAGGCGCGACGTCGAGCAGTTCCTGCTCGCTTTCGACACAGACCTGGCCCCGATCGTGGGCCAACAGGTGACGTTGACCAACGTCAACGCCACGTCGGTAGGCCCGCGCATTGACCTCATGATCCAACGCGCGGGAACGCCGTTCGTCTCGAAAGCGCTAGGCGGCTCGGTCAGAGAATGCGATCTGGTGGCGCAAGTCGCGCTGGGAGGCCGCGTCAAGGGCTTCCTCTACGACCCGGTCGCAAAGAACTTCACTCCGGATGACGGCGGGCCTCGTGTCTCGGACGGCGCATTGCGCGCGCTCGCGGCGACGCCGGGCCAGGAGGTGACCTACACCTGCGCGCCTCCGGGATCAGGCGGGCGTCTTGCCTCTAATCAGTAATTAGAGCTGTTCTCAAACCGCTCTAAGCCTTCCCGAATTGGCCATATGCCATGTTCGTGGTCTTTGAGAAATAAATGCGACGACGCTTCTTGCGGCAGCGCCAGCGGCGATTAGGCCTAGCCCGGCCTTGAAAAGCCGGGGGAATCTCAACCGTCGCGGCAGTGACTTAGGGGGGATATGCGCTCATTGTTCCAGCTTTCAAAAGTCGGACTGAGCTCACGAGTCGCTGCGGCGACTAAGAAGTCGGTTGTCGCATTTATTTCTCAAAGACCATAGAACATGGCATATGACGCATTTGTTCCAATGGTTAATTTGATCCACAGCCGCTCCGATAATGGGAAAGGTCATTCCCACAAAGGGACAATCCGCCACTGATCTCAGCCCGCGACATTCTCTTCAAATAAGACTACAGAAAGAGTTCCGCTATTTGCTAACGGTCGTGCTCGGCGGCTCACACTCGATCACTTGATCCGCCGCATTGCTTTTACAACACCATTGACGCCTTTAGCGGCTGTTTGTATCCTCAGCCTCGCTATATTTTCCCGCCGGCCCTGGGGAAAGCTCTCAAACAACGAAATCGGCAAAACAATCAGAATCTCTCTTGAGAGAGAGATGAGGAGGATAAATGCGCCGTTTAATGATTACCGCCTTATCCACTTTGATACTGCTGTGCGTATCTATCTCAACCCCGCAGGGTCGTGGGTTGCATTCAATCCGCTGGACCCCTCTCATGACCAACCTGCTCATCTGGGCTGGGGCGCCGGCTGCTGCAAGCCCGAGGCCAGTGGCAGTGCCTTCGCAAGCGCCCGCTAGTATGCGCGGCGCGGCGCCAAGCGCTCAGGAGAGTGTTTCCCTGGAACCCGGCAAGCCCGTCGAACGAGAGCTTTCCGGTGGTCAATCGCATTTCTACAAGATCAGCATGACCGCCGGTCAGTACTTACGGATAAACGTCAGCCAGCGAGGAATAGACGCACTGGTGGCGCTGTTTACGCCCGATGGCAAGAATATCGGCGAGGTAGACGACGTGCATACGACTGTGGGGTCAGAGACTGTCTCGGCGATCGCAGAGGCGGCGGGCGCATATGGAATCGAAGTGCGTTCCGCCGATAAGACAGCCCAAACAGGACGCTACGAGATCAAGATAGAAGAATTGAGAGAGGCTATTGCTGAAGATGAATATCGCGTCGCTGCGGACTCACTCTTTCGCGAGGCGAGGCAGTTAAGGAAAGGAACGCTGGAAGCAAAAAGAAAGAGCATCGAAAAGTATGAAGAGGCGTTGGGGTTATATCGCAGAGCAGGCGACAGTAGAGGGGAGGCTGAAACACTTAACAGTATCGGCCTAGCCCATCATTCATTAGGAGAGAAACAGAAGGCGCTGGACAAGTACAATGAAGTTCTGCCGGTCCTACGGGCTATAGGTGACCGCGGGGGGGAGGCTACTGTGCTCAATAACATCGGCACGGTCTATCTATCACTAGGAGAGACACAGAAAGCGCTGGACAAGTTTAATGAAGCTCTGCCGATCCTACGGGCGGTAAACGACCGCAATATGGAAGCTACCACCCTCAACAACATCGGCCAGGCCTATAAGTCATTAGGAGAGATACAGAAGGCGCTGGACAAGCACAATGAGCTTCTGCCGATCGCACGGGCTATAGGGGCCCGCAATGTGGAAGCCATCACCCTCAACAACATCGGTCAAACCTATATGTTATTAGGAGAGATGCAGAAGGCGCTGGACAAGCTCAATGAGGCTCTGCTGATCCTGCGGGCTATAGGTAACCGCGGGGGGGAGGCTACTGTGCTCAATAACATCGGCCTGGTCTATCTATCATTAGGAGAGAAACAGAAGGCGCTGGACAAGTACAATGAAGTTCTGCCGATCGAACGGGCTATAGGTAACCGTGATATGGAGGCTGGTACGCTCAATAGCATCGGCGCAGTCTATCAGTCGTTAGGAGAGATGCAGAAGGCGCTGGACAAATTTAATGAAGCTCTGCCGATCAGCCAGGCGGTAGGCGACCCCTTCGGCGAGGCCTCTACACTCAACAACATCGGCAAAGTCTATGACTCACTGGGAGAGACGCAGAAGGCGCTGGAGAAGTTCAATGAAGCTCTGACGCTCTGGCGGGCCGTAAGTGTCCACAACGGAGAAGCTGATACCCTGCTGGGGATTGCGCGAGTAGAGCAAAAGCGCGGCAACCTGACCCAGGCTCGCCAAACCATTGAACAGGCTGTCGGCCTGATCGAATCCCTGCGCACAAATATCGCCAGCCAGGAGCTTCGAGCTTCCTATTTCGCCTCCCGGCAGGAATTCTTTGAAACTTACATCGACGTACTGATGCAGATGCACAAGCAGAACCAGGCCGAGGCGCTTGACACTGCCGCATTGGCGATAAGCGAGCGCGCCCGAGCGCGCTCACTGCTGGAATTGCTGAAAGAGTCCCGCGCCGACATTCGTCAGGGCGTCGATGGTTCGCTGCTTGAGCGCGAACGCTCCTTGCAGCAACGACTCAATGCGAGAGCCGCGGCGCAAGTCAGCTTATTGAATCGGGAGCACACTCCCGAACAGGCCGACGCCGCCGCCAAAGAGATCGCCGTCATCACCGACGAATATGAAGAGGTCCAAGCCCAGATTCGGGCTCGCAGCCCACGATACGCGGCTCTGACCCAACCTCAGCCCCTGGGCCTGACAGAGATTCAACAACAGGCGCTTGATGAAGACACACTGTTGCTCGAATACGCGCTCGGCGAAAAGCGCAGTTACTTCTGGCTCGTTTCGCAGCGCTCCATCGATAGCTACGAGCTTCCTCCGCGCGCCGAGATCGAAGCCGCCACTCGCCGGCTTTACGAACTGGGCGCCGCGCGCCCGAAACGCGGGACTCCGCCCGATCCGCAATTCATCGCTCAGGCCAAGGCGCTCAGCGAGATGTTGCTCGGCCCGGCGGCGGCGCAACTCGGCGCCAAACGGCTGGTTGTTGTGGCGCCGGGCGCGCTGTCTTATCTGCCTTTCGCCGCGCTGCCGTTGCCGGAAGATAAGAAGCGACCGGTCGGAGATTATGAGCCCTTGATCGCGAAGCATGAGGTCGTGAGCATTCCTTCCGCTTCGGTCTTAGCGATCATTCGCCATGAAACGGCGGGCCGGCAGAGGACGGCCAAATCGGTCGCCGTCCTGGCCGACCCCGTCTTTGAAGCGAGCGACCCTCGCCTGGCGTCGGCTAAAAACGGAAACTCCTCCGGAGAGACTCCAGCCGCGCCAGCGTCTGATGTGGAACTTTCAGAGTTGACGCGCGCGATCAGAACCATGAATTTTTCCGACGCTCGCGCCGGTTTCACGCGACTCGCATTCTCACGCCAGGAAGCCCAGAGCATCATTGCGCTGACTCCGAAAGGAACAGGGCTTAAAGCGACTGACTTCAGCGCCAACCGCGCCCTGGCCAAGAGCCGGCAATTGAGTCAGTACCGCATCTTGCATTTTGCGACCCACGGTCTGCTCAACAGCGAGCGCCCTGAACTTTCCGGGCTGGTCTTCTCGCTCGTTGATCAGGAGGGGAAACCGCAGGACGGATTTCTACGGCTGCACGAAATCTACAACCTCCAGATCAACGCCGATCTGGTCGTGCTCAGCGCGTGCGAGACAGGACTGGGCAAAGAGATCAAGGGCGAGGGACTGATCGGGCTGACGCGCGGATTTATGTACTCCGGCGCGCCGCGCATAGTGGCGAGTCTGTGGAATGTCGACGATCTGGCGACGGCTGAACTGATGAAGATTTTTTATCAGCGCATGCTCAAAGACGGTCTGCCGGCTGGGGCGGCGCTGCGAGCGGCACAGCTTGAATTGTCCAGGCAGAAACGCTGGGCGTCCCCCTACTTCTGGGCCGGATTCGTGTCGCATGGGGAGTGGAAATAATTGACCGCGGGGGTGGCTAAGGACAGGTGGAAATGAGCGGCGGTCCATACGTGTGAGGAGTAGGCATGCTCGGTAGCGCTCGACAATCACATGTAGATTGGGAACTGACTGAAGAGGCGTTTTCGAAATTCCTGGCCTGCCTGGATTCAGACCCGGCGCGCGCGGGGGAGAAATATGAGGCTCTGCGCGAGGCGCTGGTGAAATTCCTAGACTGGCGGGGCGCTCCCTTCCCTGATGAGTTGGTGGACGAGGCCTTCAATCGCGTGGCGCGGAAGCTGGAAGAAGGGGAGACGATCCGTGATGTGCCAAACTATTGCCACAGCGTGGCGCGCCTTGTCTTCCTTCAATGGCTGGAGCGTATGGGAAATAAGCGAGTCGGGCTTGAAGAACTACTGATGGTTGCGCTCCCGGAGCCGGACGCGGCCGATGTGCGGCGGGAATGTCTCAATCATTGCCTGCGACAACTCCCGGCCGACAATCGGGAGTTGATCATCGAGTATTACCGGAAAGAGGGGCGGCAGAAGAGCGACCACCGGGTAGCGATGGCCGAAAGACTGGGAATCCTGCCGAGCGCGTTGCATAGTCGCGCCCAACGCATCAGGAAAAAACTGGAGCTATGCGCCACGCGGCGCCTTAAAGACCATAATTCATGAAAATGGATCAGCGCGAAAATTTGATCCGGAGATACCTGCTCGGCGAGTTGACCGGGGCGGACCAGATCGCCTTTGAACAGGAACTTCTGAGAGACCGTGGCAAATTCGATCGGGTGTGGGCCGTCGAGAACGAGATGGTTGACAGTTACGTGAGAGGCGAGATGTCTCGCTCCGACCGTAAACGGTTTGAAGCTCACTACCTTGCCTCTCCATTGCATCGTGAGCGTGTGGCGATAGCCGAGGCGTTTCTCACAATCATCGATGAGGCGCCCGGAGAGACGGTTGAAGTAAGAGAAAAGGAACCTGGCGTTCCCTGGCGCCGCAGGTTTCTGAACTCCCTACGTTCGCCACACCGGGTCTTAGGCGTGATATTGGTCATGGCTCTCTTGCTCGCGTTTGGCGCGGTCTGGTCATACATTGGAGGAGCCCGGTTAACGGCGCCGATCGCCGATGTACAAAAGGCGGCGCAGACCGAACTCGCGTTTTTGAGACAACGCGAGCGTGAACTGGCGTCACGAAATCGAGAACTGGAAGAAGAGATCGCTGACTTGCGCCAAAGCGGCGAATCGTTGAAAGCAGAACTTGAACAGTTGCGCTGGCGGCGGCAATCCCCGGCGCCGACGGTCCTTTCTTTTCTGTTGACTCCCGCGCCGGTACGCGGCGAGAAAGCCCCTCCTCAAACGATGATCCCTCGCTTAACCGGAAAAGCGCAGTTGTTGATGGAACTGGACGGCGACGATTACGCGAACTATCAGGTAAGCCTCCAAACCGTTGAGGGGCGGGAAATCCTCCGGCGCCGGGCCGGCAAATTCAGGTTCGGCAAAGATCGGGCGTTCGCCACGCTGCCGGTCAATGCCGGAAAACTCACCAGGGGCGATTACATCCTCATCCTTTTCGGCCAGGCCGCAGACGGTGGAAGCGGAGAGATCGACCGATACTTCTTCCGAGCGCCATAAAAAAAATATCCCTACCAAAAAAAACTGCGACAGATTTCGGCATTTTTTCGGACTAATAGGTGGAAGCACAAATGACGCTCCGTTTCAGAGAGCGGCTGGGCCCTGTTCACGGACGGAGAGACTCGAAATGGAGTCTCATTGCCCCTCTTGCGCCGAATGCCTCGCGACGCTGGCGATCGTCCTGCGACTTTTGCGTTTCCCACGCGGAAAGGAAGAAGAGCAGGCGTTAGGCGCGCTGTACCCGATAGGCCTGAAAGCCGCAGGAACAGCCCGCCGGCTCTCTAAATCGGGGCGGCCAAAAGTGGGACAGACTTAAAGTCTTTAAAAATTAACCGCGACAACAGCGTAGGGGCGGGTATTCCCCGCCCAATCGCCTCAATCACAAGTTCGGGCGGGGAATACCCGCCCCTACATTGGATCGCGTGGTTGTAACTAATTTTCAAAGGCCATCAGTCCGTCCGTAGCGTGACAACCGTCCGCAAACCGCAGATCAATGCAAAGGCGTCCGGCGTGTTGCCAGTGATAACCATTACCACAAGGCGCGCGTTGAGGGCGTAGTGTATGCAAAGACAACGTATCAGGGAACAAGTCCTACGCAGAGCGTAGGAAGAACCTATCTTGTCAGGAGGACCGGCATGGCTATAAACGGTAATACATTCAACAAGTCCAGTATCAAGGGAAGCAAATTGCGCCCTTTCAAAAAGCGTTGGCGAAGCTCGGGCGCCATTTCCAAGCTCCGGCATAGCAGGCGCGCCCTTTTGATAGTCTTGTTGTTAACGTCGAGCGCCGTCGCGTTGGCGTCCCTTAGTGTTTGGCGAGCCATCAAGCCAGCGCCGAGCCTTGCCTCTGTGAACGCCGCCTCGACGACCGGCGCCGCCGTCAAGTCCTCCGCATCGCCGGCGACAACCGACCCTCCCTTCACGAAGCTCAAAGAGTACGTGTATGCCGGAGGCAGGCTGGTGACGAGTGAAGAGATATCTTGTGTGCCTGCCCTCAGCCCCGCCAGCGTGAGCTTGTCGAAGGACGGCCAAACCGGGTCTTTCAGCTTTTCTATGCCGTCGATATGTAGTTGGACCGCTACCAGCAACGCCACCAGTTGGCTCACCGTCACCTCTGGGGCGAGCGGCTCTGGCAATGGCACGGTCAATTACTCCGTAGCGGCGAATAGCGGCCCGCAACGCGTAGGGACGATCACCGTTAATGGCCAGGCGTTTACTGTCACCCAGGCGCCGAACCCGGCCAGTTGCGGTTTTTCTCTCAACAAAACCAACGAGACAGTCAGTGAGCAGGCCAGCAGCGGCGTGCTATCTTTGACGGCGGGCGCGGGCTGCGCGTGGACTGCCACGAGCGACGCCACCAGTTGGCTCCCTATTACCTCACCGCCGAGCGGCAGCGGCGTCGGCTCGTCTCCCATCAACTACTCGATCGCCGCTAACAGCGGGCAGCAGCGCGTCGGCTCAATCTCAATCACGGCGGGAGGACAGACCGTCGCCACCTTTACCGTCACTCAGTTGCCGAATCAAGCCAGTTGCGTATTTACCCTCAGTCCGGGCATTCAGTTAATCGGTGTCGGGGGCGAGAGCGGATCGTTCAGTGTCACGACCGGGGCGGGTTGCCTCTGGGATGCGGCCACCAGCGACGGCTGGATTACGATCACCGGCGGAGCCACGGGCGTCGGTAATGGGACGGTGAGTTTCAATGTGCAAGCCAACAACGGCGCTTCGCGCACAGGTTCAATCTTGGTTCGCGGGCAGGTCTTCACTATTACCCAATGCGGATATGTGGTTTCTCCAACAAGCAACACGTTTTACCAATACGGTGGCTCTGATACCATTCAGGTATCAGCGGCGGCGGGTTGCTCCTGGTCAGCGACAAGTAATGATGCGTGGATCCACATCATCTCAGGGGCGAGCGGCGCCGGCAATGGAAATGTCCTTTACTCGGTCGACGAGTATGACGAGATCATGGCCACGCGGTGGGGGAGCCTGTGGGTAGCAGGTCAGGGGGTTTCGATCCAGCAAAGTGGGAACATGTGTTGTTGGGAACCGCCCTTCTGTGTCCCCTGTCAGGGGGCGCTTGATACATCGACGACGAATGGGAGCCCGAGAGGTCTGACGGCTCGCTACTTTGGCAATACAACATTGAGCGGTCAGCCGGTGATTGACCGCACAGATCCAATCATCAACTTCAATTGGGACAGCGACAGCCCTGATAAGCTCCTGCCGGCGGATGGCTTCGGCGCGCGATGGAGTGGCCAGATCGCCGCGCCGTCGAGTGAAGCATATACCTTCTATCTGTACAGCGACGGCGGTGCCAGGCTCTGGGTTAACAGCCAGTTGGTGATCGACCGCTGGCGGCCGTCGTCCGAACCATATACTCGCAGTGCGCCTGTCGAGTTGAAAGCTGGCGAGAAGGCGGACGTACGCGTGGAGTACTATAACGCCGGGGGAAAAGCCTCGATCCACTTGCTGTGGAGCAGCGCCTCGACGCACAAATTTATCATCCCGCAGCGATATCTGTATCCGGAATCCGCAACGGATAAGTCCACGCCGGCTGACGCCAAACAACAAACGGGAATGCTGCTGCCGCCGGGATCTGACGCCGGCCCGAAAGCCACACGGCCACATCTGAGCGCCCCAGACCGATGGCTAGCGAACCCGCTCGGCCGCGGGGGATTGGCCTTATTGATCGCCTGTGGCGTGTCGGCCCTCCTGCTCGGGACCGTGTGGCGGCAAGCTGGCAGACGGTTCGCTATGGCTGCCGCCGGCGTCATGTCGCGCCTGCGGGATCAGATCGCAGCGCGACTTGGAGAGTTATTCCGGATTGCGGCTGCGGCGTACGACAAACTTCAGTTTGTCGCGGGCTTCGGCAAGAGACTACTTGAAGGGACCTCCAACAAACTGAAGTTCGCAGACTTTGGCAGGAGACTTTTTGCATGGGCCTGTGACAAACTGAATGTCATAGACTTTGGCAAGAGGCTACTCACTGGAGCCTCCGACAAACTGAAGTTCGTCGGACATTTTCTTCTCGCCATCTTCCTGCCGATTTTCAAAGTCGTGTCGCATTGCGGCGCCGTCATGCGTCTCGGCATGCGAAAGCTAGCCGGGCTATTGCCAGAGAGAGTACGGGCCATAGCCCGGCGGGCGCAATCATCTTGGCGCAGTTCAGGTGTGGCGCGGCTCAAGCCTATACTTCGCCGCGCCCTGTCCATCGCCATGATTGTGATACTGGCGACGCCGCTCAGCCCCACTCAGGCGGACGGCCTCGCACGCGCAGCGCGAGCGACCTGGCGGACGATGAGCGCCGCCGCGAACCGGTATGTCGCGGGTAGCAATGGCGACACGTTCGATCGCCTCATCAAGTTTTTAGGCAAGCGACCTGGCA
>WNGE01002511.1_pt1 | contig 22387 bp, 20 predicted proteins | sample 5400651 | NCBI WGS metagenome assembly WNGE01 (sample SAMN13153370, study PRJNA577476) | soil metagenome | isolation source: 60 cm soil or saprolite under grassland replicate 2 | place: USA:California | collected 2016-06-15 | reverse complement strand
GCAGACGCGGCTGCCGTGGTGAGCGGGAGCCGCTGATGTCGCGGGCGCCCAAGCCGATCGACCCGACCGCCTCACCCCGTCATCGCTTCGACTTCACGTTACGGCAGTTGCGCGGCCGGGCCGGGTTCAGCCTGCAAGGCTTCGCGCGGCGGCTTGGCAAGTCGGTCTCGTACCTGTCGGCGGTCGAGCTGGCCGAGGCCCGCTGCACCGGGGCGTTCGCGGCCAACTGCGAGCGTGTGTTGGACGCTGCGGGCGAGCTGCTGCCGCTGTGGGTGCAGGCCGACCGCGACTGGGACCAGGTGCGCTCTCCGTCGTCGCCTGCGGCCGTCGAGCTGGTCAAGGCGCTGACCGTGGCGGAGGAGCGCATGCGGGCATTGGCCGGCGAGCTGGCACGGCTGCGCCGCCAGGTCGGCGCGCTCGCCATCACCAGCGAGCCGGCGCCGACCGTCGCGCGAGCTAGCGGGTTCGATGCCTCGGGATCGTACTGTCCGTACGGCATGGAATGCTCTCGGGGCGGGGAGCGATCTGTGCTGTTTGAAGTAGAGGAGTTGGCTTGTCCCTGATGCCCTGCAAGCACGACGGCCGTCAGCGTCCTGTTGATGTCACCTGCTGCGAGCGATGCGAGCGGTTCCCCAAGTGCGTTCCATCGGCATCGACGAAGCTCAAAGCCTCGATTGATGGGACGCTCCGGGCCGGCGAGGTCGAGCGCGACACGATCGTGGCTCTGCTGGACACACTCGAGGCCGCCTTGCCAGACGATGACTCAGGGAATGCCGTAGCGGGGAGCTAGCCAGTAGGTTGATGAGTGATCTATCTGGCCGCTTTTCTCTGTTTCCTGGTGGCCGCCTTCGGCATCCGCACCAGCTGGGCGGGTCGCCTGAACCTCATCGGCCTCGGCCTCGCCCTGTGGGTGTTCATCCCGCTGGTGATCACCCTCCGAAGGATCACCTGACCGTGCCCGGCATGGGTACCATCGGGTCATGAACATCGTGATCATCGGTGGTGGGCCGGGCGGCTACGAGGCCGCTCTGGTCGCGGCGGAGCTGGGCGCGGACGTCACCGTCGTCAACGACGAGGGGCTCGGCGGCAACTGCGTCCTGTGGGACTGCGTGCCGTCGAAGACCCTCCTCAGCTCGGCCCAGGCGTTCTCGACCCTCGAGACCGCGCCGGCGCTCGGCGTTCACTTCCAGGGGGTGCCGCGCCGCGCCGTGCCGACCTACGAGGTCGATCTGGCGACCATCATGGACCGCGTCCGCGACCTCGCCAACGCCCAGTCAGAGGACATCCGCAAGCGGGTGGTGGCCGAGGGGGCCCGGTCCGTGAAGGGCACGGGGCGCATCGTGGACCCGCACGTGGTCGAGGTGCGCGACGGGAGCCGGCTGGTCGAGCGGCTGGACTGCGACGCCATCCTGATCGCCACCGGCTCCGGCCCGCGCAGGCTGTCCACCGCGCCCACCGACGGCGAGGTGATCCTCTCCAGCCGGGACGTCTACAGCCTCAAGGAGGTTCCCGAGCGGCTGGTGGTCATCGGCGCCGGCGCCACCGGGGCGGAGTACGCCACCGCCTTCCTGCGCTTCGGCTCCAAGGTCACCTTCGTGGTCAGCCGTGACCGCGTCCTGCCCGCCGAGGACGAGGACGCCGCCATGGTCATCGAGGAGGTGTTCCGTCGCCGCGGCCTGGACACGGTCAAGAACGCCCGGGCGACCATGGTGGAGCGGAACGGCGACCACGGCATCGTCCATCTCCAGGACGGCGGCACGGCGGAGGGAACCCACGTCCTGCTCACCATCGGCCAGGTCCCGCAGACCTCCGGGCTCGGCCTGGAGGAGGTCGGCGTGCGCCTCGACGGCAACGGCGGGGTGACGGTCGACGGCGTGAGCCGCACCACCGTGCCGAACATCTACGCCGCCGGGGACGTGACCGGCAAGCTGATGCTCGCGTCGGTGGCGGCGATGCAGGGCCGCATCGCCATGTGGCACCTGCTGGGCCAGGCGGTGTCGCCGCTGCGCTGGGACGCGGTGGCGGCCACGATCTTCACCGACCCGCAGATCGCCACGGTCGGCCTGTCGGAGCAGCGGGCCGCCAGGGCCAACATCGAGGTCGTGACCGAGCGGCTGCCGCTGTCGAGCAACTCGCGCGCCAAGATGTCCAACCAGGGGGACGGCTTCGTCAAGCTGCTGGCCCGTCCGGGCTCGGGCACGATCGTGGGCGGCGCGGTGGTCGCCGGCTACGCCTCCGACCTGATCGCCCCGGTCTCGCTCGCCTGCTTCAACCGGGTCACCGCGAGCCAGCTCTCGCAGGCATTCCAGATCTACCCTTCCTTCGCGGGCTCGGTCCAGGAGTGCGCCCGCCTCCTCGCCGGCCGGGTCCAGGGCGGCTACCGCTACTGACTGGAGGGGCTCATGGCTGGCGACCACACCGGTGGGCTGCCAGAGCTCGTCTACGCCCAGGTCTCGCCCCGGTCGGTCGGCGGCGTCTCGATGTTCGAGGCCGCCACGATCACCCAGGACACCGCGGCCGGGTACGTCTCGGAGCCGGAGCTGGCCAGTCGGACCGCGGCGCAGCTCAGCGCCGCGGGCTTCCAGGTGCTCCAGGTCGCCCCGCAGACCGTCAACGTCGCCGCGCCGCCGGGTCTCTACGAGGCTTTCTTCCAGACCAGGCTGCTCGCCGAGGAGCGGCCGGTGTACGCCCACGAGCTGCCGCTTCCCCCGCGAGTGCGGTACTGGCACCTGAACGTGCCGGGCGACCTGACGCTCGCCCTCGACGCCGACCGCGCCCACCGGGCCGGCCTGACCGGTCGAGGGGTGCGGCTCGCCATGATCGACTCCGGCTGGTACCGGCACCCGTATTTCGAGGCGCGCGGCTACCGCGCTTCGGTGGTGCTCGGGCCGGGCGCAGCCGACCCGGCCAGCGACGAGCAGGGCCACGGCACCGGCGAGTCGGCCAACGCGCTGGCGCTGGCGCCGGACGTGGACTTCACCATGGTGAAGATGAGCCCCGTGAACTCGATCGGGGCGTTCGGCGCGGCCGCCCAGCTGGACCCGCCGCCGCAGGTGATCAGCTGCAGCTGGGGCTCGGACGTGCGTGACGGCCCGCTGGGCGCGGCCGACCAGGCACTGGCGGCGGCGATCGCGCTGGCGGTGGCCGGCGGCACCGTGGTGGTGTGCTCGGCGGGCAACGGCCACTTCAGCTTCCCGGGCCAGCACCCGGACGTGGTCTCGGCCGGCGGGGTCTTCGTCGAGCGGGACGGGCGGTTGCGGGCCTCGGACTACGCCAGTGGTTTCGAGAGCAAGGTGTACCCGGGCCGCAAGGTGCCCGACGTCTCGGGGGCGGTGGGCATGCTGCCCCATGCCGCCTTCCTGATGCTGCCGGTCCAGCCTGGCTGCCACATCGACCGCGAGCTCGGCGGGAGCGGCTATCCGCGGCACGACCGCACCGGCGTGGAGGACGGCTGGGCAGCCTTCAGCGGCACCTCGGCGGCGGCGCCTCAGGTCGCCGGGGTCTGTGCCCTGGTACGGCAGGCGCACCCGGCGCTGTCGCCGGACGCCATCCGCGACCTGCTCGGCCGCACGGCCCGCGACGTTGCCAGGGGCAGCAACCACCCGCGCATGGGAGCGCATGCGGCGGGCAATGGCTATGACCTGGCGACCGGCCACGGCCTGGTGGACGCGTGGTCGGCCGTGCGGGCGGCCCGCGGCTCCGGCCCGGGTGCCGTGGCTCGCCAGGGCGAATGACGGGAGGGGACGCACGTGGGTGACGGCGTTGACGCCATCGTCGTCGGCGGAGGCCACAACGGCCTGGTCGCGGCCGCCTACCTTGCGCGGGAGGGCCTGCGCACGGTGGTCCTGGAGGCGCGCGAGGTGGTCGGCGGCGCGGCGGTCACCGAGCGGCCCTGGGGTCCCGACTACCGGGTGACCTCGCTCTCCTACGTGGTCAGCCTGCTGGCACCCGGCCTGGTCCGCGAGCTCGGCCTCGAGCGCCACGGCTACAAGGTCCACCCGCAGGGCCCGTACTTCGTGCCATACGCCGGCGGCGGCTACCTGCAGCTTCCCGACGACCCGGAGCGTCGCCGCGCGCAGATCGCCAGGTTCTCCACGCGCGACGCCGACGCCATGGAGCGCTGGGACGCCTGGATGCACGATCTCGCCGGTGTGCTCGGCCCGCTGCTCTCGGAGATCCCGCCGCGGCTCGGCTCCCGCCGCCCCGCGGACCTCGCCGCCCAGGCCCGCCTGGTGTGGCGCCTGCGGAAGATGGACCAGCGCGACGTCGCCGACGCCACGCGCCTGTTCACCATGAGCATCGCCGACCTGCTCGAGGAGTTCTTCGAGTCGCCCGAGCTGCAGGGCGTGCTGGCCGTGAGCGGTGTGATCGGCACCTGGGCCGGCCCGCGCTCGGCCGGCACCGCCTACGTCATGGCCCACCACCACATCGGCGACGTCGGCGACGGCAAGCTGGGCGGCTGGGGCTTCCCCGAGGGTGGCATGGGCGCCGTCAGCCGCGCCCTTGCCGCCGCGGCAGCCTGCTCCGGTGCCGAGGTGCGCACCGGCGCCCGTGTGGCCCGCATCACGACCGCGCGTGGCCGGGTCACCGGGGTGGTGCTGTCCAGCGGCGAGGAGCTGCGGTCCGACCTGGTGATCGCCGCCGTCCATCCCAGGATCGCCTTCCTCGAGCTGGTCGAGCGCGACGAGCTGCCCGCCGAGTTCGTCGGCGACATCGAGCGCTGGAGGACCCGCAGCGGGGTGGTCAAGGTCAACCTCGCGGTCGACAGGCTGCCGGAGTTCGCGGCCAAGCCCGGCCTGGACCCCGAGGTCCACGGCGGGACGATCGTCCTGGCCGAGTCGCTCGACGACATCGAGGGCGCGTTCCAGGACGCGGTGTCCGGGCGGCCCGCGGCCACGCCCTTCGCGGACATCTGCATCCCATCGGTGTTCGATCGCACGCTGTGCCCGGAGGGTCACCACGTCGTGTCGATGTTCACCCAGTGGGTGCCGCACGGATGGGCCGGCGAGCCCATGGATGAGGGGCTGGAGGCGCACGCCGACCGGGTCGTGGCGCGGGTGGAGGCGGTCGCGCCCGGCTTCACCGGCTCGATCCTGCACCGCCAGGTCATCGGCCCCTGGCGGATGGAGCACGACTACGGCCTGGTCGGCGGGAACATCTTCCACGGCGAGCTGTCGCCCAGCCAGCTTTTCCACACCCGCCCCGCCGCCGGCTACGCCGACTACCGCACTCCGGTCCGGGGCCTGTACCAGGCCGGCTCGGCGACCCACGGCGGCGGTGGGGTGACCGGCATCCCCGGGCGCAACGTGGTCAGGCAGGTCCGGCGCGACCTGCGGGCCGCCCGCTGGCGCGCACGGGCGGGCCGCGGGGTGGGCTGGCACGGTAGGCCGGGCCGGCCGGGCCCTCAGCGTTGCCGATGACATTATGCTGGTGACTGATCGATCAGCTCAGGCCTGGAGGGTCCGTGCCGCCCGACGCTGCCGCCGCGCCGTTCACCGCCGCCGCGCTCGATGAGGCGCTGCTCGACTTCGGGCGCAGCCGCATGCTGCCGCGGGCCGCCTACACCTCGGAGCGGGTCCTGGCGTTCGAGCTCGAGCGCCTGTTCGCCGGTTCGTGGGTGTGCGCCGGCCGGGCCGAGGACCTGGGGGCGCCGGGCAGCCAGCGCGCCCTGCTCGCGGGCAACGTCGGCGTGCTGGTGGTGCGCGGCGGCGACGGCGCGCTGCGCGCGTTCGCCAACGTCTGCCGCCACCGCGGCCACGAGCTGCTCACCACGGGGACGGCCGCGCTGGCCCGCTCGATCGTGTGCCCCTACCACGCCTGGAGCTATCAGCTCGACGGGTCGCTGCGGGCCGCTCCCGGCTTCCGCGCCGTGCCCGGGTTCGAACCGGCCGGGCACGGCCTCGTACGCCTGCCGCTGGAGGTCTGGCACGGCTTCGTGATGGTCAACGGCTCGGGTGGTGCGCCCGCGCTCGCCGACCACGCCGGCGCGCTCGAGGGGCTGGTCGCGCCATACCACCCCGAGCGACTGAAGGCCATGGCGAGCCATGAGTACCTGGTCGAGGCAAACTGGAAAGTCGTCTGCGAGAACTTCCACGAGTGCTACCACTGCCCCCGGATCCACCCGGAGCTGTGCCAGGTGAGCCCGCCCTCCAGCGGGAGCAACCACGACCTGCCCGGCGCGTGGATCGGTGGCTCGATGGACCTGCGCGACGGCGTGGCCACCATGTCGCTCGACGGGCACAGCGGTGGCGTGCCGATCGAGGGCATCGAGGGGCGGCGCCTGCGCACCGTGGAGTACCTGCACCTGCTGCCGAACCTGCTGCTCAGCCTGCATCCCGACTACCTCATGACCCACCTGGTGCAGCCGCTCGGCCCGACCGGCTGCCGGATCACCTGCAGCTGGTACTTCCCGCCCGCGGCGGCCGCCCGGCCCGGCTTCGACCCGGCCTACGCGGTGGAGTTCTGGGACCGCACCAACCGGCAGGACTGGGCCGCCTGCGAGTCGGTGCAGCGAGGCCTGGCCAACCCGCACTTCCGTCCCGGCCCGCTGGCGCCCAACGAGGACGCCGTCTACCGCTTCGTCACCATGATCGCGCGTGCCTACCTCGACGACGACGGCGGCGGGGGCGCTGCCGCCGGGCGGGGCCGCCGGAGGCCGGAGCGCCTACCCTAGAGGAAGCCGTGCCTGCCGGGGAGGGAGCGCCATGACAGGGAGCACCACGACACGACTCGTGGTGGGGACGACCAAGGGACTCTACGAGGTGGAGGCGAGCGGGGCCGGTTCGGAGGCGCGGGCCGATGGCGGGCCGCTCGCCGACCGCGAGGTGGTGGCGCTCGCTCTGGAGGGTGGGACGCTGTGGGCGGTGGCCGACAGGCAGGCGCTGCTGCGCCAGCAGCCGGCCGGGCCGTGGGACGAGGTCGCCGGTGCAGGGTCCTTTGAGCTGACCTGCCTGCTGCCGAGCTCGTTCGGGCTGCTGGTGGGCGCCGAGGAGGCGCACCTGCTGCGCTTGGAAGAGGGATCGCTCGAGCCATTGGAGTCGTTCGAGCGGGTAGAGGGGCGCGAGACGTGGCACACCCCCTGGGGCGGGCCGCCCGCGGTGCGCTGGCTGACCCAGGACCGGGCCGGCAGGCTGCACGTCAACGTGCACGTCGGCGGCATCCCCCGCTCGGCGGACGGGGGCGGCACCTGGACGCCCACCATCGAGGTCGACGCCGATGTCCACCAGGTGCTCGCGCATCCCAGCCGCGAGGACCTGGTCGTGGCCGCGACCGCGGTCGGGCTCGCGGTGACCGAGGATGGCGGTGACCACTGGCGGTTCGAGCGTGCCGGCCTGCACGCCGCCTACTGCCGAGCTGTGGCGTTCTGCGACGGCGCGGTCCTGGTCAGCGCCTCGACGGGACCGTCGGGACGGCGAGCCGGCCTCTACCGGGCACCGCTCGACGACGTCTCGAGGTTGCAGCGGTGCAGCGCCGGTCTACCCGAGTGGTTCGACGCCAACATCGATACCGGCTGCCTGACGGGCGCCGGCACCACCGCCGCGTTCGGCACTCCGGACGGATCGGTCTACCTGTCGCATGACGCAGGCGCCTCCTGGGGGCAGGTCATCGCAGGTCTCCCTCCCGTGCGCTCGGTGCTCCCCGGCACCGGGTAGCCCCGGGACGGGCGACCCGCCAGAGACGGGCGACCCGCCAGAGACGTCAGCGCGGCAGCCAGAACACCTTGCCGCGAAGGGCGAGGTAGCCGAGGCCGGCGACCGTGTCGATCAGGAAGTGGGCGATGACCAGGGCGGTCGTGCGTCCGCGGCGCTGGTAGACCCGACCGAAGAAGAGGCCGAGGGCCAGGTTGCCGACGAAGCCCCCATATCCCTGGTAGAGGTGGTAGGCGCCGCGAAGCAGCGCACTCGCCCACAACGCCCGCCCCTGGGACCAGCCGAGCTGGTCGAGCCGGCGCAGCAGGTAGCCACAGACGATCACCTCCTCGAGCAGCCCACTGCGGGCGGCGCCGAGCAGGAGCACCGGGATCGTCCACCAGTGCCCGAGCGGCGGCACCGGCACCACCGACCGGTTGACGCCCAGCTCGACCGCCGCGACGTAGACGCCGAGCCCGACCGCGCCCACCACCGCGGCCAGGGCGATCCCCCAGCCGGTGTCGGCGAGCGGGTGCCGCCCGTCCAGCCCGATGCTGGCGGCCGACTGCCGTGAGCGGCCCAGGAAGTGGAGCGCGAGCAGCACCGGGACGAGGGAGGTCGCCACGTCGAGGACCTGGTAGGCCAGGCCGACGTTGGAGTACAGCGGCGCCGCCACCCCGCGGAGCGGCGCCGACACCAGGGCCACCAGCGCGTATGCCGCCGAGGCGGCCAGCGACAGGCCGAGGACCAGCAGCACCTCGTCGCGCAGCACACGGCGTGGCGGCAGCTCGGGGCCGCCGGGCACCACGCCAGGGGCGCCAAGGTCGGCGCCGGAGGATGACACGGGTTCGGAGACGTCGCGCATGAGCCTGCGTCCAGCGTACTTGGGTCCCAGTACAACCGCGTAGGCATTACCCCTGTGGACAACGGGGCGGTCTATCGAGCTGATCGGCTACGCTTGACCACATGGACCGCGATTTTCTGTCTGCACTCCGGGAACGGGTCCTCGTCTTCGACGGGGCCATGGGCACCATGCTGCATGCCGCCAACCTCACCCTGGACGACTATCAGGGCCTGGAAGGCTGCAGCGAGATCCTCTGCGTCAGCCGGCCCGACGTGGTACGGGGCGTCCACGCCGCCTACCTCGAGGCCGGGTCGGATGCGGTCGAGACCAATTCCTTCGGCGCCAGCGCGATCGTGCTCGGCGAATACGACATCGCCGACCGCGTGGTCGAGCTGAATCGGGTCGCCGCCCGCCTGGCCCGCGAGGTGGTCGACGACTTCCAGGCTGACGGGCGGCCGCGCTGGGTGATCGGCTCGATGGGGCCGGGCACGAAGCTGCCGACGCTCCTCCACACCACCTTCGACGTGCTGCGCGCCACCTATACCGAGCAGGCGCTCGGCCTGATCGACGGCGGTGCCGACGTGCTGATCGTCGAGACCTGCCAGGACCTGCTCCAGGTGAAGGCGGCGGTGGCCGGGGCGTTCGCGGGCATGCGGCGGACCGGGCGCCGCGTGCCACTGATCGTGCAGGTCACGGTCGAGACCACCGGCCAGATGCTGCTGGGCTCGGATATCGCGGCCGCGCTGACCGCGATCGAGCCGCTCGGCGCCGACGTCATCGGCATGAACTGCGCCACCGGCCCCGCGGAGATGGGCGAGCACCTGCGCTACCTCTCGCAGCACACGCGCACGCTGCTGTCCTGCCAGCCGAACGCCGGTCTGCCCGAGCTGCGCGGCGGCCTGCCGTACTACCCGCTGACGCCGTCGCAGCTCGCCCAGTCACACGACCGCTTCGTCGCCGAGTTCGGCGTGAACGTGGTCGGCGGCTGCTGCGGGACCACGCCTGACCACATCCGCGAACTGGTCGACGCGGTCGGCGGTCGCCAGCCCGCCCACCGGCGGCCGACCCACGAGCCCGCGGTCGCCAGCCTGTACCAGTCGGTGCCGCTCGATCAGGAGACCGCCTACCTGACGGTGGGCGAGCGCTGCAACGCCAACGGCTCGCGCAAGTTCCGCGACCTGATGCTGGCCGGCGACTTCGACGGCATGATCGGCGTCGCCAAGGAGCAGATCCGCGAAGGCGCGCACGTGCTGGACGTGTGCGTCGACTACGTGGGCCGCGACGGCGCGCCGGACATGGACGCGCTGCTCCAGCGGCTGGCACAGCAGTCGACCGCGCCGATCATGCTCGACTCGACCCAGGCGGACGTGATCGAGGCCGGGCTCAAGCGTCTGGGCGGTCGCGCGATCATCAACTCGATCAACCTCGAAGACGGTGAGGCCCGCATGGCCGCCGTCTGCCCGCTCGTCAAAGAGTACGGCGCCGCGGTGGTGGCGCTGCTCATCGACGAGGAGGGCCAGGCGCGCGACGTCGAGTGGAAGCTGCGGATCGCCCATCGCATCCACGACCTCGCCATCGAACGGTACGGGCTGGCTCCCGAGGATCTGTTGTTCGACGCGCTCACCTTCCCGCTGGGGTCGGGGCAGGAGGACCTGCGCGGCGACGCCATCGCCACCCTGGAGGCGATCCGCCGGATCAAGGCCGAGATGCCCGGGGTGCGGACGATCCTGGGCGTCTCCAACGCGTCGTTCGGCCTCTCCCCGGCGGCACGACAGGTGCTCAACTCGGTGTTCCTGCACGAGGCGCGCGAGGCCGGGCTGGACGCCGCGATCGTCTCACCGGCCAAGATCCTGCCGATGCACCGCATCGACGACGAACCGCGCCAGGTCGCCCTCGACCTGATCTACGACCGCCGGCGTCAGGGGTACGACCCGCTGCAGCGGTTCATGGCGCTGTTCGAGGGCAAGGAGGCGACCCGCTCGGCCAGCGCCGAGGACCTCGCCGCCCTCCCGTTGGACGAGCGCCTCAAGCGCCGCATCATCGACGGCGTTCGCGAGGGCTTGGAAGGCGACATCCAGGAGGCCATGGGCGACCGCTCGCCGCTGGCGATCATCAACGAGGTGCTGCTCGACGGCATGAAGACCGTTGGCGACCTGTTCGGCGCCGGCGAGATGCAGCTTCCCTTCGTGCTGCAGTCGGCCGAGGTGATGAAGGCGGCGGTGGCGCTGCTGGAGCCGCACATGGAGCGGGAGGACCAGGGCGGCAAGGGCAGCGTCGTGCTCGCCACGGTCAAGGGCGATGTCCACGACATCGGTAAGAACCTGGTGGACATCATCCTCACCAACAATGGCTACACAGTCCACAACCTGGGCATCAAGCAGCCGATCTCGTCGATCATCCAAAAGGCGGAGGAGATCGCGGCCGACGCCATCGGCATGTCGGGTCTCCTGGTCAAGTCCACCGTGGTGATGCGCGAGAACCTCGAGGAGCTGAACGCTCGCGGCCTGGCTGGCTACCCGGTGCTCCTGGGCGGTGCCGCGCTGAACCGGACCTACGTCGAGGGCGACCTGCGACAGGTCTACAAGGGTCGGGTGTTCTACTGCCGCGACGCCTTCGCCGGCCTCCACGTGATGGACCAGCTCCGCGAGGAGCGCGTGAAGGGCGTCAGGGCGGACAAGGAGGCGCCGCGCGCCCCGCGGGTGCCCAGGACCCAGCCGCGCGGGCCGTCGCCCGCTCCGCCCGACACCGGCGAGGTCGCCCGCTCCGACGTGCGCCTCGACGTGCCGGTGCCGACCCCGCCGTTCCTGGGCGAGTCGCGCATCGTCAAGGGCATCCCGGTGCGCGAGATCGCCGCGTACCTCAACGAGTCCGCCCTGTTCCGCGGGCAGTGGCAGCTCCGCCCGTCCGGTGGCAAGGAGGGCTGGCAGCGGCTGCTCGAGACGGAGGCGAGGCCGCGGCTGCGCGCGCTGCTCGACGAGGCCATTGCCGAGCAGGTCCTGCGCCCGGCGGTGGTCTACGGCTACTTCGCCTGCAACTCGCAGGGCAACGACCTGATCGTCTGGCGGGACGACGGCTCGGAGTGGGTGCGCTTCGGCTTCCCGCGGCAGCGGCGCGACCGGCGCCTGTGCATCGCCGACTTCTTCCGTCCGGTGGAATCCGGGGAGCGGGACGTGGTGGCCTTCCACGTCGTCACGATGGGCCTGGAGGCGTCCGAGGCCACCGCCCGGCTGTTCGCGGCCGACCGCTACCGGGAGTACCTTGAGCTACACGGGATCACCGTCGAGATGGCCGAGGCGCTGGCCGAGTACTGGCACCGGCGCATCCGGGAGGAGCTGCACATCGCCGGCGACGACGCCGGCGACCTGGAGGGGTTGTTCGACCTCGGCTACCGGGGGGCGCGCTACTCGTTCGGCTACCCGGCTTGCCCGGATCTCGAGCAACAGGAAAAGATCTTCGAGCTGCTCGAGCCCGGGCGGATCGGGGTCGAGCTGTCAGAGGAGTACCAGCTCCATCCGGAGCAGTCCACCTCGGCGATCGTCGTGCACCATCCCGAGGCGATCTATTTCAACGCACGCTAGGGCCCGGAGGGCCGCGAGCGAGCGAAGCGGTACACCCGCCGCCCGGTGGGTGAAGTCTGGAAGACAGAGGACTGGAGCGACGCGAGTAGCGATGAGCGCTGGCCATAGTGGCCCGTCGAGGGCCGAGCACCCAGACGTCCCGGGCGGCTAGCCAGCCCCGAGAGCCCCCCGGGCCTGCCATGACGAGGAGGTGACCGGGGTGGTTTCATCGAGCGAGCAGCTCTTTGTCTCGCGCTTGGCCCGCCTGCCGGTGCGAGCGCCAAGCGGAGAGATGATCGGTCGGATCGCCGACGTCGTGATCGCCAGAGCCGCCCCGGGCTCACCGCCAGTGGTGCTCGGACTCACGGTCTGGGTCCAGCGCCGGCCGATCTTCATCGGCATGGGCCGGGTCAGGGAGCTGGACGCGAGCGGCGCCATGCTCAGCACCGGCACGGTCAACCTCCGCCCCTTCGAGCTGCGCGCGGGCGAGACGCTGGTGCTCGGCGAGCTGGTGGACTCCCGCGTGCGGCACCGCGAGACGGGCAAGGAGTACCGCATCAACGACGTGGCCATCGGCCTGGTCCGCGAGGGCTGGGTGGTCAGCGCCCTGGACGTGCTCGAGCCGGGATCGGGGCTGCGGCCCTGGCGCCGGGCCCGGCATGTGCGCCTGACCTGGGACATGGTGGCCGGTCTGGAGGCCGGGGCGTCGGCCGAGTCGCGCCTTGCCGCACTGGCCGACCTACGGCCCGCGGACGTGGCGGCCGCGTTGCTCGCGCTGCCCGCCAAGACGCGCGAGGACATGGCCTCCGAGCTGGACGACGACCGCCTGGCCGCCACGCTGGAGCAGTTGCCCGAGGAGGTCCAGGCAGGTCTGCTCGCCCATCTGGACGACGAGCGCGCCGCCGACGTCCTGGAGGCCATGGACCCCGACGACGCGGCCGACGTTCTCGGCGAGATGTCCGAGGCCAACCGCGCCCGGCTGCTGGCGCTCATGGTCCCCGAGGAAGCCGAGCCAGTGCGCCGGCTGCTGGTCTACGACGAGGAGACAGCCGGTGGGCTGATGACCACCGAGCCGGTGATCATGCGGGCCGGCGATACCGTGGCCGAGGCGCTGGCGCGCATCCGCGACCCGGACCTGCCGCCGGCGCTGGCCGGGCAGGTGTTCGTGGTGCGCCCGCCGACCCAGACGCCGACCGGCCGCTACCTCGGCGTGGCACACTTCCAGCGCCTGCTGCGGGAACTGCCGGGGAACCCGCTCGGCTCCTGCGTCGACACCGACCTGGACGTGCTCCCGCCCAACCTGCCGACCAGGCGGGTCGCCGAGTACCTGGCCACCTACGACCTGCTGGCAGCACCCGTGTGCGACCAGCAGTCGAGGCTGCTCGGGGCGGTGTCGGTCGACGACGTCCTCGACCACCTGCTGCCGCCGGCCTGGCGGCGCGGCCCGATCCGCACGCGCAGGAACGGCAACGGCGGCAGCGGCAACGGCCGGGACGGCAACGGCGGCAGCAAGAGCGGGGGCGAGCCGATGGAGCACGTGGGGTGAGCGTGATACCACGCCAGATACGGCGCCGCACCAGCCTGACGGCGCCGCGGCGGCCGACCCCCCGGTTCGCCCTCTACTACGACCCGGATGCGTTCGGGCGCTTCTCCGAGGCCATCGCCCGGTTCCTCGGCACCGCCAGGTTCCTGGTGTTCCAGACCGTCGTGGTGGCCGGCTGGCTCGCCTACAACGGGCTCATGCAGCACCTCGGCCACAGGACCTTCGACCCCTACCCGTTCATCCTGCTGACCCTTGCGCTGTCGCTGCAGGCGTCCTACGCCGCCCCGCTGATCCTGCTGGCGCAGAACCGCCAGGAGGAGCGCGACCGCCAGGAGATGCTGGCCGACCGGCGCGCCAACGCGCGCACTCTGGCGGACACCGAGTACCTGGCGCGCGAGCTCGCCGCGATCCGGCTGGCGCTCGGCGAGATGCCGACCCGGGACTACCTCGGCGAGGAGCTGGAGCGGCTCGAGCGCGAGATGGCCGAGCTGCGAGCCCGCCTGGACGGCAGGTACGGGCCGGGAGGGGCCGCCGCCGGGGGCTGAGCGACCGGCTCCGGGCGCTCGTGGCAGACGGCCCGCATCACCGCGCCTGGCCGCATCGCCGCGCCGGGCCCAAACCCGGGCGCAGGCGCCGCCGCGACCGCCTCCGGCCGGCCCTGCAGGCCCGCGCCCGCCGGCCACGGGTCCGCGTTGATCAGGCGGGCATGCTCCGGCCGGTCCCGCGGCTCAGGCCAGGCCCGCGCCAGCGCGCGGTTCAGCAGCCGCGTGGGCGACCCGGACGCCTCGAGCACGAACAGGTGGTAGGCGCCGTCGAGCCGGAAGGTCAGGTCCAGGCGGATGCCACGCCTGGCGAGATAGCGTCTGACCTGCTCGAAGCGCTGGCGTGACCCGGCGAGGTCCTGGAGCGCCGCCTGCGACAACTTGACGACCGCCAGGAACCTCGGCATGCGGATCCTCCAGCCTCGAACAGCAGCGCCTCCCCACAGCGCCCGCCGGGTTCGGCATCAGCTGTAAGCGAAGCGGATTCGTCCGAGTCTGGAAGTGCCACCCGTCACATGAAGCTTGTGACGTCGGTCACCGATCTCGGTCACCGCCGCTCAGAGTCCCGGGACGTCGGCGACCGAGCGGCCACGCACACGCCCGGTGCGGCGCAGCAGGTCGCGAAGGCTCACCAGCTCCCCGGCCAGGCGGCCGAGCCCTTCCGGCGGGCTGGAGCCGCCGATGGCGCGGCGGACAACGTCGAGGTGCCGTTCCAGCAGAGCCGTGAGCGGCTCGCCGACCACCGGGTCGAGCGCCATCCGGGGCAGTTGCTCCACCAGGTCACGGTAGGCCCGCTCGACGCGGCGACCTTCCTCCGCATGATCGGGGGGGACCGTCTCGGCGAGCCGGTGCCACTGGATCACCGCCTCGGCGGCGGGCTGCAGCGCCACCGCATGCTCGGCCAGCGCCAGCACGGCATCGCGGGCGGCGGGCTCCGCCGCTGCCCAGGCGGCGAGGGGGGTCGTCTCCATCGGGTGGCTCAGACCGCCTCGATGGTGGCGATGACCGCGCCGGTGGCGACGGTCTGGCCCTCGGCGACGGTGATGCCGGCGACCTTGCCGGCCTGGTGGGCGGTGACGTGGTTCTCCATCTTCATGGCCTCGAGTACCATCAGGGTCTGCCCTGGCGAAACCGTGTCGCCGTCGGCGACCAGCACTTTGACGATCGTGCCCTGCATCGGCGTCTTGACGATCTCCTTGCCCGGCCCGCCGGACTCGGCCCGGGCGCGCTCAAGCGCTTTGGGAGAGCGTGGCGTGCGCCGGCGCTCCGGCACCTTCACCGGCTCCTCCGGGATGATCGCCACGTCGAAGCGCTTGCCCTCCAGCTCGATCACCATCCGGCGGGGTGGCGCCTTCACGGTCCGCGCGCCGTCCGGCGGTCCGGCCGGCTGCAGCGAGGAGAGATCCATGCCCTGCTCCACCAGCACGGTGGAGACCTCGCCGGCGACGAATGCCGGGTGCCGCATGGCGAGCCGGTGGAAGGGGATGGTGGTGGGGACGCCCTCGATCACGAACTCGTCCAGCGCCCTGAGCATGCGCCGCCGAGCCTGCTCGCGGCTCTCGCCCCAGACGATCAGCTTGGCCAGCAGCGAGTCGTACGCCTGGGGCACGGTCCAGCCGGCCTTGGCCCCGGCGTCCACCCTGACACCAGGCCCAGAGGGCTCGCGCCAGGCGTTGACGGGCCCCGGCGCCGGCATGAAACCGCTGCCAGGGTCCTCGGCGTTGATGCGCACCTCGATGGCGTTGCCGCGCGGGCTGATGGCGTCGTAGTCGGCCGGGATGCCCTCGCCCGCGGCGACGCGGAGCTGCGCATGCACCAGGTCGATCCCTGAGGTCAGCTCGGTGACCGGGTGCTCGACCTGGAGCCGGGTGTTCATCTCCAGGAAGTAGAAGCTGCCGCTGCGCGGCTCGTAGAGGAACTCGACAGTGCCGGCGTTCTCGTAGTCGGCGACCCGGGCGATGTCGCAGGCGGCCTTGCCCAGCGCGGCGCGGACGTCCGCCGGCAGCCCTGGGGCGGGCGCCTCCTCGACCAGCTTCTGGTGGCGGCGCTGCAGCGAGCAGTCGCGCTCGCCGAGGAACACCACCTCGCCCTTGCCGTCGGCCAGGACCTGCGCCTCGACGTGGCGCACGACGTCCAGATAGCGCTCGACGTAGATCTCGGAGCGGCCGAACGCCGCCTTGGACTCGCGCCGCGCCGACTCGAGCGCCTCGGCGACCTCGTCAGCGCCGTGCACCACCTTCATGCCGCGCCCACCGCCGCCGAAGGCCGCCTTGAGCGCCAGCGGGAAACCGTGCTCCGCACCGAACGCGACCGCGGCCTCCGGACCCTCGACAGGCTCCAGCGTTCCAGGGACCAGCGGCGCCTTGGCCTGCTCGGCGACCCTGCGGGCGGCCACCTTGTCGCCCATGGCCGCGATCGCCGCCGGCTTGGGACCGACCCAGCGGATGCCCGCGTCCATCACCGCCTGTGCGAAGGCGGCGTTCTCCGCGAGGAAGCCATAGCCGGGGTGAATGGCGTCGACGTGCGCGCGCCTTGCCACATCGACGATCCCGTCGATGTTCAGGTAGCTCTTGGCCGGAGCCGCGTCGCCGATGTGCCAGACCTCGTCGGCCAGGTCGACGTGCAGCGCGTCCCGGTCGGCGTCGGAGTACACGGCGACGGCGGTGAGACCGAGCTCCCGGCAGGCACGCAGCACGCGCACGGCGATCTCGCCGCGATTGGCGACCAGGACCTTCTCCACAGGAATGCCTCCTCGATGCGCGCCGGCGAGCCCGGGGCTGTTGCCAAAGCGTAGCCCAGCGGCCCGGGATCACCGCAACGAGGAACGCCCACGCCGCCTGCCGCGGGCGCAACCATGCCAGCCCTACCGCTCCTGGCCCCAGGCGGAACGCAGGCTCTGGCTCCAGCGGCTGCCCGGGCTCCACGCGCGGATGCCGATGCCGGGCCGGATGCCGGTGACCCAGCCGCCAGGCTCCTGGCCACGGTCCCATGCGACCAGGCGGTCGATCGCGGCGCCGAGCACCTCGACGTCATCTCCCTCCGGGATGCCCCGCAACACCTGGAAGCGCAGGCCACCCGGCGACTGCCGGATCTCGCGGTCGCCGTCCGATCGCCGTCCGCCGAAGGCGGGCTCCGAGCCGTTCACAGCGGGATGTTCCCGTGCTTGCGCGGCGGGCGCGCCTCGCGCTTGGTGACGCACATCTCCAGCGCCTGGACCAGGCGCGGGCGGGTCGTCTGCGGCTCGATGACGTCGTCGAGGTAGCCGCGCTCGGCCGCGATGTACGGGTTGGCGAAGCGATCGGTGTACTCGGCCACCAGCTCGTCGCGGTGGGCGGTGGTGTCCGCGGCGGCCTCGATCTCTCTGCGGAAGATGATGTTCACCGCCGCCTGCGGGCCCATGACCGCGATCTCCGCGCTGGGCCAGGCGAGGTTCACGTCCGCGCGCAGCGGCTTGGAGGACATCACGTCATAGGCACCGCCATACGCCTTGCGGGTGATCACGGTGAGCAGCGGGACCGTGGCCTCGGCATAGGCGTACAGCAGCTTCGCGCCATGCCGGATGATCCCCCCCCACTCCTGGTTGGTGCCGGGCATGAAACCGGGCACGTCCACGAAGCTGACGATCGGGAGGTTGAACGCGTCGCAGAAGCGGACGAAGCGCGCACCCTTGACGGAAGCGTTGATGTCGAGCACACCGGCCAGGTGCAGGGGCTGGTTGCCAACCACCCCCACCGGGCGGCCGTTCAGGCGGGCGAACCCCACCACGATCGACTCCGCATGCGCCTGCAGGACCTCGGTGAACTCGCTGTTGTCGACCACGCGCTTGATGACTTCGCGCATGTCGTAGGGCTGGTTCGGATTGTCGGGGATGAGATCCAGGAGGGTCGGGTCCTCACGCCGCGGGTCGTCGGTCGGCTGGCGCCGCGGCGGGTCCTCCATGTTGTTCGGCGGCAGATAGGAGAGAAGCTGACGGACCAGGTCGAAGCACTCGTCCTCGTCCTCCGCGGCGAAATGCGCCGTGCCGGACTTCACCGCATGGGTCATCGCCCCACCGAGCTCCTCGAAGGTCACGTCCTCACCGGTCACGGCCTTCACCACGTCCGGGCCGGTGATGAACATGTACGAAGTCTCCTTGACCATGAAGACGAAATCGGTGATGGCGGGCGAATAGACCGCGCCGCCCGCCGACGGGCCCATGATCAGCGAAAGCTGCGGCACCACCCCGGACGCCTGCACGTTGCGCCAGAAGATCTCCGCATAGCCGGAGAGCGCGACCACACCCTCCTGGATGCGGGCCCCGCCAGAGTCGTTGATGCCCACGCACGGCACCCCCATCCTCACGGCCAGATCCTGAAGCTTGCAGATCTTCTCCGCCATGACCTCGCCAAGCGACCCGCCGAACACGGTGAAATCCTGGCTGAAGACGCACACCCGGCGGCCGTCGATGCTCCCGTAGCCGGTCACCACGCCGTCGGTGGGAATACGCCGCCTCTCCATCCCAAACGCGGTGGCCCGGTGCACCGCCAGCGCATCGGTCTCGACGAACGAGCCCGGGTCGAGCAGCGCGTCGATCCGCTCGCGGGCGGTCAGCTTCCCCTTGGCATGCTGCGTCTCGACCGCCTGCTTGGAGCCGGCATGCAGCGCCTGCTCCCGGCGCTTGCGCAGCTCATCGATCCGCTCCTTCATGGACTTCGGTTGTACTGGCGCCACCTGAACCTCCCGCACCGGGCCTGGTCTCGTCCGGGACGATCGCCTCGCCGCTCGGCGTACAGAAACCGGCATCCCGGGTCACAGCTCGCTGGACACAGGGCATTGTATGGAGCCGTATAGGCTCCTGGGCCAGAAGTGATCGCGTCGGCCGGCACCAAGATAGGACGAGCGGCGCAGAGAGGACGCAAACGATGGACGATCTCAGCGAGTACCACGAGACACTGCGCCACGCCCTGCCGCCATTCTTCGCCCCGCTCGAGACGGCCGACAGGCTACCGACCACCATGGCGCGGGCCACACAGCTCGCCGAGGCCGGCGCACCACAGGGTGCCACCGTGATCGCCGAGGAGCAGACCGCGGGCCGCGGCCGCCTCGGCCGCGCCTGGATGGCGCCGCCGGGAACCGCCCTGCTGGTCTCGGTCGTGCTGCGACCCGCGCTCGCCAACCCACAGATCTGGCTGGTCGCCTCACTCGCCGGGGTCGCGATGGCCGACGCCGTCCGCGACCTCCTGACCGCATCCGGCAGCCCCGCCACGGTCGGCCTCAAATGGCCAAACGACCTGCTACTGGACGGGCGCAAGGCCGCAGGCCTGCTGGCCGAGGCCGGCACCGGCAGTGGCGACGGCACAGTGGGCGGCCAGCTGCCGTGGATAGTACTCGGCATGGGCGTGAACGTCGGCCAGGCGGCAACCGACTTTCCCCAAGAGCTGGCCAGCCACGCCACCAGCGTGACCCTGGCCGCCGGCCGCCAGGTCGACCGGGCCGAGCTGCTCGGCGCATGGGGCGAACGCTTCGTGACCGGCTACCGGGACCTCAGCCAAGGCATGGTCGCCCCGATCCTCAGCGCCTACCGCGACCGGCTGGAGACCCTGGGACGGCAGGTGCGGGCCGAACGCGTCACAGGCGACCCGGTGGTCGGCACCGCCGTGGACCTCACCAGCACCGGGAACCTGGTCATCCTCACCGACACCGGCGCCAGAATCGAGGTCGCCACCGCCGACATCGAGCACGTCCGCTAACGGCCCACCCAGATCGGCACCACCACCGAATAGGTCACCGAAGCGTCCACCGGGCTGACCTCGAACGCCTCCACCCGCCACAACTGCCGCCCGCGCGGCGCCGTGAACACCAGCGCACCCGAGAACCTCCCCCACGCCGGAGGGCTGGAAGCCAGCGTGGCAAAGCCCTGGGAGACCACCCGGCCGCTCCCATCCCGCAGGCGCAAACCCACCGCGCCACCGACGACACGCGCCTCACCCCTGGCAACCACCCGATCGCCGGCCACCGCCGCCCGCGGAGCCGGATCACGCAACAAGATCGGAGCCAGACGCAACGACCGGTCACGGACAAGCCTACGACCACCCCTCCCAACCCCCAGAAGAGCCACCACCGACCGCCCCCCAACAGGCCGCCCGAACGGCCCTCGACCCGCACCACCACCCCCCTCACCTGAGGCAGCTGAGTGACCGTCCACACAAGGGTCTGAAGCGCATACCCATCAGCGTTGGCCGCTCCAAGCGCCTCGCGAGAAAGGTTCACGACCGCAGTGCCACCCGCCAGCCGCAGACCGAGCAGACGCGTCCCAACCGGGAAAGGCCGCTCCATGCCAAGGAAGCGTGGCCTCCCCGTAAGCAGCTCGGTCACAACCTCCCTCGCCAGCCTGTCCACCGAGACGGAAAACGGCACCGTCCCCGCCTCAGCCGCCAGATACCGCTCGGCCCCAACCGTCCGCAGATAATAGACGGCCACATCAAGACGCCGGCCCCCCGTCACCGCACGCCCCGTCGGCACCTCGTCAGCGCGCCCCACAGGTCCGGGCAGCGCCGCCACAGCCGACAGCCCACCCCCAGACCCCCCCGAGCCACCATCACCAGCACAAGCACTCGCGAGCACGCCAAAGGCAGCAAAGAGCACGGCGGCTCCGGTCAAGCTCAAGATCAGACGTCGTCGCGTCAACGGTCCCCGGTGGTTTTCCGGCGGGCCACGGCAACCCGCCACTCCCGTCAAGATCGGCCGCCGAGATCGCAAACACGCAACGGTCCGGCCCCAGTCCGGACCCGAACCCACACGGCCAACTCTTGAGCGGCGATTCGGTGCTTGCTAACCTCGCGGCGCCGGTGCCGGAGCATTCCCGCCGACAAAGGAGGCCACCACCCGTGCCGTTCCCGGAACGGCTCCTCGGGGAGCACGAACAGATCGTCTACGACCTCCGTCCCCACTGGTGGGGACTCATCGGCCCCGTCCTCCTGGCCGTCGCCGCCATCGCCGCCAGCTCCCTGGCCTGGGCACTGCTGCCCGGCGGCCCGCTGCACTGGCCAAGCCGGCTCGCCGCCACCGGCGTGGCCGCGCTGATCCTGCTCGTCTTCGCACTACCACGCTACCTCCGCTGGGTGACCACACACTTCGTGCTCACCACCGACCGGCTGATCTTCCGCTCAGGCGTGCTGGCCAAGCTCTCGCGCGAGATCCCCCTGGAACGCCTGAACGACGTCACCTTCACGCAATCCCTCTGGGAGCGGATCATCGGCGCCGGCGACCTGCTGATCGAGTCAGCAGGCGAGCGTGGCCAATCCGTGTTTGAAAACGTCCCACGTCCCGAGGCGGTGCAGCTGGAGATCTACCGGCAGATGGAGGCCAATGGGTTGCGTATGAGCGGCGGGGGTCGTCCCGCGAGCGCCTTGGACGACCTGGAGCGGCTGGCCAATCTGCGTGACCGGGGTGCGATCACGGAGGGGGAGTTTCAGCGCAAGAAGCGCGACCTGCTGGACCGCCTCTGATCAACCACGGTTACGGGAGGCGAGGCATGAGCAACGTCGAGGTGTCGGGTCGACGTCGCCGCTTGACTCTTATCGACTATCGACAGGCTATCGGCTGTATCGTCTCCTCGACCACGCCGAGCAGCTCGGTGTTCAGGGTGTCCAGATCGACCTGCTGGCGCAGCCGGGCGCTGAACGCCTGGATCGTCTGGGCGGCGTCGTAGCGGTGGCGGGCCGGCTGGAACATCCCGGCTCGCCAACCTGCGTGACCGGGGTGCGTATCGGGACGCCAGGCGCCTACGTCGCATCTGGGCTGGTGAGGTCAGCGGTGATCGCTTCCAGTTCGCGCCCGCCTGTCTCGGGGAATCGAGTGGCGATGAGGACGGCGCCGGCCAGCGGTCCGAGTGCGAGCACGAGGACGGCGCGAGACAGGCCGCCGCCGGCCTGGATCAGCAGGCCGGCCAGCAGGAAGCTCGTGGATTGCCCACGACAGCGAAAACCATTCCTGCCGATCCGCCCAGAGCTCGCAGCGCGGTCGGGAAGAGTTCAGCGCCGAAGCCGGATCCTGTTGGCCAGGCACCGAACTGGCCGGCATAAGCATCTCCGACCAGCGCGAGGCGAGCCTTCCGTGCTCGCTGGCGGCGAGGAACCGGCCGCTTTCGGGCAAGCGGCGGCGCAGCAAGGCGACCAGCGTGAGGACCGGCACCGCGGCCAGGTACAGCACCCGCCAGGAGATTCCGTTTGGGTGCAGGATCGTGCCGTAAAGGATGGCCGACCACCCGCTGCCCACGGCGGAGAGCATCGCCA
>WNGE01009036.1_pt1 | contig 22400 bp, 14 predicted proteins | sample 5400651 | NCBI WGS metagenome assembly WNGE01 (sample SAMN13153370, study PRJNA577476) | soil metagenome | isolation source: 60 cm soil or saprolite under grassland replicate 2 | place: USA:California | collected 2016-06-15 | reverse complement strand
CCCAGAGTTGTGCTTCTTCCGATTCCGGATCAGCCTGGGTAAAAGTGACGGTGCCGGTCAGTTGCTTATGGTCTTCCTCCCACGGCGCCGTGAGCGCTTTGGTCGGTGTCTTCTCCTCGTTCAAATAGGAGATCCAGTAGAGCAGAAACCGCACATCGCCTGACTGCTGCCTCTTTTTCCATTCCTCCGAAAGGTAGCGTTCTCCAGGACGAAATCTTGGCGGTGTATTCTCATCCTGCGCCGGCACGAAGGTGAATTTGCCGGCCGTCGCACCTGTCTCCTCGACGCCGGTCCAGTAGGTCTGGTAGGCAGTGCTCGATCGGAAGGTTCGTGATGTTTGCTTGGTCAGGTGAAGAAGGGTCCGTCCGGCTTTGATTAATCCCATCCGGCCCTTAAGTGCCTTACCGAACTCCATCTGTTCCGCCGCGAGGTTCAAACTATTATAAGCGCCCCAGTCGGCCACGAACGGAACCTCCGCCCCCGCGGCTTCGCCGGTGGCGTGCAGGACGTCCATAAAGTCTTTATGGTTGTCAGCGGGCGAAGTCGGATCGTTAATGGCAAGAAAATCCACCCGCCGGCCCTCCTTGGTCTGAAAGGCCATCATCAATCCGAGGAAATCCGGATTTGTTTCAATATGGGGCGTCCCCAAGCCCGTGGAAATCCGGCCGATCCCGATGCGTTCCCCGCCAGGTTGGAAAATTCCAACCTCCTGAAGTGGGCCGGGCATCTCATCCGCGGCGTGGAAGACAACCTTGCCGCCGGCGATCTGATATTGATGAGCGACCCGGTCAGGGAGATTAACGTGCTTGTTCTTTTCCATCGCCTTCTGCTGGATGGCGCCGATCTCAGCCACATCCTGGGCGATGGAGTCCAGGTTGTTCGCGGTGGGTCTAAACGGACACCATGGTTGGTTATCTTGTGGCATGTGTTCCTTGGTTACTGAAGCTAGATTGAGTTAATGCGTCTACGAGTTAAAAGGTCTTTAAGTATTCGACGATTGCGTTTTTCTCATCGGACGAAAGCATGGTGCCATAGGCATACCCTTCGTGGCCGGCGTTACTATTACCTTCATTCCGGTCGCGCGGTGTTTTACCTTCCTTTTTCTCCTTGATGTCGAACTTGAAATAACGTCGCGGATCGTTGGGCTCCTCGGTGCTTCCGCCTTCTTCGGTGAACTTCGCTTTCTCCGAAACAAAGCCGACCTTTTGTTGATCGAATACGTCGTAACCGCGGTAAAACACCTCCGGCCGGTCGCTCGCAGGATTCAGGAGATCACGCAGCGTCGGGACCGAGCCATTATGAAGATAAGGCGCGCGCAGCCAGATACCATCGAGCGGGCTATTGGCGTAGCCGAAGGTCTTGTGAAAATGAGTGAACCGCCAGGGATAGCCGGTGTAAATGGTGCTTAGCGTCGACGCGAGCTCGGAGGTGAAGGAATCGAGCCGGTGTCGATCAGTCAGAATCTGATCGATGGGAGTAACCTTTCCAACATAGTCGCCACTGAAGTCGCGTCCATTGCGCCCGTGGCAGCTCGCGCAGTATTTGGCGTAGAGTGGTTTACCTTTCTCCCGGAGCTCTTTCTTGATCGGGAACGGATACTTCGGTGGTTCCTTGGTAGTCAGCCACTCTTCAATTCGCCCCAATTGTTTGAGGTCGATCGTAGGTGGAAATGCGCCCGTGCCGAATGCGGCGTTCTTGTTTCGTTCCTCCATTTTGGGTTGGTTGCCGTCCCAATGGAGCTGCATGTTGTGGTCTCGGCGCGGCCCTTGCAACCAGACAGATGGTAAGTCGCAATCACCAACGTCTTGGCTGGATTAAAAGTGTCCGTGCGGCCTGGACCTTGATCGGGTTCCCACTCAATAAAGCGAAAGCGGTGCTTCAGCATCAGCAGCCGCTCGCGCATAAAGGGAATCGCGTAGTAGCGCATGAGGAACTTGTTAATCTGATCGTAGTCTCCACCGATGGCTTCTATTTCGGGCAACAAACGCTCCGCCGTAAAGCGCGGGTCCGCCGCGCAGTCAAAAAGGAACCTCTGGAATGCCTCAAGATCGACCGTGTTCGACGGCATGCCGACATAGACTTTGCGGGGACTGGTTGAAGTTTCTCGAACCGAGCCGGCGTGACACGCCGCGCAGTTCATGAAAACGCGGTCAATGCCTTGGGTATTCCGCTTCGAGACGCCGACGGGAAGATCCTTTCCATCTTCATAGAGGAAACCCATGGACGCATACTCAGTCCCCTTTACGTATTTTTTCCCAGGCAGGTAATCAGGAAATACTTTCGGCAAGACCTTCCACATCCAGTAAGGAACCCCCGATTCACGCTCGCCTCCGAGCGAGCCGTATTTGAAGTGCTCCTCGGGGTCCGCGTAAGTGACTGGATCATCTCGCGTGAAGCGCGCGATGAGATACAAGCTCACGACCGCGACGATCGCCACGGCCACCAGCAGCACGACGCGCCATCGCCAGGCCATCTTCTTTACTGGTCCGGTCTGTTCTGCGCCGTCGGCCATGACCGCAAACTGCGATTATCCTTTTGCCGGAAACTTCAGCGCGAAATGAATGAGCTTCTTCTTACCCCAGTAAACCATCCCCAGATAGATGCCCGGTGCGACTTCGCGTATTTCGTCTCGAATCCAGTGCGCGATGAGAGAAGTCTTAGAGTAGTCGAGCACAATACACTCTTTTTGATCCAGCCAGCTCTTCTCCTTGTAAACCTTGGCCACGATTGCCTTGTGCCCCATGGGCAGGATCTTGTTCTTCAACTCGCCTTTTGCGCGGTCGAACACTTTGCCTTTCCAGGTAAAGAGATGAACGAACCTGGCGACATCGTCTGAGACGGCCGAGCCCGGCTTAATGATCGCGGTCCCTTCGCCTTCGCCATCGGGAATCTCTCCCGGCGGAGCGTTGCGAAACAGGTCGTCGAGTTGTTCGTCGGACATCTCAAGAAACTGGGCGGGGTCTTTAATAGTCGTTGTATTGTCAGGCATATGATTGAGCTTTCGGTTTGGGGTCGTGGAATCTAAAGCGTCTTGAGAAATTCGATCAGCGCTCGTTTGTCGCCGTCCGGTAGACTTGTTCCAAAGTAATGGCCTCTGTCTTCGACAAGGTCGGGGCACTTGCTGGCTGCCAGCAGATCAGGCACAAGCCGTTTTAGTTCGGTCGCGGCATCGGCGCCGTTAACCTTTATATTCCAGAATGCAAGATTAAAGTCGGACACAAGTTTCCTGAGATGGCTCAAATCCTTCACGTTCTTAAATTCCGGATTCAGGTTCGCCACGAGGTTAATTGGAGTGCCTGCCGGGATTGGTCCAATGTAAAGCCACTTGCCTCGTACTCCCGGTTTCTCCTGGCACAAGGGTTTCAGCAGATCAGGGAGGAAAGCTTCGCCAATCGTGACATAGCATTCCTGACTCGTCCTCCAGATCGTGCCCTCGCGCTTCTCAGGCCACAGTAGCTTCTCCGCGGCGTCGTTAAATGCTTCCATGCGGCCAGCAACTGAGGGCTCGCCAGTGAATTTGCCCAGCGCGTTGTTGTGGAGAAACGGTGCCGAAGACCAGATGCTGATCAGCGAGGCCGGGCGATAGTAACCCACTCCGCCATCGGGCGCGTTGAACTCAAACTCATAAGGTGTTCCTTTGTTGCATTCAATGACGCCGACAGGCTTCAAGTCCTTGTAAGTCTCAGAAGAAAAATTATCCCAGACATGCCCTCTCACGGCATTGGTCCCAAGGGCCCGAGCCGAGTTCGTCTTGATATCCGTGACCGGGTAACGCACTTCATTCGACAGGAAGTTATTGTCCCTGAAGTCCGGTTTGAGAACTTCCCGGCGAAACCATTCCTTTTCATCCAAAGCGCTGCCTTGCGGCGGCTGTTTGCTCGAATGACAACTGGCGCAGCTCTCTGCAAACACAATCTTACCGCGGTTCATCACGCTCTCATCCTTTGTGATGTAGTCGGCACCGCCGGGCGCGTCCTCTAGATGCATGGGACCCATTCGCCTAAAGAATTGCTTGATATTCTCCAGCCGTTCCTGGGTTGCCATCCAGTAAACTGAGTTCTGCTGCGCTTTGGCGACGCTGAATGGCTTCTGAAAAGTGAGTGGCACGAGACTCTGCGGTTTTAGACCAATGAGAGGATCCTGCACGCTCACCCACTGCTGGGAAAACATCCCTATGTTGACATAGACCCTAATTGTCGCGCCAAACGCACCCACGGAATCGGCTCCGTCCTTCAAAACATGTGGGACTTTCCTTGTTTCGCCACCTGCAATCTTGGTGATCTGGCCTTCGTAAGGCGTATTCACTCCACCGCCGGTGATCTTTTCTTCCGCGGCAATACTCAAGCGTGCGTCGAGATTAAAAATAGCATTAATCGCACCAGGATTGTTGATGTGGTCGGTGGCGATTCGTGAAGTATCCGACGTGCCCGGCGGCTGGGTCTTCAACATTTCCCAGAAGAAACGACCCGGCTTGACGTTCGGAGCGAAGACAGCGCCTTCACGGATGTATTGGTTTCCAATAACCGATGCGAGATTCTCCCATTTCGAGTTTTCTGGGTCGTCAGGTGGGTGAAGTGGGTGATATGAGATATGGCAGGCTCCGCAACTTACTCCAACTTTGTAGGGTCGAATAACCCTCGGGTCATTGTAGTAGTCGGGATCATCATAGAATCGTTTGGCGTCCCATTTTTTCTTCGCCTTATCGTCGAAATCCGGATTGGAAAACAGCCGGAAACCCATGATCCCTGTCGAGTAGCCATAGACCTTGGGATCAACCCCCTGAGGTTCTGGCCCCTCCCGCTTATCTAGATAGAGACCGTAAGTGTCTTTTGTATCCTCATCGCTGGCTTGCCTGAAACCAGGCTCATTGACAAGGCCCAAGTCGGCGTGTCGCGAGCCGCGCTTGCGCGAATCCAGCATCTTCAAAAGATCGATCAATCCATAGCCTTCCCGCGCGATCCTGTCCCAGAAGTATTGGTTGCCGCCCGTCCACAGATTCCACGTGTTACGGCCCATGATTTCCTCCGGCGAAAGCTCGATGCCGTCATCCATAGGCTTGAAAATATCGGCAGTAATCTGGGGGAAGTCCGCCGTCGTTTTACCAGAAGCCTTTGCGTCATCGATCGGCTCATTTTTTTTGCAGCCGCCCAAGAACAGGCAGAAAATCAACGCGCAGCTACCGGTTGTAGCGATGCTGAGATTTTTCATTGGTCTCCTCGCGAGGGCGCGAGTGCCTTCACCAGATCCAAGTGTCACTCCCAAGGCAGATCGCATGGCAAGAACTTTTTAATCTCTTTCGCGAGCGGCGGCGAGCTGCTTTTCTGTCGCTAAAAAATATCGAGCAACCGCTGACCCAGCGCGAGTAGACCGAGACCGCCAGAGGGCACGATTATCGCGCGAACAAATGGCTGTTCGGTGAGCGGAGCAAACGCGCCTTTTTTCAAGCCGCGGATCTCGGCAATGAGTTCATCGAAAGTCCGCCGTTTTGCTTCCTCGGTTTTGAGCGCGGCGTCACGCAGTGGTTCGGCTGCGCGCCGGAGTAATTTTGCTTCCTCGGCATGGCTTTTGACGCGCGACATCTGCAGGTTGGTGAGCGCGGCGTCACGCAGTTGTTCGGCTGCGCGCCGGAGCAAGACGGCACTGCCGAGGGCCCAGGCGGCATTGATCCCGTAGATAGCCAGGAGACTGGGAGACCAGCTCCAGTTATCAAAAAAAGATGAGCGCGCCACAATCATCAAGGTCAGAACAATAAGCGGATACCAAATCAGACGCGCCACCACTTGGGTCCGTTGCGCGACAAAAAAGATTTCGTTGTAAGCAGAAAGTTCCTCTTCGCTAAGCGGCGGGCTTCGGTAGAACCGTTCGGTTACGGCGCTTCCCCATTTTGTGACTTCACGAGCAAACATGCGGATAAAATTACTGTTCAACTGGATGGCATCGACCACGTAAAAAGAGAGGATCATCATGCCAATCGCAGCCAGGAGAATAACTACCTTATCGAACTGGAAGGCGAAGTCGCCCCGGGCCGGGGCGAGCGGTGGCGGAAAAAGCCTGAAGATGATGTAGGAAAATAAAAAGTAGAGTGCAAAAAGAACCCCGATTCGAATGAACCGCGGCCCAAACTTATTCCGACATAGATAGATGTGCCACGCGTGCTCTGCGGAGAAAGGCGGCTCCGGCCCCGGCTTATCCGGAGAAGACATGCGCCATTGTTCGAGGCCCAAGCCGAGATGCCGCCACAGAAAAGGAGTTTTCGGTAACGGATCGAAAGAGAAGCCTTTCTCTATTTCCCGTGCATTCGCGCGCAGATCGATGCCTGCTTTGATCATGAAATGGATCGCGAGCATGAGCGCGATCAAGCGCAGGATCTCGCTCGGCCAGATGCTGATCCCCGAGAAAAAAGCTAGCGGCTCCTTAGCCGCGCCTTCGTATTGCGCGATGTCAGCGCTCTCGTATTGCGCGAACCAAGCACTATCGTATTGCGCGAACATCGCGACCGAAATGACGATAAACGGTACCCCGCAAACCAGCCAGAAAGTCGTGCTGGCGAAAACTCTTCTTAAACGTTGCGGTGTCGTGCCCCCGCCCGGTAGTGCCGGGCTGGCGACGGTGACGCTGATCCAAGCGGCTATTGCTAGGAGCGCGAGCGCGCCAATCACCAGCCGCCAGAACATCGGACTCAACCAGATGACGCGGACCGTCAAGAGCCAATTCTGCCACTTAACCCCGGGGAACTGCGCGAGATTTCGCTTTTCCCGATCCCATGTAGGAAAAAGCCAATCGCGAAACCAGCTCTTGTTAGAGTGTGAAAGATTTTTTCCTGCGAGGTACCATTCGGGACTTAAATCATAGGCTCCTCGCCGGCTGATCTCGAAAACGCGTGGTTGCCAGGAAAGGTAGTCGGCGTCTAGTCCGTCCATTTTGCCAGTAGCTACGAGCGTGCCGGTGTACATTGAGGTTTGATTGCTGTCGCGAAACGGGGCGACGTGCTGCTGGCTGTAAGTTTCCGGCAGCGAACTGCCGAAAGGCGAAACGATGATCAGGTTACGTGCGTCGTCCCAATCATCCCGGCGCTCGAAATGTGCATCGTAGTTATTCGTAAAAAAAACGACGCTACGAAATTCAGGACGCAACGCGCGGAGAATCATCAGCTTGTCATAAATGTCGGCTCCGAGCAGTCCAATGGCGCGAATGCCTTTGCCGCCGTCCTGTTTCCAGCGGGCATTCGTTTCCTTCAGTTCGCGCGCGAGCCGGCGCAGATAATCCGATTGATTCAAACCTTCCGTGGCTTCGACGACGACGGCATCCTGGCCAAACTGACCTTTCTGCGATTGCTCTCGCCCAGTGTCTTTGCCGGAATCTCCCGGCAACTGACCGTCGATTCCGCGAAGATATCGATAAAAGTGAATGCGCCCGAGCTGTTTCTCTCCGGCCTCCTGTTTCTCGAGGTCGGCAATTATTTCTTTCTGCCCAGCTTCAAACATTTCCTTTTGTCGAGGGTTTAAAATCTGCGGAGGTAACTGCGCAAAGATTGGTCGGCCCGCCTCTTCAAAGATTTGTTTCCCTCGTTCCTGCGGACTCTCTCCGCCGCGCTCCTCGAGAAGCTCCAGGTTGGTTGAAGTTTTGTGCTCGGGACTCTTTTTTCCCTCATCCTCAACGACTCGGTTGCGCGCGTCCCGTTGGGCCTGGTTCTCAATGATTTGGCTGATGTTTTGACCGGACGCCTTGGCAGCGAAAGTGGTGCTGAGCGATCGCCCGTACGGTGTATCCCATTCCGTCAGGATAACGACATGATCCCCGCTCCACGTGCCGTCCTTTTGCTTTCGCGGTCGAACGTCGATCCGTCGGCGGGCGAGCTCAGCGATCAATTCCTCGAGCACCACGTCATCGCTTCCGACGGTACGGACGAAATGCAGACCGCCCCCTCCTTCGATCAACTGCGCGGCGGACGGTGGTGGTGGCGGAAACATGAGGTCATCGCTTTCAACCGTACGGGCGAAATGCAGACCGTCCTCTTCTTCGATCCACTCCGCGACGAACGGTGGTGGCGGAACCTGCAACATGAGGTCATCGCTTTTGACCGTCCGGGCGAAACGCAGAGCGCGCATTCCTTCAGTCAACTTGCGCGGGGTGTCGAGCCTGAGCGATGGGAAGTAACCCCCTGCAAGTGGCCGGCCATCAGCGGGGCCAAAAGAACGCGGCCAAACCATTTTCGCCGCATCGCTTTTCTCCGACCATGAGATGCGTAGTTCGGGCAAAACGTCGAAGGCCCATGCGTTTGTGTAAAGGAGGGTAGACTCCGATGCCGTTGCGCGCGGTGAGATAATCGAAACCCCGTTCAACATGTACCAGGCCGGCGGGTCTTCGCACGCTTCGCGAATCATGTTTTGCAGGCCGGTGGAATTTGCCGGACCGATTAATTTCACGTCGATCTTATCGCGGTTCGGCACAAGCCGTGCGATCAGCGCGGCGAAACGATGCAACGGCTCGGTATTAAAGTTCACAGCGGGCAACCAGAGAACAACCACGCGTCTGGTGTTGCGGGGGAAAACGCGTTGGGGATGATCAGTCGCCTCACATTCCTCCCAAGGCATCAAGAACGGTCGCTCCTTCGCGTCGGTATCGCCGGGCGTGATCGTTTCCGGCAGCGGCCAGGCCGACGTCACGAATCCGATATGCTCGCCATCCAACGGGACGAATCCGCTCTCGGTCAATCCTTCGAGCACCGCCTGCCGTGCGCGCAGGCGCGACTCGCCTTGTTCGCTGTACGGCCCGGCGTCCAGCATTACCGCGAGCAGGAGAACATGCTCCGGGAAAGTCTCGACACGATTTTTAATACGGTCGGCCAGTGCGGAAATTTTGTGCGAGTCGGCGGCAGCTTTGACAGCGGGCTGCGCGTCGAGCGTGATTCTCTCCTTTTGCGCCACTGCGATCGGGTCTTGCCACAACCGCGCATTCACATCCTGTTCAGCAATCACCGGGATCGGTTTTTCACTCGGAACCGGCGGGCGAGTGCTGACCAGCGGTTTGAATTGCGCGATTACTCCGGCGAGGGCCGCAAGAATGGGCAGCAGCGTCCCCCAGGGTAAATCAAACTTCCGTGTTTGCTCTTCGGCCATGGCCGACTGCTTTCTGGAGTTGCGATCCTAAAATGAATGCTGCCTCATCACCTATATTTGCAACACGACAAGATAAACCTGCAAAAGTTCCGCTAGCGGTTGCGGCGATGGGAGAAGTTTCATTGCTCTCCTCGCGAGGGCGCGAGTTCCTTCACCGAGTCACCATTGTTATGTCGCTCGTAACCGTCGGACAAAAAAATTCTACGCATTTGAAGTTATTTGGCTGGGAGGTTCACACCTTGCTTTCATCGCCGGCTGCGTCGAGCAATCTTGCCAGCCAATCAGGCGCCTCCATCTCAAGGTGCCCCTTTAGAATTTCGCGAATGAAACAGCGAAAATCGCCGACGCAATCTATGCAAAGTTTTTCCATCGTGTGTGCGCCAAGCATGCGATAGCTCTCAAATTGCGATTCGGAGAAAAACTGATCGGCCGTGCTCTCGTGCGGGAAGGTTTCGCTCGTCTTGAAGTATTCGTAGATGTCGCGGGGTTCGTCCCCATAACAAGCCGGCTTGATGTAAACGAGGACGCCGTCGGCTACTCCTTTGCCGTCAACCATCGAATAGCAAATGCGGCCAAGGGCGCAGTTATGACCCTTCCGATTTTGTGCCTCCACCTCGTTGCGCGGATAAATACTCATCTCGCCGAACTCGATGGAGATGCCGAGATCGATCCGGATCTTCCGCACCGCGTCGCCGAGATCGGCGAACGAGCATTCCGGATCCTCCCCAGCATCGCTCACGATGATGTGATGGCAGCGGCGCAGCACCATTTCATAAAGACCGAGATTTTCGAAATGCCCACCGTCGGAGAGATAGACGTAAGGACTCTTGTCGTTCGTTAGGCCAAAGGCTTCTGCGATCATCGGACCAATGCTGAAACTCGGATAGCCGAGTTGAAAGGTCGCATCGCCCGCCGGTCCCGGATTTCCGAGCCACGCGCCCAACCGCACGTTGAACAAAGTGAGGATTAAAGTGACGAGCGGAGACGAGTGATGACCCATATTTGGGCTCGCCGCCGCGCCGGAGATGGTGACCGCGGAGCCAAGCGAAATTCCGTCGCGGCTGCCGTAGCTTTGGCCGGGTGCGACATGCGTTTTCCGATAACCGACCGGATACGATCCGCAGTGCAACGGTGTGACGGTGAAGCTCTCCGCTTTCCTTTCCTGCCAGGCGAGGTTGCTGCCGCCAACGAGGTTCAGCGCGATATTGATGACCGGCAGCAATTTACCGCCGAACTTTTCTTCGCTCCACATCTCCGACATCCGGATGTTATCGCCTTCATCGAAACCAGTAAACGGATTCGGGTCCCGATGAGGATTCGAAGCACCGAGATAAGCGCGAATCAACCGATCGCGATACATCGCATGGAGCGAAAATTTGTTCGAGTTGATCAGGCAGGCGAGGCCGACGCCGAGAAGGACGAACAAGACCGCCATGGCAAGAATCGCCCACCACGGCGTGTAGAGAATCACGTTGAGATATTTCACGCTGCGCCCAAGCACGTGGGAAACGGTATCGAGTTTCCAGGCAAAATTACGCGCCTCGCCGATATATTCCATCATCACAGTCGCGCATTTTGTGATAAGAATCAGAAGCACCGCGACGAAGACAATAGCGGCGGCACTCGCTGCTTTGGAGAGGATGACCGCGAGCGGTCCAGCTTTGGCGCCTTGTTGCTCGTTCGCAGGAATCGAGCTGCTGCGGCCGGCGAAAACCGTGAACGCCGCGGCTATGCTCCCCAGCGTGAGAGTGGAAATCGCGGACACGGACCACGAGAGCAGGAATGGTCCAAAGATAACGAGCGAGCTCATAGCCATCCAACCGGCGGCGACTGCGAGCAGCCAACCAGTCGTGCGGCCCCACCATTCACGGTCCGGATCTTCAGTCCAGCGGCTGGAGATTCCCGCGAAAATCATGATCGCCAAAAAAAACAACGCCATGAAAAGCGGAATGCCGAAACAGGTATACAATTCCATTTTTGCGATTGGCTGCGGAAACAATCGTTCCGCGCCAAACCAGAGAAGCAATCCGCCGATTGCGCCCGAGATAATGACCGCGAGAAATTCAAGGAAGCGAAATCCGTGCGCCGGCAGGAGCGATCCTAGCCATGAAAATAAATGAATGATTATTCCGAGATAAAGGAACGGCACCCAAGTGCGGAGCCGACCGAGTCCGAATAGCGGCCAGGCAGGCAGATGGCGTCCATAATAAGTGAACCAGGCCCAATGCATCGTCAGTAGAACCGACGCCAAAAAGAGCGGCGCGAGGCAGAAGATAAGAAATCTTCTTTGATTCCAACGTGCGTTACGGCCGCACGGCAGATTAACGCCCATGTAGGCAACACCGATCACGACAAAGACCGAACCCGCGCACAAAGGGGCATACGTGTACGGCGGCGGGTTCATCATTAATATCGCCGTATAAATCCACGGTAAGGCGAGGACGGCAGCCAGCAGTGGAATGATGACGCACCAATTGAGGAGAAGATTGCGCAGATAAGTGCCCATGAGCGTCCAGCTATCGGCCGAGAACAAGCCAAGACGCGGACTGAGGTAGTTGCTGTAGCTGCGCAGGTTTTGAATTTGTTTCGGCTCGGGATTCGGCCGTGTTTGCTCGCGCGATTCCGCGAGTTGCGCCGCGACCTCAGCCAAGCCGTCATCGGAACGATGAATCCACGCCGCCAGCCAACTCCCAATGTATCCGCCGCCGGAAACCGTGGAAAGATAGTGAAACCTGTCGAGCAGGCCGCAGCGCGCCAAGCCTTGTAAAACCCCTAGTCCAAAGGTCGCGCTGCGAATGCCGCCGCCGGAAATGCAAAGCGCCGTGCGCTTTTCTTCCAGCCCGTGAACGGCCGCCCAAAGCGCTTTTAGCCGGGCTTCCGGTTCGGTTGAGCTCGGATAGTCGGCCGGCAGGACACCATGCAAAGCGACGAACTCGCTTTCGAGGACCTCGTGCAATGGCAGCGAGGAATTGGCCGATGAATTCTCGTTCGCCATAGCTGCGGACCGTGGCGGTTCGCGCTCCAGCGTTTATCAAGATTCTGTCGGCGCGTCAATCTTGGTGGTTCAACGCTTCCCTGGCACGCCGTTGCCTTGGCGAAGGCGGCAACGATTCCCGCTGGATTTTCTGCGCGGCTCGGCGACATATTGCCGTCGCCAATTGCGCCCGTAGCTCAGCCGGATAGAGCAACGGATTTCTAATCCGTAGGTCGGGTGTTCGAGTCACCCCGGGCGCGTCTTTTCACAAGGTGAATCGTGATCAGTGATAAGTGAATGGTAATTACTCCGCCAAAGGTGGTGGCGGAAACCAACGCAGGGTGACAAAAGTAACGAAGCTCAAGTCAAGTAACAAGTTCCTGCCCAGTCGAGAACCATACAGAATAAATCCGGCAACAACCCGAAATGCGTTTCTTCTGTGGGAGAAACTTATGAACACAATTCTGCTAATTATTCTCATTCTTCTGCTGATTGGAGCGCTGCCCACCTGGCCGTACAGCCGAGGCTGGGGCTACTATCCCAGCGGGGGACTCGGTTTGATTCTTGTGATTCTGATAATCCTGGCGCTATTGGGCACAATCTAAACAGATCGCGGACATGCCGGAGAGATATCATCAAATCCGACACGCAAAGGGGCGAGTTCGTGAAGACGAAAAACAGCGGGGAACCGTTCAAAGGCGTGGCCAAAGAGGAAGACGAACGCCGCAAGAGTAGTTAAGCGAGACGCAATTCCATTCGGACGCGCGTGAAAGATGCTGGCTCCGGACGGCGCCCAGCTACTAATCACCGCTCACTGCTCACAAGTTATTTTCTGCTCCATCTTCGCTCGTGATCGAGCAGCCATTTCTTGCGCCATAATCCGCCGCCGTAACCACACAGCGTGCCATCCGCACGAATGACGCGATGGCACGGGATCACGATGCAAATCATGTTTGTGCCATTGGCGCGGCCAACGGCGCGCCGAGCGTTTCGATCGCCCAAACGTTCCGCCATCCAGGAATAGGAGCGCGTTTCGCCGACTGGGATCGACCGCAAAATTTTCCAGGCTCGCAGCTGAAAATCCGAGCCGACCGGCGCCATCGGAATGTCAAACTCCAGTTGTTTGCCAGAAAAATAATTATCGAGCTGTTGTCGCGTCGCCGTGAGGTGCCGATGCTCGCCTGGGACTACATTCGTTCGCAATCGCTTCCGCAAGGTCGATAATTCGCGTTCAGTCGCGCGCCGATCGATAAACTCGAGCAACCGCAAACCTTCATCGTCCGCAACGGCGATCATCGCGCCGAGGGGAGTCTCAATTCGTTGGGCGAACAAACCACCTCGCGTTTTTGCAGTTGTCGGCGGTTCGCCAAAAATCCGTGTGAATGCTTCGCGAAAGCCGCTCTCCGATTCGAAGCCGCTGCCATTTCGCGCTTCCTCCACGCGTGCGCCTTTGTGCACCTCGCGCAACGCCAGGCCCATCCGGCGCGCGCGATGATAAGCCTGAAAGGTCATTCCATAATGTCGTTTGAATTGCCGTCGTGCCGTGGACGGATCGATCGCCATCGCGGCAAGCTCTTTATCCGTCAGCCGCCCATCGGGCGCGCGCTCCACTTCAGTGCGCAAGCGCTCGATCAGTCTCGGCGGGCGCTTGTCTGGGTCCATGGGGTGGCAACGCAAACAGGGACGATAGCCGCTGTGCAATGCTTCACCCGGGGTCGGGAAAAAATCGACATTCTCGCGCGCCGGTTTTTTGGCCGTGCACGTTGGCCGGCAGAAAATTCCCGTCGTGCGCACGCCGACAAAGAATATGCCTTCAAAGCTCGGATCGCGATTCACCAATGCGCGATACATCGTTTCGGATGGAGGAAGAAGTTCTGGTGTTTTCATGCGCGTTCGATCCGAAATGTGTAACAACCGCGAGTAACGCTGCGCGCTTGCAAAAATGCAGTCTCTGGATTTTGCAGCAACCGTTCAATCACCGGCTCGGGGTTATTGTCGCTGACCACTGCCGCATCAATCATATCGTCGTTTGAACTATATGCGCGCAAAACCCGGCTGCCGCGAAAATCCGCCGGATATTGTTCGATCGCCCCATAGCGTTCGCACGGCTCTGCGTGAACGAAGATCGGACCGCTTTCGGAATAGGGGCGGCCGGGCGCGATCGAGGCGTAAGGAAATAAAATCACGTGCTCGCCCACTTTTGCCCACCGCAGACAATGGCGGCACGGATAACCGGTCGGCGAATCCGCAGTGATGACGGCATGATCCGGCGCAGCGGCAGTTGCCGCTTGTCGCGCCGTGTTGGCAACCTCTGTGGGTAACGGAACAATGCGAAAGTTCGAAGTTTTCATGAGCAAAACGTAAACGCGCCCCGCCGGGTCGCGCATCGACGAAATTCGGGCAGCGAATTCTGTTGTAGCCGCCCCGCTCTGTCGAGGCGTTCTCGAAGCGCGGCGACAGAGCGCGCGTGGCTACATTCCAATTCACCAGCGATGGTATGCGGGATGACCTTCTTTGACCGCGACGAAAATTCCGCGACAGGTGGCACAAACTTTTCCGCCGGCGCTCAATGTTCCCTCAATGGTCGCGCGATCATCGGTTAGATCAGCAACTTTCGCAGAGAGAAAGACGAAATCGCTCGTCGGGGCCGGCCGCAGCAATTTGATCGAGTACTCGGCGGTCACCGTACACGGTGGGCGGTCCGTTTGCGCGCGCTTCATCAGATGATAGGCCGCCGTCCAATTGCAATGACAGTCAAGCAACGTGCCGATGACGCCGCCATTCAAGACGCCGGGAAACGCTTCGTATTCCTTTTGGGGTTTCCATTCTGCAACGACTTCGCCGTTTTTCGGAAAACTGCGAATACGCAGGCCGTCCAAGTTCGCCGGTCCGCAGCCCCAGCAAGCGTTGTTCGGGGCATACTTTTCCTGCAGTGATGGTTCGAGCATGGTCAATCGAGCAGTCCCTTGCTCGATGCTAAAATTTAGGCGGCGAAGCCGCAAACATTAACATCGTCCGACGGAGCGGTCGATCCGTCTATTTCGAAGCTGCTCCGTCTGAAGCAACTCCCGGATATGGGCGCATCTTTGGCCCAACGTAAAGGGAGCGCGGCCGAATGAGACGGTTGTTGTCATGTTGCTCTGTCACGTGCGCGCACCAGCCTGCAACGCGCGACACGGCGAAGATCGGCGTGTCTAGTGCAGGCGGAAAGCCGAGCATCCAAAATACCGGCGCGGCGTAAAGATCGACATTTGCGCAGAGACGTTTCTCGCGCTCCATCGTCTCTTCGAGCTTCTCGCAAATCGGCACCCACTGTTCCTTGCCTGTTCGTTTGCCCAGATCGCGCCCGATCTCGCGCATCAGCGGCACCCGTGAATCACCTTTCTTGTAAACGCGATGGCCAAATCCCATGATCTTCTCTTTGGCAGCCAGCTTCTCTTGCAGCCAGGCTTCCGCCCGATCGGGCGTCCCGATCTCCTCAAGCATCTTCATTGACTCCTCATTCGCGCCGCCGTGTAACGGGCCTTTCAGCGTCGCAACTGCGGAGGTAACCGCTGCGTAGATTCCGGCCAGCGTCGAAGCGGTGACACGGGCCGCAAAAGTGGAGGCATTGAATTCGTGATCTGCGTACAAAATGAAAATTGTGTCCAGCATGCGGATTTGCCAGTCCTGCGGAACGCTGCCGTTCAACTTGTAAAAAAAGTTTCCTGCCTGCGTGAGATCGGGCCTTTCGGGCAACGGCTCTTCGCCTTGCGAAATGCGCCAGCCGTCCGTGATCAGCGTTGATACGCGCGCAATCAAACGGATCGATTTGCGGATGTTCGCCGCGTGTGAGTTGTCGCTCAGTTCGTCGTCAAACGCACTCAACATCGACACCCCGGTGCGCAGCATATCCATTGGATGAGTCGAACGCGGAAGCAGCCGCAGCATTTTTACAACCGGCCCTGGCAAGTCGCGTTGCGCGGCGATTTGCTGCCTGAACTCCGCAAGATGTTGGCCATTGGGCAGCTCACCCTTCAGCAGAAGGTAAGCGACCTCCTCATAACTTGCTTTCTGCGCCATCTCATGAATGTCGTAGCCGCGATACATCAGCCCGGCATTCGGATCGACCCAGCAGATCGCCGTTTCGCCTGCGATCACGCCGGCCAGGCCGGGACTGTACTCTGGTATAGTTTCAGTGCTCATCTTGTTTCGTTCACCTTAACAGCGATATGCATGTCGACAAATCAGCGGTCGCTAAAACCTCGCCAGCTCGCCGCATTTGGATCATAATTGAGCAGCTCGTAAAGTTCCTCGCGCGTTTGCATCTTCTCGAGCCAGTCCGACTGCCCGCCGTTCTTTTTTAGAGCGCACAGAAATTCTTCGCTTGCTTTCATCGCCACGCGAAACGCGCTCATCGGGAAAATCACCATGCGATAGCCAAAGTCGGAAAGTTCCTCGAACGAGAGCAGCGGACTTTTTCCAAACTCCGTCATGTTTGCGAGCAACGGGAGGTCAATTTCATTTGCGAAATCGCGGAATTCCTCCGCGCTTTGCAGAGCTTCGGGAAAAATGGCGTCCGCACCGGCTGCCAGATAATTTTGCGCGCGATCGACTGTCCGGTCGAAATCCTCCACCGCCCGCGCATCGGTCCGTGCAACGATCATGAAATCGGGATCATGCCGCGCTGCTACCGCCGCTTTGATCCTCTCGACCATTTCTTCCAGGTCGATAATCGATTTTCCAGCGAGATGTCCGCACCGCTTCGGAAATTCCTGATCCTCGATGTGACAACCGGCTAATCCGGCGCGCTCGAGTTCATGAATCGTTCTCGCCACGTTCTCCGAGCCGCCGAAGCCTGTATCGGCGTCGACAATCGCGGGAATCTTTACAGCTTTGGCAATGTACCCGGCCAGCTGAGCCACTTCCGTGAGCGTGAGCAAACCGATGTCGGGCACGCCCGCGGTCGCATTCGCCATTCCCGCGCCGCTAACATAAACCGCGCCGAAACCGACTTGCTCAACTTGTCGCGCCATCGCCGCGTTTGGCACGCCCGGCATCAGGACGCAACCTCGCGCGATAAGCTCCCGCAGTCTGCTCGATTTAGTCTGTGGCATTCGTGCTCCCGTCCGCGCTCGTGATCCTAATCGATCTCTTTACTTCGGCATTTCCAACGCCTTCACCAGGTCATCGACGCTCGGCGCTTCGTCGAGCTTCCAAATAAGATCGATAATCCTCTTCGCTCGCTTTTCGTCAATCACCGGCTCAACCAACGCAAAGAATTTTCCTTCGACCTGGGAATCGTTCAGCGGGTTCTTCGCGTGCCCAAGCGGATAATCGACGCGTTTGGTCAGGCGCCGGCCGCCGGCAAGATCGACATGAACGATGTTCGCAACCGCCCCTGGGTAGATCGCGCTCAGTTTCGCATTGCGTTCCACCTTCACGTTCTCCAAAAATTTCCACACCTCGGGGTCCTTGAAACGCTCCGGCTCGAATTGTTTGTTTGTGATCTCTCCATCGATCAGCGCAATCGTCGTGATGTACGGCAAACTGTGGTCTGCTGTCTCGCGGGTCGCGGGCCGCCATTTCTCTGGCTCGCTCCCAATGATATCGACCGCCGCGTCGTGACTTTCGATCGTTACCGATTTTACCTCCGCCAGCTGATCGATTTGTCTTCGCAACGACAACGCTGCTTCGATCGCGCTTTGGCTGTGATATTCGGCTGGCCAATATTTGATGCTCGTGTTCAAGATCATTGCGGCCGGGCCGTCCTCCGTTTTGGGAAACGGAACTGCGAATTTTTCTCCGACATTGCCTAACGAAACTCCAAGCTGCTTCTCGAAACCCATTTGCCCTTCGAAAATTGGTCCGGGCCCGGTCATTCCGGCACGCGCGAGCAGCGCGGAGAAAACTCCGTGCCGGGCAGCAGTTGCAAAAGCCACACCCTTCCAATGTGAGAGCTCGCCTACGCGCGCCTGACGCATCGCCGCGCCCGCCACACCTGCAATGTTCGTCGCATGACGCGTCTTTTCGGGACTAAGCTTCATCAAACGGGCGCACGCCAGTGCAGTTGAAAACGTGCCGTAAGTCACGTGGTCCCATCCACGGGCACGAATACTCGCCGCATCGCAGAAGCGGCATTGCACTTCATAGGCCAGCGCAATCGCCGTGATCAATTCCGATCCAGTCGCGTCAACGCTTTCCGCAACCGCCAATGCAGCGGAAATATTATCGCTGGGATGCGCCGGTTCTTTCGACAAATAAGTGTCGTTGTAATCAAAGTAGCGTATGCAACAGCCGTTGGCGAAAGCGGTCCAGTCCGGCGGCGCTTTGTGATCCGTGCCTATAATTGTCGATCCATTTGTCGCCGAAAATTCCGATGCAACTTTGCGCGCGATCACGCACGGCTCCTCATCCCACGCGCCCAGCGCGCAGCCAAATGAATCGATGACGCGCCGCTTCACTTCGTGCACGACAGCCGGTGACAAATCTTCAAAGCGCAGCGCGCAAGCGTAGTCGGCCAGTCGATGAGCGAGTGTTGTAATCATTACAAAATCGAAGCTGCAATCTGCCGACGAATTTCACATCGGCAACCGACTCCTCTCATTCTGAGCGCAGCGTAGCGGAGTCGAAGAATCGCGTGGCGTTACCGAAAATTTTCACAACGGGATTCCTCGACTTCGTTCGGATTGACAGGAAAATAGACGCGTGAGCGAATTCCAATTTGGCGGAGAATTTGTCTGGCACCCGACGCCGGAGCTCATCGCGCAATCCAATTTGCAGCGCTTCATCGAGAAACACGCGCTCGGTTCCTATGGGGAACTGATGCGACGATCGACAGCCGACATTGCCTGGTTCTGGGACACGATTCTCCGCGATCTCGATATTCGGTTTTACAAACCGTACGCGCGTGTGGTCGATCTTAACGGCGGCAAACCATGGGCGCGTTGGTGCGTGGATGGCGAAATGAACATCGTCCACAACATGCTCGATAAATACACCGGCACGCAGACGGACAAGAAAATTGCAATCAAATCTGAAATCGAAGATGGAACGATCCGCACGTTGACGTACAAGGAGCTGCGCGAGCAGGTTGACAGAATGGCCGCGGCGTTACGCGGGCTTGGCCTCGGCAACGGTGATGCCATCGGCGTCTTCATGCCAATGGTGCCTGAGATTGTCGTCGCCATGCTCGCAAGTATTAAAATCGGCGGAATTTTCCTGCCGCTCTTCTCCGGATTCGGCGCGTCCGCGATTGTTTCGCGATTAAAAGACGCCGACGCGAAAGCGCTTTTTACCGCAGCTGGGACTTATCGGCGCGGGAAATTTTGCGCGATGAAACCGATTGCAGACGAAGCGGGGTCGCAAATTCCAACGCTGCAATACCTGCTGGTGTTGAATCAAGCCGGCGAGTGGCTGCTCGAAAATCTGAAGGCGAGCTCGCCGCCGAGAGGACTGAATTCCTCATTTGACGAAGAGCCGACGGAGCGCACGAGCGCGGAAGATCCGATGATGATCATCTATACGTCGGGTACGACTGGGAAGCCGAAAGGCGCAGTGCACACGCACTGCGGGTTTCCAATCAAAGCCGCCCAAGACATGTGGCACGGTCTCGACCTTCACCCCGACGAAACACTTTTCTGGATGACCGACATGGGCTGGATGATGGGACCGTGGGAGGTTTTCGGCACGCTCATCCTCGGCGCCACCATGATGCTTTACGACGGCGCGCCCGATTTTCCGGGACCGGATCGCGTCTGGTCATTGGTGGATCGCCACAAGGTGACGGCGCTTGGCGTCTCTCCGACTTTGATTCGCGCGCTGCGGCGGCACGGCGACGAGATTGTGCATCAACATGATCTTTCATCGTTGCGCAAGTTCGCGTCCACCGGTGAACCGTGGAATCCCGATCCATGGACGTGGCTTTTTCAAAACGTCGGGCGCGGAAAACTTCCGATCATTAATTATTCCGGCGGCACGGAAATTTCCGGCGGAATCGTCATGGGAAACGTTCTTACGCCCATGAAACCATGCGCCTTTTCGGGACCGCTTCCGGGGATGGTGGCGGACGTTGTTGATGAAAATGGAAAATCAGTTCGTGGCAGAGTTGGCGAGCTCGTCATTCGTGAACCGTGGATCGGGATGACACGCGGCTTCTGGCGTGATCCGCAACGTTACATCGAGAGTTATTGGTCGCGGTGGCCGGACGTGTGGGTGCACGGCGATTGGGCCGCAGTCGATGACGATGGCCTTTGGTACATCCTGGGGCGCAGCGACGACACCATTAAAATTGCAGGCAAACGCGTCGGCCCGGCGGAAGTGGAATCAATTCTCGTCGCGCATCCGCAAGTCAGCGAAGCGGCGGCGGTTGGCGTGCCCGATCCGGTCAAAGGCGAAGCGCTCGTTTGTTTCTGCGTTTTGAGGAAAGGCGTAAACGGAGATGTCAATCTTGCCGCTGAATTGAAAGGAAATGTCGCGCGCGACCTCGGCAAAGCGCTCGCGCCGAAAGATGTCGTGTTCGTCGCCGACATCCCGAAAACACGAAACGCAAAAGTCATGCGACGAATTGTCCGCGCGGCATACATCGGCGAAAAGCTCGGCGACACATCGGCGTTGGAGAATCCGGCGTCATTGGAAGAAATTAAGCGCCTTGCCTCGGAGGTTAGGCTTCCAGCCTGATCCGGCCGGCAGCCTGCCAGGCTGTCGAATCAAAACGCCAAGCTGGAAGCTTGGCAGCCGAGTCAGCCAAGATGGCCGACCTCCTATGAGCTTGCCGCGTTTTATCCGAGTCGCTATTCTGTGCGCATGAACACGCGCTGCGTCGCATCATTCGTTTCAATTGTCCTACTCGCAGCTACATTCGATGCACTCTCCGCCGGAGAAAATTTTTCCGGTGAATACGCCGACAAGAATTTTCTAAACGGTCAAGCCGTGTTTCAAATGAGCCTCCAGCAAAGTGGAGACACGGTGTGGGTCTGGTTCAGCGCAGGTTACAACGACGGCCACGGCGCCGCGCCGGAGGCCGATGGCACCGGCAAAGTGACTAACAAGGGCACAGTCGAGTTCAAGTTTAAGGACAGCAGCAAGAACGCCGGCACTGGAAGAATCGCCCTTGCCGGCGAGGGCATCATGGTGTCCTTCAAGACGAAGCACGTGTCCGATTCGAGCTGTCTCGAGTTTTACGGGCAGAAGTTGCGGCTAAAGCGCGTTTGGAAAAAGTAGCGGCGGGAGTCAGGCTCCAAGCCTGACCCGGCCGGCGGCCTTCGAGGCTGTAGATGTACCGGCCAAGTTGGAAGCTTGGCCGCCGAGTCAGCCAGGATGGCTGACCTCGGTCACACCATCGGGCGGAACCGGCCGACCACTTCCTGCAAGCGGCCAGTGATTTGGCCTAACGAACAAACCTCGACGGCTTCGAGCAAGGTTGGGAAACAATTCTCACCGCGCTCCACAACATCGGCGAGTTTATCGAGCGCGCGTTTCGCTTTCTCGGCATTCTTCTTTTTGAATTTCGCCAGCCGATCGACTTGAAGTTGCTGCTTCTTCCGCGGCGTGCGCGCAAGTTTCACTTCCGGAATGTCGTCACTGCCGTTGCGGTAACGATTAAGACCGATGATTGGCCGAGTGCCTTCGTAAATTTGTTGTTCGTAACGATGCGCGGCGCTTTGGATCTGGCTGCGTTGATAACGGTCTTCCACCGCGGCGAGCACGCCACCGAGTCGCTCGATCTCGCGGAACTCATCAAGAATCGCGATCTCGACTGCGCGCTCCACTGCTTTCATACCGGGCGAACCGCTCAACATATTCATGGTATGTTTAAAAATGCCTGATTCCTCCAGCAGGATCGCCTGGCCATGCGCGGCGAGCCGAATCCACTCCTCGCTCGGCGTCGTGAACGGTTCGTCGGCGCTGTTTGAGTGACAGGAGTTCGTCGCGTTCATGTAAGCGAGCATCAACTCCGCCGCAGTGCGGGTGAGATTATTTTTGAATTCCGCCGCGATGAGCGACCGGCCGCTCGTCTGCGTGTGCAATTTGAAAAGCTGCGCGCGCGGTCCCGCGCCAAACGCGTCGCGCATACCGATCGCCCAAATCCTGCGCGACACGCGCGCGAGCGCGATGTATTCGACGTCCAGCCCGCAATCGAGAAAGAATGAGAGACGCGGGCCGAATTGATCGACCGGGATGCCACGCGCGGAGAACATTTCCGCGTAGGCGAATCCATTGGAGAGCGTGTATGCCGCCTGCTGGACTGGCGTCGAACCGGCTTCGCCGATGTGATAGCCGCTGATCGAGATCGGATACCAGCGCGGCATTTCGCGCGTGGTAAATTC